>Ga0187770_10000225_pt1 | contig 27771 bp, 27 predicted proteins | sample 0116_SJ02_MP02_2_FD_133154 | JGI IMG/M metagenome (GOLD analysis project Ga0187770, IMG submission 133154) | Tropical peat soil microbial communities from peatlands in Department of Meta, Colombia - 0116_SJ02_MP02_20_MG | ecosystem: Environmental > Terrestrial > Soil > Wetlands > Peat | place...
CCCTAAGATATCTCTGACCTTGTGGAATAGGGGCTTGCTGATTTGAACTTTCAGATAGAGGTCTCCGGGCTCTCCTCCGCCCCTCCCTTCTGCTCCCATCCCTTTCAGCCTTATTTTCTGACCGCCTCTTATCCCAGGAGGAATGATCACCATCAGCTCTTTGGACCTTTTCCGATGAAGGTATTTTACTTTCCCTCCTTCCTGGGCTTGTCGGGAATCGAGGACGATGACACCCTGCCAGTCTCTCCCTCTTTCGGTTCCCTCAATTCCCAAGACCTTTTTGAAGAGATACTGGGTCAATTTACCGAGATGTCCTGGAAAAATCTCGGAGGAGGTTTGGATCTCAGAGCGATGATCTCCCCTACCACTTTGGCCGAAAAATACGAACCCTCTGCCAAAAACTCCCGGCCTTCGAAATTCGAACGTGCGATACCCTTGGCCATACGATTCTCTGAAAATCTCATCAAAATTTCTGAATCCGAACGCCCTTGCCATCTCTTCAAAGATTTGATGGATGTCTGAGCCTCTGAAGATGTCCTGTTCAGAATAGCTCTCCTTGAACCGGTCGTAACCGGAAGCTCCATACCGTTCCCGCAACAGATCATAATCTCTTCTTTTTCTGGGGTCGGCGAGTACAGCGTAAGCTTCGTTAATCTCCTTCATCTTCTCCACCCCGGCTGGATTTTCTTTATTCCGATCCGGATGATATTGGAAGGCCAACCTCCGATAAGCCTCTTTAATATTCTGAGGAGTGGCATCTCTGGCTACCCCCAGAATCTGGTAATAATCTCTCTGACTCATGAGTTTTACTTCCTCTCCTGGATCCTTTTTTTAATATAACCGATTACTGCGTCTCACGCTTCATTTGCAACAGGCTTGAAGACGGGAGGACCATCGGGAGGTGGGCTTCCGATCTCTTCTCTCATGAAAGGGGACGAGAGAGCCGCGTCGTGAACCCGATGCCGCTGTGCTGTTACAATAGATAAGACAAAATAGCATTCCCCTTAGAAATGTTCGTCTTGGTCTGTGCCCGGAAGGTCTTCTATTTGAAAACCGGTACTCCGTCCCCAAGCACTCGTCTGCCAGTTGTCGATGCGGCTGGATTTAGGGATCCAGGGTGGAACAGTCACACACAAGTGGTTGGACAAGGAGTAGACATAGGGTTCGTACATCCGCCGAAGCTCTGATAGCTTTTGATCGACGGCGTCTCCTTCACGAAGCCCCAGGCCGGCCGCATCCAAATGGGTGCGCAAAGAGGCCAATTCCGCCGAAGGAAGGCGATCTTGGTCTGGCTCCCGGGGAGGGGAGTTGAATATTTGAGCGAGATCAACAATGGCGTGTCGTGTGATGGCAAACGTCAACTGGGCTTGACGCTGACAGGCCCCCTCCAGACTGACGATGGCGAACGCACTCGTATCCAGAATCACGGTGAGAGCCCCCAGCCAAGATTGGTTGTCGTGATGCGAACGAAAATAAGCAAGCACGGGATAGGAGAGATGGCTTTCGAGCAAATCCGCGGACCAGCGTTCCCACTCATGGAGCAGTTGCCGAAGATCTTCCAGACCACGGTCATGGCTGTGGCGGCGAAACATCTCGGCGGCAGTCGGGGGTGAACCAGCACGTGCGTCCAGCAGTGAAATGTTGACTTCGCGCCGGGAGAAAGATTGGTTCAGCACAGGGAGGTAACCTATGACGAGTGCAAGAAAGCCAAAACCCATTCCCGCCTCAAATGCAATGAGACCCCTTCCCAGCGGGCTGCCGGGTGTAACGTCACCCAACCCGAGTGTGAAAAAGCTGGTACCGCTCAGATAGAGATAACTACTGAAACCGACGGCTCCGTCCGGCGTTTTGATCGGCGAACCAGATGCCCAGAGCAGGAGCGCAAATCCAATGATCAGCCCGGTTGCCCAAAGAATCAACAGCAGAAGCAACGAAAGAGGGCCATAAAAGCTCAGATAGGTTTCCTGCCGCTTCCCCGAAGATAACGAGCGAACCGCCACCGACCAGGATAACCAAGTGTATTGATAAAAGAGGCGAGCAAGACTGACCGGACGTGTCACGCGACGGGGGAGAACGATCGTCTCAAAAGCATCCCCTAAAACGACCAAGATGATCGCAACGCCAAGACCAACCAGTAGGATTGACACACGACCTCCACTTTCGCTCTATTATAACCCTAAACCAAAAAGATGGGAATCCCGACCCTTGAAGGAACCGGGGTCATCGGATCGGCAAGGATGAAGGATCTTCCAGAGTTTTCTGGATGGTTTGGCCCTGAAAAAATTCGTTTTGATTCTTTTCTTGATAGGGGGACCGTTTTTCTTCCCTTCGGAGCAGCAGTAGCCGGACAAAGGGGAAATGGGGTATAATTTACCTGAAGGGTCGCCAGGAAAGGAATCGAGTTACGGTTTAAGACGGGGAGATGAAAGCGAAAGTCTTCTTTTTGGTCATCATGCTGATTTTTGCCCTGATGATGCCCCTCTCCGAGGCTCAACAGGAAAGCTCAAAGGTTGGCAGCACTCTGATCTATGCCATCGGCACGGATGCCCTGACGCTCGATCCACAGTTTGTCACCGACATCCCTACCGCGAGAGTGATGATGCAGATTCATGAAACCTTGATCAAATATGACACGGACATGAACCTAATCCCGTGTCTCGCTGAGTCATGGGCGGTTTCAGAGGACTTCTTGACATGGACTTTTGAACTTCGAAAAGGCATAAAATTCCACGATGGCACGGCCTTCAACGCTAGGGCCGTGAAATATACCTTCGATCGGATCAGAGACCCTGTTATCGGTTCACCCAGAAAGAGCGCGATCAACATGGTGAGAGAGGTGAAAATCTTAGGTGAATACACGGTCTCTTTCACCACGGATAAACCCTTCGCCCCTTTTCTGAATCAGTTCACGGCATACAATCTGGCGATCATCAGTCCAGCGGCAGGCGAAAAATGGGGAAAGAGGTACGGCGAGAACCCTTCGGGGACCGGTCCTTTCAAGTTGGATAGCTGGATACCCGGAGAGAGGATCCTTCTTGCCCGAAATGGAGGCTATTGGGACAAGAAAGCTTATACAGAAAAGCTGGTCTTCAGGGTTGTGCCCGACGACTCCGATCGGGTCACGCTTTTATTGAAGGGCGAGGCGGACTTGATCTCTCCGGTTCCCGCTACCTTTTTGGACAAGTTGAGTCACTCGAAGGAGATCAAGATCATTCGGGAGAAGGGATTTCGAACCATCTATATTGGCCTCAACAACAGAATCAAACCTTTTGATGACCCCCGGGTCCGAAAGGCTGTAAGTCACGCGATTTCAACCAAAGAGATTTTCGATCGGATTCTTAAAGGTTTTGGAACATTGGGTGGGGGCCTCGAATCACCTGCCATTCCCGGAGCCCTCAAGGGCCTCGGGCCCTACCCGCACGATCTCTCTCAGGCTAAAAGTCTTTTGGCCGATGCGGGATACCCCAATGGTTTCAAAACGACTTTTTATGTTCCCATCGGCCGTTACTTCATGGGTCGAGAAGTGGCTGAGGCGATTAAGACTCAACTCAAGGAAGTACAAATTCAGGTCTCTATCGAGACACTCGATTGGGCGACCCTGATCACCCTTCTCGAAAAGGGAACAGATGTTCCCATGTTCCTCATGGGAAAGGGAAGCCCGACCGGAGATCTCGATCTTACCCTGAACCTGAACGTCAGGACAGGGGGAAAGATGAATTACTTCCAGTACTCGAATCACAAGGTGGATTCACTCATTGCTGAGCAAGAGGCGGTACCCGATCCGGGAAGGCGGTTCAAGATCCTTCATGAGATCCAAAAAATTGTCTACGAGGACTGTCCTGGGATCGTTCTCTTTTACGAAGATCAGATCTTCGCAAGACGGACGAGTGTCCATGGCGTCGAAGTATACCCTAACGAATTTGTCGGCCTCTCCAGGGCATTGAAAATGGAGTCGATCCCACCCTCTCCCCACCGTAAGAAGGAATCAAAATCGTGACATAATGATTTGCTGGCTTCTGACTCAGGGCCGGCCTTGAATTGGTCTCTGACTTTGCGTTTTGCCCACACAGCGGATAAGGGATTTCATGAATGTCAGATGGAGTGGCTGAAGAATGGATTCGTTCGTCTTTCCCTCCCAACCGTGGTTTTTGGTCCATGGCCTGGATAGATCACGACATCGTCACCCAGAGGGAAAATTTTCTCCCGCACATTACGGATGAGGCCCTCATAATCGCCCCCAGGGAAGTCGGTCCTTCCGATGGAGCCGGCAAAAAGAGTATCTCCAACAAATACTGTCTTGTCAGTGAGTAGTGAAATTCCACCTGCCGAATGCCCGGGGGTGTGGAGGACTTTCAGCGAGATATCGCCAAAGGTGATGAGGTCTCCTTCCTCCACGTAACGGTCCGGAGGAGGAGAATTGTCAACCTTCATCCCCCACATCCCGCCGCTGGCTGCCTGACGGGTGATCATGGGAGCGTCGGCGCGATGGATAATCAGTTGAGCTCCGGTCACCTCCTTTAAATGCTTGTTCTCCGCGGAATGATCAAAATGGCCATGGGTATTGATGACATAGACACAGCGCAGATTATCCTTGGCCAGTGCCATCAATATCTTGTCCACATCGCCTCCCGGATCGATCACTGCTGCCTGCCTCGTCCGTTCACAACCGAGAATATAGCAATTTGCCTGAATGGGTCCCACCACTAACATCTTCACTATCACAGAACACCTCCTAAGATATTGTTTAAAATCGGGGCGGTCGGCAGAAAAAACGAGAATACGAGAAGTCCTTAAACAATAAAATAATAACAGAGAGGAACGCCGTCAAGGACATTTTTCCAACTTTATCAATGACCAAGAGCTATGCTTGATACAATGGGAAGAACAATGGAAAAAATGTTATATTGTCTCATAACGCATTTGATTACCGGGCAAGGAGGAAACCGAGTATGAAACGTTATATAACACTGATGATCACAGTGCTGGCCTTAGGGATCCCGGTTCTTGGCCATGGGGCCACCTGGCAAATGGACCCCGATCATTCAAGTTTCCAATTTAAGATTCGCCACCTCACCGTCTCCAATGTCAGGGGTGATTTCAGCAAGGCGACTGGGGTCGTCACGATGGACGATAAGGATATCACAAATATGAGGGTTGAGGTGACCATCGTTGCAGCCTCTGTGAATACAGGCCATGCAAAGCGCGACGAACACCTGAGGGGCCCGGACTTTTTTGACGTGACCAAATACCCAACCATCACCTTTGTCTCCAAAAAAGTGATGAAAGCTGATACGAACAGGTTGAAAGTGATAGGAGACCTGACCATCCACGGTACGACACGAGAAATAACGGTGGATGTGGAAGGGCCGACCCCAGAGGTGAAAGACCCTTGGGGAGGCATCAGGCGGGGTGCTACCGCCACCACAAGAATCAACCGAAGGGATTTCGGCATGACGTGGAACAAGGTACTCGATCCAGGAGGCCTGTTAGTGGGTGAAGATCTGGATATTTATGTAGAGGTTGAACTGGTCAAGAAGTAATGGGTATGGAGAAGCTGTAAGCTCGCAATCCAGGGCAACGATTCGATAACGACGATGCCCCCCCATTCAACACGAGTTGTTGAAGGAGAGGAAAGTCCTAGGGGAGATTGCCTTTGAGTCCTATTGCTTCTGCTACCTCCTGCATCCCTTTTATCGTGTCATCAATCAGTTCATCCAGTCCAACTTGCAGCATCCCCGCTCCCTTTTCGATGATCGAACGGTCTACGCCAGCTGCAAATCTTTTGTCCTTCCATTTGTTCTTCACCGATTTCACTTGAACATCTAAGACGCTTTTTGAGGGGCGTACTAAAGCGGTCGTCGCGACGAGTCCTGTCAGTTCATCGATAGCATACAGGGCCTTTTCCAAGTTCGTCTGCGGAATAACGTCGGAACAGATTCCCCATCCGTGAGAGACTGCGGCCCGGATATACTCGTCCGGCCAGCCATGCTCTCTGAGGATCTCCCCGGTTTTGGTGCAGTGGTGATCGGGAAACTTTTCATAATCGAGATCATGAATGAGGCCGATGACCCCCCATTTCTCCTCATCTTCGCCGCGCTTCCTTGCCATGTAACGCATCACCCCTTCGACGGCATAGGCATGCTTGCGCAAGCTATCCGTTTCGTTATACTGATGTAGAAGTTCTAAGGCTTCCTGCCGTGTTGGCATTTTTTGTTCCATCGCTACCCTCCTCCCATCTTTTTCTTTCATTTACCATGTATTGCATATGTTGGTCAAGTCCGCCTTGAGAAGAAGTACGGTGCCCAATTCTGAGGGGAATCTGGCTGCAGTCCCGTGAGTGCTCTTAGCATCGTTCACTTTCCATTTCGCCGTTCGGCCACCTCATCCATGGACAAACAGACGGAGTCCCTTTATACTTAAAACAAGTCCATTAACAAAGATGACTGTCCCGATGGTTTGACATTTTTTCCGAAAGATTCTAATTCATTGGCTCGTCGTTTCTCTGCTGATCGCCGGGGCGTTTTAGCTTGCTGACATCGGTAGATGATAAAGGCCGGCGACAACTTGAAGGAGGTCAGAGCTATGACAAAGTGGGTGATTGATGTGGACCATGCCGGGGCGAGGTTTGCCGTGCGCCACTTTATGATTGCGAATGTGGTGGGTCTCTTCAGTCAGAGTGAGCGGCGTCATTCAATTTGATCCGCCTGACACCGCTCATTTATCCGTCGAAACCGAAATAGATGTCGCCAGTCTCACCACCGGCCATCCCATGCGTGACGAGCACCTCCTCAGTTCCGATTACTTTGACCTCGGAAAATATCCTAAGATTTTTTTTAGAAGCACGGGAGTCGAAACCATTGGTGGTAACCGTTTCAAAGTGAAGGGTGGCCTCACCCTTCGCGGGACGACACACCCGATCACCTTGGAGGCAGAGTATTTTGGTCCGGTGAAGAGTCCGTTCAGCGGAAAAATCTGTCTTGGCTTTACTGCCACAGGCAAGCTCAATCGTCAAGACTATGGGATGACGTGGAATGAGGCGATGGAGGGCGGTGTGGTCATGGGTGAGGAGGTCTAGATCACGATTGACTTGGAAGCTGATCTCGCCACGGATTGACAGGCTGAGAGGATATAGCTTCATCGTTTCCCTTGCCCCATGTCTGCATTGGGGCGCGGGGCAGGCAGACGCGTCGAAAGCGTGGCGGAATGGTTGCCAGGAAATTTTAGCGCCCAAAGTTTCTGAGACTTCAACCCCCATGCGAAGATTGCACGTCCCCTAACGAAAGATATGGGATTTGATCATCGTTTCAAACTGGACCCAGTCCAAAGAGTCCTTGGCAAAGAAGCAGCTGGCCCCGCATTGGAACGCGGCCTTTCGGTATTCAGGAGTATCATAATCTGTCAAAACGATAACCCCAGAACGCTGTCAAAACATCATTGATCTTAGACCCTTTTCTCTTATCAGCCTATCCCTGGCTTAACCGCTGAGACCTTGACGCTGACCACCGAGCTTGCCAAATCACTGGCTTTTTCGCGGGACAGCTTCAAATTCTTAGCGATCTCCCTGGCTGTCGGGTCATTGGCTAAGAGCTCCGTAGAAAAAGCGGCCTCGCCTACGACCTTCGTCTCCTCAAATCCTGCTTCCCGGATCGCTTCTAGGTACTCCTTCTTCGTAATCGCCCCCGCTATGCAACCAACGTACGCAGCCACAGAATTTCTGATCTCCACGGGCAGCTCTTTCAGCAGGACAATATCAGAGACCATCAACTTTCCACCCGGCCTGAGTACACGGAAGGCCTCTCGGAAAACTCGCTTCTTACTTGGGGAAAGATTGATTACGCAATTGGAGATAATGACATCCACCTGATTGTCACCCACGGGCAGGTTTTCAATCTCTCCCAACCTGAACTCCACATTGTCATAGTTACCTTTCCGGGCATTCTCTCTGGCGCGGTCAAGCATTTCTGGAGTCATATCCACTCCGATGACCTTCCCCGTCTTGCCTACCTGGTTGGCAGCGAGGAAACAATCGAAACCCGCTCCTGAACCCAGATCAAGGACAGTTTCTCCCTCCTTTAAAGAGGCCAGGGCAACCGGATTACCGCATCCCAACCCTAAGTTTGCCCCGTCTGGAACGGCGTTCATCTCCTCTTCCGTGTACCCGATACGTTTACCAATATCCTGTGCCAAATCAGCGCCCCCGCAACACGATTTCGCAGGAGCACAACACGAGCTATCTTGTCTCGCAATTTTGGCGTAGCCCTCCCTTACCACTTTTCTCGTTTCTTCCTTATCCATCTTCGATCCCCTCCATGTTATTTTGCCCCATCACTTCCCATGACTTCCCTCATCATGGGACCCAGCAGCCCTTTCACCATGTCTCCAAATTCATCAGCCTTAATTAAAGTGAAACAACATACCTTCCCATCTTTTTCCCAGCTGACAAGGGCCAACTTATCCCCTGCGTGGATATCGGCTTTGTCTCTGATCTCTTTGGGAAGGACCATCTGGCCGCGTTCATCTACACCGAGCAGCGCATCGACCTTGCAGCAACTCATTTTCCCGAAGGCAGGTCCGAAACAAGATGCTTTTTCAGACTTTTTAACCATTCTCCTCACCTCCTAAGTAAGTATTCTGTATAATACGGATATTCTTATTTATCAGATTATACTGAATAACATAAATAGTCAGAAACTCCTTGTCAAGTCTTTTTTTGAATGTTGGGGGGAAAAGGCTGAGCACAGATTCTAAGGAGCCTCTTAGATGTACGGATGCTGAGGGGATTAGGTCCCTTTTAATTCTCGATATATTTTCTTTGTGGTTGGAGTGGGGATACTTAATTTTTTCCCGAGGTTGATAATCGTGCCACCGAAAAGCTCCAATTCGCTGTTCCCTCTCTTCTGGTGGATATCTCTCTGCAACGAGGTTTGCGTGTCGCGAGGAAACATCATTGCCTTCTTGACAGAAAGGTCTATGATTCCATTGGGCAGCCTGATGTTCTTCTTCAAAGCAATGGAACGAATTTCATTCATAATGCCAATCACCTCTTCTCTTAGCCGAGCATCTTCCAAAATTTCTCCAAGGGCACGATTATAGCGAGCCGAGATCAGGCCGAAACTTGCTATGAAAATATACTTCTCCCAGATCGCTGGATTGGCATCATCCTTCCACTCATAATCCGTTGAAGATCTTTCGAGGATCCCAAATATTTCGTGGGGAACGTAATCCGGATGATCTGGATCTCTTCCAAAAATAATTTTTCCCGGTTTTCCAATATGAACGACGACCCCGGGTTCTTCGATATGAGCGGAGAGGTAGACACAGGCGGGAAGAATGATTCCGGTCTTAATTTCATTACGAAGTCTTTCCTGAATATCGGCACCGTTCAATGGAGGTAGAATAACGGTCTTCTCTTTTATTCGATTTTTGATCGAAGCTGCAACGCCCATGAGATCATACCCCTTAACGGCGATCAGAAAAATGTCAATTTCGGGTAGGTCGCTGCCCCTTTCCGTAGCCAGCGTGGGTCTGCAAGTCAAACTTCCGAATTCAGGAGATTTAACGATGAGGCCATTTCTTTTAATCGCCTCGAGATGCTTTCCCCGGGCTACAAAAAAGAAATTCACAGGAGGACCAGGATTTGAAGATAAGGCATGGGCCAACTTCCCTCCAAAATAGCCTCCCACACCACCCAGGCCAATGACACAGAAATTTAAGTTGCTCATACTCTGCCCCGTCTCAATGTTATGAAATCGAAAGGGCAGAACCGCTTGGCCCTGCCCTTTCAGTTTTTGATCCCCTCCTGCCTCCCCTTAGCAAAGGGAGGGGACAAATAAAAGAGAGAGGTTACCTATTCATCAAATAATCATGAACTGAATTGGCGGCTTTTCTTCCTGCACCCATGGCCAGGATGACAGTGGCTGACCCGGTCACGATATCTCCTCCTGCCCAGACTCCAGGTTTTTTGGTCTTCCCGGTTTCGAGGTCAGCAACGATATACCCTCTTTTATTAAGCTCCAGACCCGGCGTCTGTGTTGGAAGCAGCGGATTGGCACCTGCGCCAATGGCCACCACTGCCATATCGCACTCCAATTGAAATTCTGAACCTTTAATGGGAACAGGCCTGCGCCTTCCTGACTCATCAGGCTCTCCCAACTCCATCCGGAGGCATTCCACACCCGTGACCCAACCATTATCGTCTCCCAAAAATTTTGTGGGAGCCGTAAGAAGATAGAATTGGACACCTTCCTCTTCTGCGTGGTGAACCTCCTCGATACGGGCTGGCATCTCATCCCTCGATCGGCGGTAGATGATCCGAACGGTATCCGCTCCCAATCGAAGGGCTGTTCTTGCTGAATCCATGGCTACATTTCCTGCTCCAAAGACCGCCACATTCTTCCCTCGGGCAATGGGCGTATCATACTTTGGAAAGAGATAGGCCTTCATCAGGTTGGATCGGGTCAGATATTCATTGGCCGAATAGATACCACAGAAGTTCTCACCAGGGACATTTAAGAACTGGGGAAGGCCCGCCCCCAAGCCCAAAAATACGGCATCGTACTCTTGAAGAAGTTCATCCACGGTTTCGACCCTTCCGATCACGCAGTTGCACTCCACTTTCACACCCAATTTCTCCAAATAATTGACCTCAGCTTGGACAATATCCTTGGGAAGGCGAAATTCTGGAATACCATAAATCAGGACGCCACCCGTCTTATGAAGGGCTTCAAAAATGGTGACCTCATGTCCTTTGAGGATGAGATCCCCGGCTAACGTCAAACCCGCTGGTCCCGATCCCACGACCGCCACTTTCTTACCGGTGGAAGGAGCCTTTTCAGGAATGAAGACCTCCCCTTTCTCTCTTTCCCAGTCAGCAACAAAGCGTTCCAGCCTTCCAATGCCCACAGGTTGATCTTTCTTCCCAACGATGCAGACCTTTTCGCACTGGTCTTCCTGGGGACAGACACGTCCACAGATCGCGGGGAGGCTATTGCGTTCCTTCAGTTTTCGAGCCGCCCCAATAAAATCCCCTTCATTAATGAGTTTGACAAATGCGGGGATATCAATTTCCACGGGGCATCCCTCAATGCATTTCGGTTTTTTGCATTGAAGACATCGACTCGACTCCAACTGTGCCAATTCAGGCGTATATCCAAAGGGAACCTCGTTGAAATTTTTCGCCCTCACCTTGGGTTCCTGCTCAGGCATCTTCTGCCTTGGGACTTTTGGTTTTTTCTCCTTTTCTTCTTTCTCCGCCATCTCCGTCTCCCTTCTATATTCCTAATGCTTTAAATTGATCCATGGAAGCCTTCTCCTCTGTGAGGTAGGCCCTTTGCCGTTTTACCAATTCATCATAGTCCACTTCATGACCATCGAATTCCGGGCCATCCACACAACAGAATCGTGTCTTTCCTCCCACTGTGACCCGGCACGCCCCACACATTCCTGTTGCATCCACCATGATGGGGTTCAAACTGACCATTGTCTTGACCCCGTATTCCTTCGTCATTTTGCATAAGAATTTCATCATGGGTACAGGACCAATCCCCACGATCAATTTCACATCCTTCTGCTGATCCAGAATCTGGCGGAGCACATCGGTGACGAACCCATGATGACCATAGCTTCCATCATCTGTCGTCACCCTCAAATCATGGCTGGCTGCCTTCATTTCGTCTTCCAAAATCAGGAGATCCTTCGTTCGAGAACCAATGATGGCGATCACGTGGTTCCCTGCCTCTTTGTATGCCTTGGTAATCGGGTACATCACGGCAACGCCTGTTCCTCCCCCAACACAGATCACTGTTCCCAGTTTTTCAACATGGGTAGGTCTCCCCAGTGGTCCGATGATATCGGCAATGGCATCTCCCACATTGAAAGTTCTTAAGAGAGCAGTTGATTTTCCCACCACCTGAAAGATCAGGTCGATCGTCCCTTTAGAGGGGTCTGTTCCCCCCATGGTCAGTGGGATTCTCTCCCCTGTCTCATTGGCCCTTAACACGACGAATTGTCCTGGTTTTGCCTTCCGAGCGATTCGGGGTGCCTCTACCGTAAAGTGGCACACCGTTTTCTCGGCCATCTCCCTTTTATATAAGATCTTATGCACCCTTCCCCCTCCTTTCTGATAATTTTTTCACAAAGTTCGTCCTATATATAAATGAACCAAATCTAAATGTCAATTTTTTATCTCGTTCAGATTGAGGTACCATGGAGGCTTACAGAGGCTTGGATTGGAAAGATTCAAACAAACATAAAATGACGATAACAATTGCCATAAGGACGAGGAAAAAGTTTTCTAAAACTGCTCCACGCCTTCATCATTATACACATTTCAAAAAAGGATTACACGGATATTCTGGGTTTTTTCACGAATCTCAAGAATTTGACTTGACAGATGAAGAAATTTGGTTCATAAATATAAGTACTGAACTTTATAAAAAGTTTTTGGGAACCCCCAGAGGCTCTTTAGAAAGTCCCGGGGGTTTTAATTTTACGGAGGAGGGAAAGAAAGACTCGAGACTACTTGTTCGGGCTCTAACCGTTAACCAGATCATACCCTTGGAGAAAAGAGGCGGTGAGCCCAGAGGAAGAAGAAACGGAGACAGACAGACCCATTTTGAGAGGTAGAGGAGAGACCATTGGAGGTCAAAGTTCAAAATAACCAGATCGAGAATGCCATCAAATCTCTGAAGCGCCTCCTTATCAGGGATGGCATCCTGAAGGAATTGAAGAATAGAAGATCGTATGAGAAACCTTCGGTGAAGAAGAAGAGAAAACAGCGGGAAGCGAGAAGGAGAAGACAGAAGGCTGCTCGTCGATTTTCAAGACAGGATAGATAGTTTCCCGTTGCCGATCGCCTGCCATATGCAGAGATTTATAGTTTCACACCCGGTGGGTTCACCGCCATCCAGACCTTTCCTTCTTCCGTCTGGAGAAGACCCTGTCTTGAGAGCAGAGCAATCGCCTCTGAAGAAAAAGCCCCCACATCTTTAAAGTCAAGGATCACCTTTTGAATTTCAACGTCCAAAGCCTCCTTGACCCTCTTTACCAATTCCTTCGCTCCCTTCCGATCGATGGAACCTTCCAATCTGACAAAAAGGGTTTTAAGCCGCTCATTATAGACGGAGTAAAGCTTCAGAGTGTCGGCGGCCTTCTGGCCGATCAAGAGCTTCTTCTCTGCAATTTTCTCCCCTACCCTCTGAATCAGATCCCTGGTATTCTGGAGAGGGATCGTATCATTCATCTTTTGTAAGAATGTAGAAAGGTTTGGAAGCTGGCTTTCCGGCGTTCTCTGTGCAATGCTTCGATAGGCGATATTTGAAAGAAGCCGCGTAAAGAATCGCTGTTGGGGATGGAAAACTCTCTTAAAAATGGAACCCCACGAATAGGCTTCTTTGCAGACCCAATTAAATCCGCTCTGAAGCGTCTCCTCGGTCATCAACTTCGGCCTGAAAACGACCGTTGCGCCGTTATATTTAGTCCAGTCCCTGTGCAGGAGTCTCCCCTCTGACTCCATCCTTTGAAATAACGGTGTCCCGGGCAAGGGAGTGAGGACGAAAAAACTGGGAAGCTCGATCTGATTCCGCTCGCAGAACCGAAGTGTCCTTTCAAAGACTCCTTCGTCGTCGTGATCCAATCCGAAAATGAACCCCGCCAAGACCATAATATCGTGATCGTGAAGGGCCTTCATTGCCTCCTCAAATTGGGGGACTCGATTAAAGGCTTTATTCACATCTTTTAAGTTTTCGGAAGAGAGGGATTCTACACCGATGAACAAAGAGACGCATCCACTCTCCGCAGCCAGTTTCAGAAGCTCGGGGTCCCGGGTGAGGGTCATACTCGCCTGGCTGGCCCATTTCTTTTTGAGGGGCTTTAATCGCGTGAAGAGCTCTTTGGCATAGTGGCGGTTCCCTGTGATATTGTCGTCTACAAAGACAATAAACTCTCCTTCTAAATGTCTCACCTCTTCGATCACTTCCTCAACCGGACGACAGCGATAAGTCTTTCCAAAAAAATGGGTGACATGACAAAAATCACATTGGTGAGGACAACCCCGAGTCGTCTGGACACAGTTAATCGTCATGTAGGCATTTTTACGAAGAAGATCGAGTCTTGGAGGAGGTATCCCTTCCATCGAACAGTAAGCGTCCGCCTTGTAGAAGGATTTTAGACACCCTCTCTTAAGATCTTCGATCAATCCTGCCCACACATTCTCTGCCTCACCGATCACCACCGCATCCACATGCTCCTTGGCTTCGAAAGGAAGGCTCGAGGCGTGAGGCCCGCCCATGACGACAGGGACGCCTCTTTGTCTAAACCCCTGGGCAATTTGATAGGCCCTTGAGGCATGCATCACCATTCCCGTAACCCCCACCAAATCAACATCCTCTTCGAAGTCGATGGGCTCCACATTCTCATCCGTGATCTTTACGTCGACATCCGGGGGGGTAAGGGCAGCCAGCGTCGTAAGGGTGAGGCGGGCAAACCAGATGGTCCTGATCACTTTTTGTGAATGGCTGATATAAGGATGTTCATAGGCTGGATCGATCAATCGAATCTTCAAGTGCGGTTTTCCTCCTGACCATACATCCTTCTTTTTTGACAGCACCAGAGGTGGATGAAAGGAAGGTCAACTTTTTTAGATGAATGCACAATAACGCATTCACGGGCCTGTGTCAATGAGGAATCACTTTTTCCTCTCCCAGTTTTTGTGGCCACTCAAACCCCTAGACTCGTAAGCCCCCTGGGCGAGCCCGTAAGAAAGAGTTCACGTGCCGCACGGTTCAGGAGTCGGGCACAAAGGCATCAATGTATAATGGATATCCATTGCATCTTTTGGTCAGGTTACCCCCCCACTTTCTGAAATATCGGCCTCATGAAGCCTTAAAGAGGGGGCTGGCCAACAGTAAGGCAGAAAGAGAAACTGCGGGTGGGCAAGGGGAGATCACTTCAATTATTCAGGAAGTTCGGAGGGGTTGTAATAGTTCGTTTTGCAGGAATCTCTCAGGAGGGTGAGGGATTCTCTGACCTCATTGAACGATTTTCTCAAGGTCTCGTATTTTCTCTCCAGATCCAGATTTTGGGTCAGTGTTTCCTCCAGTTTGGAGCGAAGTTCCCGGCTCTCCTCGGAAAAAAGGGAGGCCTCTCTCTCCTTCAACTTCCCCTTCATCCTAAAGACCTCGCTCTGTTCGAGCTGGGATTCCAGGTCATGAATTCGCTCTATAGCTTCTTCCTTCTCCTGGGTCACTTTGGTCAACTTCTCCCTTCCCTCTCTCAATTCCTGTTGAAACTCCTTAATTCTCTCCAAGGCATCTGCATTCTCTTCTTGGAGATAGATCGATTCGGACTGGACCTCTTTGAGCCTCTGATGCTCTTTGCTCAGGACCTCCAGCTGGTGGCGTAATTCTTGATTGTCTTGGGCCAATTGATGAATGGTCTTTCGATAGGAAGATAGATCCGTCTCCAGAGACCTCCTTGTCTGGGCCGAGGCGAGAAGCTGAGCATGGAGGTCTTCGATCAATTTCATAACATCTAAGCTCTGTTCTGCTTCTACTCCTCTTTTCGGAGATTCGATCATCACCTTCTTTTCTGGCTGCTTCTCCGTAGGTTTCACTTCCAATATGGGCTCGTGATAATCTTCTTCCAGCGGGTGGGGTTCCTCTTCCTGAGTTGAAGGAAGGGGTTCCTCCAGCTTTCTAATCTTCGGCATCTTTTCAGCGACACTCTTATCGAATCCGTCGGCTGTGACCACCTGACTTCTCGGTTTCATCCTGTCTCCTCCTCAGCCCCTCGGCCACTCCTTTCCCCCTTCCGGATGGGAGGGGGAAAGGAACGAATTCATTTGATTCGCTCCTTCATGTATTCATCCATCACCCTTAACATCTCGATAATCTTTTCCACTTCTGTTTTGATCCGGTTCACCTCTTCCAGAATTCGATGAGCCTTCTTCAGATCAAATTCCAGCGCAGATCGCACTGTCAAAGACGAACGAAGCTCAGAATAAAGCGTATCAATTTTCTCCGCTAAATCATCCTTTCTACATCCCTCCACAGGTTTCTTAAGAGGAGAAATGGAACGGGGTTCCCCAACGTCCCAAGGCCTTTCGACGGCCTCTTTATTCAACGTGTTGGGGAATTTCTGTGCGACGTTGTTGGTGAACTCATCCGACATGGTCATCTCCTTTTAATCCAAATATTTCATCGATCAAGCTCTGGATATCCGCTGCCCCCTTTGACGATTGAGCGAATAGAAAGATCGGGGCCCCTTGGCTGGTTGCCTCTGCAATCTTCGTATCCTGCCGGACCACCGTCTCGAGGAGATATTGATCGTAGTGGGTTTCCAGGGCCTTTTTCGAACGTTTGCAGATGCGATGGGACTCATTGTAACGGTTCAGAAAGATGAAAATATTCTCGAAGACAAAAGAAAAATCCTCTTCGATCGTGGAGAGGGTTTCGAACAGAATCTTGAGTCCGTGGTAGGAGAGGAAATCGGCTAAGACGGGAATGATGAGATCATTGGAGGCAAGGATTGCATTCAGGTTTAAGAGTCCGATGCTGGGGGAGGCGTCCATCACAATCAGTTCGTAGGCTTCCTCCACATAACTGAGCAGCCTCTTCAATCGGAACTCTCTTGAATTCATCGAAAAGAGCGAGAGCTCCACAGGAGAGAGGTTCAGGTTGGAAGGGATGATATCTAATGTGGGAAGATCCGTTTTAACGATAATCTTCCCAATCTCTTCCTTCTCGATGAGGGCATGGAAGAGGGTCTTTGGAAATTGTTGGTTGTCGAGGCCCAGACATTGTGTCAGGTGGCCTTGTGGATCCAAATCGATCAAGAGTGTCCGAACTCCCATCTGGGCGAGACGGAACCCGTAAGAGGCCGAGATCGTGCTTTTCCCCGTCCCCCCCTTAAAATTGAGGAAAAGCTGTTTTCGGATGGATTTTATTGGGGAGGGAAGTCCTAGATAGTTCCTATACTTGATCACATCCTCAGGCTTGTAATAGCGCTCATGGTTGGGATCCCGTTTAGCAGGAGGAAGAATCCCCTCTGACTCTTTCTCGATAAGCTCATGCTTCGAAATCCCGAGGATCCTTGAGAACGACATTGGACTATAGACCACGTCCCCTAAAATCTGAGCCTTCTGAAGAACAGGCAGCGATTGAGTTCCCATGGATACCTATTGCGTCGTCAAGGTCGGTTCGAAAGAGAATCCAGTTTTCTTTTCAACGGCTGTGCCGCTATCTTCTCCAAACTCATTTTCGCCCATTGTCGGACAGTTGCGTCTGCATCGGCCATCGCCTCCATCAAGCGATCCTGGCCTTCCTCAGGATATAAGGTGATCAGGGAAAAGAGGGCTGCTTTTCTCACCTTCGAATCCTGATCCTTCGACATCTCCATCAATATCGGGAAAGCGCCTTCCATCTGAGTCCATCCCAATAAGGTGGCGACTTTCCGCCTCACCCAAGAAGATTCATCGCTCAAGAACTGAAGAAGGATGTTCAAATCGATTTTTTCCTTATATTGGAGCATCCCTCGGAGGGCTGCGACCCTTACGCTTGGATCATTGTCCTTAAGATGTTTTTTCAACAGAGGGGAGACGATGGGGCTTCGAAATGCAATAAGAGAACGAAGCGCCTGAGCTCTGACTTCTGAGTCTTGATCAGATAGAATCTCCTGGAGGAGAGAGAGGGGGATAGACGGATAAGATTTTTCTAAATAATATTTTACTGCTAAAACCCTTACCTTCGGATCGGGATGTTTTAAGTCGGCTTTCGCCTGTTTTAGAATAGCTTGAAATGAAAATGTCTCTGGAGCCCTGCATTCCATTGAGGGAATGATCTTCGCCGAAGGGGTTACACGCTCGCGAGAGGAATGTGGTTCATCCCATGCCGATTTTTCCGATTCTCCCGATTTCAGATATATTAGTCTGAACCGTTCTGCCACCCTAATTTCCCCTGCACTTCCTGAGAGGGTATAGAAAGATTATCCCTTGAAGTAATCTTTGAAATCAAATCTCAACTGTTCAGAATACTTCTCCAATAGCATATCCAGGGCCTCCCTGACGTAGACGGATTGCGGGACTTTGGTCTTTTCGGATAACCTCTTCAAAGCTTCCACCTGCTCATCTTTGATGTAAATTGTACGTGCAATCTTTTTCTGCGCCATGTGTGCCCTCTGAAATAATTGTAAATACAATATAATACAATACATATATTTTGTCAAGAGAAAAAATAACCCAGCGTCTTTTAAATCTTAAATTATTTCAATATGTTAAAATTTGATTTTTTTATGGGGTTATCATAGTGGATTCTTGAACGAGATCACGGATGTCTACAAAGTCAATCGAATGATGACAATAGAGTTCTTTCGCCAAGAACCCGTCGCGAGCGTTTCACATCATGGAACGCTGCGGGCAAGTCCGTCAACGCCGAACTGCTACACCGCGAGGGCATGGTCTCCTACATGGGCGTATGAATGTTCTCCAACCATCTATGAATCCTCACAAGTGAGATGGACCTTCTCCTTCGATCAATCTAACCACGGACTTTGCTTCGATTCCCTGCCCCTTCTGCGAGGCAGAAAGCAACCTTGGCCCTTGAGGGAATTTTTGAACGGGCAATCGCAACGCGGGCGCTGTGGAGATCGGTCAACTCACCTTAATTTTTCCGTCCAGTCGACTTTTAAATGTTCCAAAGAAAAGCTGAAAAAAAATGCTTGACTTTTAAAAAAGAATTAACCATAATTTGGTTACCGTAAGTTGTAAGGAGTAGTTGTTTGGATCAAAAGAGGCCACAGAAGTGCAATCCAAGACTGATGTGGCCTTTTTTAGTTAGGACCAAAGGCTATTACAACTTACTTAAGTTCAATCAGGAGAGGAGGTGAGTTGTAGTGGCCAAAGGTCGTGTAAAATGGTTTAACGAGAAGAAGGGCTATGGTTTCATTTCCAGAGAGGACGGAAGTGATGTCTTCGTGCACTTCTCCGCCATTAAGAAGGATGGCTTTAAAGTCCTATATGAAGGCGATGAAGTAGAATTCGAGATTTCCCAGGGTCCCAAAGGTCCACAGGCAACGAACGTTACTGTTCTCGGCTGAAATGGAATTCGCTGGGCGGAACGAGAAAGAAACCCCAGGCTTTATAGCTGGGGTTTCTTTTTGTAATTGAGAAATAGAGTCTGGGGATTGCTTCATTCGCAACTCCCAAACTCCTCAATTCCTGAATTCATTAGAGGAGATTGATGGATGGCAGAGATCAAGTCAACCTTAGAATTAGCGATGGAGAGAACCCAAAAGATCACGATCTCCGAAGAAGAGAGGGAAGAATTCAGGCGAAAAGAGATCCTGCAAAAGGCGATGAGTCTCTTTCATCGATATGTGGAAGGTCATACTCCGTTGAATGAAATTTTAAAGGAAATCGAAAGAATGGAGGGAAAGACAGGGAGTATCGTGAAAGAATTCCTCATCGTCCAATGGATAGATGCCCTCTCCTTGAATGATGGGAACGAGAGGCTCCTCAAAGGGATTGAATCGTTGAAGGATCAGGGGATCAGCGAGGTGACACATCAGCTTCGTGACCTGCTCTCCCAATATCAGAGAAAAAAAGAGAAGGTCGAACAGGAGGTCAAAGTCCAATCCGTTGAGGCGTTACGAAAGGAGGGAATCTATGGGACTGCGGTGGAACCCCATATCGAAGGCGATCCGCTCTGGGAGAAGGAGTTGGTCCAATTGGATCACGCCTACAAGATGAAATTGGAAGAGATCAAGAAGGAGCTGAGAAGTTTATAGGTAAGAGGCCCGACTTCATTGGGGAGACATTGTGAGGTTAATCCCTGGCTAGTGGTGCACCACAGAAATAACGCTATATTTCAAAGAGCACTTGGATAGCTTATTTTGCTGGGGATAATCATTTCCAAACATAGTTCCATTTATGGGGTACACCACTAGCAATTTCACAGACGTCCATTCTGAGGTAATCCTTCAGGTTAACGATACCCGATAGAGATCGACCAAACGTCCCCATCCATATATGGATGTCTTAACTTTTCTGAATGGCTAGGAACAGAAGAGTCGAGTAACGCGGGGGAATCTCACCCCCAGGGCCGGGTAGAAGGGGCTACCCAATGGGTGCCCCAACCCTCTCAGAACGTAGCGTGCAGATTTCCCGCACTACGCTCTTCAGAATTTGGTTCACAGCACAGCGAGTGCTTTCATCCTCGTATAAGGAACAGAAAGCTTAGGCCGCTGTAACGGAAACACCTGCTTCAGGAAGTTAAATCTCTCCCAAGTAATATAGCTCTTTTGGCTCCGGCTACTAAGCATCTTATGCCAATACCTTTCGGCGAAACGATGAATCTTAAACAATAAACTACCCCATCCGCTTGCGGCGGGGTAGTTTATTGTTGTTCGCGATACTTGAATGTTAAATTTCTCTTGCAACGTGGGCGCCTTCATAAATAGCCTCAAGAGCCTTTCGAGGTTCCACACAATCCCCTATCATGTAGAACCCTTCCAATTCTGGGATAATCTCCTTTAACTCCTCCATTAAACTTCTATCTGGTTTCGAACCTACCGATATGACAACGGCATCACCCTTGAACTCTTCATGCAGACCAAAATGATCGGCACGGATTCCTTTATCGTAGATCTCCTCAACCTTTCGATCCACGAAGATCTGGACGTTCTCTTCTAATAATCTTTTCATAAGGAACATTTTGTTTCTTGGGGGCACATCGGTTCCTACCTCACTCAACATCTCTAGAACCATGACGTCCTTTCCTGCTTCGGCTAAAAAATCTGCTGTCTCCAAACCCACTTGTCCGCCACCGATCACAACAACCCTTTTGCCTAAAACTTTTTTCCCTTCCAAAACCTCTGTGGCCCAATAAACATTCTCTCTTTTGATCCCGGAAATGTCAGGAGATCTCGGCGTTGACCCCGTGGCCATGACAATTATGTCAGGCTTGATTTCTTTCACGAAATCTATGGTAACGTATTTGCCAAGATAGATTTTAATTCCTAATTTCTTGACTTGGTTTGAGAAATAATCAATCAATTTTTCTATTCTATCTTTCTTGGGTGGCTTTAAAGCGTAATTTAATTGTCCCCCTAGGTGTTCTTGTTTCTCAGCCAATACCACATCGTGTCCGCTCTGCTTAGCAATGATCGCAGCCTCCAGACCACCAGGTCCACCACCTACAATGAGGACTTTCTTGGGCACCTTTGCCCGCACAATTTGGAATCCGCTCTCTCTCCCCACCGCTGGGTTCACAAGACAAGTCATATCTAACCAGTCCGATATCCGAGTAATGCAACCTTGATTACAGTAAATACAAGGGATAATGTCCTCTGCTCTGCCTTCCCTTGCCTTTTTGGGTAAATAAGGATCAGCAATCAACGCTCGCCCCATCGCTACTAAATCGCACTTCCCTTCATTCAAAGCCTGCTCAGCAAATTCGGAACTATTTATTTTACCAACCCCAATGACCGGAACGTCCACTTCTTTCTTGATTCCTTCTGCAAGGTGTAGGAAGAACCCATCTGGAATGGACATTGGAAGAGTGGGGATCATGTTATCAGAGATGCCCACTGATACATGAAGACAGTCCACCCCCGATCTGATTAATAGTTTGGCAGTTATCCTTGCATCTTGGAGAGTAATACCTCCCTCCACATAATCATCCCCAGTCATCCGGCAGATGATCGGGTAATCCTTTCCCACTTTCTCTTTCATACATTCAATGATTTCACATGCAAACCGAGCACGGTTCTCAATACTGCCCCCATATCTGTCAGTCCGCTGATTAAACCTTGGGGAAATAAATTGATCGATTAAATAAGAATGGGAGCCATGCAATTCAATCGCGTCAAAACCAGCCTCCTTAGCTCTCCCGGCAGCCTCACCGAAGCTTAACACCAGTTCATGAATTTCCTTCATCGTCAAAGCCCGAGGAGGAGGCCCCATCCCAGCAGGATAAGGAGGGAAATCGGAAGGACCCACTGGCTGAACCTGAGTGATCTTTGCAGATGCCTTTATCCCACCATGGTGAAGCTGAATAGCAGCCTTAGCCCCATTCTTTTTGATGACCTCAACCAGTTTCTGTAGCCCAGGGATAGACAGGTTATTATCTATCATGTGTTGCATGGGCAATGGTCTTCCTCTTCGCTCAACACCGCAAAATTCGACGATGACCAAGCCAACGCCGCCTTTCGCCCTTTCCTCATAATAACTAATCATCCTTTCTGTAACTTGCCCATCTTCGGATGCAAATCCTGTGGCCATCGCGGGCATAACAATTCTATTTTTAACCTCTAATTTGCCAATTTTTATTGGTGTAAATAATTTCATCGCTCACTCCTATTCGTTGTTCTTAAACCAAGGGAAACGCTCTTGAGATGTGGGCACTCTACTGACTTTGTCAGAACAGTCGGTTCGCCTCAGGATCGATAGGTGGCTTACGGTGGCGTCCAGGGACTCGGTGCCTTGCCTTCCATATCCGTTACCACGTCAATGACGGCCGGTAACTCAGATTCCAGGCCTTTTTTCAAAGCTGCAGAGATTTCTCCAGGATTTTCAACTCGAATTCCCATACAACCCATTGCTTGTGCTATCTTGGCGAAGTCAGTATTCAAGAACATGCACAATTCTTCTCTCTTCCCCTTCCTGTTTCCGTAAGCACGATTGATACCGTCTAAGCACTGAGCCAAGCAGCTGTTATTATTGACTACCGTTACCGTCTTGATACCAAAGCGACGCGCCGTCTCAAGCTCACTGAGGTGGTACCAAAATCCTCCATCTCCTGTAAAACAGACCACGGGCCGATCCGGTGCTCCGCATTTTGCTCCTAAAGCCCCAGGAAATCCCCAACCGAGCGAACCGGCGCACCGAATATAGGTCTGTCCGGAATGAGTCAGGTAAACCATGGTTCCCGTCCAGATTGCAGAATAGCCCGTATCTGACACGAGAACAGCATTGGATGGAAGAAATTCGGTCATTTCCTTGCAAAGCCTTTCTGGGCGTATGGGTACGGCATTGGAGTTACGGAATTGCTCCAGCTGATCCTGCCAATCCTTTACCAACTGTTGCGCTCGTTGAGCCCATCGGCCGTTATTGCTTCTTGGGCGAGGGGGTAGGCATTCGATCAGTTTACGAACGGTAACCTTGGCATCTCCCATCAATCCTACAGTGTTTGGGTAGCTTCTTCCCAGTTCCAACGAATCGATATCAATTTGAATAACCGGTGTGCCTTGCCGCGGCACTGTCCAACTGTTGGTCACCTGGTCCCCTGTGTGGCTACCGATAAATAGGACTATGTCCGCCTCCGAAACGACCCGATTTGCACACCAGCGGGAATAAGAACCAACCACACCCACACTAAGAGGGTGAGTGTCGAGGATCGCTCCTTTTCCATTTAGCGAGGTGGCAACAGGAATTGACAACCTCTCAGCAAGCTCTACAATGTCTGGCCCTGCCGAAGATGCAGTGGCTCCACCACCGGCGACAATGACGGGCCGCTCGGCACCTGCCAAGGCTCGGACCGCCTCTCGCACAAATTCTGCTTCGGGCTCTGGCCGGATTGACGGGTAATGGACAAATGGCTCCTCAACCACTACTTCTAACTCCGCAGCCGATTCTGCAATCATTTCTCCTGCATGTCCCGTTACATCAAGGTGCACCGGACCGGGAGCTCCCGACGTTGCTTCTCGGAAGGCTTGACGTAAGATATACGGGAGCTGTTCCACCGTATCCACACTCACATTATATTTGGTCACCGGCTCAAACAGGGATCCATGCGGAATTTCTTGATAAGCATTTCGGTGTTGGGCAATGGGAGGTTTCCTTCCCGTTATCGCAATCACGGGCGAAAGCCCGAGGTATGGATCTTGAAGCCCAGATGCCAAGTTGGCAGCTCCTACCGATTGGGCCATACATATTCCAGGTCTTCGACTAATTCTCGCATATCCGTCTGCCATATAAGCTGCAGCCTTTTCCGAGTGGGTCAACACTCGACGAATTCCCAACTCTTCCATCTCTACAAGAGTTGCCCTCATAATCGCTTCCACAAAAAAAACATGTGTCACACCGTAACCCTTAAAAGTCTCGGCGATAAACCTCCCTCCGGTCATCTTGGCCGGGTTCGCCCTTTTCAGCATTTGGCCCTTTTTCTCAAAATCCTTTGTCTTATCTAAATCTCCCTTTTGCATTTAAACCTCCTTCTCTTCCCCGGGATCAATATCTCCTATAACAAAACCTTTCGACAAAGCTCAAGGATCTCACTCATCGCCGTATCGCTCATCCCAGCCCCTGATCAGGCCGTACGAACTTTCACTTGTCTCTTTGAACGATCTCAATCACATCGTTCTCGGGACCCCTAATAAAGGCTGCCCTCACTCCTCCGCGCATCTCCCGAGGTTCCCATATGAACTCGGCCCCTTTTGCTCTTAGTTCTCGGGCGGCTTTGTCAAGGTCGTCTACGCGCACACCAAAATGGCCAATCCCATATCGAATCCAAATATTCTCCTTCGGCTCCTTCTGCAAATCGAGGATTTCCCCTTCCCCCGCCTCGGCTATGATGATAGGGGCGCCGCCGATTTCCATCATGACCATGGGAGCATTTCGAAGTTTTGCCTCATAGATCGTTTTAGCATTAAACATTTCCTCATAAAACTTTCTCGCCACATTGATGTCATGGCATTTGATATGAACATGGTCAAACTTGAATTCCACTTTAGAACTCTTCTCCATAGAAGCCCCCTATGAACGCAGTGTAAATACCAAACCTCAACCTATCCTTAAACCCTTCCGGCGATCAGATATCGAATTACCTCCAAGCCTCGGTCACCTCTTCGATGGGCCAGCTCGTCAATAGCTCATATCCATCCTTTTTAACCACCACTGTTTCCTCGACACGAACAGCTTGTTTCGGATGATCGCCGGAAGACAACCAAGTCTCTAAAGCAATCACCATATTTTCTTCAAGCGGGACAGGATGCTCTAATGAAAAAAGAGGAGTGATAATCGGTCCTTCTTGGATTCCAAGGCCAATACCGTGACCGACCGCAATTTCTGGGCCCTCAAACCAACTCTTTAATCCCCAATACTCATGGCCGGGCCATTGTTTACAAATGTCTGCTGTCGTTGCCCCGGCCTTAACTTTGGCCATAGCCTTACGCAGTAGGTCAAGGTTTTTCCGATACAGATCTTTTTGCTTTACGGTTGCCTTGCCACACACGAACGTTCTATAGTAACACACATGGTATCCTCTCCATTCCACCAAGGCCGGATCAATAAAAATCAGATCTCCCCATTTCACCGGCCTATTACTGAAACCACCCATGTTCGGACTTGTATTCTCTCCTGAACACAAAACAAGCTCTGGGGGCGTATCACATCCCATCCTCAGAGCAGCCTCAGCTCCTATGGCTTGCAACTCCGATTCTCGTATCCCGGGTCTGATGGCTTCCTGAATCGCTGAGAAAAGTTGATCGCAGATGGAAGAGGCGATTCTCTGACATTCAATCTCGTCCACCGTTTTTATTTTTCTCACATCCAGCAAAATACCGCCACCATCTACGGGTTTGATACCTGCCTTTTTAAAAATCTCTGGAAGCCCCAAGGTAACGATGGGTATATCAATGCCTAATGGCTCGTTAAGAACATCATGCTCGCCCAATCTTTTTTTCAGGTCATCGATGAACTCTTGAGGATATATGCCGGCTCCCAAATATTGACCGAGCCTCCAACCGTGGTAAACCTTGCCTTTCAGCCAAGGTGCAAGTTCATCCCTTATCCTCCAATATCGGTTTCCCCATTCAAACAAAAGGGGATCCCCTGTCCTCGGGAAAAGGACATTACGGGCAGTTGGAAGCGATCTGACCATGCCGCCAGAGACATCCGTCAAATACTGGATATTATCCGGGTGAAAACATAAAAGAGCCCCGATCCCATCCCTTTTCATCCGGTCCCTCACTTTTTCAACCCTCTCCCTTCTCATACGACTGAGATCAATCGTATCTTCTATCCGGAATTGTGCCATTTCTTTTCTCCTCCTTCCTTATTTTGCCTTCTCCAAAGTCTTACCGGTCTGACGACTTAGGATCCCCGAGGATCCAATCTTCCAATCGGCCTATTTTCTGTCTGTCTCCAAAACAACAGAAGAGCAACATTTATTAAAATCGCAGGGTAACCATTTTGTCAAGAAAAAAATGACGTTTCCCCCAATTTATCGTCTCGCGAAAATTTCCAACTGTGGAGAACGATCTCGATATTAGACTGAGATTCTTACAGAGGTACCAATATGAACCTCTGTCATTTCCCTGGACTTATCATAACACATAAACAAGAATTAAGAGCTACTATAGGTGCGCAGGATGGGAACGGGAGACGATTATCCCTACGCATGACAATCCGAAAGGGGTGATGTCTTTTGAACTAACGCAGGATTTCCCAGAGGGAAAAGAATATGAAATCCCAGGAGCAAGGCTTGACATGAAGACGCTGATATCTTATTAAATCCGTGCGGTATCGTCATCAAACTAATTTAAAGAGAGGAGAACAAAATGAAAAAATGGTTATCAGCTATCATGACAGTGTCCATCGTGTCTCTGCTGGCGACAGTCGGTGTGGATGCCCAGACTCCTAAGAGGGCCGAGCCCATCAAAATCGGTGTGATCCAAGGCCTGACTGCAGCCCATGCCTTTTTTGGCGTCCCCATGTTAAAAGGCCACAATGTGGCAAGGGATGAAGTCAACGCGGCTGGCGGGGTCTTAGGCAGACAGATAGAATATATCGTACGGGACCACAAGGGAACGTCGGCAGAGGCAACTCGTGTCGCAAAGGAACTAATCCTGAACGAGAAGGTCAATTTTCTTCTCGGCACCGTTAATAGTCCCTGCGGTTTTGCTATTTCCCAAGTGGCCAAGGAGTACAAGGTCTTGTATATGGACGGTGGCATAAAATCGGCGCAACACACGATCGAATCAGGACACCGCTATTTGTTCGCGCTGGCCGTCGATGACATCTATGACGGTGGCGTTGCAGCCCTTTCTGAGAGTAAGAGCCAATTCAAAAATTACTGGGTCATTGGTTGGGATTACGCTTACGCCCACAATATCGCCAACTCCTTCGCCAAGAAGTTGAAAGAGGTCAAGCCTGATGCAAAGATCGCCGGGGAATCTTGGGTAAGACCGGGCGATACAGAATTGGCCCCCTTAGTCACCTCCATTCTATCCAGTAATGCAGATGCGATTTTCAGCGTATTACAAGGCGTTTCGCTGGGATCGTTCTTTAAGCACGGGAAGCCCTACGGCTTATTTGACAAACTTCATATCCTATGCAGTGCGACGATGGGCCATCAAGAAATCCTGGAATCGATGGGCAAGGACGTCCCTGATGGTATTCGGGTTGACGCCTTTTATTTCCAAGGTTATCCCGGTACCCCGCGCGAAAAGGAATTCGTTAAGCGATTTCTAAACAGGACCGGCGATCCTTACGTTCCGGGCATTGCTCACCACGGTTACGTATCCAGTATGGTCTTATTCGATGCGATCAAGAAGGCAAGAACCACCGATACCGAAAAGGTGATCGCGGCTTTGGAGAATATGACGTTCGACACACCTTTGGCCCCAGGAATCAAGTTCAGGAAAATGGATCACAGATCTACCCTGGGAGAAGTGTTTGGAGTCACCAAGTTCGATCCCAATTTGGGCTACAGTGTGCTGACGAATATCGAATATATTCCTAAGGGAGAAGGCCTCTACGCCACGGATGAGGAAATTAAA
>Ga0187770_10000226_pt1 | contig 27765 bp, 23 predicted proteins | sample 0116_SJ02_MP02_2_FD_133154 | JGI IMG/M metagenome (GOLD analysis project Ga0187770, IMG submission 133154) | Tropical peat soil microbial communities from peatlands in Department of Meta, Colombia - 0116_SJ02_MP02_20_MG | ecosystem: Environmental > Terrestrial > Soil > Wetlands > Peat | place...
GCCGACGAGGCGATCGAGGAGGCCCGCAAGGAGGGGATCGAGGTCGAGAAGGTGCTCGTGTGGAGGCGCATCCCGGGCGAGTACCACTCAGAGAGCCCGATGGTCGAGGGGCGCGACTACTTCATCGACGAGGTGCTCGAGAAGTACTCGGGGGCAGAGGTGGAGCCCGAGTCGATGGCCGCCGAGGACACGCTGTTCTTGATGTACACGAGCGGTACCACGGGTCGCCCGAAGGGCGCTCAGCATTCCACCGGCGGCTACCTGGCCTACGTGACCGGGACGTCGAAGTACTACCAGGACATCCACCCGGACGACACGTACTGGTGCTTCGCCGATATCGGCTGGATCACCGGCCACTCCTACATCGTCTACGGCCCGCTCGCGCTCGGCACCACGAGCGTGATGTACGAGGGGGTGCCGACATATCCGGACCCGGGGCGGCCGTGGCGGATTGCCGAGAAGCTCGGCGTCGACATCTTCCACACCGCACCGACCACGATCCGGATGCTGCGCAAGCTGGGTCCGGACGAGCCGGCCAAGTACGACTACCACTTCAAGACCATGACGACGGTCGGCGAGCCGATCGAGCCCGACGTGTGGCGGTGGTACTACGACTTCGTCGGCAAGGGGAGGGCCGCGATCACCGACACGTGGTGGATGACCGAGACCGGCGGCTTCCTCGGCTCGACGCTGCCAGGGCTTCAGCCGATGAAGCCCGGCAGCTGCGGTCCGGCCGCGCTCGGCCTCCAGCTCGTCATCTACGACGAGAACGGCGAGGAGATCCCGCGCGGCTCCGGCAAGGCCGGCTACATCTGTGTGCGCAACCCGTGGCCCGGCCGGATGAGCACGGTGTGGGGCCAGGACCAGCGGTTCATCGACACCTACTACGCGCGGTTCAACAAGGACAAGGACTCGAAGGACTGGCGTGACTGGCCGTTCATGTGTGGCGACGGCGCCGTCGAGGCCGAGGACGGCTACTTCCGGATCCTCGGCCGGATCGACGACGTGATCAACGTCGCCGGGCACCGGCTCGGGACCAAGGAGCTCGAGTCGGCCGCGATCATGGTCGACGAGGTAGCCGAAGCGGCCGCGGTCCCGGTCATCGACGAGATCCGCGGCAAGATCGTCGAGATGTATGTGGCGCTCAAGCCAGGCGTCGAGGCCGGCGACGACGTCGCCCAGAAGGTCTCCCAGATGATCGTCAAGGAGATCGGGGCCATCGCCAGGCCGAAGAATGTCTGGGTCGTCAAGGACATGCCGAAGACCCGCTCGGGGAAGATCATGCGGCGCGTGATCGCCGCCGTTTCCAACTTCGCCGACGTCGGCGACACTTCAACGCTCGCCAACCCGGAGATCGTCGAGGACATCCGCCACCACGTGCAGAGCGAGAAGGTGGCTCACGGCGAGGTGCCGCGCGAGCTGTCCGAGCAGGAGAAGCAGGAGATCGCCGCGTACGGACACGCGGAGTAGCGCCTCTCCGGATCCGCTGGGTCGCGTCCGCTCGCAGATTTTGCGGGCGGACGCGAACGTATGTCCGCGTACCGAGGACGTTAGTCAGCCACGCTGCCGGGGGTAGAGAACCTCTAAAGGGTGTTCTCTTGAACGGCCAGCTCGAGGGCAAGATCAAAGAAGAACAGAAGGTCGAGGAGAACTAGGCGAGGACGGGGCGTGGGGCGGAGGCGCCCTACACCCCGAGCCGACGGCTTAGATCCGCCACGTGCCGGCGCGCCACCGGGATTACCTGGCCGTCGGCGAAGGCCAGTTCGGCTGTGCCTCCGAGCAGGGGACGGAGCTCGACCGCGCGGGCCAGGTTGGCGACGTACTGGCGGTGCACGCGGATGAAGCCGAACTGTTGCCACCGCCGCTCGACCTCGCTGAGCGTGTTGCGCAGCAGGTAGCGGCCGTCCTCGGTGACGATTCGGACGAAGTCGCCGTGCGACTGGACGTAGAGAATTGCGCCGCGGTTGATCAGTCGGGTCGCGCCGCCCCTCGCGCTCGCCACCGCGACCATCTCGCTCTCGCCGGCCGCTTGAGTGCGCGGCTGCCGGCCATGCCCGTTGTCATCTGGGTGGGACTCGGTTCTCTCAACCGCCGCCGACACCCGTTCGAGCGCCTCCTCGAGCCGGCGCCGGCTGACCGGCTTGCGCAGGTAGTCCAGCGCGCGCAGCTCGAAGGCGTCCACCGCGCCGCTGTCGTAGGCGCTCACGAACACGAGCTGGGGCGGCGAGGCGAAGCGTGTGAGCACTCGACCGAGCTCGACCCCGTCGAGATCGGGCATGCGGACATCGAGGAAGATCGCGTCGTAGGCCTGGTGGGAGGCCTTGAGCAGCGCGTCGTGGCCGCCGAACGCGCATTCGACCTCGTGCACCGCGGGAAAGCTCCGCAGGAGCCGCGCCAGGTCCTCGAGCTGGGTGTGCTCGTCGTCGACGGCGAGGATCGTGAGCCCGTCCGCGCTCATACCGATCCGGCCAGCTCGGGCTGCACGACCTCCCCGCGCAGGTTCGGCACGGTCATGACGGCGGTCGTTCCCCGTCCGAGATCCGACTCGATCCGCAGCGCATAGCGCTGGCCGAACGTCGCTCGCAACCGGGCATCCACGTTGGAGACGCCGATGCCCCCGCCGGCGCCCGCGAGCACCGACTCGAGCCGCTCGGGCTCGATGCCGATCCCGTCGTCGGATACCCGCAGCTCAAGGTCGCCGCGCACGATCCGAGCGGAAATCGTCACCCGCCCACTCCCGGCCCGCCGCTCAACCCCGTGGCGCACCGCGTTCTCGACCAGCGGCTGGACCGACATCGCCGGCACGACGGTCTCACGCGTCTCCTCGGGCACGTCGACGCTGACGTGCAGGATGCCGCGGAAGCGCGCCTGCTCGAGGCGCAGGTAGCGCTCGACGTGGTCGATCTCCTCGCCGAGCGTCACGTACGAGCGGCCGTCGCGGAACAGGTAGCGCGTGAACTCGGCGAAGTCGATCAGCAGGTCGCGCGCCTCCTCGGGCCGGGCGTGGATGTCGCCGGCGACCGCAGCCAGCGCGTTGTAGATGAAATGCGGCGAGATCTGCGCGCGGAGGGCCCGGAGCTCGGCCTGGGCGACGCGCTCCTCCTGTGCGGCCGCCAGCGACAGCTCCACCTGTGCCGAGACCAGGCTGGCCGCTTCCTGGACAACTCGCAGCTCGTGGTGGCTGGGCCGCCCGACGGATCGGTAAAAGGTGATCAGCGTGCCGATCCGTCTGTCCTGGGCGATCAGCGGCGCCAGCACGGCCGAGCGCAGCGGGCAGGTGGGATCGGAGGAGATCAGCCGCGGCACGATGTGCATGTGGTCGTCGCGGGCGCGCTCGAGCAGCCGCGAGAGCAGGTCGCCCGGCCGCACCTGTTCGCGACCCTCACCGTCGATCGCCAGCACCGCGCGCGTATCGGCCAACGCGACCGCGGCGGCGCCCATCAACTCCCGCAGATGCGGGACGGCTCGCTCGGCGTTACGGCCCGTCAACCCCTTGCGCAGGTGGGGGAGAGTGGTCGTGGCAGCGTGTAGGGCGGCCTGCATGGCCGCCTCCGGGCTTTTCGAGGCGCGCGGACCGTGCATGGCACGCCATACCGCGGCGATGATCGCGGCAAGCCCAATCCCTAAGCCGACGCCCAGAGCCAGATCCATGGTGAGCCTCACAAATCTTACCGATCCTTGTGTCGGTTGTTACTCAGGCCGAGGCGCCGCCGTCGCCGACGCCGCTGTGATGACTGGGGCGACAGTCCGGTGCGCACGACAGGCCGGTGAGAGCCACCCCGCTCGATCCGTTGCCGTCGATCGACGTCGATGATTCGCCGGTGGAGCCGAACGTCTCCGCTCCGCCGCCCGAGTCAACCACCGCGCACAGGTCCAGCGCCGGGGGGCACCTGACGGCCTCGGGAGTGTTGCCGGTGACCGACGTCGAGGCCGACGGCTGGCCGGTCTGCGGATTGAACGTGATCCCTTGCCCGCCGGTGTCGATCGCGGAGCATTGGGTCGTGGCGGGGCAGCTCACGCCGACGAGTTCATTGCTGCTGGTCGTGTCGATCTGGTGCGTCGATACGACCGCCCCCCGACGGAGGCGTAAACGTGACCTCCTCGCCGCTCGAGTCGACCGCGGTGCACTGCGTGGCGGACGGACACGCGACCGACAGCGGCACGGCGTTCGTGTCGATCGAAGTAGGCGTCGCCCCCGACGGCGACTGCGGATCGAACGTGACCTGCTCGCCCCGGGTATCGATCGCCGTGCACTGCGCCAGCGCCGGGCAGGCCACCGCGATGAGCGCGGAGCCCGCGACCACGGCGTCGGTCGCTCCCTGGGGAGCCTGCGGATTGAACGTGGCCTCGCGGCCCTGGCCGTCCACGGCGACGCACAGAGAAGCGCTCGGGCAAGCCACGGCGTCGAGGCCGGTTCCGGCGGCATGGCTGTCGACGGTGACAGCCACCGACCACGCCAGGCTCGCGTGGGCCACATTGGGCACCGCCAGGAGCGCCAGCCAGCACGAGACCACCGCGGTACACCGCATCGCGCCCACCTCCATCGCGTGCATCACGACGAACGCCCCTTACCTCTTCACCGCTCCGGGTTATAACACCGCGCGGGCTCGGCCGGGAGTCGCAGAGACAGCTCCGGTGAACCCGGCGTGCCATCGCTTGCGGTTCGAACGACCCTGCGCTAGCTTGCGCTCCGCGTCCGGAGGGGGGCGGGAAGACCAGTCACGCCTGGAAGGGGTGGAGATGATTCGTTTACGTGCGCTCTCGGCCGCGATCGTATGCGTCGCGCTCGGCGCGACGGCGCCGGCCGCTTTCGGCTCCACCACGTTCCAACCGCGGGTCGACGGGGCGCTTGGCCTCGTGCCGACCGTGCATCAGGACGGGCAAGCGATCGCGCAGGACGTCGCGAGCGGATCCGCCACCTCGGTCACCTACCACGGGGGCTCGGTGATGACGGGCGCGGTCACGGTCCACACCATCTTCTGGGCGCCCTCGGGCTACTCGTTCCAGGCCGGATACCAAACCCTGGTCCAGCAATTCTTCAGCGACTTAGCCAACGACAAGAGCGCTCCTGGAACCTGCACGGCAAACGACTGCAACGCGTTCACTGACCTCAATCAATACTGGGAAGAGACGGGAGTCGATCAGTCGACTCCGCCCGGGGTCACCGACGGCTCCTACGACATCGCCTACGGCACGGCGAGCGATTCGGATACCGATCCCTATCCCCAAGGCGGCCAGTGCGCGTCGCCATATGGCGTCACGACCTGCCTTACCGATGGACAGGTGCAGACCGAGATCAACAACGTCGCTCCGACGAACGAGCGTGGCCTGGGCAACCTGTGGATCGTGTTCCTGCCGGAGAATGTCGACGAGTGCATCAACGTGAGCCTGTGCGGCACGGACTCATTCGGCGGCTATCACGGGGAATTGAACCTAGGGAGCGGCGGGCCAACGATCTACGCCGTCGTGGTCGATCCGAGCATCGAAACCGAAGTCAGCCAGGGCGCCGATCCAAATGGCCAGCCATACGCTGAGGCCGCGATCAACGCCGCCGCGCACGAGACGGTCGAGTCCATCACCGATCCCGACGGCACGGGTTGGCTTAACTCGGACGGCTTTGAGGTGGCGGACATGTGCGAGTCGGGTCCTCAAACCGGCACCGCCCTCGGTACCGCGACCGACGGGGCCCCGTACAACCAGGTCATCAGCCACAACGACTACCTGATCCAAGAGATGTGGTCCAACGACGACGGTGGATGCGTACAGGCCACTACCCAGACCTCGCCACCCGCTCCGTTCCCGCTGCCACAGGTCGACCTCACCCAGTTCAGCCCCGAGGTGAGCGGAAACATCGGGTCCGGCATCGCGAACGTCACCGTGCGCGTTTCCCTCGTCCGCGCCGGCACAACCGTGACGCAGGCGTCTACCACCACGAACACCAACGGGCATTGGACCGTGACGCTCGCCCATCCCGTCGGCGATGACCGCGACGAGATCGACGTTGACTACTCCGGAACGGGTGCACCGAGTCCGAACGATCAGGTCATCCTCACCGGCGACGGCGCCAATCCGCTCGACGGCGGCTGGGTCGGTTGGCTCGACATGGACAACGGCAGCGCCGTGACCAGCAACACGCTCTCCTTGGCCCCGTGTTTCGAGACCGGCGTCGAATCTTCCACAGTTACGACGGAATCGCCGACTGACTTCTGCAACACGCAAACCGACGTGGCCGACGAGCCCACCTCCTCTCCGGTCACCTCAGGGACGGTCGCGACCTGGACGTCGAACGACAACCGGGCCTTCCAGCCGCCCGGAACGGGCATCCCCAACTCGAGCGGCGGGCTGGTGAGCCTCACGGTCCCGATCGGTGAGCCCGGCTCCGTCTCAGCGCTCGGGAGCTTCTTCCCATTCTTCACCCCGACGGGGTTTCCGACCTGCACGGCGGACCTGGGTGCACAGACCTTGAGCTGCTCCGGGCTGTCGGACTCCGGGAGCTACTCCATTACCGATCAGACCGACTCGGACTCGATGAGCGGCCTGACGCCGAGCGTAGGAATCGTGAGCGCCCCGCTCACGGTTCACCGTGGCGACGTTGTCGTCCTGTCGAACGGATCGAGGGTGCTGACCACGCTCCACGTCGCCGACCTGAGGGTCAACATCGCCGGTGACAGCGCCACCGTCCAGGGCGGAACCTGCCAGCCCGCCGAGTACTGGGGCGCGCCGCTATCCGCGCTGCCGACCAGCACGAACGCTGGCGTGAACGGCGCCGCGGGAACGGGACAGATCTGCGTCAACGGCGACCCCGCCGGACTCCCGACCAGCGACATCGCCCAGACCGATGATCTGAGCGGTGGGCAGACGGTGACGGAGGTGGCCGATGTCGCGAACACGTCGCCGATGAACGGCGAAATCGTCTACGGCGCCTTCACGGCTCTGGCCGAGGCGACCGACGGCTTCTCGCCGATCGCGGTGAGCATCGCGCGGTCATCGGGAGGCGCGCCGGTGTTCGAGAACGCCAACGTTGATAGCGCCAACGGCGCGGCGGTGGCGGCGCTTACTCCCGGCACCTACACGGCCACGTGGACGGTCACGAGCGACAACGGCGACACCCGAACCGAGACCACGCGGTTCGTGGAGGAGGCGCCGATCGGCGCTCAGGGACCCGCGGGTCCGCAAGGCTCGCAGGGCGCGCAGGGAGCACAGGGCGCCCAAGGTGCGCAGGGGCCACAGGGACCGCAGGGACCTCCGGGGCCCACGCCGAAGATCACCTGCAAGCTGCTGAAGCACAACGTGATCAAGTGCACCGTCACCTATCCCAAGGCGCGCGACACGAAGGGCTCGCTCGCCGCGATCATCACCCGCGGTGGCGGGATCGTGGCCCTTGGTAGCGCTCGGATCGCGCGCGGTGGTGCCACCCTGATCATGCGCGAGCTGCGGGTCAGGAAGCGGGGGGCCTGGGAGATGACCCTGGTCCTGAGCCGATCCAGGAAGGCCGCGACGACGCAGACGGTGACGTTGAAGGTGCGGTAGTCCGGCGCCGGCAGATGAGGCGCCCGCCGCTAGCGGGCGCCTCAGCTGGCGGTGTTCAGGCGCTGGCCGAAGCCCGGGCGTGGCTGCGCATCTCGGACAGGATCCGCTCGAGGCGCGGCTCGGTCTCCCGGTCGACGTGGGTCATGAGCGCCCCCACCGCCGGGTGTACTGAGCTGATCTGAGCGTGCATCTCGTGGGCCACCGCGCGGTAGCTCGGGTGGCCCTCGCGCCCGGAGCGCAGCTCGATCAGCTGCATCGCCTCGCGGGCGTTGAGGTCGAGGATGAAGCGGATCCGGTAGCCGAGGCAGAGCGCATAAGGCGCGGCCATGGTCAGGCCGACGTCGACGAGGCGGTGGTATTCGCCGGCGGACAGCTCGAGCGCGCGGCGGTAGTCGTCGGCGCAGCCCGCGACCTCGACCTGGTCGGGGACGTCCGCGCCCAGATCCGGCGTCAGCGCCTGCCACTGGACGGTCAGCATCCGGTGGCGCTGGAGGTCGCGGAAGGCGCCGTAGTCGGCGACGATCTCGAAGCGGTAATGGAGCGCCTCGAGGCCGCGTCCGGGCCGGTGGCGGCGGTTGCCCCGTGCGCCCGCGAGATCGGCCAGGAGCGGAGCGCGCGCGTCGGCGTCGAGAGAGGCGACGGTCTCGCGCATCCGCTCCTCGCTGCTCGCGCCGCCCTCGAACAGCAGCGCGCACAGGAGATCGTCCTCGTCGCCGTCGGCGCGCAGGAGGGTGACGGACGGGCCCGCCGGCCCGTCGGGAGTGTCGAGGCCGAGGCGCCGCGCCCAGCGCTCGCCGGCGCGCCCGCGCGCCTCCAGGTACTCGATCCACTGGCCGCCGCGGTCGGGTCGCTCCACGCGGGTCAGGAAGCTCGGGATCACGGCTTGGAGCTCATCGAAGATCATCCGTCCGTAGTCGCGGGCCTCCGGCAGCGGGTGGGCGAGGAGGTGGAGGATCAGTTGCTCGTAGGTCTGGCCGCTGGCGAAGATGCCCATGTGCGACAGGGCGCTGGCGGGCAGCAGTCCGCGCAGGAGGTCGAACGCCTTGGCCCTGATCGCGCGCGCGTGGGCGGCCACCGGCTCGTCGCCGGCGCGGGGAACCTCCTCCGCCGCCCAAGCGCAGACGCGGGGCAGCGAGCGCGCGTAGATTCCGAACAGCTCGTCCATGGCCCGCTCGTAGTCCGGGCCGAGCGATGCGTCGCGGTAGTAGCGGTAGCGGGGGCGGGCGGGGTCCGATCCGGGCATCGGCCCGTCATAGGGGATGTAGCGGGTGGACTGCTCGAGGTAGGCCCCGAGCCGGGGTCGCTGCAGGACCTTGGTGAGGACGTTCGAGACCCACTCACAGGCCACATGGGCGCCACCGAGCTGCGCCACCGAGTCATCGCCGTAGCCGAGGAAGATGCGCTCGTAGAGCTGGGCGGCCCGCGTGCCCTCGCCGGTCTCGGCGGCGCCGGCGGCGGCGGAGTCGGGGAGGTCGTCGGCGAACTCGTCAAGGAACAGCCGTCTCAGGGTGCCCGGGTAGCGGGAATAACGGGCGAACAGCGCCGCCTTGACCGTCTCGGGCAGGTTGACCAGCGCGAACACCGGCCGGTCGAGGTTGGTGAAATGGGGGCGAAGCCGCTCGCGCTCGGCCTCGCTGAAGGTCTCAACCGGATACTGCACGGGCGGACCAGACTAGCGGCCACTCCGGCCGGTGAGGAAGATGCCGTTGTCGGTGGCGCCTGTCGGTGGCGGCTGCCGGTGGCGGCTGCCGGTGGCGCCTGACGATGGGGCCTGTCGGTGGCGGCTGTCGGTGGCGGCTGTCGGTGGCGGCTGTCGGTGGCGGCTGACGGTGCCGGCTGTCGGTGGCGGCTGACGGTGCCGGCTGATGGCGGCGCCTTAGCCGGCGTTGTCGGGATGCCCGGTGGGCCGGCTGCCCTCCGTCGCGGAGCCAGGTTCCTCCGTTCAGTCGTGGGAACGGTCGCGACCGGGCGAGCGCACGCTCCGGTCCGGCTCCGCGGGTTGCTCCTCCGCGTTCTGGTCGGAGACATCCCCGGGCGGCTTCTAGCTTGCCGACCGTCTCGTCGGTGTCGCCACTTCTCTCCTCCATGCTCCCCTCGCCTACCTGGCCACCAGGGCCGCAACCTGCCCGGGCACCATGGATAACGTGACAAAGCCCAGCCCTGCGGGCCGCTGAGGCTACCTAAGCATGCCCACCATGCTTAGGTAGCCGACGTGACCGGCCGGTTGCCGGTTTGGCAGGTTTTACAGGGTCCGCGGCGGGCGATCAGAACAGACCGGAGAGCGAGTTCGCCGCGTGCGAGGCCAGGTGGAAGAGCGGCGAGGGGAAGATGCCGAAGAAGACCGCGGCGGCGGCGAAGCCAACGGCCACGAACACGAGCTCCGGGTAGGCGAGGGCCGCGCCGGCGGCACCTGGTCCCTCCTCCCATTCGTCCGCCTCCAACGAACCGCCGGCGATCGGCGCGAGCTCGCCGGGACCCGGGCTCGCCCTCCCCGGGGACGGCGCCGGAACCGGCGCCCGCATCCAGATCGTCGCGACTACGCGCAGGTAGTAGCCGAGCGAGATCATCGAGCCGATCACGAGCACGATGGCCAGCCATGTGTAGGCGCCCGACACGAGCGCGCTGATCAGCTGGAACTTCGCGATGAACCCGACTGTGCCGGGGATGCCGGCGAGGGCGAGCATGCCGATCGTCATCGGCCAGGCCAGCCACGGCCGGCGCGCGCCCAGGCCGGCGAGCGCGCTCAAGTAGTCGCCGTCGGGTCGCTCGTGCTCCTCGGCGACGATCACGGCAAACGGCGCCATGTTCATGGTCAGGTACGCCATTAGGTAGAGCACGGTGGCCTGGACCCCGAGGCGAGTGCCGACCACAACCCCAGTGAGCATGTAGCCCGCCTGCGCGACCCCGGAGTAGCCCATCATCCGCTTCAGCGACGACTGGCCGAGCGCGCCGACGTTGCCGACGATCATCGTGATCGCCGCGAGCGTCGCCAGCATGGGCGCCCAGGTGTCCTGGGCGCCGATCGCCGCCACGTCGAAGAAGCGCAGGAACGCGCCGAGCGCGGCCGCCTTGGTGGCGGTGGCCATGAACGCGGTGATCGGGGTGGGGGCGCCCTCATATACGTCGGGTGTCCATTGGTGGAATGGCGCGACCGAGGCCTTGAAGGCGAAGCCGACGATCGTCAGCCCGAGCCCCGTGTAGACCATCGGATTACCCAGGCTGCCGCCGGCCAGCTTGCCCTGCGACAGGGCAGTGCCGATGGTCGCGAAGTCGGTCGAACCGGTCGCGCCGTAGATCAGGGCGAGGCCGTACACGAGCGTGGCCGACCCGACCGATCCGACGATCAGGTACTTCAGGCCGGACTCGAGCGAGCTCTCGCGCCGCGTCTCCGAAGCACACAGGACGTAGAGCGGGATCGACAGGAGCTCGATCCCCAGGAACAGCGTCACGAGATTCTGGGCCGAGACGAACACGCCCATCCCCAACACGCTGAACACGAGCAGCCCGCCGTACTCGCCGTGTCCCGACTCCCGCGGGGCGACCGCGCGCCAGGACATCAGGACCGCAGCCACGCCGGCAATCGCGAACAGCATGTCGAGCTCGAGCGCGAGGCGGTCCATGGCCAGCGGCGCCGAACTGCAATTCGGTGCGGCCACCAGGCAGAACCCGCCCTTGCCGGGGTGGACGTGGTGGTGGTAGGCCCAGATCTCCGCTGCCAGCGCGCACAGGAAAGTGAGGATGGTCAACGACGGCACGACCCGCTCCCGGATCGCCGCCGGGCGCAGCAGGCCCACCAGCAACACGATGAGGCCGCCGGCGGTGAGCACCACGAACGGCGACAGCGCCCGCCAGTCGATGTACGGCGCGACGATGTGGTGGGAGGCGGTGGCGGTGTGGGCGAAAGTGAGCACGTTCATCGGCTGGCCACTCTGGCGATCGGGAAGCTGACTTCCTGAAGCTGCGCCGGCGCGATCGCCGCCCGCACCGAGGGCTCGGAGCGCCGCAGCCCGAACTGCGGATAGAAGGCGAGAACCAGGATGATCAGCACGATCGGAGCGAGCGCGACGACGTCGACGAGCCCGATCTCGCGTGAAGCCACCTTGGAGCCGACGCGGTTATGAAAGACCCCGATGAAGAGCCGCAGGGCGTAGTAGGCGGCGCCGACGACGCCGACGAATGCGATCACCGAGATCGCCAGCTTCGACTGGAAGACGCCGAGCAGGATCATGAACTCGCCGATCCAGTTAGCGGACCCGGGCATGGCCAGCGTGGCCAGCGTCACGATCAGCGCGAGCGCGGCGAGGACCGGCGCGCGGAATGCGATGCCGCCCATGTCGGCCAGCAGCTCCGACCCGCCTGCTCGCGCGGCCGCTGCCGCCACGATGAAGAACAGCGCTGCTGTGACCAGACCGTGGTTGAGCATCTGCAAGAGCGCGCCCTGATCGCCGGTGGGGCGCAGCGAGAAGATCCCGAGGACGATGAAGCTGAGCTGCGCGACGCTCGAGTAGGCGACGACCATCCGCGCGTCAGGCGTGGTGAAGGCGACCACCGTCCCCCACATGATCGAGACGAGCGCGACCAGCAGCATCAGCGTCTGGAAGTGGACGGCGGCGTAAGGGAACAGCGGCAGCACGATCCGCAGGAACCCGTACGCGGCGACCTTCGAGACGACGCCCGAGAACACCGCCACCGCAGGGATCGGCATCGCCTTGTACCCGTCGGCGAGCCAGCCGTGGAACGGGACCAACGGCATCTTGACCAGGAACGCGAACGCGAAGCACAGGAAGATCCATTCCTGGGAGGCGTGCGAGAGCGGCAGCGCCCGCAGCGAGGTCAGCACGAAGGTGATCGGTGTCCCGTGGTCGCTCGAGGCGAGCACACCGGTGGCCACCGCGCCGACGAGCATGAAGAAGGAGCCGACCAGGGTGTAGACGACGAGCTTCGTGGTGGCGCGGACGCGGTCCGGACCCGTTCCCCACATTCCAACCAGGAAGTAGAACGGGATCAGCATGAGGTCGAAGAAGCCCACGAACAGGGCTAGGTCCTGGGCGCAGAACGCGCCGAGCACGGCGCTCTCCGCCAGCCCGAAGTGGAAGTAGAAGCTGCGGGGGCGGTCCCACTCACGGAAGCTCGCCCACACGAGCGAGGCGCTGAACAGCACGGTGGTGAGGACGACGAGGGCGACGTTCAGGCCGTCGAGCCCCAGCTTGTAGTGGATCCCGAGAGCCGAGATCCAGACGTCGTCGGTGACGAACTGAAGCCCCGCGTGGCCGAGCTTGAAGCGGGCCAGGAACGAGATCGCGATCCCGAGCGTGACCAGGCTGCCGATCGCGGCGACACGACCGACGACGTCCCGCGGGAACAGAGCGGCGACGAGCGAGATCGCCAGGGGCAGCCAGATGAGGATCGAGAGGGTCACGAGCTCGAGATCAGGAAGTAGAGGGCCACGCCGCCGATGCAGACGATCATCAGCGCGGCGTAGTAGCGCACGAAGCCGGTCTGGGCGCGGCGCACCGCGGCCGAGCCGGCGCGCACGGCGCCGGTTGTCCCGCCGGTGAAGACGCCCTGGATCAGGTTGCGCTCGAGCACCGACTGGACGAACCGTCCCGTCCACAGCGCCGGGCGCACGATCAGGAAGTCGATCAGCTCATCGAAGTACCACTTGTGCCACAGGAACGTGTACGCGGCGGCGAAGCGCTCGCGCAGTTGGGCTGCCGTGCCACGCCGGGCGATATAGATGCGGTAGGCGATGGCGATGCCGGCGATCGCGATCAACGCGCCGATAACAAGCCCGACCCAGGCGGGCGCGGCCCTGACATCGACGTGGTAGTACTTGGAGTCGGCGAAGGTCGGATCGAGGAACTTGGTCACGCCGTCGTCGACGCCGGGGATCTGGATCAGGCCCCCGATCAACGCCAGCACGGCGAGCGCGCCCATCGCGATCTTCATCGGCCACTCGCGCTCGGCGATGAAGTGGTCGGGACCGGGGAAGCCGACGTCGGTGTCCTCCTCCTCGCCGGTCATCGGGTTGCGTGGGACCTCGGCGTGCGCGAGATGCCCGTGCTCGAGTTCGACCGCCTCGGGGACCGGGTCGCCGAAGAACGTGCGGAAGATCATCCGGAACGTGTAAATGCCGGTCAGCAGCGCGCCGGCATAGCCGGCGATCCCGAGGATCAGGAAGGCGCCACCGCGATGGTCGGCGAAGGCGATGATGTCGTCCTTGGACAGCCATCCCGAGAACGGGGGGAAGCCGCCCAAGGCCAGGCCGCCGACGAGGAAGCAGATGAATGTGAACGGCAGCGCCCGCCGGAACCCGCCCATCCGGTCGAGCGACTGCTCGCCGGCCATCGCGCCGATCACCGACCCCGCCGCCATAAACAGGAGCGCCTTGAAGAAGGCGTGGGTCATCAGGTGAAACAGGCCGGCGGAGTAGGCCCCGAGCGAGACGCCCATGATCATGTAGCCGATCTGCGACATGGTCGAGTAGGCGATCACGCGCTTGATGTCGGTCATCACGAGCGCCACCGTTCCGGCGATAAGCAGCGTCAGGCACCCGACGATCGCGCCCACGTCGGCGGCGGTCGGGGCCCACTCGAACAGCGCGTGCATGCGCGCGATCAGATACACGCCGGCGGTGACCATGGTGGCGGCGTGGATCAGCGCCGAGACCGGCGTGGGGCCCTCCATGGCGTCCGGAAGCCACGTGTGGAGTGGCACCTGCGCGGACTTGGCAAGCGCGCCGACCAGCAGCAGCAGGCACGCCGCCACGATCGGGGTGCCGTTGCGAACGAAGTCGTGGTGGACGGAATGGAAGACGGGCAGGAACTGCACCGTGTGGGCGTGCTGGAAGATGATGAACGTGGCGATCACGAGCCCCACATCGCCGACGGTGTTGATCACGAAGGCCTTGATGCCGGCGCGGGTGGCGGTGGTGCGCCGGTACCAGAACGAGATCAGCAGGTACGAGGCAGCGCCCACGAACGCCCAGCCGACGATCAGCACCAGGAAGTTGCCGGCCAGGACCAGCAGCAGCATCGAGAACACGAAGTAGTTCAGGTAGCTGAAGTAGCGCGTGAAGCCCCGGTCGCGCGTCATGTAGGTGACCGAGTAGAGGTGGATCAGGGTCGACACGCCCGAGACGACCAGGATCATGAACACCGACAGCGGGTCGACCAGGATCTGCAGCTTCGCGTCGACACCCGCGGAGACGTCGTAGTTCCACAGGGTCGAGGTGAGCTGGCGGTGGTCGGGACTGAAGCTGAGCAGCTTGGCGAAGGCGATCACCGAGAAGACGAACGAGAGCGCGATCGCCAGCGTGCCGATCCAGCCCGCGCTTCGGCCCGGCCAGACCCGGTAGCCGAGCGCGATCACGATCGTGCCCACGAGCGGGCACAGCAAGACGAGCCAGCCGGCGGTGGTCGCGCTCATCAGCCCTGCAACTCGCTCAGCTGGTCCACGTCGATCGGCATGCGCAGGCGATAAATGGCCACCACGAGCCCGAGGCCGACCGTCACCTCGGCGGCCGCGACCACCATCACGATCAGCGCGAAGATCTGCCCGTCCTCGCCGCCCCACATGCGCGAGAAGGCCACCAAGGCGAGGTTCGCGCCGTTCAGCATCAGCTCAAGGCAGAGCAGGATCACGAGCGGATTGCGGCGGACGAGCACGCCGGCGGCGCCGATCGAGAAGATCAGCGCCGAGACCGTCAGGTACCAGCCGATCGCCACTACCAGCCACCCTCCTGGTTGGACCCGGACCCCGTCCCGTCGCCGGCGCCGCTCCCCACCCGCTCGGCCTCGATCGCGTAATCCACGTTTTGGGTGGCGGGGCGGATGCCGGCGCCCTCGGCCATCGTGCCGGTGTACGCCGGACGCCGGGCCGCGAGAAGGAAGGCGTCGATTCTCTCCCCCTCGGCCTCGAGCCCGCGCCGGCGGCGCGCCAGCACGACCGCGCCGACTGCCGCCACGAGCAGGAGGATCGAAGCGATCTCGAACGGGAGCAAGTACTGAGTAAGAAACAGGCGGCCGAGGTGGGCTGGGGTGCCGAAGCCGAGAACGTAAGGCGCACCCTTGGAGGAGACCCCCTTCAGGCCGGCGCCCAGCATCGCGATGCACAGCTCGATCGCGAGCGCGAGCGCGAACAGCGGCCCCAGCACGCGCAGCACAGCGCCGCTGGTGAGACTCTCCCCCCCGCCGACGTAGGCGACGACGAACACGTACAGGACCATCACGGCGCCGGCGTACACGATCACCTGGGCTGCGGCCACGAACTCAGCGCGCAGGAGCAGGAACAGCGCCGCGAGCGAGACCAGGTGGACGGCCAGGGCCAACACGCAGTAGAACGGGTCGCGGAGTATTACCACACCGATCGCGCCGGTCAACGCGCCGATCGCGGCGATGAAGAAGAGGACCGCGCTCACTCACCCTCCCGCCGCAGCGGCGTCCGCTCGATCGGTTCGGCCAGCAGCATCTCCTTGGTGAAGATCAGGTCCGAGCGGGTGTAGTCAGACATCTCGTAGTCGTGGCCCATCGTGATCGCATCGAACGGGCACGCCACCTCGCAGTATCCGCAGAAGATGCAGCGGCTGAGGTTGATCTCGTACACCGCGGCGTAGCGCTCGCCGGCCGACACCCGGTTCTCGGGCGTATTCTCCGCCGCCACGACCCGGATGCAATCGGCCGGACATGCGGCCGCGCACAGCGAGCAGCCGACGCACTTCTCGAGACCCGTGTCCTCGAAGCGGTGGAGCCTGTGGCGTCCGCGAAAGCGGGGGTAGACCGGAGTCTTCTCCTCGGGGTACTGGATCGTGGTCGGCCCCTCGATAATGCGGGCGAACGTCGTCTTGAGGCCGCGCATCGTCTCGCCGAACGCGCGATAGGCGCCGGCGATCGGACTCGCCGAGGGCGAGCGGACCACCTCGATCACGTCATCGCTGACGTCGTAAGGACTCACGAGGCCACCACGATCGCGGTCACGAGCAGGTTCAGCGTCGCCAGCGGTAGCAGGATCTTCCAGCCGAGCGACATCAGCTGGTCATAGCGAAGGCGCGGCAGCGTCGCGCGGACCCAGACGAAGAAGGTGAACACCAGGAAGATCTTGGCCAGCACGACGAACGGGTCGACCCATCCCGGAGGATCGATCCCGAACGGCATCAGCCACCCGCCGAAGAAGATCGTCACCGCGATCGCGGACACCACGATCATGTTCGCGTACTCCGCGAACAGGTACGCCACGAACGCGGTTCCGCCATATTCGGTGAAGTATCCGATGATCTCGGAGTCAGCCTCGAGCAGGTCGAACGGCGCGCGGTTCGTCTCCGCAAATGACGCCACGAGGTAGACCAAGAATCCCGCGAACTGAGGGATGAAGAACCACATGCCCTCCTGGGCGTGGACGATTCCGGTCAGTGAAAGCGTCTGGGCGGTGATGACCACGCCGACGATCGCGAGGCTCTGTGAGACCTCGTAGGAGATCAGCTGGGCGGCGCCGCGCATCGCGCCCAGAAACGCGTACTTCGAGCCCGACGCCCATCCGCCGAGCATCACGCCGTAGAACGAGATCCCAGCGAGGGCGAACACGTACAGCGGCCCGATCGAAACGTCGATCCCGTAAAGCCCGACGCGCTGCCCGAAGATGTACTGGACGTCGCCGAACGGGATTAGCGCGAGCGCCGCGACCGCGGTGACGATTGAGATGACGGGAGCGATCCGGTACAGGGCACCGATCGAGGTCGACGTCCGGAACGGCTCCTTCATGGCGAACTTGACGATCTCGGCCATCGGCTGCAGGAACCCGAACGGACCCACGCGGTTGGGGCCGTAGCGAGCCTGGAACCGGCCCAAGAGCTTGCGCTCGTACACGATCAGGATCGGGAGAATTGCGAAGATCACGGCGAAGATCACGATCGACTTGATGATCTGAACCCACCAGGGCTCGAAGTAGTTGACCTCCGCGAGCGCGATCACCGCTTGTGCACCTCGACCTCGGACTCGGTGAACGCGTTGGCCGACCCTTCGGCGATGCCGTCGGCCAGGAACGCGGTGCCGACGGGAACGCCGGTGCGGACGTGGGCGGTCCCCCGCAACCGCGTCCCGTTCTGAGAGATCTCCACCGGGTCCCCGGGCGCGATGCCGAGGCGCGCGGCATCCTCGGGGGAGAGTTCCAGCTGCTGGAGGGCCACGGTGAACTTGAGCGCCGGGGAGACCTCGACCTCGGGCGCCGCCCAGATCGAGCGGTAGGTGCCGAGCTGCAGCGCCCCGTTGTCCAACGCGGGCGCGCGGACGGCCCGTGAGACGGCGACCTTCCGCGTCTCGGCGATCTCCGAGGCGGCCACCCTCTCGGCGGCGACGATGCCCGCCTCCGGGTCGGTGCTCGGAAAGGCCGAGGCGGCTGGGCGTTCCTGCCAGCGCACTCCGCCCCCGCCGATCTCCTCGAGGGTCAGGCCGCCGTAGAACGGCACCGCCTCGACCAGTTGCGCGAACGCCATCGGCGAGGTCAGCACGCCGGTGTCGAGGCCTGCACGCCTTGCCAGCTCCGCCAGGACCGACCAGCCCGAGCGGACCTGTCCGGGGTGGGCGATCGCGGTGCGCAGGCGCTGGAGGCGACCATCGGGGTGTACGACGGTGCCCTCCTTCTCGGCGTGTGACTCGGCCGGGAAGATCACGTTGGCGTGCTCGGCGAGACCCTCGGTGAGCACGCTGGCGTGCGCGACGACCAGGCTGGCGCGCTGGAGCGCCCGCTCCCACAGCTCGCGATCGGGCTGGTCGCGGATCGGGTCGGTCTGGAACAGGTGGAGGGCGGTGATCTCGCCGCCGGCGGCGGCCTTGGCAATCTCGCGCGCGCCGCGGCCGGGTCGGGCATCGCTTCGCAGGTCCTCGTAGCCCGGGCCGCTGCCGGGGAGCACGCCCGCCTCGCGCAGCCCGCGCCCATTGGCGCCGGCCGGGATCTCGAGCAGACCGGCTCCCTCGTGATCGGCCAGGCCGAGCTGCTGCGCGATGCGCACCAGGGCCGCCAGCGCGCGGGCGTTCAGATGCCGCTCGCCCCACACGATCACGACGTCCTCGCCGCCCTCGCGCAGGTAGCGGGCGAGCTCGGCCAAATGCGGCTCGGCGCTGGCGGCGCCCCCCTCCAGCGCGTGTCCGAGCGACTCGAGGAACTCGGCCTCCTCGCCGGGCGGGTGACGCAGGATCAGCCCGGCGTTCGGGTCCAGGGCGCTCGGGCGCGCGGTGGCGATCGCCAGGCGGACGCCCCGCCGGCGCATGCCCTTGCGGATCCGCAGCTCGAGGATCGGCGCGTCGTCGAGCGGCTCGCAGCCGACGACCAGCACGGTGTGGGCGAACTCGAGGTCAGGCACGGTCGCCTGCAACCTCGGCGCGGCAAGCGCCTTGGCGATCTCCGCCGGGACGCTCTCGCCCACCCGCGAGTCGAGATCGCCTGAGCGCAGAGCCTCGCGGACCAACCGCTGGATCAGGAAGCCCTCCTCGTTGGTGGCCTGGCCCCCGACCAGCGCGCCGACCGTGCCCTTGTGGCGGGCCAGGCCGGCCGCGTCGCCGAGCGCGCGCTCCCATGACACCGGCCGGAGCGTGCCTCCGTCGCGCACGAGTGGCTGGGTGATGCGCTCGTCGACATGGATGGCCTGGTAGGCGAAGCGGCCCTTGTCGCACAGCCAGCCGTCGTCGACCTCCGAATTTCCCCCCGGACCGCCGCCGGTGCCAGCGCTCCTGGCGTCGCGAGCCAGCACCCGCATCACCTTCTCGTCGCGGACGGTGAACTCGACGTTGCACTGCGATGGGCACAGGGTGCAGATGCCGCCGGCGCCCTCGATGTCCCACGGCCGGGCCCGAAAGCGATACGGGCGCGAGGTCAATGCGCCCACTGGGCACAGCTCGATGATGTTGCCGCTGAACGGGGCCACGTAGGGATGACCATCGTGCGTCCCGACGAACGTGTGGGCGCCGCGCTCGGTGAAGATCAGCTGATAGTCCTCGGCGATCTCCTGCGAGAAGCGCACGCAGCGGTAGCAGAGGATGCAGCGCTCGCGATCGATCGCGATCAGGGGGCTCAGCGCAAGCGGCTTCTCGAAGTGGCGCTTGGGCTCGATGAACCGGGAGCGCCCGAGCCCCCATCCGAAGGTGATGTCCTGGAGCGGGCACTCGCCGCCCTTGTCGCACACGGGGCAGTCGAGCGGGTGGTTGACGAGGAGAAACTCGACGGTCGCGTTCTGCGCGTGGTGGACCCGATCGGTCTGGGTGTGGACGACCATCCCGTCCTTGACCGCCGTCGAGCACGAGGTCTGGAGCTTGGGGATGCCCTCGATCTCGACCAGGCACATGCGGCACGCGCCGACGGGGCTGCCGAGCTTTGGCTCGTAGCAGAAGTACGGGATCTCGACGTCGCCCTGCTTGGCGGCGTCGACGAGCATCATGCCCTCGGGCGCGCGCACCTCGCGACCGTCGATCGTCAGCTGGATGATGTTCTGCTCAGGGCGGGGCATGCGCGGGGGTGTTTAGTGCACCGGGAAGGGACCCGCGCGCTCGTCCGCGACCCCGACCGGAATCACGTCCGCCAAATCCGCCCCCTCGGCGCGCTCACGCGCCGCCTCGATCTCGGCCTCGAGCTCCGAACGGAACTTCTCGACTATCGCTCCGATCGGCATCGCCATCGCGTCGCCCAGGACGCACAGGCAGTTGCCGATGATCTGCTCCTGGACGGAGGCCACGATGTCGAGGTCCATCGGCGTGGCCTCGCCCGACTCGATCCGCTCGAGCATCTTGACCGTCCAGTTGGTCCCCTCCCGGCAGGGCACGCACTTGCCGCACGACTCGTGGGCATAGAACTTGGCCACCTTCTTCGCCACCTCGAGCACCGTGTGGGAGTCGTCGACGACGATGACGGCGCCCGAGCCGATCATCGATCCGGCCTTGGCCATCGAGTCGAAGTCGTACGGGATGTCGAGGTCGTCCTTGGTCATCACCGGCGAACTCGAGCCGCCAGGGAACCACAACTTGATCTCGCGCCCCGGAAACGGCCCGCCGGCCAGGTCGTAGATGAGCTCGCGCGATGGGATGCCCAGCTCGATCTCGTAGTTGCCGGGCCGCTGCACGTCGCCCGAGACCGACACGACCTTCGTGCCGGTCGAGTTCTCGGTCCCAAGCTTGGCGTACTCCTCGCCGCCCATCCGGATGATCGCGGGGACGGTGGAGAGGGTCTCGACGTTGTTGATCAGGGTCGGTCCGCTGTAGAGGCCCTCGATGGCCGGGAACGGCGGCTTCAGGCGCGGGTTCCCACGCTTGCCCTCGAGCGAGTCGAGCAGGCCGGTCTCCTCACCGCAGATGTACGCGCCGGCGCCGCGGTGGAGCACGAGCGAGACGCTGTGGTCGGACCCGAGGATCTTCTCGCCGATGTAGCCGGCGTCGCGGGCCTCGGCGATCGCCGCCTCGAGGATGTCGGCCTGGTACGCGTACTCGCCCCGGATGTAGATGAACGCGCGGCTGATCTCGCCGGCCCACGAGGCGATCAGGACCCCCTCGATCAGCATGTGCGGGCTCTTCTGCATGAGCTCGCGGTCCTTGAACGTGCCCGGCTCGGACTCGTCGGCGTTGCACACCAGGTACTTGTTCATGTCGCCGTGGGGCAGGAACGAGACCTTCTGGCCCATCCGGAACCCGGCGCCGCCGCGGCCGCGGATGCCGGACTCCTTCAGCTCGTTCAGGACCTCGTCGGGCGTCATGCCGAGTGCCTTGCGCAGCGCCTGGTAGCCGCCCCGGCGCTCGTAGACCGCGAGCGTGTTCAGACCCGGCTCATCGATGCGGTCCAACAGGATCTTCATTCGGGATCCTCCTGTCCGGCAGGGTGCTTGTCTTCGTCGGTGACCTGGTCTGGCTCGGGGTGCTCGGCCCGTTGCGCGTCAGTCATCTCGATCGCCGCGGTCGGGCCGGGCCGGTCGACATTGTCCCCCTCCGGCCCGAGGCCGGCTGTGTCGGCCATCTCGATCTTTGCCGGATCGGGGCTGAAGTAGGCCGCCTCCTCCGCGAGGACATCGGGGTCGGTGGAGCGGCGATAGCGGAGCTGCTTGTGGTCGAGCACCGTCCGACCGGCCTCGAGGTCCTCGACGATCCGGTGGGCGTCGTCGGCATCGAGCGGCCCGACGTATACCCCGTCGACCGACGCCATCGGCGCGATGTCACACGCGCCGAGGCACTCGAACGACACGACGTTGACGTCAGGATGGCCCTCGGCCGCCTTGAGCATCTCCGCGAAGAACTCGTCCGCGCCCAGGAGCGAGCACGAAATGTTCGTGCACACGAACACGTCGTGGCGACCCTTGGGCTCGGTGAAGAACATGTCGTAAAAGGTCGCCACCGAGGTCAGATAGGCCGGCGTGACCCGCATCACCGCGGCGACCTGATCGATCGCCTGGGGAGAGATCCACCCGTGCTCCTCTTGGGCGGCGTGCAGAGCTGGGATCACGGCCGAGCGCCGATCGGGGTACTTGGCCATGGCCTGGACGATCTTTTCCTTGAGCTGCGGCGGAACGGGGGTCGTGGCCGGATCGGGGATGGTGGCCGGGTCCTTCGTAAGGTCGACCGCGGTGTCCCAGCCGGGCACGCGCGACCCGTGGCCGAAGCGGGGAACCGGCGGCCGGTTGGTTGCGCTCACCGGTCGATGCCTCCGAGGATCGGGTCGAGCATCGCCAGCGTCGCGATCAGGTCGGCCATGTAAGCGTCCTTGACCATCGGCGCGAGCGCCTGGAGGTTGGAGAAGCTCGGGTCGCGCATGTGCACGCGAGCGGGCTTGGACGAGCCGTCGGCGCGGACGAAGCAGCCGAGCTCACCGCGCGGTCCCTCGATTGGGTAGTAGGCCTCTCCCGGCGGCACCCGGAAGCCCTCGGTCACGAGCTTGAAGTGGTGGATCAGCGCCTCCATGCTCGTCGCCAGCTCGTGCCGTGGCGGCAGCGCGACCTTGCGGTCGGGGGTGATATGCGGACCCTCGGGCAGGCCGTCGAGGGCCTGCTGGATGATCTTAACCGACTGGTAGATCTCGGCATGCCGGACGCGGAAGCGGTCGTAGTTGTCGCCGACCGTGCCGACCGGGATCTTGAACTCGAAGTGGTCGTAGCTCGAATACGGATGGGCCTTGCGCAGGTCCCACGGGTCGCCCGCCGCGCGCAGCAGCGGCCCGGTGACGCCGAGGTCGATCAGCGTCTGCCGGTCGCAGATGCCCGTGCCGCGCAGCCGCTCGAGGAGGATCTGGTTCTTCTCGAACAGGTCCGCGTACTGGTCAGCGCGGGGCGGCATGATCTTGAGGAACTGCCTGAGCTTCTCCTCGAAGCCGCGGGGGATGTCCTCCATCACGCCGCCGACCTGGAAGTAGCGAGTGTGCATCCGCTGCCCGGAGGACATCTCGAACAGGTCGAGCAGCTGCTCGCGCTCCCGGTAGCAGTACCAGAACATCGAGATCGCACCGAGGTCGAGCGCGCCCGTTCCGAGCCAGACGAGATGCGAGGCGATCCGGTTGAGCTCGAGGTGGATCACGCGCAGGTACTGGGCGCGCGGCGGTACCTCGATCCCGAGCAGCGTCTCGACCGCGCCGCAGTACGCCATCGCGTTGAAGTAGTAGCCCAGGTAATCCATCCGCTCGACGACCGGGATGACCTTCCAATACGCCTTGTCCTCAGCGGTCTTCTCGATCCCGGTGTGGACGTAGCCGACGATCGGCTTGATGTCACGGACGACCTCGCCCTCCAGCGTCGCGAGCAGCCGCAGCACCCCGTGGGTCGAGGGGTGGTGCGGCCCGATGTTGAGCGTCAGCAGCTCATGGGTCTCGCCCGTCCCGGCCGGCTCACTCGTGAGCGTTATCGACTCTTCACGCTTGCGGTAGTTCTCGGTGAGGCTCACATGTACTTCCCGTAGCTCTGCTCTTCGTTGTAGGTGAAGAGCACCGGCTCGCCGCCCACGGGAAAGTCGCGGCGCTGGGGATAACCCTCGTAATCCTCGGGCATCAGGATCCGGCGCATGTCCGGGTGCCCGTCGAACACCACCCCGAACATGTCGTAGACCTCGCGTTCGGGAAACTCGGCGCCGGGGAACATGTCGACGACGGAGTTGATGTGCGGATCCTCGGTGTGGACCCTCGCCTTGACCGAGATCCGGTCGACGCGGGTACGGTCGAGCATCTCATAGAGGACGCCGAGTCGGGGCTCGTGGGGGTAATAGTCGACGCCGTGGAGGCTGGCGAGGAAGGTGTAGCCCCTGCCTCTCAGGTGCTCGAGGACGGGCTTGACCTTCGGCGGGTTGGCCACCAAAACGGCGCGGCCTCTATGGAACTCGGTGTTGAGGAGGGACTCGCTATCGGCGTCGCGGAGCTCCTGGGCGATCAGCTCGAGCTCCGTCGCGTCAGGCACCGGCGGTATCTCCGGGCTTGAAGATGCTGATGTCGGCGCTCGAGAAGTCCCCGTCGGGCAGCACCTCCTCGGTGCCGTCCGCGTCGTAGCGCTCACGCCATCCGTCCGGGGCGTGGCCCTGGATCTTGTCGCGCAGCTTGAGGATCCCGTGCATGAGCGCCTCGGGGCGGGGTGGGCACCCGGGGATGTGCACCGCGATCGGCATGAACTTGTCTGAGGGCACGAGCGCGTAATTGTTGAACACGCCCATCGACGAGCAGCAGGCGCCCATCGAGATCGCCCACTTGGGCTCGAGCATCTGGTCCCAGATCCTTCGTATTACCGGGGCCATCTTGATCGAGACGCGACCCGACAGGATGATCAGGTCGGCCTGTCGCGGCGACGCGCGAAACGCCTCGAAGCCGAAGCGCGCGATATCGACTCGTGACGCGACGACATGGATCTGCTCCATCGCGCAGCACGCGAGTCCGAACGTGAGCGGGTAGAGCGAGTTGCCCTGCGCCCAGGCGACGGCCCGGTCAACCGTGGTCGTGAGCACTCGCTCCTCGACGTAGCGCTCGATGTCCTCCTCCGGGAGGTCCCCGCGGAGCATGTCTACGGCGGTGAGCTGGCGCACGCGCAGATCGCTCACGGGCTCGCGTTTTATTTCCATTCGAGCGCCCCTCGCCGCCAGACGTATGCGAACGCGATCATGAGCAGGATGACGAAGACGATCGTCTCGCTCATCGCGAACTTGCCGAAGGACCTCAGCTCCACCGCGATCGGATAGAGGAAGATGACCTCGATATCGAACAGGATGAACAGCATCGCGATCAGGTAGAAGCTGATCCCGAAGCGGAACCCGGCCCGGACCTCAGACGGCAGGCCGCACTCGTATGGTTCCACCTTGGAGCGGTTCGGCGCCCGCCGCGCGACGATCAGGTTGAGCGTCGCGAACAGGACCCCGACCAACGTCCCCAGGATCAGAAATACGAGTGCGGGCAGGTAGTCGCGAAGCACGGCAAACCGTTATATCACTGCCACCACGTACCTTGTAACACAGTGTTACTTAGTGATGTTTGCGGCGATCTCCCGGAACAGTCGGCGCGGGCCGGCCGGGTGATCCGAGTGCCGCGCCGCATAGTTGGTACCCGAAGATGACGCAGGTTCACCTCGTCGCCGCATTCATCGTCATCGGCGTGTCCGGGGTCGCCGGTGTGTGGGGCGCGTGGTGCTGGTGGCGGCTGCGGTCGAGCACCTGGTTCTGGCGGCTGCTGCGGACCTCGCAGGTTCTGATCGTGGTGCAGATCGCGATCGGTGGCGTACTCGTCCTGCTCGGGCACAAGCCGCCGCAGCTTCACCTGATCTACGGGATCCTGCCGCTGCTCGTCTCGTTCATCGCCGAGCAGCTGCGCGTGTCCTCGGCCCAGATGATCCTCGACTCCCGCGGGTTCGAGTCCGCGCAGGCGGTGGGAGCGCTGCCGGCCGACGAGCAGCAGGCCGTCGTGGTGGCGATCGTGCGGCGCGAGATCGGGGTGATGGCGCTGGCCGCGCTCGTGAACCTCGTGTTGCTGTCTCGGGCGGCCATGACGGGCTGACCTGCGAGCGGACTTTGGCGCTGGAAGTAACACATCCGTACCTCCAGCGCCAACGTTCGACGCCGGCGCGATGTTCAATCTGACGGCGGCGCCTTAGCGCTCGATGCGGAACCGGACGTCGTGGTACTGGCCGGCGTACCAGAGCAGCGGGTCGCCGTCGCCCAGGCCCATCTCGACGACCTCGCCGATCGCAATCGTGTGGTCGCCGCCGGCGATCAGCTCGCGCAGCTCGCACACGACCCACGAAAGCGCCCCGTCGATGATCGGGACGCCGGCGTGGAGCCGATGCGGAACCCCATCGAGCTTCTCCGACTCTGGGACCTTCGAGGCGAACACCCGCGCCACTTCCTCCTGGTGGGCGGCGAGGACGTTTACCCCGAAGCGGCCGGACTCCCTGACGATCGGAAGCGTGCGGGCGCTGTTCTCGAAGCACACCAGCGCGAGCAGCGGCTCGAGCGACAGCGAGCACACCGCGTTTGCGGTCATCCCGCCCGAGGCGGAGGGAGACGCGCTGGTCACCACCGCGACGCCGGTGGCGAACCGCCCGAACGCCTCGCGGAACAGCTCGGTGTCGGGCTCGAACTCCGGCATCCGTCGATCGTAGTAGCGCGGAGGGGTGCGGCGCCCGACCGCCGGCGCCGCGTACCGCGGCCACGGTAGATCAGGGGCCCCGGCGCCGGCCCCTCTGGTTGCCGCCGTGAGGACGATCGCGTCTGGGGGTGCGGTGAAGCGAACGTCGTGCCGGCGCCGGGATCGCGCAAGAACTTCGCCGCCGGGCGCCCAGGTCCTGCCTGCACAGACCGACTGGAAGCTGTTCGTGGCAATCGGCATCGGCATCGCGCTGCCGGCGATCTCCCATCTGACCCGCGCGCCGGGAGGACCGCGTGCCGCCTCACTGGCGCTCCGCGTCGTGGACGTGGTCGTGGCTCATCGGGCTAATGGTTCTCAGCTGGCTGAGCAGCTTCGACGGCCAGAACGACCTGCATTTCGGGGCCGACGTGGCCGTCACAGCCGCGGTCATCCTCGTGACCTACTTGTTTGCGCTGAGCCGGCGGCTGGCGCGAGCCTGTCCGCGGGCGCGCTCCGTGGCCGGGTCCCGTCGGCCGGTCCTTCCGTATGATCCCGCCCCGAATGAGCCGACCCGCCAAGGTCCTCCTGACGGCAATTGCGCTGCTCGGCGTCGCGGTCCTACCAAGCGCCTGCGGTACCCAGAGGATCAGTGTTCCGAAGTCTCAACCCGCGCTGTACGAGGGCGCAGTGCTGTTCAACCAGCGTTGTGGGGGCTGCCACACGCTCGCCGCCGCGGCCACGCACGGATCGGGCGTGAACGTGCGCACGAACCAGATCAACACCGGTCCGAACTTCGACATCCGCTGTGAGCGGCCGGTGGCTCGGGTCCTGTACGCGATCGAGAACGGCGGCTTCTCGGGCGTGATCATGCCCCAGAACGTCGTCGTCGGCCAGCAGGCCAGGGATGTGGCGGAGTTCGTGGCCACGTACTCCGGGCGTAAGGCGCCCAAGATTCCGGGAGTCACCCCGTGCGAACAGGTCCCGATCGGGACGATCGACCAGGCGCTCACGGAAGGAGCCGCCGCGGTCGCTGCCGCCACGTCCACGACTCCCGTGCCGCCGGCGTCGACCACGACCCCGACGTCCGCCACCGCCAAACATGGCCAGACGATCACGATCTCCTCCAGGACGGTGCCCGGCCTCGGCACGATCCTCGTCAACAGCGCCGGCCACACGCTCTACACGTTCGCGCGCGATAAGGCGTCGAGGGTGACCTGCATCGGCGGCTGCGCGGCCGTGTGGCCACCCGAGTACCTCCCCACCCGCGGGCGCGCCGTGGGCACCGGAGGCGTGAAAGCGTCGCTGCTCAGCTTCCTTCACGCTCAAAACGGAGGCAGGGTCGTCACCTACGCAGGTTGGCCGCTCTATACCTATGTCGCCGACACCACGCCCGGCAGCGCGGCCGGGCAGGGGGTCAACCTGAACGGCGGTTATTGGTACGTGATCAGCACCTCCGGGACCGTCGTTAAGAAGAAGCCCTGATCGCCGGCGACGACTAGGAGCGGCGCGTTCTCGACATTCAGTTGATCCGACGCGATCCGGACGCCGTGCGGGCGGCGCTGGCCCGCCGGGGCCAGGCGGGGGTGGTGGCGCCGGCGCCGGTGCCCGGGGCGTTCACCGTCCGCCGCCCGCTGCGCACCCCGCCCCCGGTCAGCGTGATCATCCCCTTCCGCGACGGCGCCCCCC
>Ga0187770_10000227_pt1 | contig 27753 bp, 25 predicted proteins | sample 0116_SJ02_MP02_2_FD_133154 | JGI IMG/M metagenome (GOLD analysis project Ga0187770, IMG submission 133154) | Tropical peat soil microbial communities from peatlands in Department of Meta, Colombia - 0116_SJ02_MP02_20_MG | ecosystem: Environmental > Terrestrial > Soil > Wetlands > Peat | place...
AGATCATACGCCGGAGAGGAGCCGTACCCGTACAGGGAGCCGTTGTAGAGGGACCCGGCGGCGTCGAGGAAAACATCCCCTATCAGGAAGATGAGAATCCCTACCGCGACGGCGTTGAGGAAGCTCAACCTCCTTTCATCCTGCTGCTTTCTCAAGATGATGGGGAGGGACAGGTAGATCGAGAGTCCCATGATGGCGGAAAGCCCGATCGCCTCCATGAAAGTGACCATTTCAGCGACCGAAGATAACATATGTTATAACCGTTTGGTCGAGACGACCCCCTGCAAACCTTAATGGCGAGTGCGAGCCAAGTCCACCTTATGTCCGTCCGGACGAGGCTCACAAAGGCGACTGGGAGGGAGGCTGAACTGTACAGGAACCTCCCGAACGGAAGGGTCCAGTGCACCGCCTGCGCCCGCAACTGCCAGATCGCCGAAGGGCAGATCGGATTCTGCGGTGTCAGAGGAGTGGTCGGCGGGAAGCTCTACCTGCTTGTTTACGGTCGGGTCATGGCTGGGCACATCGACCCCATTGAGAAAAAGCCAGTCGTACACTACCGGCCGGGCTCGAAGGTTTTCTCCATTGCGACGTCCGGCTGCTCCTGGAACTGCCAGTATTGCCAGAACGCGGACATCAGCCAGCTCAGGAAGATCGAGGGGATAGAGGCCACTCCCGAGGAGCTCGTTGAAAACGCAGTCTCGCGCGGATGCGAAGGGATGGCCTACACCTACAACCAGCCGACAATATTCATGGAGTACGCGAGAGACGTGGGCCGGCTGGCGAGATCGAAGGGCCTGTTCAACATATTCGTCTCCAATGGCTACGATACGCCAGAGACGGTGGCCATGATGGACGACTTCCTCGACTGCGTCACGGTGGATTTCAAGGGAAGCGGGGAAACGAACTTCGTAAGGCGTTACATCGCCATTCCGAACGCAGACCCAATCTTCCAGAGCCTCCTGGAGATTAAGAAGAGGTCGAAGGTACACGTCGAAATAACAGACCTGATTGTCCCCAGGGTGGGGGACTCGCTCGAATCAGCCACCAAGCTGTGCAGGTGGCTGTATGACAACCTGGGCCCCGACGTGCCCATCCACTTCCTGAGGTTCCATCCCGACTACAAGATGATGGACCTCCCCTGGACCCCCGTTGAAACGCTGGAAAAGCACGTCCGCATCGGAAGGGAAGCGGGCCTGACCTACGTCTACATAGGAAACGTCACTGGCCACCCTGACGAAAGCACGTACTGCCCCGGCTGCAAGGCGGTGCTGATCAAGCGTTACGGCTACGAGATTTTGGAGTACAACCTCGACGACAAGAACAGGTGCAAAGCGTGCGGCTACACGACGCCCATAGTCGGTCCTCTTAGCAGGTCGTACACCGAAGACAGGTTCGTCTCCGTTATCAGCTAGCTACCTTTAGTTCGAGCTTCTGTTTGATGAACTTCTCAGCGTCCAGGAGCGCCTTGCACCCGTCACCAGCCGCAGTGATCGCCTGCCTGTAGCGGGTGTCATGAACCTCTCCGGCCACGAAGACACCCGGTACACTGCTCTCCGTCCGATTCCTCGTGACTACGTATCCCTTGGAGTCTAGCTCCACCTGTCCCCTGAGCATCTCGGTGTTCGGGTCGTAACCGATGGCGACGAACAGCCCGTCCAAAGGAAGATCGCTCTCCTTTCCCGTCTTCAGGTTCTTGATCTTCACCCCCTGCACCTTCGTTTCTCCCGTCACGTTCGTCACGACGGAGTCCCAGACGAAGCTGATCTTCGGGTTAGCGAAGGCTTCATCCTTCAGGGCCGCGCTCGCTCTGAGTTTGTCCTTCCTATGAATCACCTGCACCTGGGACGCGAACTTCGTCAGGAAGGTGGCCTCTTCCATTGCCGAGTCCCCACCTCCAACCACGGCGACCCTCTTTCCTCTGAAGAAGAAGCCGTCGCAGACGGCGCAGTTTGTCACCCCCTTCCCCATCAGCTTCATTTCAGATGGTAGGTTCAGGTGCCTCGGGTTCGCCCCCATCGCCAGTATCACCGCGAGCGCTCTGATGACTCCCGAGTCAGTGTAGACCTCGAGTGGATAAGTTCTGAAGTTCACCCTGACCACGTCCTCCTGGACGAGCCTCGCGCCAAGCCTCTCTGCCTGGGACTTCATCCTTGCGATAAGATCGGGCCCTAGAACAGGGTCGGGGAAACCGGGGAAGTTCTCCACATCACTCGTCAACATGAGTTGGCCGCCATACTTCGTCCCCATGAACACGAGGGGGTCCAGGTCCGCTCTGCAGCCGTAGATGGCCGCAGTAAGGCCCGCAGGCCCTGACCCAATTATTACTAGCTTCTCCACTTTGTCTTCCATATCCTTCAAGTCTTCGACCCTCCCCCGCTTCATAAATCTGCCCCCGGCGGGGCGTCCTACAGTAGCTTGGCTTCTCTCTGCACGGTATGGAGCTCGTCGGAGAGTTGGTTCAGCGTCCTCTCGAGCCTCTTGGTGTACTGGGGGAGCAACCTGTCGAATACCTCCCTCCTCATCTGACGAGTGTAGTACTGCTGGTACAGGTTCAGCTTGTCCTTGGCTGCTCTGTCCACCTCCCTCTCTGTCTGGTGAATCTGGTTCACGACTTCGTAGAACCTCTGGCTGGTCGACTTCTGCTTGACTTCGTTCAACCGCTGAAGCGCTCTGCTTCTGAACGTGTCAAGGCGGGTTCTAAGCTCGTCGAAATACTCCTTGTCTATTTCGTTGGGGTCCTTGGACTCGATCTCTGGCCAGAGGCCGTTGATGAGATTGGTCTTCTCGTCAAATGCCTTGATCATGGCGGACGCCAGCTCCGACGAAGACTCCTCCTCTTCCTCCTCTTCCGCCTCGGCGGTGGTCGTCCTCGACGCGAAGAGCCCTATGAGCAAGAGCGAAAAAACTATGGTGGCGATGGGGACGCCGTCGTCAATCGCCCAACCGACGGAGAGCCCGTAGGAGAAGCTTGTCTGCCCGGTGTGCCATGGGGTTACGTTGGTAATGGTCATCGTCCTCGAGTTCGAGGACGTCGCGCCGTGAGGGAGGGAGAGTTCGATAGTAAAGGAGTCGATGAACGCCCCTATCGGGGGAGTCTCCGGAACGTTAAGGGTGACCTGGCCACCCGAGACGGAGTAGTAGTGCGCTCCCAGCGGGTACTGATATGTGATGGAGAAGTTGCCTCCCGCAGCCACGCCGTTGTTGGGGTAACCCACCGCCAGCTGCGTCAGGTCTATCGAGTCGCTGATCAGTGAGACAGACACAGGGCTCAGCAGCCTCGGCTCTGTGAGCGTCTCGACGGTAGCGGTAGCGCTCCCGGGAGCGAGGGGCTGGATGTACAGCGTGGACAGGGGTGTCGTTCCAAGGTTCTGGAACTCAATTGTGTCTGTAACCAAGGGGTTGCCCTGAGAGTCGGCAGAGATCGACCTCACCGCATCAAAGACCCGCAGCGGGTTGAAGTCCTGCACGGAGGAGGCTTGGATGGACGATTCTGAGGTCACAGCGCTCGGAGTGACATCGGAGGCACTCGACGAATATGTGTTGTTGCTCCCGGTGATGCTCGCTGTCAGCCCTTTCGGAGCTATCTCGAAGCTTGTGGAGGTCGGCATCTGGACAACGTTTAGCAAAGAGTCAACCTCGCTGCCTATCGAGGGGGAAGAAAGTGTGAGCACGCGGAGGGTCCCGTTGGTCGTTCTGGTGACGACGCCGTCGAGCAGCGTGCTGAGTACGAAGCTCGCATTCCCGCCTGCCTGGATAGACTGAGCGCTGCTGACGGTATAGGGTCCCCCCGTAGAGGCTGGAGTCGCAAGCGAAAAGCCACTCCCCGTCAGCGTGTAGTTCTGCACGTCAGAAGAGAGGTTGCCCAGTCCGAAAGTCAGGGCTGGAATCTGTACGGCGGAAGTCTGGTTGTTGGTGAACTCCACGCTCTCGTTGATCGTGGCGAACCCATACCTGTCTAGGGTATAGACGCTCCTAACCGATGTCTTCGCACCGGTCGACGTGGCACCCACCTGCGAATGGGCAGGAAGCTGCCCGGGCAGCAGAGCAAGGACTAGAACGAGCAACAGAGCTACTGTAACCGAACGCCTCAATCGATTCGCCCCTCGCCGCTACGTTCTTATTTTAAGCGTTTTTCGGGCGAAATTCAGATGCCCGAGTCTCACAGGCGCCATCCTCTCCTTCCGAACCTAGACCAGTCCCTCGTCTCGAGCATGCTGCAGAAAGTGGGAGCCTCCTCCGTCGATGAGCTCTTCTCAGACATCCCTCCAAACCTCAGGCTGAAGGGAGGCCTGAGGCTCCCACACGGAGCTTCAGAGTATGAGGTCCGCCGTGAGGTTCAGGTGAGGCTTGCTGGCAACAAGACACCGCCGAAGTCTCTCTGCTTCCTCGGGGGAGGGGTCTGGCCCCACTACGTGCCGGCCGCTGTGGAGTCCATCACCTCGAGGCAGGAATTCTACACAAGCTACACCCCGTATCAAGCAGAGGTCAGCCAGGGAATGCTCCAGGCCCTCTTCGAATACCAGAGCTTGATGTGTGACCTGCTGGGAATGGAGGCGTGCAACAGCTCCCTGTACGACTGGGCATCAGCTGCTGGGGAGGCCGTGCGTATGGCGGCAAGGGTCACGGGGAGAAGGAAGGCGCTGATCGCTGGAAACGCAGGACCCCAGAGGCGGGCCGTGATAGGCACCTACACAGAACCCATCGGGCTGGAGCTTGAGACAGTCTCCTTTGACAAGAGGAAGGGGACAGTCGACCCTGCAGACCTTGAGAGCAAACTCTCGTCAGATGTCGCCTGTGTATATTTCGAGAACCCGAACTACTTCGGGGTCATCGAAGACGGCATTGCACCGCTGATCGAGAGGGTGCACGGCGCCGGAGCCCTGGCCGTGGTGGGCGTCGACCCGATCTCGCTGTCACTCATCAAGGAGCCAGGAGCCTACGGCGCGGACGCGGCCGTGGGGGAGGGACAGCCTCTGGGCATAGCCATGAACTACGGCGGCCCCCACCTGGGCATCTTCTCTGTGAAGGACATGAAGCTTGCAAGGAGCATGCCCGGGAGGCTCATAGGCATCACAAGTACCGTCGCAGACCCGGGCGCGAAGGCCTTCGCAATGGTCCTTCAAGCCCGCGAGCAGCACATACGTCGCGAGGCTGCGACCTCGAACGTGTGCACCAACCAGTCTCTGATGGCTGTCGCCGCAGCAAGCTACCTATCTCTTCTCGGCAAGCAGGGTTTCCGCCGGTTGGGAGAGGTGGTCATCTCCAACTCCCATTACGCGGCCCAGAGGCTCTCGAGGGTGAAGGGTGTGAAGTCCCCCTTCTTCTCCGGCGCATTCTTCAAGGAGTTCGCTGTCTCGTATGTCGATGCGAACGCAAGGGCAATCTTTGGGAAGCTTTCACGGAAGGGAGTCCTCGCAGGCTACCCCATCCAGAGATCATACGGACTCGGCGTAGAAGCTGGCCTCTACTGCGTGACCGAGATACACACCAGGGAAGACATCGAAAGGCTCGCAACAGCCCTCGAGGAGGCGGTCTGAACGAAGCGGTTCAGTCAGGCCTTTTGGAACGAACCGCTGATCAAGGAATTGAGCAGGCCGGGTAGGGTCGGGATGGCGGTCCCCTCGGACCCCAAGGTTGAAGCCCGGTTCGGGGACCCTGCCTCCCTCGTCCCCCCGTCGGTGAGGCGCCAGTCGGTGGAGCTCCCTGAGCTCTCGGAGCTACAGGTAATGAGGCACTTCAACCGCCTCTCTCAGATGAACTTCTCGGTGGAGTTGGGCATGTACCCCCTAGGGAGCTGCACCATGAAGTACAACCCCAAGATCTCCGAGATAATCTCCGGTTCCGATGGCATGAAGTTCGCCCATCCGCTCCAACCCCCAGAGACGGTCCAGGGTCTGCTGTCCATCTTCTACGAGCTCGAAAGATATCTTAGCGAAATCACGGGGATGCATCGGTTCTCCCTCTCCACCGCGGCCGGTGCTCAGGGGGAGCTGGCAGGGGTCCTAATGATCAGGAAGTACCTCAAAGAGCACGGCCGAGGAGGTAGGAGCGAGATTCTGGTCCCCGACTCTGCTCACGGAACCAACCCAGCCAGCGCCGCCATGGGCGGTTTCCAGGTAGTCAAGGTCCCGTCCGACTCCAACGGCCAGGTCCGTGCCGCCGCCGTCAAGACACTCTGCTCCGAGAAGACCGCGGGCATGATGTTCACCGTTCCCAACACCCTCGGTTTGTTCGAAGGGGAGGTGGCAGAGGTGTGTCAGGCGGTCCACGAAGCAGGAGGGCTGATGTATTACGACGGCGCGAACATGAACGCCCTCCTTGGCAGGGCCAGGCCCGGGGACATGGGGTTCGACATCGTTCACCTGAACCTCCACAAGACATTCGCTACTCCCCACGGAGGAGGCGGGCCAGGGGCAGGACCCGTGGGGGTGACGCGGCGACTGGCAGACTACCTTCCCGTACCGGTCGTCTCCAAGGGGAAGAAGGGATACACCCTCGACTACGACCTACAGCACACCATCGGTCCGCTCAAGGGGTTCGTCGGGAATTCTGCCGTCCTGCTGAGAGCCTACATCTACATCCGCCTCCTGGGCGCGACAGGCCTTGCTGACGTCTCCTCCCTGGCTGTGCTCGCGGCCAACTACCTGTGGAAGAGCCTCGACCCCGGAGCGTTCCCTGCGTCCTATGGCGAGACACTGCACAGGAAGCACGAAGTCGTCGTCTCCGCCAATAGTGAGCTTCCGGGGGCCGCCCTGACGATCGCGAAGGCAATCCTCGACTACGGCATGCATGCCCCCACCGTCTACTTCCCGCTCATTGTCCACGAGGCGCTTATGATGGAACCGACTGAGTCGGAGCCAGTCGAGATACTTGACGAGTACGCTGCAGCCATGAACGAAATCTACAGGGAGATGAAAGAGGGAACTCTAGGACCTGTTCCCAAATTCACTAGTGTCGGGAAGATAGACGAAGTGAAGGCATCGCACCCAATGACTCTGCGCGTCCACTGGTAAACTCAAAGGTCATATAGCCTCCGAAATTTCGAAGAGCTCCACAGTGCCAAGCGAATTGTCCAAGGCAGTGGTCGCCCGCCTGAACGACCTGGTGGATGAGGAGACGAAGAGAAGGTTCGGCGAGCTTAACATTGTGACGGACGTCTCTGAAATGGTCACCGGTTCCATCCGCGTGAAGTTCCAGCCGCTCTCGGCTTACAGCCCCACGGCAGTTGACACGGGGAGGAGCATCAAGAACGCTGTCCTCTCCATCGACGGAGTCCGCGCGGTGCGGGTCGAGTGCTCAGGGCACATGATGGACGACCTCGTCAACAAGCTGGTCAACGAAGACGAAGCTGGTCCAAAACCGCTAAAGTAGCCCCGGCAATATCATCGGACGCAGGGTAAACAAAAACTACTTTGTCGTCAACAATATTGAGTGATGGGTTTGTTTATGCTCGGCGCCACCAACCCTGGCGCCCTAGAATTGATTGTCAATAATCGAGCTGACGTTACCGCAATCGGAGTAGGAAGCGCGGGAATCAAGATTGTCTCGCTGCTAAGCAGGAAGACGGTTCTGGTCGACAGGTTCGCCTACGTCTCCTGCGACGACGGAGATTTCTCCACCGTTGAACCGAGGGACACGATACACATCGAATCCCTCGTGGATCAGAAGCTCACGCCGGCAATCGTCCGCGGCCTGGCCCTGAGATTTCACTCAAGGATCGGGGAGGCGATGAGCGGCTCCCGGGTGGTATTTGTGGTCGCAGGTCTGGGAGGAGCCACAGGGAGCGGACTAGCTCCGGTCGTCGCCTCAATGGCCCAAGAACGTGGAGCAACGGCGGTGGGCATCGCCGTCATGCCCTTCGATTTTGAAAAGAAGACGAAATTTTACGCAGGGGTCTCTCTTAGGCGCCTGAGGGCAGCCGCCAGGGGTGTCGTCGTGATTGACAATGAGACTCTCCTCCGCTCTTCTTCCGAAGACACGACACTGGCGGACGTTTATGACACGGCCAACAAGGCGGCGGTCAAGGCGCTGGGATCGCTTCTTTCGAGGGCCGCCGAAGGGTCCCGCCCCGTGGGTTTGAACAAGTTCCTCGGCGCGGTGCTACGCGACGGCTACTCTCTCCTCGGTGTATCGAGCAGCGGGTCGGAAGACAAGGCCGAAGATGCCCTCGCTGGCGCTGTCGTATCACTTGGGAAGCTCGGAGACCCGAAGGATGCGACAAACGCCTTGGTCAGCATGAACGGCGACTCAACCATCACCGCTCCCGACGTGGGTCTGGTTGTCGACCGAGTCGGCTCCGCAACAGGCAACCCGGGGCTGGACGTCGAATACGGGGTCGACTATTCGGGCACCGCGCAGCTTCAAGTGAGCCTATTGGCGTCGGGTTTCGGGTCGACGAAATACGACGATTACGACCCTATCGCAAAGGTGCTGGGGGACAGAGTTCTGGACGACGAAATGGACTGCGCACTCCCAGAGGGACTCGACGCCCTCCAGTGCTGCGACTGACTAGCCCAGAATAACGCGCACCTTACTAAGATCTATGTCCTCGACCTTCCTGAAGATGGGCTTCGGCTCAGGGACTTTCATCCCCGCCTCGATCCTCATCGTGGAGGCCGAGTCCCAAGTCAGGTCATCCGGTGGGCCCTGGAACCCCAGCTGTCCCCACATCTCACTGGAGCTGAATGGGAGGAAGGGGCTGATGAGGGTGGCCAGCCCGGCGACGAGGTTGCACGAATAGTACAGCGCTGTGGGTTCGTCTGGCTTGTTCTCCCACGGCGCCTTCTTCTGGAAGTACTGGTTACAGCTCGCCGAGAAGTCGAGCACCCTTCTGAGAGCCCTGTCGTAGTTTCCCTGCTCGATCAGCTCTCCCGTATCCCTCCCCGCTTGCTCCAGCTCTCCGAGCACTTCGTCCTCGTCGGGTCCCCTAGGCCCCGCGGCCGGTACGACGCCTCCATGCCTTGTCTGCACGAAGGAGAGCGCCCTGTAGACGAAGTTCCCGACGCTGGCGACTAGTTCGTTGTTAATCTTGTCTCCAAACTCCTTCAGGTCGAAGTTCGAATCCGACTGGCTCAGCGGCGTTATTCTGGTCAGATAGAACCGAAGGTAGTCGGGTGGGAAGTGTTCTAGGAATTCCCTTACGGTTATCATCCAGTGCTTGCTCCTCGAGACCTTCCTGCCAAGGAGGAGCAGATGCCCTCTGGTGGGTATGTAGTCGGGGAGCTTGTACTCTCCCTCCCCCATCCTCATGCTAGGGAGGAATAGGTAGTGGTGGTATACGATGTCCTTCCCGATGAAGTGATAGAGCTTAGACCCATTCCAGTAGCTCTTCCCATCCTCTCCGGTCTTCCTCACGCACTTGAGGGCGGTCGAGATGTAGCACAAATGGTTGTCAAACCAGCCGTAGAGGACCTTTCCCTTCGCCTCCTTGAGAGGCACCGGCACCCCCCAGGAGATGTCCCTCGTGATGTCCCAGTCCTGCAGACCTTCCTTGATCCAGTTGAGCACGTAGTTCTTGACGTCCCCCTGGAGCCCCGGCGTTTCACGCAACCATTCCTCGAGCTGCTTTGAGAAGGCGGAGAGTCTGAAGAAATAGTGGGTGCTCTTCTTCAGGACGGGGGGCCTCCCGCATATGGAGCAGTGGGGGTCCAGAATCTGACCCGGCGGGATGGTCCTTCCGCAGTTCTCGCACACGTCGGAGTACTGATCCTTTGTCCCGCAGTAGGGGCACGTCCCCTTGACGTACCTGTCCGGGAGGAATTTGCGGTCATATTCGCAGTAGAACCGGTCTATGTCTGAGACGTAGATGAAACCGTTTTCGTTGAGCTTCGTGAAGAACCTCTGCACCAGTTCGACGTTCTCGGAGGAGCTAGTCCTGTCGAACAAATCATAAACTATTCCAAGCCTTTCCAGGTCCTCCTTGAACCTGGCACTCCAGCGGGCTACGTACTCCTTCGGGTCCACGTTCTGTTTCTCGGCAGCGATCAGGATGGGCGTGCCAAAGTCGTCAGACGCGCAGACCTGTATTACCCGCGTCCCCTTGAGCTTGAGGTACCTGTAGAATATGTCAGGCGGGAGGTGGGTACTTGCTATGTGACCGAGGTGGAGGTCGTCGTAGGCATACGGGAGCGCGGCCGTGATTATGACGTTCTGTACCCTGAGCTCATCCACCAATCGTGAAACCAAGCTTCTTCTGTTTTAAAATCTTCGGCCTAGAGCTTCCAGCTCTTGGCGTACTCCTTCTGTTCGCTGGTGGGGCGACCGATGGTAACCCCCATCGACTTCAGGGCTGTCCTCGCCACTTCGTCCTCAATCTGGGGCGGGACCCCGTAGACTCTCTTCTCCATCTTCCCATGGTCTCCATGGATCCGGATTGCCGCAAGCATCTGGTTAGCGAAGGACATCTGCATGACCTCTGGGGGGTGTCCTTCGGCCGCGACCAGATTGGCAATCCTCCCCTTGGCTATCAGGTACACCTTCTTCCCTGAAGGGAGGGTGACCTCGTCCACGTTGGGGCGTACCTGCTTCACCCCCTTCGCCCGGGCCATCAGGGTCTTCACGTCAATCTCCACGTCGAAGTGGCCAGCGTTGGCCAGAATCGCCCCCTCTTTCATTTTGGCCATGGCGCCATAAGGAATCACGCTCTTCTGTCCAGTGGTGGTGATGAACAACTCCCCCGTAGACGCGACGCAATCTATATCGGAGACGTCAAACCCGTCGAGGTGCGCCTCCAGTGCCCTCACGGGGTCTACCTCAACCACCGTCACTCTCGCCCCCATCCCTCTCGCCCTCATGGCCACCCCCTTCCCCACCCAGCCGTAGCCGACCACCACGGTCTTCACCCCAGCAAGGAGGAGGGCGGTTGCCCTCATGATGCCGTCCAGGGTACTCTGGCCCGTCCCGTACCTGTTGTCGAACATAAACTTCGTTTTTGCGTCGTTCACGGCGATCACCGGGTAGGCGAGCTTCCCCTCGCCCTCCAGCGCCTTCAGCCTGATGACTCCCGTTGTAGTTTCCTCGGAGCCCCCGACGATTCCCTTCGCCCGCGAAACATGGGCTGCAACGTGCAGGTCGGCGCCATCATCAATGAGCTGGTCTGGGTGCGACTCGAGGACCTGCCGTATGCACCAGTCGTACTCCTTCGCCGACTGGCCCCTCCAGGCCCAGACCTCTGTTCTGGTGGAGAGATACGCAGCTATGTCGTCCTGGGTCGAAAGGGGGTTCGCCCCCGATAGCTTGACTTCAGCGCCCGCCGCCAGCAGGGAGTCGATAAGGACAGACGTCTCCTTGGTAATGTGCAGGCAGACCCCTAGCCTCACTCCCTCTAGGGGCTTCGATTTTCCATACTTCTCCCCTAGGGTGTTCAGCGTCCCCATGTGAGCCTTCGCCCATAGGAAGTTCCTCTCGCCTTCCGCGGCCAGGTTCCGGTCTGCCACTTTCGTCATCTCTTCTCTCCCCTCACCCCTGCGACGGTGGCCTCTATCAGCTCTTTGACTGTCCTCCCTGCCTTCTTCGTTATCCCGAGGACCTCCTCATGGCTGACCTTTGGCTGCATCCCCGCTGCCCAGTTCGTCGCTATGACGACGGACGCGTATTCCAGCTTCATCTCGTTGGCCAGGACCACCTCCGGGACCCCCGTCATTCCGACGACGTCTCCTCCGAGCATCCTGTACATCTTGATCTCGGCCGCCGTCTCAAACCTCGGCCCTTCGGTGCACGCATAGACAAGGTGCTGGCGGAGGCGGACGCCTAACTCCCTCGCAGCTGACGACAGTTCCAAATTCAGTCGTCTGCTGTAGGGGTACGTCATGTCGGTGTGCACCACCTCCTCCTCGAAGAAAGTCGACTGCCTCATCTTCGTGAAATCGATGAACTGATTCACCACTCCGATCTCCCCGACCCTGAACCCTTGGTTCATTGATCCCACGGCGCTCGTGGCTATGACCCTCCTCACCCCCAGCTGGGCGAGTGCGGCAATGTTCGCCCTGTAGTTTATCCGGTGGGGAGGCAGCTTGTGGGCGGTGCCGTGCCTGGGGAGGACAACGTAGTCCCCTCCCTCGTCAAAGAACACCTTCGTACTGCCGAATCTTGTTCCGATTATCTTCGGCCTGCTCAGCTCGAATCTTTCGGTCACACCCGTGCCAGTGATGATGCCGACGGGGAGGGCGCTAGTCATTCTTGGCGATGGAGTAGACTTCGTGGCCCCGGAGCTTCCGTCTTCCGCTAAGCCCCCGGACCTCAGTGACGAAAGCGAAGCCCACCACCTTCCCTCCCATCCTCTCCACCAGAGTGGCGACGGCCCTCGACGTCCCCCCAGTAGCCAGCAGGTCGTCCACGATCAGGATCCTGTCCCCCTTCGATATTGAGTCGGTGTGCATCTCAATCCCCTGTCTCCCGTACTCCAGGTCGTAGTAGATGCTCACCTTGGAGCCAGGGAGCTTCCCCACCTTCCTTGCGGGGACGAACCCGATCCCAAGTCTGTCGGCCAGCGGTGCTCCCACTATGAATCCCCTGGCCTCTATGCCAACGATTTTCGTGAGGTTCGACCGCTTCCACTTCTTCTCCATGGCGTCGTTGACTTTCTTCGTGAGCTTCCCGTTCTTCCAGAGCGTCGTCAGGTCCTTGAACGGAATCCCTTTCTTCGGGTAGTCAGGGATTATCCTGATGGCACGCTCGACTTCCTTGCTGAGGGTGCCCATCACGCACTCATCCTCGCATGCGCCAGTGCCGACCCGCAACCGCAGGTGCGCTTCTGTGGGAGAGTCTTCAGGATCTCCACGATGAGTCGTCTTAACCCCTCCATCTTGCTGTTGAAAACCTTGATGACCTCTTCGTGGGAGACTGGCTTGACGCTTGGGTCTCCCTCCAGCCCCGCGTCGTAGTCCGTTGCGAGCGAGATGTTCAGGTAACAGAGCTCCTTCTCCCTAGCGAGAACCGCCTCGGGGTACTGGGTCATGTTGATGACGTCCCACCCCTGTCGGCTGAAGAACCTGCTCTCTGCCGTGGTGGAGAACCTCGGGCCCTGGATTACCACCACCGTCCCTTTTTTGTGGAACTTCAACCCCATCTTCCGAGCCGCCTCGATTCCTGCCTCCCTCATCTGGGGGCAGTAGGGCTGAGCCATGGCGACGTGCGTGGTCTCAGGTCCATCGTAAAATGTGTCCTCCCGCCCCGAGGTAAAGTTCACGAACTGGTCGCAGAAGACGAAGTCTCCCGGCCTGATCTCGGCCTTCAGGCTACCGACGGCGTTGGGCGCGATTACCCTGGAGACGCCAAGCTCCTTGAAGGCCATAATGTTTGCCCTGTATGGCACCCTATGGGGAGGAAATTCATGATGGACCCCGTGTCTCGGAAGGAAGGCGACCCTCTTCCCTTGAATTTCGGAGAGCGTGACTTTTGCGCTGGGTGCGCCGAAGGGTGTCTGGACCGCAAGCTCCCTTGCTCCCTTGAAGAACTTGTAGAACCCTGAGCCGCCAAAGACGCCGATTTCCGCCTTCGGCTTCACGGTGCGCCCCCTACGGTTTCTGATTTAATCTTTGTAGCTGGCCTCAGTTTCCCGATCATGATCAACCAACCTCTAGCCCGGAATCTTAGTACGAGTATGTTACACCGGCAACGATCACGGCCAGGGCGAGGAGGGCCCCGGACCAGGCCGGGATAAAGACAATACCTGTGGTAGCCCCAGCACCTTCTAGGACCGCCAGCAGGATCGCAATCGCGCTCAGGCCGTAGGAGATGGCCTTGAAACCATTTGACGCGGAGATGCGCGAGAAGACCTCCCTCAGCACGAGGCTGTCGAGGGTATCGGTGGGGATCATCCCCATGGCGAAGAAACCTGTCAGGATCAACGCCACTTGAGCGCCCTGCGTCGCTGACGCGACAGCAGAGACTGTGAGGGCGGAGACCTGGGAGGCGGTGTCGAACCCGAGCCCGAAAATAAAGCCGAACAGGAGCGGAGAACCCACCGTACCGGCGAAACTGGTCTTTCCAGCCGCCCTACTGGCCAGCATGCCGAACCCAGACCTGCCATATTTCCTCAGGCTGTAGAAATTGAAGAGCCCTATGATGCCCAGGGATACGGCCCCTACGATTCCCCCGAGGAGCCCGAGCGATGACCCTGCTTCCAGGCTCTTGACCACGTACACCAGGGTTATCATCTCCACGCAGACGGCAAGCATGTGCCCGGCGCTGAAGAGGGACCCGACCCACCTAGACGGCCTGTCCGAGTTCCTGATTCTCACAAGATTGTCGATGGCAGCAATGTGATCCACGTCTAGGGCGTGCCTGACTCCCAGCAGCACCATCACTGGGAGGGCCGCCACAAGGAAGAGGGACACGTCGCCCATTTCGGTTTCACACCATTTTCAGCGTAGTTAAGGCGCTCGCACGATTCTCAAGGCTGGAAACAGTTTTCTGCACTTTTTCCCAGAAGACTTGAAATAGCATGGTCGGAAGATTCGACTATGCCCCGTTCGTACGAGGAGCTGCTTTCTAGGGCCAGGGCCGGCCTTGACAAGGACGCTAAGAAGTCGGGTGCCCTCCGTCTGGAGCTCCCCGAACCCGACGTGATCTGGGTCGGGAACAAGACCATCTTCAGGAACTACGCCGAGTTCCCCAAGATTCTGAGGCGCGACTCCTCTAGGGTGCTGATGTATCTGGCGAAGGAGCTCGCCACTGCGGCGTCCTTGGACGGGGAGAGGGCCATATTCATCGGGCGCAAGGACCGCGATTCCTTTTCCCAGCTCCTCCAGAGGTACGTCAAAGATGCTGTCATCTGTCCTGTCTGCGGGAGCCCGGACACTCATCTAGAGAAGGAGAAGCGGATGTGGTTCATGGTCTGTGAGGCCTGTGGGGCAAGGTCGGTGGCAAAGGTTGCCTAGCACCAACGGCAAGGGCTTCTCTGTACGCACCGCGGATTACAAGGGCACCATTCTGGTCAACATTTGCGACGAGGAGCTCGTAGGGAGGACTGTGACCGAAGGGGAGCTGAGGGTCCATCTCTCCAGCGAGTTCTACTCAGGTGAAGTAGTGGACACGGGGGAAGCTCTTAGGCTCATCCGAACATGCTCCATCGTCAACCTTGCGGGCACAAGATCCGTGTCACTGGCGGTGGACAACAACGTGGGGTCCCCAGAGGCGATCAGGGAGATCGAAGAAGTCCCCTTCCTGATGATCTACAAGTTCGCAGGTTAGCGCAGTTCGCCCAGCTGTTTCAGGAGCTCCCTCTGCTGGCCGCTGAGGTTCTTGGGGATTTCCACGTTGACTTTCACGAACTGATCTCCCTTCCCCCAACCACCATACTTCGGGAGCCCCTTCCCTTTGATAGGGAATACGTGCCCCGGTTGGGTCCCGTGGGGTATCTCCAGCTTCACGTTTCCGTAGAGCGTTGGAACAGTGAGTTCCGTCCCCAGCATCGCCTGAACCGCCCCGATTCGTGTCTCTAGGTAGATATCGGAGTCCTGTCTCGCGAACAGCCTATGGGGTGCAACGTTCACAACGACATAAAGGTCCCCTGGAGGGACTCCCGTTTCCCCTACGTTCCCCTCTCCTCTGAGCCTCAAGGTCTGCCCGTCTTCCACCCCTGCCGGTATCATGATGCGAATTTTCCTGGTCTTCTCCACAGTTCCTCTGCCCTTGCACTCCTTGCAGGGGGTGTCGATGAGATACCCCCTTCCATGGCACCTGCTGCAGGCCGTGATCCTAACCAGGCGAGCGAATCCTGCCGATTGCACTTTCTGGACCTGGCCGGTCCCTCCGCAGTTGCCGCACTTCTGAGGGGTGGTGCCTGGCTTAGCGCCGCTTCCGTCGCACGCTGAGCATACTTCGCTCCTTGGGATTTCGATTTCCTTGTTTACATCCTGGACCAGGTCCTCGAGGTTCACCTGGAGATGATATGTGAGGTCCTCCCCCCTTGTGGGCTGACGCACCCCGCCTCCGAAGAACTGGGAGAATATGTCATCAAATCCGAACCCTCCCATCCCCCTAAAGAACTCCCCGAAGTCGACCCCTCGGAACAAGTCCTCCTGGCTGTACCTTCGGTAGACCCCCTCCTTACCGTATGCGTCGTACTGCCTCCGCTTCTCGTCGTCCGAGAGGACGGCGTAGGCTTCTGAAATCTCCTTGAACCTAGCCTCGGCCTCCGGGGCTTTGTTTCGGTCAGGGTGAAACTGGAGTGCCAGCTTCCTGTAGGCGTCCTTGATTTGTTCCTTGGTGGCCCCCTTCTGCACGCCGAGTACTTCGTAGTAGTCCTTCTCCGCCACGGCAGCTTCCCCTATTTCCCTTCGTCCACTACCTTATAGTCGGCGTCGCTCACCTTCGAGCCGCCCCCGGCTGCCCCGGGCGAACCCTGCTGCTGCTTCTGCTGAGCCTGTTGGTAGGCCGATGCACCCACTTCTTGGAGAATTCTCTTCAGAGCCTCGTTCTTGTCCCTGATCAGGGGAATGTCCTCCCCCTCCAGTGCCTTCCTCAGCTCCTGGGCCGACGCGTCCAGCCTGTCCAGATTCGCCTTGTCCACCTTCCCCTCAAGGTCTCTCTTCGTCCTTTCCGTAGTGTACAGGACAGAGTCAGCTTCATTTCGCAGCTCAGCCGCCTCCTTCTTCTTCTTGTCCTGCTCCGCGTAAGACTCCGCCTCCTTGATCAGCCTCTCTTTCTCATCCTTTGAGAGCTTTGTCGAGGCGCTGATGGTGATCTTGTTCTCCTTTCCCGTCCCCAGATCCTTTGCCGTGGCCGTCAGGATGCCGTTGGCGTCGATGTCGAATGTCACATCGATCTGAGGTACGCCCCTGGGCGCGGGGGGTATCCCCTCGAGGTTGAACATGCCGAGGGAGACGTTGTCGCGCGCCATGCTCCTCTCCCCCTGGACCACGTGAATCGTTACCGCTGTCTGGAAGTCGGCAGCCGTCGTGAATGTCTTGCTTCGCTTCGTCGGGATGGTGGCGTTCTTCTCGATCAGGTGCTCAGTGATCCCGCCCAGCGTTTCCACTCCCATCGAAAGCGGGGTGACGTCGAGCAAAAGGATGTCCTTGATCTCCCCTGCCAGGACCGCCCCCTGGATGGCCGCTCCTATCGCGACCGCCTCCATGGGGTCGACCCCCCTCTCAGCCGGCTTCCCAGCAACGTCCTCCACGAATTTCCTGACGAGGGGCATGCGCGTCATGCCTCCGATGAGTATCACCTTGTCGACCTGGTCCGGTGTGAGCTTGGCATCGTTGATGACTCGCCTGATGGTCTCCTCCGTCTTCGAGACCATCGGCCGGGCCACCTCCTCTAGTTTCGTCCTGGTCAGCGTGAAATGGAGGTTTTTCGGACCCGATGAGTCGCTGGCTATGAAGGGGAGGTCGATGTCAGTGGAGGTGAGGTTCGAGAGTTGTATCTTCGCCTGCTCGGCCGCTTCCTTGAGCCGGGCCATGGCTGTCCTGTCCGTAGAAAGGTCGATCCCTGTCTTTGAACGGAAGTCCTGCAGTAGCACCTGGATGACCGCCTTGTCAATGTCAGTCCCCCCGGTCTGCGTGTCCCCCGAAGTGGACAACACCTGGAAGACGCCCTTCCCGAACTCCATGATGGTCGCATCATGGGTCCCCCCGCCGAAGCTGAACACGAGTATCTTCATTTCCTTCTCAGACTTGTCCAGACCATAGGCGAGGGACGCTGCCGTGGGTTCGTTGATTATCCTCACAACCTCGAGCCCTGCTATCTCCCCCGCGTCCTTGGTCGACTGTCGTTGGTTATCGTTGAAGTGGGCTGGCACCGTGATGACAGCCTTCTTGACAGGATAGCCGAGGAAGACCTCAGAGTCGTGCCTAATCTTCTGCAGTATGTAGGAGCTCAGCTGCTCGGGAGTGTACTCCTTACCATAGATGTTCACCCTGTAGTTTGTCCCCATCTTCCTCTTTATTTCGAAAACTGTCCCATCCGGGTTTGTAACCGCCTGGCGCCTCGCAGGATCCCCCACCAGGAGCTGTCCGTCCTTGGTAAATGCAACCACTGACGGGAACATCTTCCCGGCAGGCGTCGCACCTTCGGCGCTTGGGATCACTACCGGCCTCCCCGCCTCCACTACAGCTCCAGCGGAGTTCGTTGTGCCCAGGTCTATCCCGAGTATCTTCTCACGCGAACTACTCAGCTGGCTTCGCCTCCCTGGCTGACCGGGATGCCAATTCAACCTTTACCATGCTCGGCCTCAAGAGCTGACCTCTGAACGTGAAACCTGGTCTGATTACCTCAACTACCATGTCCTTGTCCGAATCTCCCTGGGTCTTCTCCACCGCTTCATGGACGGAAGGATCGAAAGGCTTGCCCACTGCGTCAATCCGCTCGACGCCTACTGACTCGAGCGTCGCTTCAAGGTTCTTCTTCACCATGTCTATGCCCTCACTCAGCTCTGCGTTGGAACCATCGCCCTTCGCATTTTCCACCGCCAGATCCAGCTCATCCTGTACCACGAGGAGCCTAACTACAAGGCTCTTCGTGAGCGACTCTCCCGCTTCTTTCATCTCCTTGTCCATCCTCTTCCTGTAGTTCTCCAAGTCAGCCTGGGTGTACATCAACCGATTCAGAAGCTCCTCGTTCTTCTTCTTCTCACCAGCGAGTTCGTGGCGCAGAGCCTTCACTTGGATTTCCGCGGATTCTTCCACTTCTTCGCTGTTCTTCGCTCCCATTTCCCTTAAGCCTGGACTTTTTTGCGCGCCTGTTCTCATACGTATAAATTTACAGCCTACGCGGGCGCTGCGTGGCCGAGCCAGACGAATCAAGGAAGATGAAGGAGAGGCTCCTCCGTTTTGAGAGGGAGAGCCGGTATCTCAGGAAGGACTCCGACCAGAGGAAGGTGCTTGAGGAAGTCTTCGACCAGTCTACGCTCCTAGCCATCGAGGAGCTGGTGGCCAGGAAGGACCTTCATGAGCTGAACGGCGTGGTAAACGCTGGCAAGGAGGCCCGCGTGTACTTCGGCGAAGACACGAACGGAGGGCCCGTGGCTGTGAAGATCTATCTCGTGTCCGCATCCGACTTCCGCAGGCGCCTCGGCTACATCGCCGGGGACAGGAGGTTCGGGAAGCTGCCCTCTGGGTCCAGGGACACAATCTTCCTCTGGACGCGCAAGGAGTTCAAGAATCTGCAGGTGGCCGACGCCGCAGGAGTGAGGGTTCCCAGGCCCTTCGCATTTCTCAAGAACATCCTGGTCATGGAGTACATAGGGAACCCGCCCGAGCCTGCTCCCACGTTCGCTGAAGCAGAGGTGGACGAGACGGACTACGACTGGACATTCGAAACCATAGGGAAGCTCTGGAAGAAGGCCAAGCTTGTCCACGCCGACTTCTCCGAGTTCAACGTCCTCAAGACCGAGAAGGAAAGGGTGCTCTTCGACATGGGCTCCGCCGTACTCTCCTCTCACCCGCAGTCCGAGGAATTCCTCAAGAGGGACGTCTCTAACATGGTCAGGTTCTTTAGGAAGCGCGGCATTGTAAAGACAGACGCTGATTCCTGGATGGAGAAGATTGTGAGATGAGTTTCGAGCAGGTCGTGCGCATCCCCGTAGAGAGGGTCGGGGCCGTCATAGGAAAGGAGGGAGGAACAAAGCGCTTCCTGGAGCAGGAAATGGGGGTCACGCTGAGGGTGGACGGCAAGGAAGGCCTTGTAACCGTCAGGTCGGAGAGGGCCCTCAAGACGGACCCCTTCTCAGCCACCAGGGTCATCGAGGCCATAGGGCGAGGTTTCTCCCCTCAGAGGGCCAGACGCCTTCTGGACGAGGGGACAGCACTTGAGGTGATAGACCTCCGCGACTACGCAGGGAGGAGCGTCAACTCCCTGGAGAGGATAAGGGGGCGGGTCATCGGCCTGAAGGGGAAGTCAAGGAGGGTCATCGAAGAGCTCACTGGTTGTCACCTCTCCGTCTACGGCCGCACCGTGGCCATCATAGGCGAGGCTTCGGAGGTGCAGCTGGCTTCGGAGGCCGTCAGGTCCTTGGCCACCGGGAGCCAGCACAAGACCGTGTACAACTCCCTCCAAAAGGCGAGGACAAAGCGCAAAATGGAACGCATGTTCCTATGGGAGGGGACATCCCAGGAAACAATCGAGGAGAAACTGCGAAAAATCGAGAGTTAGCACATATACGAACCTCATCGATACCTGCGCGGCGGAGCGCAGGCGCCTGCAAAAAGGAAATAACTCGATTGGGAAACTCAACAAGAACATCCGGTTTGAAGGAGGCGATGGACACTGAGTAGCAAGACAACCTTCGCAGAAATCTCGCCCTCAGAGTTCTTCTATCGCAACCGCGATCTCGCGGGGTTCACCAACCCTGCCCGAGCCCTCTACATGGCCGTAAGAGAACTCGTGGAGAACAGCATGGACGCGGCCGAGCTGGCGGGTGTCCTCCCGGAGATCTACGTGAGGATGACCTCCGAGAACCCGAATCCGGAGGTCCCAGATCCGAAGCCGTACCGCCTCGTTGTCATCGATAACGGGCCAGGGGTGGCGCCCCAGCACGTCCCAAGCGCATTCGGGAAGGTGTTCTACGGCTCGAAATACGTCCTCCGCCAGTCAAGAGGCATGTTCGGCCTCGGAGGGACCATGGCCATGCTCTACGGACAGATCACAACGAACCGTCCCTTTACCATCATCACCTCCCCAGACGGGAAGAGGAAGTACGGCTTTCAGATGATGATCGACATCACAGAGAACAGGCCAATGGTACTCAAGCGCTTCAACAGCGATGCCAATGGCACCACCGGCACACGGGTCGAGATGGTCCTCGAGGGAGACTACCTGCGTGCCTCCCAGAAGATAGGCGATTACTTCAAGCAGACCGCCCTAGTCGCCAGCTACGCCAACCTGACGTTCGTCGACCCTCTGGGCCAGGTGACCTTCTTCGAGAGAGGAACCAATTCTATGCCCTCAGCTCCAAAGGAGACCCTCCCTCACCCCTACGGCGTCGATGTGGAGGCGTTCAAGCGAATAGTGAAGCTCTCCGAGGAGCACGACATGAAGAGCTTCATGGTGACCCATTTTCATAGAGTTGGGGAGAAGATTGCCACCAAGTTCCTGGAGTTTGCAGGCATCAGCCCCCGCCTCCCTCCTAAGCGGCTCAACACGAACCAGATTGTGACGATCGTTGACGCGCTCCAACGCTTCCCTGACTTCCTCCAGCCCGACGCAGCAGTTCTCTCTCCGGTAGGGGAGGACATCCTATTGGCAGGAATCAATAAGGAGCTACAGCCCGAGTTCGCGACCGTGGTCGACAGGCCCCCGTCCTCCTACTCTGGATTCCCCTTCCTGGTCGAAGTGGGGGTCGCCTACGGGGGGAAGATCCTGCAACCAGGGGTCAAGCTCTTCAGGTTTGCAAACAGAATCCCTCTCCTGTACGACGAGAGTTCTGATGTCAGTTTCGAGGTTCTCAACGAAGAAGTTGATTGGAGAAGGTATCATGTCCCCCCCGAAGCTCCGGTGGGGGTGATAACCCACATCGCGAGCACCAGAATTCCGTACAAGACCGTCGGCAAGGAGTACATCGCGGACAGACCAGAAATCCAGAGAGAAATCCGGAATGCAGCGAGGGAGGCGCTCAGGCGCCTTGGAATATTCCTATCGAGGAAGGGAAGCATGGAGGCAGTCCAAAAGAAGATGAACATCTATGGGAAGTACCTGCCGCTGATAGCGAGGTTCTCTACCGATCTCGCGGGGAAGAAGAATCTGCCCAACTATCGCGCTCTTATCGGGGAAGGGGGGGAAGAGCCCCAGGAAGGGGAGACTGAAGTTCCGGCGGAGGAGCAGCCGGCAATATCAGAGGAGGAGGAGGATGCCAACAAGGAAGAGGGCGGCCAAGAAACCATCGACAAGTACGGCGGAAGCTAGGCAAAACGCCGTCCAAGCCGTGCTGAAGGGGCTCGGGGGCAGTGTCTACAACGACCTCGACCAAGGTCGCTTCCCAAGCCTGACCCTGGCGAGCAGGTCAGTCAGAAACATAGTTTACGACAAGAAGCTACAACAGTTCGTTCTCGGCCCCACCACCGTCAGGAAGTCGTCGGGGAACATCAAACACATCCGTCCCTTCACCCAGCTCGTCTGGCTCGCCTACTTCGCGAAGAAACTCGTCGATGAGAAGCGCACCTCTACCTTGAGAGACGTCTTCTACTCAGCCCAGGCGTTTAACGTCGAGTTCCAAGACCAAGCCGAGTCTGACGAGCTCATCACAGACTTGGAGGTGCTCATGGGGATGGCACGCGAAGGTATGAACATCTACCCTGAAGAGCGGAGCGCCATCTTCGGAAACATGACCATTGAATACACCGTCCCCGGCTACGAGGGGAAGACAGCCGACCTTTCCGCCAACCCCGACGGAGTCATGATTGGTCCCGCGTTAACCACCGCCGAGTTCAGAGACACCGACGCCGAAATCGTGCTTGCCATCGAGAAGGGGGGCTTGTTCACGAGATTCACAGAGGAGAGGGTCCATCAGCGGTACAAGGCCATTCTCATCAACACGGCGGGCCAGCCTCCGAGATCGACCCGTTACCTCATCCGGCGTCTGAACCAGGAGTTGGGCCTTCCAATTGGTATACTTTGCGATGCTGATCCTTGGGGGGCACACATCGCGATGGTGATACGGAGCGGGTCGGTCCAGAGGGACGAACCGATAGTCGTTCGTGATTCTCGTGGCGTCATCCTTCCGGTCAGAATCGGGGAATTCGTGGACGAGTGCGTCGAGAGGTATGGCTACTTCAACGACTCGGTAGGGAACGAGGTGTGTGGGGGTGTCCCATTCGAGGCGCTGACCTTAGACGCCGATTACAGAGCGAGATTCAAGCCCCTTTCAGCAGTAATACGTCATCGAAACGTGGACTCACTCTACAGAATCACCTCTTCAAGTGGGAGGTCGGTAGAGGTCACCCCGAATCATAGCGTGTTCGTTCTGAGAGATAGGAGAATCGAGCCTGTCCCCACAACGGACCTCAGGAATGGAGATCTGCTGGTCATCAACAATAACGTGTCCGAGTCGAGAAAACAGCCTCCCCGCATCGATTCTGCGACAGAACTCGGGCACCTTTCCGAGGAGATGAAAATCCCAATGCTCTACCTGCACCTAGAGGACGAAGATTCGAAATACCACTCGAGGCGAAAACTCGAGACTCTTCAATCAGGATTGAAGATCCCCAAGTTGAACAAGCACCTCCACTCCGCTTTCATCAGTTGCAGGGAGGGAAGACGCCCCGACAGGCTCCCAGCGTACCTCTGGCTGAACAAGGATTTGGCCAGACTCTTAGGATACTATATTTCTGAAGGAAGAATAGTCAAGGCAGATGGAGTTCCTCGTGCCGTCGAACTGTCCTTTGGATTGGACGAACCGGAGGTTGTGGACGACGCCGAGGTCTGTGTTCGAAAGATGTTCCCCAGAGCACGCATCGGAAGGACTATCGACGAAGCAGGAAACGGAGTTGCTCTGAGGTTCGGAGGAACTCCCACGGCTCTCCTCTTTCTGGAGCTCTGCGGTACGGGTTTTGCAAGGAAACACGTCCCTCACATAATGTTCTCGGCCAGGAAGACCGAGGTGCTTGAATTCCTGAAGGGGTGCTTCGGGGATGGCTACATCACAAACTCTGGCGGTCTCATTTGGAAGATGAAGAACCCCGAGTTGATTTCTGAACTTGCATATCTAATGACCCTACACGGAATACTCCCTTCTATTGGTACGGACAGGACGACTCTCATAGTTTCAGGTGCATCGGAGGTAGAGAAGCTGGTTTCGACGGTACTTCATGATGAGGACCGGGCCCAAATCATGTCCCACATATCGTCGACCAGCAAGAGCTCATTGTTGATGCCAAAGTCGTTTCCGGTCATGAACAGCGGCCTAGCGTTGCTGAGGAAAGAGGTTTGTCGCCACGTATATCACCACGTGCGTTCCAAGATTCTCTATAGGCGCATTTGTGAAGTTATTCAAGACGGAGTTGAAGGAGGCACCAACCGGACCCACCTGGTCGAAGCCCTGAACCACATCTTGGAATGCACGGTGGCGCCGCCGAGCGGCGAAGCACGAACAGCCGTGACCTCTGTTCTAGGTCTGGCAACAAGCGATGCGTCCTTTGACCCGATTGTTTCTATCACAAAGTCCCCTCAGAGAGACGAGTACGTGTATGATATCTCCGTCCCGGGGGTTGAAAGATTCCTTGGGGGTAATGCCGGTATCCTTCTCCACAATTCGGCGAATGCTGCGCACATACGTGAGTTGACTACACCAAACGCAGTCTGGTTAGGAGTCTATGCTTCAGATATCAACCGTTACAAGCTCCCCTCAGACAAATTGACAGAGGTCGACATAAAGAGGCTCTACGAGCTGAAGGCAGACCCCCGGTATACAGAGAAGATGTGGCACGACGAACTAGAGACGTTTCTGAAGTACAAGCGCAAGAGCGAGCAGGAGGCCTTCGCTAGGTATGGACTCAGCTATATCGTCGACAAGTACCTTCCCGAGAAGCTCGAACTCATGAAGAGCTCCTGAGCCTCTTCCGGACCGCTTCGCTCCTCAGCTCCCTGAGGGCGTCGGACGCCACCCACCTGGCGCTCGGGTTCCCCTTCCTAGATAGCTTCCCCGCCAGTTCCAGCGCAGCATGATTCAGCCTCATGTTCCGCTTTCCAATCTGCCGGAGCGCCCAGTTAACCGCCTTCTTCACAAAGTTCCTCTGGTCCGTGGAGCCTGCCTCGATACTCTCGAAGAACCTGAGAAAAGAAGCGTCTGGTGCTTCCTTGTCATGAACCGCAAGTTCCGCCATTAGTACGTAACCGGCCCGCTTCACGAACTCCTCGTCCCTCTTGGACCATTCGAGCGCCTTGTCGTAGGCGTAAGGAGTCCTGTCGAACAGGTTGCCGCAGCACGCGTCGCAGACGTCCCAGGAGTCGAAGCCAGCAACCCACTTCTCCATCTGCAACTTTGTCACCTTCTTGGGGTCGTCCACCAGGGCAGCGAGGATTCTCGCTTCATGGATTTCTGAAGCCCAGAGCCCTCTCGCGAGATCGTGGTCTCTGCCAACACGCCTCGCCAGGCTCCTCAGGTATGGGACTGAAAGGCCGAGCGTCCCCACTGGCGAGATTCCAAACCTGGCCATCCCTTTAACTGCATTCTGATCCCGCTTCGACTTCATTTCAGCGAGGATCGACTCGACCGACATTGCCACCTTCAGGGCGAATAAGCGCTATATACCATTGGCAGACTGGCCGGAAAAGACCAATTTGACCATCGAGGCACAGCAGTCCAGGGTGGACGCCCTTGTCCGCCTCATTGGCCTCATCGTCCTCGTTTTCGGTCTGGTCTTGATCTATTACACCTACTCCAACGCAGGTGCAGGTCTTGACCCGATAATAGTGACAGTCGACTACACCCTCGGATTTCTCCTTAGCTTGGTCGGCGCCGTGGCCACTTTCGCGAAGTTCAAGTGACAGACTTGGTCATCAAGATTGCCATCGCGGGAGTCGGAAACTGTGCGTCCGTCCTCGTGCAGGGATTGAAGTTCTACTCTGGGGGCGAGCGAAAGGGGCTCTGGCACCCCAATGTCGCCGGCCTGAAGCCGAAGGACATGCAGATTGTCTCCGCCTTTGATGTCGATTCTCGTAAGGTTGGCGTTGAGCTCTCCAAGGCAATCTTCACTCCTCCAAATGTCGCGAGGCGATACCTGGCAGTCCCGAAGGGCAAGGTCGTGGTCGAACCGGGTCTTTCTAGGGGGGATGCGGCGCCACATCTCAAGAACGTCAAGCTAGACAGGGCGGGAGCAGACGAAATAACGAAGAAGCTCGAGGCCTCGGGCGCCGATCTTCTCGTGAACTTGATCTCGTCAGGCTCCGTTGCGTCCTCAGAAGACTACGCCAGGTCCGCCCTGAAGGCCGGATGCGGATTCATTAACTGCACTCCGAGCCTAGTGCTCAGGAACAACAAGCTGGTGGTCGACTTCCTGAAAGCGAAGCTACCTCTGATTGGGGACGACCTGATGAGCCAGTTCGGAGGCACCGTCTTCCATAAGGGGCTCCTCGGCCTTATGTTCAGGCGCGGTGTCAAGGTGTCCAAGAGCTACCAACTCGACGTCGGTGGAGGTTCCGAGACCCTGAACACGATCGACGAGGCTATCAAGATGGCGAAGCGCGAAGTGAAGACTACCACTGTGGCCTCGGAAGTCCCATACAAGTTCGAGACCATTGCAGGAACCACCGACTACGTGGACTACATGGGGAACGACAGGACGAGCTACTTCTGGTTCGAAGGGAGCACGTTCATGGACAGCGGCATCTCCGTGGACATCTATCTCCGCTCCTCCGACGGTGCAAACGCAGGGAACGTTCTCTTCGATGTTGTCAGGGCCGCATACAGGTGCAAGCAGATCCGAAAAACTGGGACGGTCGGGGAGATATGCGCTTACGGTTTCAAATCTCCGCCGAAGCCAATGCATTTCGACGAGGCATACGCCAAGTTCTCCGCCCTCTACATCCGCTGAGCAGGCGCGGCAAGTTCATTAGTGGAGAGCCCGAAGGGATTCCGTGAATTCACGAAAGCTCGCTCTCCTGATTCTGGGGGTGCTGCTCCTCCTCGCTGGTCTAGTCTTCAGTCTACAGGGGGCAAACGTCATTACCGGTAGTCCCCTCATGAGCGGCAACTCCACGTACATCTACGTTGGGGCCATCGTCGCCATCATCGGGCTGGCCCTGCTGGCACTCTCACTCCGCTCAGGAAAGGAGCCTGTATCCCCGATGGCCACGTCGTCGCCTCAGAGTCAGTGACGTCTGTCAAGAAACGACATTCACCGTCGACATGACGTAACCCGTAGCGCCCGACGGGAACGTGTCAGCCTGGGCCGACGTCTGGAGCGCCCCCCGTCCATCGGTCGCCCTGGCATAGATCACGTAGTTCCCGGGCTTCGGATTCCATTCGAAGGCCCAGAGCACCCACGTCAGGTCAGATGCGGGGGGCTTGAGCGTCGCTGCCTGCCACGTGCTCCCGCCGTCCACGCTCACCTCGACCTTCGAGATTCCTCTGTCTCCTGCGAAGGCTACGCCTCCGAGTACGACAGAGCCGCCGTTCTGAGAGAGGCTCACCGTTGCCCCATCCGAGGGAACTCGGATGAACGCCACTGTCTGGACTGTGGCATCGTTCGACCACCCCCTTGTTTGCCAGAAGCCAAGGTAGACCGAGTCGCTCAACTCCACCTGGCGTACCCACTTCGCGCTCATCATCCCGTAGAGGCCGGGTATCACGGCCCTCAGTGGATACCCGTGGCGCTGGGGAAGGGTGACCCCGTTCATTTCATACGCCAGCATGCTCGATGGATCGAGCGCGCGCGCAAGCGGTACTCCGACACTGTAGCCGTCGACCGACTGAAAAACGACATACTTTGCGGCCTGCAAGGCTCCGCCGGCATCGGTGAAAAGGTCCGAGATCCGTACCCCTCCCCATCTAGCGTTGCTGATGAGGCCACCATTGATGAGGTTGCTGACGCAGATGAAGGTGTCATACTCCTCTACCTTCGGGAGGCTCTTAAGGTCATCGATGGTGTAGGTCTTGGGGTTGGCGACCAGCCCTGCCAGCGACAGCGACCAGGTGGCCGAATCAACGCTCGGGTTGAAGATATCGATGGCCACCCGGTAGAATGAATCGTTGGAGGTCACCTCCGAGTTGACCAGGGCTGAAAGCTGAGGGTTCAGGAAAATGGCGGGGGCGTCCTCCAGGTCGATCGAAGTGCCCGGATGGATGACGGGGCTGTTCTCATCAAGCACTCCACC
>Ga0187770_10000228_pt1 | contig 27747 bp, 27 predicted proteins | sample 0116_SJ02_MP02_2_FD_133154 | JGI IMG/M metagenome (GOLD analysis project Ga0187770, IMG submission 133154) | Tropical peat soil microbial communities from peatlands in Department of Meta, Colombia - 0116_SJ02_MP02_20_MG | ecosystem: Environmental > Terrestrial > Soil > Wetlands > Peat | place...
CGCCGCACCTCGGCCAGGAAGGATTCGAGGTCCGCCGGCCGGTTCTTCAGCGCCTGGTGATACCAGGCCACGGCGGCATAGCTCGGAAGGTAGAAGACATAGCAGCGGTCATCGCCGGTGCCGAACGTGATCGTGGACATGTCGAGAACGGTCGAGATGAGGACGATGCCGTTGAGATGGATCCCCTCGCGGGACTGGAGGGCGTTGCCCAAGGCGGCCGAGCGGAAGGTCCCGTAGCTCTCGCCCACGAGGAACTTGGGCGAGTTCCAGCGGTCGTTCCGGCTCAGGAAGGTGTGGATGAACTGGGCGAAGGCGTCGACGTCCTCGTCGATGCCGTAGAAGTCCTTGTCCTGGGCCTTGCCCACCGCATGGCTGTATCCCGTGCCCATGGCGTCGATGAAGACCATGTCCGTCTTGTCGATCAGGCTCTCGGAATTGTCGACGAGAGCGTAGGGCGCGGGCGGCGTGAACGAGGCGTCTATTGTGGACACGCGGCGCGGGCCGAAGGCCCCCATGTGCAGCCACATCGACGCCGACCCGGGCCCGCCGTTATAGAAAAAGGCGACGGGACGCGCGCTCGGATCCTTGATGTCGGTGCGGGTGTAGGCCACGGCGTACATCAGGCCCGTCGGCTCGCCCTTGTCGTCGCGGAGAAACGTCGTCCCCGCCGTCGCCCGGTAGGGGATGAGCTGCCCCTTGATGCGGATTACGTGCTCGGACACGGAGGACTCTTCCACGGCCGCGGCCAACCCCGCGGACGGAGAAGACCTGGCCTCCTGCGGCCTCGGTCCTTGCGGCCGCTCCTGGGCCGCGACGGGCATCGACATCGCGAACACGAGCAATACAAAGACCATGAGCACCGGAAGGCTGTTTCTTTTGATCATGCTTTCGCTCCTTCTCCTAGGCTGCTTTTCCTGCGCTCCATCGGCAATGTGATAATTTTACCCAAGAGCGCGCTAAAAGGGAAGGGCTTTTCGCCCGGCGGCCCGGGCCGCGAAGGCTAGGCCGGGATTTTGCGTTTCAGGTAATCCGAGTAGTCCTTGACAACGCGCCGGTACGGGACGTTCATCAGGGGAGAGGAGATCATGAAATCGGCGGTCGAGCGGTTGCAGGCGATGGGGACGTTATAGAGGACGGCGACCCTCAGCAGCGCTTTGACATCGACATCGTGCGGAAAAGGCTCCATCGGATCCCAGAAGAAAATTACGAAATCGATCCTGCCGTCGGCGATCATCCCCCCAAGCTGCAGGTCGCCCCCGAGGGGCCCGGATTTGAGCTTCTTGATCTTCAGCTCCTCCCCGGCGATGCCGTCCTCCTCGAGCTTCCGGCGGATCGTCTCCTCGACCAGGCGGCCGGTCGTGCCCGTGCAGACCAGGTCGTGGCGGACGAGCGTGCGGTAATTGTACTCGATCCATTCCTTGAGGTCGCGCTTCCGGTTGTCGTGCGCGACCAGGGCAACTTTCTTTCTCTTTTCCATGGGAAACCTCTCTAGGGCGCGGCGCCCCGCGGCCAGAAATCTCAGACCGTATTATACACAATCCGGGCGCCCGGGATCGAGGCGGGGCCGGAAACGCGCGTGGACATGTCCGCGGCCATCCGGGAGATTTCCGCAGCCGTCCGTTGACAAAAGGCTTGCGCGCGGGCGGGTACTCTCCTATAATTTAATTGAAGGGGAATATTGTCGGCGCTTGGGGCGTTAGAGACATCGCAAGTTTATTTACACGATTTACGGGTCCAGGCTGGCTCGGCGTCGTGGCATAAGGCGAATCGGGGATCGACTTGCTGGCACAATTTATGCATTGGCATTGAGTGGAATTAAGGGGTTTGTCTAAAGCGCCGTATTTGGCTTTTTTCACCGGCATCGCGGAGCAACGCCCTGACCGGACGATGCTTGCGGCCGGAGCGGGGGGTGTTTTGCGGATCGGCTGATGTTGAAACTGACCGGCCTCAGGAAGTTCTACCGGATGGGAGAGACGGCCGTCCGCGCCCTGGACGGTATCGACCTGCACATCTCGCGGAACGAATTCGTGGCCGTAATGGGACCTTCCGGGTCCGGCAAGTCGACCCTGATGAACATCCTGGGGTGCCTGGACAGGCCGACGGAAGGCTCCTACCTCCTCGACGGGAGGGAAGTGAGCCGCCTCAACGACGACGAGCTCTCCTTCACAAGGAACAAGCACCTGGGGTTCGTGTTCCAGAATTTCAACCTCCTGCCCCGCTATACGGCGCTCAAGAACACCTACCTTCCCTTGAAGTATTCCCAGGTCCGCGAGTCCGACGGTCTGGAAAAGGCGGCCCGGATGCTCGAGCTCACCGGCCTCTCCGGGCGCATGGACCACAGGCCGGCTCAGCTGTCCGGCGGGGAGTGCCAGCGCGTGGCCATCGCCCGGGCCCTGGTCAACGACCCGGACATCATCCTGGCCGACGAGCCGACCGGAAACCTGGACTCCATGACGGCCCACGAGATCATGGCCCTGATCCGGGAGCTCCATGGTCGGGGCCAGACAATTGTCATGGTGACTCACGAAAACGACATCGCGGCCTACGCTGGCCGGATCATCACCCTAAAGGACGGAAGGATCGTCAATGATACCCGGAAGCCGTGAATCCGGATCGACGCGGGGGAGAGCGGCCGCCCGCCGCCCCGGCCGCCGCGCCCGGGCGGTCGCGGTCCTGGCCGCGGCCTGCGTCCTGATCCTCGTGCTGTCTCTCGCCTTCCTTCTGCCCCGGAGCGGTCGCCCGGCGCGCCCCGGAGCCGACAAGATGAGCGTGACACGGGGCGACTTCCGGCCGGTCGTCGTCCTCACGGGGAGCCTGACCGCTCTCCGTTCGGAAGAATTCAAGGTCCCGATCACGGAGAGCTACCGGGTCCAGATCAAGTGGATGGTGAAGGAGGGCGATATCGTGAAGCCCGGCGACCCCGTGGTGCGGTTCGACACCGCGGACCTCGCCTCGTCGATCGAGACGGCTCAGGACTCGTTGAAAGCGAAACTGGAGGAAAAGAGCCAGAAAAAGGCCGACTACGAAAACCAAAAGTTCGAGCTTGACGTCGAAGTGAAAAAGGCCGAGAACGACGACCGTCAGAAGACACTCGACGCGTCTATCCCGGAGGGTATTGAGTCCAAGTACGAGTACGACCGCAAGCAGCTCGAGAAAAAAAAGAGCGACTATGCCCTGGCGGCCGCCCGGACGAACAGGACCGTTAAACTGTCCGAAATCCAGAGTCAGATCGAGACTCTGGCCATCGAGGCCCGGGAACTCGGGGCCCAATGGGGCAGGCTCCAGAACACCCTGAAGGAGCTGACGCTCTTCGCCAAAACCGAGGGGTCCGTCCTCTACGCTGTCGACGAGTTCAGCGACCGGAAGATCCAGGTCGGCGACACGGTTTTCGCCACTTTCACCGTGGCCACCATTCCCGACCTCAAATCTCTCCTTGTCCAGGCATGGATCAGCGAGACCCAGATTCAGCGCATCAAGGTCGGGCAGGATGTCGACCTCCATCTCGACGCCTACCCGGACAGAGACTACACGGGCGTCATCCGGGAGATCTCGAGGAGCGCGGAGCCCGTGCGGCGGTGGGGCAAGTCGCATTATTTCAGGGTCGACATCGGCATCGGGAAGCTCGACCTGGACGTCATGAAGGCCGGGATGAGCGTCCGCTGCGAGGTCCGGGGTCCCGAGCGCAAGGACGTCCTGCTCGTGCCGCTCGAGATGGCCGCGTACGACGGCCGGTCCTTCTGGGTCAGGCCGGAAGGCGGCGAAGCCATTAAGCTCGTCGCCGTCGACAACGATGAGTTTTTTGTAGCCTTGAGCGCGGGAGACAACCCCGCCCTCAAGCCGGGCGTGCGGCTCGCTCCGGTCGGGCAGATCCCCGCCGGCGCCGGGAACGCCGGAAAGCCGAAAACCGATGAGAAAACATAACGGGCAGCATATGGCGGGCCGGGCGGGGCTTCCGGCGACGGCGGCGGTGGCGCTCGCCTGCGTTCTCTCGCTCCTGGCCTGCTCGCGGTCGGGGCGCTCCCGCGTCGTCAGGGTCGTCAAGGCTCCTTTCGACATCAAGGTCCACGCCACGGGACAGCTCCAGTCCTCGGCCTCCTTCTTCGTCGGCTGCCCGTCCGTGTGGCGCGTTTGGCAGTACACGATTTCGTTCATGGCGCCCGAGGGGAAGGAGGTCAAGGAAGGAGACATGATCCTGGCCTTTGACGCCCGCGAGATCATGCAGCGCCTCCAGCTCAAGCAGTCGGAGCTCGATACGGGAATCAAGGAGCTCGACAGGATGAAACTGCAGGAGCAGCAGACCAAGGAAGACCTCGAGCTTCAATACGAGGAAGAGAAGGTCAACAAGCAGAAAGCCGTCGGGCAGGCCGACTACCCGGAAGACCTGATCGCGCCGATGGAGCTGCAGAAGAGGAAGATGGCCCTCGAGCTGGCCGACCTCGAGGAGAAGCTCGCGGCCGAACGCGTGGCGAACCAGATCTCGGGGATGAAGAGCCGGATCCAGGTGCAGGAATCGAAGGTCCGCCTGCTCAAAGACGACGTGGCGCGGCTTGAGGGCGACGTCCGAAAGATGAACGTCACGGCCCCCAAGCCGGGGATCGTGGTCTACAGGCCCGACTGGGACGGCAAGAAGAAGGCCGTCGGCGACACCTGCTGGATGGGCGATACCATCCTTGAACTGCCGGACCTGCGCCGGATGCAGATGAAGGCCGTGATCCTCGAAGTCCAGGCGGGCCGGGTCAAGGTCGACCAGCCGGCCGAGGTCCGGCTCGATTCCAACCCGGAACGGGTTTTCAAGGGCACCATCAGCTCCCTCGGCCGCGTTTTCCGGGTCAAGTCGGACAGCCAGCCGGCGATCGTCTTCGACGCGGTGATCGACCTCTCGGAATCGGACCCCGGGTTGATGCGACCCGGGATGGCCGCCGGAGTCGACATCACCGTCTCTTCGAAGAAGAACAGCCTCCAGGTGCCCGAAGCCGCGATCGTCTACGGCGAGCGGGGCCCGATGGTCTGGAGAAAGGGCTTCCTCTCCCAGGCGCTGACGCCGGTCACGATCGGGGCGAGATCGTCGGGGATGGTCGAAATCCTGAGCGGCCTCTCGGAGAACGACTCGGTCGTCATCCGAGAGGGAACCACCGGGAGGGGACGATGACCGTGATGCGCCGGGCCGGCGCGTTCCTCCTGATCGCTATCCTCGCAGCCGCCTGCGGCCGGCCGGGAGGCTCCGGCGTTGCCGACATGACCATCCGGAAGGGCACGTTCGAAATCGTCATCCCGGCCTTCGGCGAGCTGCAGGCGGCCAAGTCGACGGCAATCGTCGTGTCGCCCGAGAGCCGGTTCGCGCTCCAGACGATCGCCTGGATCGCGCCCGAATATACGATGGTCAAGAGCGGAGACGTCGTCGTCCGGCTGGCCAGCGTGGAATTGGAGGACCTCCTCAGGACCGAGCAGGCCGAGATGGCCAAGCTCAACCTCGAGATCGCTCAGAAGCAGAGACAGCTCGAGAAGGACCGCAGCGACCTCGCGGGCGAGATCTCTGTCACCGCGATCCAGCGGGAGCTCGCGGACGTCTATGCCGCCCGCGACGAGACGATCTTCCCCCGGAACAAGATTATCGAAGACGCCATCGATCTCGACTACCAGAACTTCCGGGAACGCCACTTCCAGGAAAGGCGGGCCGAGCTCGAGAAGCGAATCGCGGCGGAGATCCAGCTCCTCCAAGCCAAGGCCCGCACCCACGAGGTGAAGATCAAACAGTTCCAGGACCAGCTGAACAGCCTCGATATCCGGGCCCCGCACGACGGCATGTGGATCATCGAGAAGCGATGGAATGGGGAGAAGTATCATGTCGGAATGACCGTCTATAGCGGGCTGAAGCTCGGTTCCCTGCCCGACTTGAGCGTCATGGAGGCCAAGATCTTCGTCCTCGAATCGGAGGCCTCGGGCCTCAAGGAGAAGCTGTCGGCCTCGTTGAGCCTTGACTTTGAGCCCGGGCGGACGTTTGGCGGCAAAGTCGTCGGAATCGATACCATCGCCAAGCCGCTCAATGAGGACAGCCCCCTGAAGTATTTCGAGACGAAAGTCAGCCTCGACGCCACCGATCCCCGGCTCATGAAGCCCGGGGTCCAGGTCAAGGCATCCATTTTCGTGACCAGGCTCCTCGACGTCATCGCCGTCCCGAACCAGGCCCTCCTCCTTGATCAGGACAAGGCCTTCGTCCTCGTCAAACAAGGCTCCCGGGCGCGGAAGAGGCCGGTCGAGACGGGGGCCCGGAGCCTCACGCTGACGGTCATCACCAAGGGCCTCTCGGAAGGCGAGGAGATCTATTTGGGAAATCCCGGTCCGGCGGCCGGGGAGGGCAAGGCGTCATGAAGGTGAAGTTCGAGGTCGCGGAATCGGTGGAGTCGCTCCTCCACCACAAACTGCGAACCCTGCTCACTCTGCTCGGCATGATCTTCGGCGTGGGGGCCGTGATCGCCATGCTGAGCATCGGCCGGGGGGCCGAACGGGAGGCCCTGCAGCTCATCGACACCATGGGCTTGCGCAACATCATCGTCAAGGCGAAGGTCTTCGAGGAGAGCAAGCTCAAAGAGATCCGCGAGAACTCGCCGGGCCTGACTCTGCAGGACCTCAACGCGGCCCGCGAAACGCTGCCGTTCCTGAGTACCTACAGCGCGAGCAAGCAGGTCAAGATCTACGCCGTCGTCAGCCGGGCCGGCGAGAGCGACGCCGAGGTCTGGGGCGTGACCCCCACCTACCTCGGGATGGCCGACCTGGGGATGAGCGAGGGGCGCTTTCTGATTCCCTTCGACGACCTCGTTTACGCCCACGTATGCGTGATCGGCTCGCGCGTCGCCCAGGTCCTGTTTCCGGGCGCGTCGCCCCTCGGCCAATACGTGAAGATCAATCACGTCTGGATGACCGTCGTCGGGGTGCTGAAGGACAAGAACCTCCTCAAGGAGGAGTTCCAGGGGATCGCGCTCAAGGGCGAGCAGAACAACATCTATGTCCCGCTGCAAACGGCGCTGGACGTGTTCCGCTTCGGGAACTACGAGTCCGACCTCGACGAGTTCCGGGTGCAGCTCAAGACAAGCGTCTCGAGCGCCACGGCCGCGGCGACGCTGGCCCAGCTCATGAAGCGGCGCCACAAGGAGATCGACGATTATGAGATGATCGTGCCCGAGGCCTTGCTCGAGCAGCACCGCAAGACGCAGAACATCTTCACCATCGTCATGGCCTGCATCGCGGGCATCTCGCTCCTAGTCGGCGGGATCGGCATCATGAACATCATGCTGGCCACGGTGCTCGAGCGGACGAGGGAGATCGGACTGCGGCGGGCCCTGGGAGCGCGACAGAAGGATATCCGTCTTCAGTTCATCACCGAGACGGTTTCGATCTCCGCCGTCGGGGGGACGGCCGGGATCCTCTTCGGCTTCGCCCTGTCCATCCTCATCTCCGCGTTCACAGGCTGGCCCGTCGGCTGGACGTTCACCGCCGTGCTGCTCTCGTTTGTCGTCTGCACCGTCATCGGCCTGGCGTCCGGGATCTATCCCGCGCTCCAGGCCTCTCGTTTGGACCCGATCGAAGCGTTGCGGCACGATTGAGGCGCGCCGGGACCTCCGCTTATTTTTCGCCTCCGAAGCGGTACCGCAGGTTCACGGCGAACGTCCGGGGCGGGATCACGTGCGTGCCTCCGAAGACGGACTCGATATTGTAGACGCCGGCCTGATTGAAAACGTTCAGCACTTGGACCTCGATCGACAGCGGGAGGCCGTGGCGGGATAGGTCGGCACCCGCCGAGAAATCCGCCACCGTCCGCGCCTGGATACGGTTCGGGTCGAGGCCCGTCCCGCTGTGTACGACGATGTAGGGGACGGCCCACGAGTTGTCGGGGTCCGAGGCGATGTCCTGAGGCCCGACGTCGCAGACGAGGCCCGAGTCGTAACGGACGCTGCTGCCGACCCAGACGCCGCTCCGGCCGACGTTATAGAAGACCTCGAGTTGGGCCTGAAGCGCCTGGTCGTGGTCGATGAGGAACGGGCCCGAAGTGATCGTCGCGAGGTCCGCCTGGTCGAGGAAGAGGCCCCCGGCGTACGGCGGCCAATACTCGGCCCGGGTGTGGCCCAGAGACAGGAACCCCTCGAAACCGCGCGTCTGCGCCATGTCCAGGCGCACGTCCCAGCCGTTGTACCGGCCGGAGGAAAACGCGATCGGGAAGACGATCCCGGTGTTCAGGAACTGGTCCTGATCGCCGGCTCCCGTCGATTGGCGCCACCAGAAATCCACGTCGAGGCGGGCGAAGCTGCCGAGCGCCTGTTGCAGCCCCACCGTGAAGGCATTCTGCCGCTCGCAAGGCACGAGCAGCTCCCCGCCTCCGAGCGCCCGGGACTGTTGCACGATGGGCGGGACGAGGGCCGCCGCCTCGGGCGAAGAACTCAACAGGATGTTTTCGTACTCCGGCGAATAGAGAATGCGGTTGTAAGAAGCGCGCAGGACTGTTCCCGTCTTCGGGATGAAGTAAGCCGCCCCCAGGCGAGGCTCCAGGGCGGACTCGCTTTCCGGGAGATTGTTGTAGTCGTATCGAACCCCCAGGTTGAGAGTGAGATTCTGAAGCTTGACGTTGTCCTCGACGTAGGCGGCGGCGTAGGTCCCGGTGCGCCGGCTCGAGAAATCGAAGAGCGAGCCGCCCCGGGTCAGGTCATACGGCGCGAGATTCGGGTTGTAGTCCGGCGAAGAGGGATCGTTCAAGGCGGGATCCGTGATTCCGAAGATAAAATGCTCGTCGATCGGGAACTCCTTGAGGACGGCGCCGGCCTTGATCTCGTGGGGCCCGTGGACCCAAGTGAAGGAGGGCGTCAGGCCGTAGTTGTCGAGCGTCCGGTCGGAGGAGGCCGTGACAGGAGTGTCGTTCGCCGAGGGGATGAGCTCGAATTTCGAGAAGCGCGCGAAGGCGATCAGGTCGAACGTCGCCGAGGGGGAGAAAACATGCGTCCAGCCGAGGTTGATGTTTTCGTCCTGGCTTTTTACGGTCTGATTCTGGCCGGCGGCTTCCTGCGTATAGGTGTTGGGCACGTCCCGGTTCGTCCCGCCGGCGAGGACCGTCAGCCGCAGCAGATCGGTCATCTTGGAGTTCGCATAATCCAGGCGCAGGAAGGCCCGACCGGTCTCGCCGACGTTGTGGAGGTTATCCGGGTTGACGGGGTCGAGGAAACGGTCCGATCGCGAACCCGCGACCGTGGCGAAAAGGCCCCAGTTTTGGGACCCGCCGATCACGGACGCGCCCTCCTCGAATGTCCCGAAGCTCGAGAGGCCGCTCAGGAGCTCCGCCTCGAACGGCTTGCCGAGCCCGGATTTCGTCGTGAGGTTGATAACGGTCCCGATCTTCTCTCCGTATTCGGCCGGGACGTTCCCGTAGATGACCTCCATCGACTCCGCGATCCCGGGATCGATGGAGTCCGAAAATGTGAGGCCGGTTTGATCTGAGATCGTCTGTCCGTCGATCACGTACTCGCCCTGACTGTGCGCGCCCTGGAAATGATAGCGTCCGTTTTCGTCCTGGGCGAAGCCGGGTGTCGCCGTGATCAGCTCCGCCATGGCCAACGACAGGACAGGCGCGGGGGCACGTGCGATGTAGGACTGGTCCACGTCGACGTGAGAGGTGGACGTGTCAGTTTCGAGCTGACCGGCCGCCGGCTCGCCGCCAGTCACGACAACCGTGGCCGAGACGGGGGCGGGCACAAGTTTGATCGTCACCTCGATGGGGGCTACGGACCGTACGGTCACCGTGATCAGGAACGGCGTGAATCCCTCGAGGGTCGCGTGCAAGTGATACGGGTTGAACGGGACATTATAAAAATCGAAGGAGCCGTCCGGCCCGCTCACGGTTTTCGACCTGTACCCGGTGATGTCGTTGTGCAAAAGCAGTTGCACGCCCCCGATCGGCGTTCCATCCGGGTCGACGACGTGACCGACGACCGTTCCCGAGGATTCGGCCGCAGCGGCGCCGGCCGCGAGAGCCGTCAGAAAGAAGATCAGGGCTGAGAAAGAGATGAGCGAAATAGACTTAGCCATGCTCAGTCCTCTTCCTCGAAATCAGGCCTAATTCCCATCAACGGAAATACGGAACATAAATTCATAATTGCACCTCCTTGGCTGTCGGTTCCCTTGAGGCAAGCGGCACGGAAGACCGCCGCGGCGTTGCACGTCCGCCGGCGTATCCGCGCACCGTTTCGGAGGGATCAGGCCGGAGGGGCCCGCGAGAGAAAGGGAGCGACCCTGAGGCATTCGTAGCGGATCGGCACATAGAGCGCCTCAGGCGCGGCGACGGGCAGCAGGCTCTCGAGAGCGTAAACCCCGCTGACCGCGGCCGGGAAATGGGCCGCCGCGCAGGCCGGGCAGTTGGGGTGATGGATGCCGTCGGTGTGATGATGGAAGGCCATCGCGAACGTGGAGAGGCAGAAGACGAGCAGGAAGACAAGCGCGAACCCGCCCGTCCGTTTCATGATGACCCGTCCCGCCTGCCGATGAGCGCCATGAATGTGATCCGCCATAAAACAATTCCATTATGAAGGGTCGCGTCCGGCCTGTCAACACGCGAGGCCCCGACCCTCAGCCTGTCCCGTCCCCCGGCGGGAGGCCGGACGGCGGTCTTTTGCGCGCCGCATGGCGCCGCGGTAAAATGGACTCGGATAACCCGGGAGCGGAGGGAAGAATGGAACAGCGAGAACTGGGTCGGTCCGGACTGAGAGTTTCTGCCCTGGGCCTCGGCTGCATGGGGATGTCCGAATTCTACGGCCCGAGGGACGATCGCGAATCGGTCCGGACGATCCACAGGGCGATCGACCTCGGCATCACCTTCTTCGATACTGCGGACATGTACGGTCCCTTCGTCAATGAGGAGCTGGTCGGCCGGGCGCTGAGGCCGCACCGCAACGAAATCGTCATCGCCACCAAATTCGGCAACGTCCGGGGCCCGAATGGGGAACGCCTGGGCATCAGCGGAAAGCCGGACTACGTCCGCCGGGCGTGCGAAGCGAGTCTGAGACGGCTCGGGATCGAGACGATCGACCTGTACTACCAGCACCGGGTGGACCCGGAGACGCCGATCGAAGACACCGTCGGCGCCATGGCCGGGCTCGTCGAAGAGGGCAAGGCCCGGTTCCTCGGCCTGTCGGAGGCGGCCTCCGGGACCATCCGGAGAGCCCATAAGGTGCACGAGATCGCGGCGCTGCAGTCGGAGTATTCCCTGTGGACCCGCGACGTCGAGGCCGAGGTCCTGAAGACGTGTCGCGAGCTCGGGATCGGCTTTGTGGCCTACAGCCCTCTCGGCCGGGGGTTTCTCGCAGGCGCGATCAAGACCCCGGCCGCGCTCCACGAGACGGATTTCCGGAGAACAAACCCCCGCTTCCAGGAAGAGAACATGAAAAAGAACCTGGCGATCGTCGCCCGCATCGAGGGGATAGCCCGGCGCAAAGGCTGCACTCCCGCCCAGCTCGCCCTGGCCTGGCTGCTGGTGCAGGGCCGGGATGTCGTGCCCATTCCGGGGACGAAGCGCCGGACATATCTCGAGGAGGACGTGGGCGCCCTCGACGTCGCCCTGACCCCGGAGGATCTGCGGGCGTTGGATGCAGCGGCGCCCGTAGGCGCCGCTTCGGGGGAGCGCTACCCGGAGCCGGCCATGCGCTCCGTGAACCGCTGATCGTCCGCGGGACCGGCGCTCCTCCGCTCTTTCACATAATCTTGACAAATTCTTGACCGAATCCTGACAACTCCGCCTCGGCCCAGACCTACTTTTCTGGCGATGCGACGCTCCGATAAGAAACCCAAGGCCCCGGCCCGCCCATTGGCGGGCCCCAGGAAAAAAGGGGACCGGCGTTTTTTCGAAAGACTCTGTTATCCTTTCGTGGGAAGGGGGAATCCAATGAATTGCCGAAAGTCCATTTGTCTCATTCTCATCGCCGCCTTTGTCCAGCTTACCGTGTCCTGCGTCGGCACGTCGAGTTACACTCCCGAACAGATGAAGCAGCCGGGGAAGAATTACCAGATCGTGCGCGTCCTCAAGAAATTGGGTGAAATCGTCGACTTCGACAAAGACAATCCCGCCGTTCTCGCCGGAAATGAAATCCGCGGCTCGAGCCGGGTCCGGGTAAAGGCGGAAGGCACGACGATCACGAGAGGAGGCGAGGTGTACATCGTTAAGACCATGGATGGCGTGACCTACAAGGCGGAGACATACCGGCGGGACGGGGACGCCTATGTCTTGACGACGAAATCGACGATGTCGATCCCCCTTTCGGACGTCTCGCTCGTCTGGACCCGCGAGTCGAACGGGGTGGGAACGGCGCTCGTCATCGTCGGAGGGGTGCTCGCCGTTTCCGCCATTGTGCTGGTCATCGCCGCCCTGACCAAGCAGTCCTGTCCCTTTCTTTATTCCGCGGGGAACGCCGGCTTCACTCTCGAGGGGGAGCTCTACAGCGGGGCGATTTTCAAGGGAACCGAGCGCCGCGATTTCCTGAAGCTCCACTCCCTCGCGGCCGGACCCGACGGCTATGTCCTGAGGATCGCCAACGAAGCCGATGAGACCCAATACACCGACGAAATGACCTTGGTGGCCGTCGACCACCCGAAGGACGTCGGCGTCTATGCCGGATCCGACGGCATCATCCACACCGTCCGCTCTCCCCAGACCGCTCTCTCCGCCGTGGATTTCGAAGAGCGCGATTACACCCCGCTCCTCTCCGCACCCGACGGCCGGATGTGGAGCTCGAACCCTTTCGGCAAAGACCCTGAAAATCCCGCCCATTGGAGGTCCGGCCTGATCATCCGTTTTCCGAGGGCCGAGGGCGCCCGGACGGCCAAGCTCATCGTCCGGATCGGCAACACCTATTGGGCCGACCAGGCTTTCGGAAACCTGATGGCCATGATGGGCGGGATAATGCCTTCCTGGTACCGGCAATCAGAGCAGAATCCTGACATCCGGGAGAGGGCGGATAAATTCATGAGCGACGAAGGGATCGGCCTGAAGGTCCAAGTCCTGGGCCGTGAAGGCTGGCGGGACCCTGGATTCTTTTACCCCACTGGGCCCTTCGGCATCAAGGACGACATCATGGTCCTGCCTCTTGAAAACACGCCAAGCGACAGCCTGACGGTTCGGCTGCAGGGCGGCACCTTTTTCTGGATGATCGACTATGCGGCTGTCGATTACACCGCGGACGTGCCCGTGGAGGCCCGCGAGCTGGCCCCGGACAGCGCCGTTGACGACGGCGGCAGGGATGCGCGAGCGTCCCTCCTCAGGACCGACGGCGACTATTTCGTCATGCCGGAGCCGGGCGGATGTGCCCTCGTCAAGTATCCTGCCCCGCCGCTCCGGCACGGGATGGAACGGTCGTTTTTCTTGAGGTCCACGGGCTATTATACGATCCACCCGAGGGCGACGGGGTCTCCAGACCTGGCCAAACTGCTGGCGATCCAAGAGAATCCGGATCTCTTCCTGAAGTTTTCCCTTCAGGAGATCCAGAAGAGGTTCCTGGCGGCGGCCGGCACCGGGGGCGCCCCCGCCGCGGCCCGCACTGGCCGCTGAAGGGAAAAACCCGACCAGGCGTGCGGTCTTCCGCGCGGGGCCCGGGTCCGGAAGGGGAGGCCGGGGGCGGTCAGACAGGAGCCGCCGAAACCTCTCCATCTAAATTTTATCCCTGTTTAATGCTATGATAGATCGTGGTATCGCGCAAAGAAACTCGAAGAGAGGATCGACCGTGAGAGCCACAGAGGAGAAATGGACGTGAGAAAATGCCGTGAACTTTTGCCATTGTACCGGGCTGCGGCCGCGGTCCTGCTGCTCGGCCTGATCGCCCTCGTCGGCGGGTGCGGCGGGTCGGGAAACGCAAAACAAATCATGACGGCGTTCGCCGGGTACTATAACAACGGCACGAACGACATCCCCTGCTATTGGGTCGGGACGACCCGGACCGATCTCACGGGCGTGAGCGGGCACAACGCCTACGCCTATTCCCCGGCGGTTATAGACAGTGGGACGGTCTATACGGCTGGCTACTACTACGACGGCACCAAAGAAGTCCCCTGCTACTGGGCCGGGACGGCGCGCACGGACCTCCCCGGAGACGGGGTCGACAACGCCTTCGCGTTTGCCATCACCGTGTCCGGCGGCACGGTCTATACGGCCGGCTATTATTGGGACGGGGTCAAGGAGATTCCGTGCTACTGGACGGGGACGACGCGCACCGACCTTGCCGGCGACGGCGTGCACAGCGCCAACGCGTATTCGGTCGCCGTTTCCGGCGGCGTCGTCTACACGGCCGGCTACTACAATAACGGGACGATCGACATTCCGTGCTACTGGACGGGGACGACGCGCACCGACCTCGCGGGGGACCGCGTCGACAGCGCAAGCGCCTATTCGGTCGCGGTCTCCGAAGGGACGGTCTACACGGCGGGGAGTTACTACGACGGCGAGAAGTACATTCCGTGCTACTGGACGGGGACGACGCGCACCGACCTCGCGGGGGACGGCATCCATAACGCGTATACGTCCGCGATCGCGATCTCGGGCGTGTCGGTCTACACGTCCGGATACTACAACAACGGCCTCATCGATATCCCCTGCTATTGGACCGGAATCTACCGCACCGACCTCGCGGGCAACGGCACGAACAACGCCTTCGCGGTCACGCTGGTCGTGACCGGGCTTACCGTCACGGCGGCTGGGTTCTATTCCGACGGAACGAAATTCATTCCCTGCTACTGGACCGATACGGTCCGCACCGACCTCGCCGGCGACGGCGTCCACAGCGCCGAGGTGCTGTCCGCGTTCTGGTGGTGGTGGGACTAGCGCCGGGCGCCCCGCCGGCCGGAGATCGACATGGATCGTGACCCGGTCATCCGTCTCCGGGAGTTGAAAAAGACCTATCTCGTCAGCGAGCGGGAGCCGGGCCTCCGGGCCGCCCTGGCCAGCCTCGTCCGCCGCCGGCGGTCCGAGGTCCGGGCCGTGGACGGCATCTCGTTCGACCTCCGCGCCGGCGAGATCGTCGGCTTCCTCGGCCCCAACGGCGCGGGCAAGACGACGACGCTCAAGATGCTCTCCGGCCTCCTCCACCCGACTTCGGGCGAGGTCTCCGTACTCGCGCATGTCCCGTGGAAGCGCGACAAGGCCTTCCTGCGGCAGATCACGCTGGTCATGGGGCAGCGCAACCAGCTCGTCTGGGACATTCCCGCCTCGGACTCCTTCGAGCTCAACCGGGCGATCTACCGCATCCCGGCCGGCGACTACAGGCGCACGCTCGACGAACTCGTCGCCCTCCTCGATCTCGAGCCGCTGCTGGCCAAGCCCGTCCGCAACCTCTCCCTCGGCGAGCGGATGAAGTGCGAGATCGCCGCCGCCCTCCTCCACCGGCCCGTGGTCGTCTTCCTCGACGAGCCGACGATCGGGCTCGACGTGACGATGCAGCGCCGGATCCGGGCGTTCATCTCCGAGTACAGCCGCCGCACCGGGGCCACCGTGCTGCTGACGAGCCATTACATGGCCGACGTCGAGGCGCTCTGCAAGCGCGTCATCGTCATCCACCACGGACGGCTCCTTTTCGACGGCGACCTCTCCGGCCTCGTGCAGCGGTTCACGGCCCACAAGACGATCGTCGTGCAGCTCAGGGATTGTGCCGCCGACCTCAGGGCCTACGGCGAGGTCTTGTCGTGCGAGGACGGGCGCCAGACGCTGCGCGTGCCCAAAGCGGAGACGGCGCGCGTCACGGAGCGGCTTCTCGCGGACCTCCCCGTCATCGACCTGACGGTTACGGACCCGCCGATCGAGGAGGTCATCGAGCAGGTGTTCGCCCAGGAGGCCGCTTGAGAGGGCTCGCCGACCTTTACCTCCAGCAGCTCAAGACCGGCATCGCCTCGATGCTCCAGTACCGCGCGACCCTGGTCATCTGGCTCATCGGCAGCGTCCTGGAGCCGCTCATCTATCTCGTCGTCTGGTCAACCGTTTCCCGGTCGAGCGGCGGAGCGGTCGGCGGGTACGGGGCCCGCGATTTCGCCGCCTACTACATCGTTCTGATGCTCGTCAATCAGGCGACGCACACGTGGGTGATGTACGAGTTCGACTACCGGATCCGGGAAGGAATGTTCTCGGCAATCCTCCTCCATCCCGTTCATCCCGTGCACGCGGACATCGCGGACAACCTCTCCTCAAAGGTCGTGACCCTGCCGTTTATGGCCGCGGCGGCGTGCGGCCTGGCCGTCCTCTTCCATCCGGCGTTCCACTTCGCCTGGAGCGCGGCCGCGGCCTTTGTCCCCGCGCTCGTCCTGGCCTTCCTGCTGCGGTTCCTCGTGGACTGGACGGTCGCCCTGGCGGCCTTTTGGACGACCCGCGTCACGGCCATCAACCAAATCCACTTCATGGCCGTGCTCTTTTTCTCCGGTCAGATCGCCCCGCTCGCCGTGCTCCCGCGCCCGCTTCAGGTCGCGGCCACGGTCCTGCCCTTCCGCTGGACCATCGGCTTTCCGGTGGAGCTGGCCCTCGGGCGGCTGACGCCGGCGCAGATCCTCTCCGGGTTCGGGGCCCAGGCCGGATGGCTCCTCGCCGCGGCGGCGATCCTGAGGTTCGCCTGGCGCGCGAGCGTGAAAAGATATTCGGCGGTGGGCGCGTGAGCTTTTTCCGGCTCCTGTGGCTGTTCGCGCGCGTCGGCGTCATGGGCGAAATGGCCTACCCGGCCAATTTCCTGGCCCACGTGCTCGACTCGATGCTCGAGTTGGGCACAGCGCTAGCCGGGCTGGCGGTCGTCTTCGCCCACACCCTGACGCTCGGCGGTTGGCGGTCGGACGAGCTCGTAGCGCTCGTCGGGGTCTATTTCCTCGTCGGCGGCGTCATCGGCCTCGTCATCCAGCCCGGCATGGAGCAGCTGACGGAGTCCGTGCGCGACGGGACCCTCGACTTCACCCTCGCCAAGCCGGAGGACGCCCAGATCCTGGTGAGCGTCTGGAGGGTCGAGGTCTGGAAGATGATTGACGTCGGGCTGGGGTTCGCCATCCTAGCCGTGTCCCTGGCCCGGCTGGGCGAGCGCGTGGGGGTCCGGCAGGCGGCGTCATTCGCGGCGGCCATCCTGGTCGGCGGGGTCATTATTTATAGTTTCTGGCTCATCCTGGCGACGACCGCGTTCTGGCTGGTGCGGGTCGAGAACATCCTCGTCATCTTCCAGAGCGTCTACGAGGCCGGGCGCTGGCCGGTGAGCATCTACCCGGGCTGGCTGCGGTTCGGCCTGACCTTCCTCGTCCCGGTCGCGTTTGCGATCACTGTCCCGGCCCAAGCCCTCTCCGGACGGGTGACGGCGCCGGCCCTCCTGGGCGCGGCCGCGTTCGCAGCGGCCCTGTTCGGCGCGGCGAGGATCTTCTGGCGCCTGGGGATCCGTCGCTACTCCGGAGCGTCGTCCTGAGCGGGCGTCTTTCGCTCCGGCCACGCCGCTCACGGCGTTCACGCGGCTTCTGTCAAAGACCCTTATTGACAGAGATCGGGCGCCGGAAATATCATCCGTACGGGCGCGAGCGCCGGACCTTGCGGCGAGCAACCTTCGGCGCGGGCCTGCGCCAAAGACAGGAGAGAGCGAGGAGATATGACGGAACCGGCGGAGAGGGCCAACCGGCGTTACTTTCGCGATGCCTACCGGACCGGCAAGCACGGCTGGGGCATAGACAAACCGTCGCCCTATGCCGTTGCGTTCCTTAGACGGCTCGAGAGGATTGTCCCGGGCGGGACGCTGCTGGACATCGGCTGCGGCGAGGGACGCCACGCTATCGCCGCCTCGCGACTTGGCTTCAATGTCACGGCGGTCGATTGGGAGCCGCTGGCCCTGGCGCGGGCGCGACGCTTCGCCGGAGACAAGGGAGCGCGAGGGATCGTCTTCAAGCAGGCGAACGTCCTCCGTCTCCCGTCGCCGGCAAGCCCGTTCGAAGTCGTCCTGGACTATGGCTGCCTCCATCACCAGAAGAAATCCGATTGGGGCGCGTATCGGGCAAGCCTCTTACGCGTCCTTTCGCCCGGCGGCTTTTTTGTTCTCTCCGTTTTCAGCCCGAACTTCCCGCTCTTCCGGGGGTGCCGCAAGAACTGGCACATCGCCCAGGGAGCGTACCGGCGGTGCTTCACCCGCCGCGACATCATGCGGCTGTTCGGCGGGGAATTCGAAGTGCTCGAGATGATCGAGGAAGACGGTGGCCGGCACGGCTTCTGGCATGTCCTTTTCAGGCGCAGGAACTTCGGCTGTTCCGGGCGGCGGGACGGCCGGGCGAAGGCCCTCGGATGAATCACGGCGCGGGCCTTCTCCCGGAGTTGGGGCCATGACGATTTTGGCGTATGATACGGGGTGCGAAGATCAGCGGAGAGCTTCCCGAACGTCGGAGCAGAGGAAAGGAGACGGTCCGTGCTGAAACGTATACTCGTCGCCCTGGTGGTGATCGCGATCGCGGCTTTCTGTGTTCTCTACCTCGTCCACAACCCGTTCAAGGCGTCTGCCCCGAAGGAGGAGGCGATGAACCGCGGCGCGAGGACCCAGTTCGCTTACGCAGAGCTCGTCAAAAAGGAAAAGGCACGGGACAACTGGGACCGGGAGCTCTGCGGGAACGAGCCGGCGCGGCTCACGCCGATCCTGACCATGGAGCTCGAGAAAGCCTGGCTGACCGATCAGCCTATTCTCTTCCTCGGGAAAGTCCTTGATATCAGGTCTGAAGATAGCGGATCCTACCGTCTCATGGTTGACCGCGACGTCTTCCTGACGGCCGCGCTGGGCCGGCCGGTGTTGAGCACCGATCTTCAGATCTCGGTCGTATGCCCGAAATCCATGGTCGAAACGTTCATCGCCAACAACCCGGATTACCTCGACGCGAACAATGGGATTGGGGTGATCGCCAAAATCGACACGATCGAGCCGCTCGAGAAGAGCGCGAATTCGGGCCCCGGCCTGGGTGCCGGGAAAGTTGGAAGGGGCAAGGCCCTCGATCTCGTGTGCCTGAGGAATCGCTGACCGGGCGGGAACATGCGGCCGGGCTTGTCGTTGCGGTTTCAGGATGGACGTCACTTCCGGGATAGGGAGAATTCTGGTATAATAATATTTAAGAGGGAGTTCGGGTTCCGCGGCGAAGGCGGCAGGACTGGCGCCGAAGCCGCCGCGAGCGGAGACCGGCCCCGATATTATTGAAGGAGGAAATTATGTTTTGCCCCGTTTGTTGGAAGCAATACCCGAAAGGGTTCATTAAGTGCGACGCCTGCGACGTCCCGCTCTCCGAAGGGGAGCCGAAGGGCCACGAACACCATCACCATGATGAGAAGCCCTCTAAGGGACCGTCCAAGCCTAGCGCGCCCCAGAAGCCAAAGAAGTAGCTATTACTGCCGCTGATTGCCGTCCTCTTTTGAGGACGGCAATCAAGCGGTCTTTTTTTATCGGGAGGCTCCTTCCAGCCGGCTTTGAGCCTCGCAGCCACAAGTAATATATTTAAAATCAACCTGTTGCGTACGAATCCGCAATTTTTCTCATTCTTTGGTATGATTTTTGCTCATGAGTGCGCGTGAAAAGGCCATGAATCGGCTCAAAGGAGAAGATTCCATGAAGAACAAATGGCTTCCGGTCTTGTTCCTGACCATCCTGACGGCGGGTCTTGTATCCTGCTATCATCCCTACGGGTACAGCTTCTACCCCGGAGCGCCGAAATTTGCCCCGACCATCCCTGCCGACGTGGAGCTCTTGAGGCATGCGCCGAAGCGCGACCATGTTCGTCTGGGCGAGGTCTGGATCGAGCCCGATCCTGGCATGAGCCGCGGCTACGTCGAGGGCGTGCTTCGGGAAAAAGCCGCTTTCATGGGCGCCGACGCCTTGGTGATCGTCGTCGACCGGTTTTTCCGGGAAGGAGTCGTCTTCAACTATTGGGGCGGCCCCATGCCGGTCTACGGACGCCGCATCGTCGGCATCGCCATCCACTACACCAGGCGCTAGAACGGTCGCGGACCTTGACGGGTCCGGCGGTTGGTGCATTATAGGCCGGGAGGTTAGGGGCGGCGGAGGCGGACCAAGGTCGCGCCCCATCCGCCTCCAGAGGGGCCAGCGTCCTCGAAGCCGGCGACATGGGGGTTCTTTTCGAGGAGGCTCCGGACGACCCGCTTGAGCGTCCCCGTTCCTTTGCCGTGGATGATGCGAATCTCCCGGATGTCTCGCTTGAGGCATTCTTCGATGTATTCGGGGACGAGGTCCTTGACGTCTTTGGGACTGAAGGTGTGGAGGTCGAGCGCGCCTTCGATTGGGATTTCCACGGGGTCGTCTTCTGTCATCTTCTTTGCTCCGATCAACGTTTTTCTTAACACAGGGGAGGCCGCTAGTCAAAGCCGGCCAGGGGGTGGGGAACACGGGCCAGAGGTTTGACAAGGCCGCCCGTCTCATCTAAACTAGAGTGGATTTTTTGGCCCGTTAGCTCAATCGGTAGAGCAGCGGACTCTTAATCCGCGGGTTGTAGGTTCGAGTCCTACACGGGTCATTCCCATTTTCCCCATATAAAGCCCTCAGAATGAGCCTCTTGCGGGGCCCGATTGTTTGTCACTTTTTCCCGGCTTTTGCCCGATTTTGCGCGGATTATATGCACAATCCATGCACAGTCGGCGCGGTGCAGCCTTGACTTTCGTCTCTTCGGCCAGGCAAGATGGGCTGGAAGGAGGGACGAATGACGAATGAAGAAATGATCGGGGCCATGAAGAAGAATGCACGCTGGGATGTCGCTTGGAAGAAGATTACCGGAGAGGAACGCACTCAGCTAAATACTGAAGAAATATGGTTCGTGAACTCGGTGACAAATCTCGAGGCTCAGATCGAGGCACACGCGATGACTGAGGCTACCAAGAAGTCGGCGGAGAAGGCCGCAGAAGCAGCGAGGTGGACGAAGTGGCTGGCCATCGCGACGTTCGCGCTCGCGGTCATATCTGCATTCGCCATCATCCTAAAAAAGTAGCAAATGGGGCGAAGCCTGGGCGAGAAAAAAATCTTAGAAAAAGATGCAGAAGACTCTTGACAAATTAACTATAATCTGCGATTATAAATTATAGACAGAGCAAAAACGTGAAAACCTATCAGGCCAAGGACATTGAAAGGCTGCTCGGGGTATCCCATGCCGAGCTCTTTCGCTGGTCACGCGTTTGGGAGTTATTCACCCCGGCCCAGATGGGCAAGGGGCGTCGAAGCAAGAATCGGTATAACTTCATTAACCTGCTCGAGATCGCGCTCGTCAGAGAACTCGCTCAATGGGGCGTTGATCTGCGCGTGGCACAATCGGGTTTTAATGGTAGAATCCTTTTTCCTGAGGAGATATCTGATGAGGGAATCCCCATCTATCGCCCGGGAGCTGACCTCGGGCTTGATTGTCATGAAATGTGGGAGTTCATTCAGAGGAATCGCAGAAAATTTGAGAAGGAAGGTTGCGTTCTGGTATTTCGGAAAACGCGCAATCTAGATTTTCTTGAGGCTTCGCTTCACGCCATGCCGAATAGGTCAGCGGCCCGATTCGTTACACCGACTGATATCACCCCCATTGGTTCTGGGGGGGTTAGCGTTCTTATGGTCGATCTCATGCAGACTTTGCGTCATGTAGAACAGGTCACAGGAGATAAGCTTGGCGAGTGAAGCCAGGTAAAATTGACGAGCCCCCCGGCTGCTGGAACAGCCGACTAGGGGGGCCCAGGAGGTTTGAAAATGGGTTCCAAAACACTCCCGTCTAAGGGTGCCAGAAAAACGGCGGCCCGTCAATCCCATCGTTCGGTTGAGCCCCCGACGGGGCTCAGGTGGCTGAAGCCATGCCATGCGGCCTTCCTCATGGGAGCATCCCGGGAGACTGTCTATCGGCTATGCGCCGCGGGCAAGCTCCCCAGCCTGAAATACCCGGGCCTCGGTATCCGCATCGATCGCGAGCGTCTCGAGAATCTCCTCGACAGTAGCGCAGCGCCGAGGGGCTAATGATCCCCGCCCAAGAGATCTTGGGCGCTCTCGTCCTCAACGCATCGCTCCTCGATTGCTGCGACCTCATGAGCGCCGACTTCCCGGCCGGCCGCGAACGCGATTGCTTCGAGGCCATAAGCGCGATCTGGGAAGAAGTGCGCGAGCCCCAAATCGACCAAGCGCTGCTCGCTGACAAGCTCGGCGGCGATGGCGCCGCGACATACGTCTCGAGCCTCACCGCTGGTAACTACGCCGGCTCTACTGAATCCTTCCGGGTTAGGGTAAAGGCGTTCAGGAAGAGGGCTATTGAGGCCAGGCTCCTGAAGACGATCGAGCACGATACCAAGGCCGGCTGCCTCTCGCTAAAAGGCTTGCGGCCCGACCTCGAGCTCATCGATAAGCTCGATGCTGAGGACCAGGCTGAGGAACGGAGCTTCCTCAGGACCGGCTTGGAGCTGCAGGACATTGAGCTCCGCTTCGAGTGGACCATCGAAAAGCTCTTGCCTGCCCGAAGCCTGACCTTGCTACATTCCCGCGGCGGCCTTGGGAAGACCTGGGTCAGCTTGGCCCTCGCCCAGGCTGTCAGCGCCGGCGAGCCGTTCTTGGGCTTGGAGACGAAGAGGCGCACGGTCTATTACGTCGACTTCGAGAATCCTTTGCCGCTTCTGGTCGAGCGGGTCAGGAAGCTCAACATCGCGGACGTGAACTTCTGGCACTTGAGCGCCGACCGTCGGCCGCCCAAGCTCGACGGGCCCGACTGGACGCTCTACAAGAAGTCCCTGGCGCCGGGCAGCCTCATCGTCATCGACACGCTGCGGGCCGCGCATGACGGCGACGAGAACTCAAGCCAGGATGCGGCAATCGTCATGAACCGCCTGAAGGAAATCCGTGAGGCCGGCCACGATATCGTCGCGCTGCATCATACGGGCAAGGTCAACGACCGCATCTATAAAGGCTCAACTGCCTGGTCCGACCTCGCCGACCACGTCCTCGACTTCCACCGCGTCAAGAAGGAGAACCTTGAGGAGATCGAGGATGATGACCAGGACCCGGATGCCCTGTTCTCGCTCGGCACCGGCGAGAAGACCCGCTTCGCCCCGTTCCGCCTCTACCTGAGCTTCGACCCCGAGACCGGCATTTTCAACACCGCCCAGGACCCGAAATCGACCGCGCTCGACCAGATCGCGGACTATATCCGCGGCGAAGGCGCCGGACAAAATCAAGGCGCGATCATCGAATGGGCAAAGGAAGCTGGGGTAGGGCCGAGGATGCGTCAGAGCTTTATCGCGCTCCTTCAGCGCGGAGAACGAGAGGGCCGCTGGCGTTCATTCAAGGGTCTGCATGGAGCACGAATCTATGAGCCTAGCCGTTCGTGAAGTCTGTGCTGTTCTCTCTAAGAGAGAGAGAGAACAGAACAGCTCACTTCGCCGCTGTTCTAGAACAGGTAGAACAGCCTTAGAACAGCTAGAACAGCTTCAGTTTTCCTCTGGAAGTGCTGTTCTGAGCGATAGAACAGGTGACGGCAAAAACGGCCAATTCTGCCTGCCTGAAAAAGACAAGCTGTTCTACGCGGTTAGAACAGGTCGAAGAGCCGAAAAATGGGCGGCGGTTTCTGACAATCCATCGGCGCCATGCTCCAGGGGCGGCCATGTCCCCAGGCGGCTAGAGCGGCGGACTAGTAGTCCGCGGGCTTCGGCACTTTCATTTGGGGAAAATCGTGGTTTTGGGGCCGTTATTGTGCACGTCCTGTGCATATTTCGACCGTTTCGCGAGTCATCCACATTCGGCCATAATCGGCGCAATACGCGCATTATCAGCACATTACAGCATGGAGCGTTTTCTCATGCCTGAAAAGCGATCAAAGAATCTGCCGGCGCTGTCTTCCCGGCCGGCTAAACACGGCCTGTATTCCTGGGTCGACAGCCGGCGCCTGCCTTACGGCCGGGCCTTCCAGAAGGTCAGGCGCGAGCTGGGCGCGATGCGGACGGAGATGATCGAGGCTCGGGGCGGAGACTCGGCCATCAGCCCGGAGCAGCGCATCCTCATCGACTCGATCATCGAAGCCTTGGGTGTCCAGAAGCTGCTGGGGATGTATACGCGGCACTATGGTGTCATCAATGACCGGCAGGCAAAGCGGGGCAGCCTCGAGCTGTCCCCGATCCTGGCGAAGAACTGGGTGAGCTACGGGAATGTCGTGCGCCAGGCCATCCTCGCGCTCAAGGAGCTCGACGCCAGCCGGCCGGGAGAAACAGCGCCGGTCCTGGCGGATATCATCGCGTCGTACGATCGGAAAGCGGCGGCGGATGGGCATACCCCTGAGGCGGAGGGCGACCGAGGCGGGAAAGCCTCAGATACGGTACGGGAATCTGAGAATTCTAAACCTTAAGAGGTATAACATGAACAGGATTTATTTCGTGCGTCACCCGGATCCGGGCCGGGCCGAGCAGCATCACGGCATCGATTTTCACTGCGGCCGCGGCAGCACCTCGTCCTACGCGAATGCGGTCAGGGCTGTCCGGGGTGGGTGCACGCTCGAAGATCCGGCCGACCAGGCCGCAACGGAGAAGGCGATTGCGGCCGAGGACCAGGACAAGGCCGAGGGGGTGAAGCGGAACAGAGAGATTGAAGGGGCGATGGAGATGCACGAGACGAGGCTTCACGACAGCGGGCGCAATTATTTCCCCAGCTATTAGGAGAAGGCCGAGAAGGAGGTGAAATCATGAGACAGTCTCAGAAACGGGGCTTTCCTGGGCAGGAAGGCCGCTCTAACGCTTGTAGCGGGGCGAACGGACGCGAATTTGATGCGCAGGACGGACGGGCCGGGTCTCCCCATATGGTCACCTGCCCCGTCTGCCTCAGGCAAGCGCTCCCGTCGCGTTCCGGCAGCCCCCGCCGGTTCTGCTCGCCGGAGTGTCGCTGGATGTCGTGGGCGCTTCGCAGGCTGGCCAAGGCTTCGTGGGAGGGTAGGGTGCCGGGGCTCTACCTCGAGATGCGGGCGGTCTTCGAGGAGGTCCCGCGTAAGGGCTTTGAAGAGGCGCGAAGGTTGATGGGATGAACATCATCGAAGCCGTCGAGGATAAGGCGCTATTCGGTTCGCTCTTCAAGGACCCATCGACGTGGTGCAACTGGCGCGTGTTTTTAAAATCCGTTTTCGGCCTCGAGCTGACCGTCGAAGAAACGGAAACATTCAAACGCCTCACGGCAAGGTCCGTAGCGCCAGCTGGGCCCTTCTCGGAAGTGTTCGCGCTCGTTGGCCGGCGTGGTGGAAAGAGCTTCATTTCAGCGCTTATCGCGGTGTTCCTCGCGTGCTGCCGGGATTGGACGCCTTTCCTGGCACCTGGCGAATTCGGGTACGTGATGGTGATCGCTTCCGATCGGCAACAAGCGCGGGTCGTGCTGCACTATGTCAAAGGGATCCTGAAACTGCCCGTTTTCAAGGCCCTGGTTGCCGTCGACAATAAGTGGGAAATCGGACTCCGAAACCGCATCATCATCGCAATCAAGACGAGTGACTATCGCTCGCTCCGAGGCTTCACTGTCTGCGCCGCGGTCCTCGACGAGCTTGCCTTCTGGACCGCGACGGGCGAGAATCCGGCCCAGGAAATCCTGACGGCGTTGCGGCCGGCCCTGGCAACGACGCCCGGGAGTTTGCTGCTGGGCATTAGCACGCCGTACAGCCGCATCGGACCGCTCTATGAGTCTTACCACGAGAAATACGGCCAGGAGGACCCGCATGTCCTCGTGTGGAGGGCGCCGACTCGGGACATGAATCCGACCGTGCCTCAGGACGTCATCGACTGCGCGCTCGCCCGAGACTACACCGCGGCTCGGGCCGAGTGGCTGGCAGAATTTCGGGACGATCTCGAGGCTTTCTTGTCCGCGGCGGCGATCGAAAGCGCGGTAGTCAAGGGCCGGACGTTCATTCCGCCCAGCTCCGACATAGAATACCGAGCCTTCGTGGACCCGTCCGGCGGGCGGGCCGACAGTTTCACGATGGCGATCGCGCACAGGACGCCGGAGGGCCGCATCATCGTCGACAACGTCCTCGAAAAGAAGCCGCCCTTCCAGCCCTCGAACGCCGTCTATGAGTTCTCGCAGACGCTCGGCTGGTATGGCATCAATTACGTCTTCGGGGACCGCTATGCGGCCGAGTGGGTCGCGCAGACATTCAGGTCCCGCGGCGTTACCTACTGGCCCTCGAAGCTCAATAAATCCGAAATCTATCTAGAATTCGAGCCGTTGGTCGCTCAGGGCTCCGTCGAGCTCCCGGACAACGACAGGCTCGTTGAACAACTCAAGGGCCTGGAGCGGCGGACCCGCAGCGGAGGGAAGGACTCGGTGGATCACTTCCCGGGCCGGCACGATGACCTGGCGAATGCGGCCGCCGGCGCGGCCGTTTTGGCAAATCTCTATAGGCCGTCCGTATGGACAGCCATACCCTAAAATTTCAAGGAGTGTATGATGGCTGAAAAAAAGATCTGAAGGCAAGCATCATGTTGGGGTTTGGCGCCTCACCCGAAAACTGGTCCAGCCAAAAATTGATGCGAGATTTTCGCTTGAATCGGGCCTCCCTAAGGAGCAGAGGATGAGGAAGAGTCGGTTCAATGAGGCCCGGATGTCCATTGCCCTGCGGCCTGGATGGATTCTACGAGTTAATCGCCCCTTCAGCCCTCCCAGGCACTGCCTAGAGTCTAGGTCATAACTGCTTTAGTTACATAGCCACTTAGGCTATCGGCCGCCGGCGCCGGAGGCGCCACTGGTTGAAAACCTCGCTTCAGAGGTGCTATCGTGAGGGGGAGACAGGTTAGAGGATCTAGGAGGCTGAGCGGAGATGAGAAAAACGAAACGGCTGATCCAATGCCTAGTCCTGACTGCGTTATTCTGTGCCACATTGCTTGCTCAGATGACGAAATCAGAGGAGGAACGAGCACTTCAGAACTTCGAGAGCATGGGCAAAACAAATGCCCAAATATTGACCATCCTGGATAATTCTCATAGAGCCGGCTTCCTTTACTTCACGACAGATTGGTGCGGTGCGTGTAAAGAGTTGGAAAAGCATGTTTTCGCAAAACCGGAATTCAAACAGTACTTGAAAGATCATTTTATTCCGTTCCTCATCGACGCCGATAAGAACACGGGGCCGGCCTTGAAGGATCTCTATCACATAGGGGCCTATCCGACCGTGGCCATCGTTAGCCCGCAAGGCAAGGTCATCGACAAGATAGTGGGCTATGACACATATGATATTTTCCTGAACAAGCTTAAAGACATCGTCAAGGGCATAGATACATTTGAGCAACTGATAAACGAGTATAATTTGGCTCCTAACAACGAGGCGAAGGCCATAACCCTCGCTGAGAGATATCTTTCCTTCTATGATTATACGAGCGCCAAACCGATTCTTGAAAAGCTGATACTTAATTCGAAGAACCCAAAGAAGATGCCAGAATTTCTTTTTGGCTTGGGCCAATATTATTACAATCTGCAATCCCCGCAGGCGGCGCCATTCTTCGAACGAATAATCAGAGAATCCCCGGACTATCCGGATATAGAAATGGTTTATTGGGAATTAGGCATCATATACAGCAACTTCGAACAACAACCCCAAAAGAGAATTGAACTTTTCGAAAGTGGCATAAAGAAGGGAGCGATTAAGAACTATCTTAGTAATGTGCGTTATTGCGAGGCCGTTGATTCCGTCACCCTTAAAGAATGGAAGAATGCTCTGGGTTATCTTGATAAATCATCAGAATACGCGCCCGGCCTTTCCTTCGTCCCG
>Ga0187770_10000229_pt1 | contig 27740 bp, 26 predicted proteins | sample 0116_SJ02_MP02_2_FD_133154 | JGI IMG/M metagenome (GOLD analysis project Ga0187770, IMG submission 133154) | Tropical peat soil microbial communities from peatlands in Department of Meta, Colombia - 0116_SJ02_MP02_20_MG | ecosystem: Environmental > Terrestrial > Soil > Wetlands > Peat | place...
CGGACTTGCGGGCGGAGCGCTGGGATGTGTCGCCGCATACCTGGCGCTCAGGCTCTTCAGCGCGCCGGGAATCGGCGAGATCAGCACGATTCGCATGCCCGCGATCGTGCTCGCCCAGGCGCTGGTCGTTTCGGCATTTATCGGAATCTTCAGTGCATACGTGCCCGCGCGCTCCGCGGCGCGGCGAAATATCGTCGATACGTTCAGGGCGGTGGCATGACATGGCGATCCCTCTCAAGTACAACGTGAGAAGCCTGCTCGTCAGGCGCGTGTCGACCGCGATGACCGCGGGCGGGATCGCGCTGGTGGTCGCCGTGTTCGTGATCGTGATGGCGATGGTGGCGGGGCTCGGCTCGGCGATCACAGAAACCGGCTCCCCCGACAACCTGGTGGTTCTCCGCAAGGGCGCAACCACCGAGACCTACTCGGGGCTGAACCTCGATCAGTTCGAGGCGCTCAAGTTTCTGCCGCAGATCAGGCGGGACGCCGAGGGCAACCCGATGACCTCGCCCGAGCTGCCGGTGCAGGTGCTGATGAGCCGGGTGGGCGGGGGACAGGACAATATCGTGGTGCGCGGCGTGCTCCCGGTCGCGCTCGAAGTCCACGAAAAGGTCCACATCACGCAGGGCCGCATGTTCAGTCCCGCGGTCAACGAGGTGATCGTCGGCAGGGGGCTTGCCGGGCGCTACGAGGATTGCGCGCTTGGCTCCACCATTCACTTCGGGCGCGGCGCCTGGAAAGTGGTCGGAATCTTCGAGGCTGCCGGCAGCTCGTTCGAGTCCGAGGTCTGGGCCGACGTCCATAACGTGCAGGACGACACGCAGCGCGGCTCCTATTACGCCACCGCGCGCCTGAAGCTCGCGCCCGGCTCCGATACCGACGCGATTATCCGGCGCCTGGCCGACGATCCCCGCATCAACCTCCAGGGCGAGACCGAGCTCGACTACTACAAGGACCAGTCGGTAGTGGCGAATCAGCTCCGCGTGCTTGGAATGATAGTTGCGGTTATCATGGCAGTAGGGGCGGTGTTTGCGGCGATGAACACGATGTACGCAGCGGTGTCGGCACGCACCCAGGAAATCGGAACGCTCCGCGCGCTGGGCTTCAGCCCGGGCGCGGTGATGACGTCGTTCCTGATCGAATCGCTGATCCTCGCGCTCGCCGCCGGCGCCGTCGGGGTGCTGGCGGCAATGCCGATTAACGGGCTTTCGACGACCTTCGGCAACTTCATGACATTCTCGACGCTCGCCTTCGACTTCCGCGTCACGTTCGCGATCGTGATCGAATCGCTCGTGTTCGCCGCGGTGATGGGCGTGCTCGGAGGATGGCTGCCTGCGCGCCAGGCGATGAGGATGCACGTGGTCGATGCGCTGAGGAAGAGCTGACGATGGCAGCAGACTCGCCACGCACGCCGAACATCCGCGAGCTTGAGTCGCTCCGGATCGCTCGCGCCGAGCACCCGCCCAAGCGCAGGCGCATCGTGCCCGTCCTGATCGCGCTGGTTGCGATCGCAGCGGTGGCGGCCGGCGGTTGGGAGGCTTACCTGTACACCTACGGCCGTCCGCCGGAGGTCCAGACCGCGTTCGTCACGCTCAAGCAGGCCGGCCAGCCCGGCGTGCTCCTGACCGGCTCCGGCTACGTCGTCACCCAGCACAAGTACATCGTCATCGGCACCAAGATCCTGGGGCAGATCGTCAAGGAACCGATCGAAGAAGGGCAGCACGTCAAGGTCGGCGACCTGCTCGCGCAAATCGACGATCGCGATTACAAGGCGCAGCTTCACCAGGCGAAGGCCGATCGCGACCTTGCCGCCGCCACCCTCGCGCTCTCGCGCGCCCAGGTCGAGCGCCAGCGGATGCTTTTCAAGGCCGGGGTTACGTCGAAGGATCAGCGCGACGTGGCGGAAACCGCTTTTGCAGTTGCGAAGGCCAACGTCGAGAAAGCCGACGCCGCGGTCGATTTTGCCGAGTTCAACGTGAGCCAGTGCGTGATCCGCTCGCCGATCAACGGCATCGTGCTCGCCAAGTACCGCGAACTCGGCGACACGGTCAATTACGGCGGCGAGATCCAGGCCGGCGGCGGCGCGACCGACATCGTGCAGCTTGCCGACACCGATGACATGCGCGCCGAGGTCGATATCAACGAGAGCGACATCGCGAAAGTTCTCATGGGCAGTCCCGCCACCGTAACCCCGGACGCATATCCCGACCAGTCGTACGACGCATCGGTGGTCAAGATTTACCCCGCCGCCGACCGCCAGAAGGGCACGGTCAAGGTCGAAGTCAGGATCCTTCATCCCGATCTCAGAATCATCAAGCCGGAGATGAGCGCCAAGATCACGTTCGTCGCACGCGGCGCGGTCAAGGCGGAGCAGCCGATGGTTCTCGTCCCGAAGAAGGCCGTCGTCGCCGAGGGCTCGGCGAATTCGGTCTGGGTGGTGCGCGGCAATGTCGTGCATCGCGTGCCGATCGTGCTCGGGCGGGAGTTCCAGGACGGAATCGAAGTCAAGGATGGCCTGAGCGGCGGCGAGATGGTAATCGCGGTGCCGCCGCCAACTCTTCACGACGGGCAGACCGTCACGCCAGTCCAATCCTAGCGTCGCGAGCGCGCGCCGCGCCCCTCGCCGGCGGCGCCGGTTGAGGTGCGCATTGTCCGTGATAGTGTGTTCGCGATGCGGCTTGAGGCCGAGCAAATTGAGCTTAGGGCGGGATCGTTCCGGCTTGGTCCGGTGTCGATCTCGGTCGGCGACGGCGAATACCTGATCATCCTGGGGCCGACCGGCGCCGGGAAAACGCTTACGCTCGAGGCGATCGCGGGGCTTCGCCGTATTCAATCCGGGCGGCTCATGATGGATGGCCGCGACGTGACCGCGATCGAGCCCGAGGCGCGCCGGGTCGGCTTTCTGTACCAGGACAGCCTGCTCTTTCCGCACCTCAGCGTGCGCGCGAATCTCGCCTACGGCGCGCATCGCCTGCCGCGGTCCGAGCGCGCCGCGGCGGTCGCGCGCCTGGCGCGCCTGCTCGAGATCGAGCCTCTGCTGGCGCGCATGCCGCGGGGGCTTTCGGGCGGCGAACGTCACCGGGTCGCACTCGGACGGGCACTGGCGGGAAATCCCGCGCTGCTTCTTCTCGATGAGCCGATGGCCGCGCTCGATCCGAACTCGCGCCAGGCGCTGCGCGGCACGCTGCGCGCGCTCCATCGCGAACTCGGCACGACGACGATCCATGTGACTCACAATTTCCCCGAGGCGCTGGCGCTGGGCGACCGAATCGCGGTGCTGATCGATGGGAAAATCCTGCAAGTCGGGCCGCCCGGAGACGTGTTCGCCCATCCGCAATCGGCGCAAATCGCCCGCTTTCTCAGGACCGCGAGCCTCGCCACCGCCAATGAGATTTCCGATCCGGGCGGCGCCGCCGCGACGATCTGCCTCGGCGCGATCGCCTTTGAGGCCGCTTCCAGAGCCAACGCCGAGGTGCCGGTACTGGTCGCCGAATCTGCCGAGCTTGGAAATGGACGCGAGCCGGCAAGCGCAGGCGATACGGTCCTTGCGCGCGTGGTGGCGGTCGAGGCGGCCGGCGAAGCGCTCAGGGTGCGGCTCAACGTGGGTCTCGAGGTTCGCGCCTCGGTCCCCGCCTCGGGGCCGGGAGCGGATTCACTTGCGGCCGGGTCCTCGGTCTGGGTCCGCCTCCCGCGCACAGAAATCAAGTAGCGCCCGCCGGCGGCACCCGCCCACTTTTCCGCCGCTCCTCAGGCGCGCCGCCAGCCGAACCCTGCCCTTGCATTCGGCGCGGTTCGGGCTTAGAGTAAGTGTCAAATTGACGCAAAGTATCCGCCCGGGATGGGAGGCGACGGTGCAAGGCGGCGGCGTAAGGCAATCCCGGACCGATTCGAGGGTATGCCATGAACGCATCCGCACAATCTTCCATCACCGCATCCGAGCTTCAGGAAAAGCTCTGCGTGCTCGGACAGGACGGCTACGATGCGCCCACCTGCGAGCGCTACGCGGCGATAATCGCCGATTTCAAGCGGCTCAAGGCCGAGCGCCGCGCGGTGGTGCTCGCGCACAACTACCAGCGCCCTGAGATCTTCGAGGTGGCCGATTATATCGGCGACTCGCTCGAGCTGGCGCGCAAGGCGCGCGAGGTCCGCGATGCCGACATCATCGTCTTCTGCGGCGTCCACTTCATGGCCGAGACCGCCAAGGTGTTCAATCCCGAGCGGATGGTCCTGCTGCCGGACCTGAATGCGGGATGCTCGCTCGCCGAAAGCGTCACGGCCGAGGCGCTCGCGGACCGCAAGGCCGAACTCAAGGAAATCTACCCGGACCTGAAGGTCGTTTCCTACGTCAATTGCACCGCCGACGTGAAGGCGCTCTCGGATGCGTGCTGCACGTCGGCGAACGCGGCCAGGGTGGTCGAGGCGATCGATTCGGACAACGTGCTCTTCCTGCCCGACCAGAACCTCGCCAACTACGTACAGTCGCAGACCGCCAAACGAATCATTTCATGGGACGGTAACTGTTACGTACATCACCAGATAACTCCGGCCGAGGTAGAGAGAATCAAGAGCGCGATTCCGGGAATCAAGGTGCTCGCGCATCCCGAGTGCCGAAGCGACGTGCTTGCGCTGGCCGATGCGGTGCTCTCGACCAGCGCGATGGTGCGCTATGCGCGGGAGAGCCCGGCCGACAAGTTTTTGATCGTTACCGAGTGCGGGCTTTCGGATCGGCTTCTGATGGAGCTGCCGGAAAAGCACTTCTACAAGATGTGCAAGCTATGCCGGTTCATGAAAATGATCACGCTCGAGGGCGCGCTCGATTCGCTGCAAAACCTGCGCTACGAAATCGAGCTTCCCGACGACGTGCGCGAGGGAGCCAAGCGCGCGCTCGAGCGGATGCTGGAGCTGAGCGCCTGAATTACGTCCCGGCTGAGGGCGCGGCGCATCTCGACCGCGTCCCCGAGCACCTGGCGGCCCGCCCCAAGGTGGCGGTCGACACGGTGCTGTTCGCGATTCACGAGCGCCAGCTCAAGACCTACCTGGTGCAGCTCGGGCATGGCCCGGCGCACGGCAAGTGGGCGTTTCCGGGCGGGCTGGTGCGCGAAGGCGAGATGCTCGACAGCGCCGCCCGGCGCGAATTGCACGCATCCACGGGTCTCAGCGACACCTACCTCGAGCAGCTCTTCACCTTTGGCGACCCCTCGCGCGACCCGGGCTCGCACGTCGTATCGGTCGCGTACATGGCGTTGATTCCGGATGCCGGCGCGGTCCAGGGTCCGTCGTCCAAGTACCAGGCGGGACAATGGTTCGAGGTCAGCGATCTGCCGCCGCTTGCGTACGACCATTCGCTGATGGCGGCCTACGGAGTAAAGCGGCTCAAGTCGAAGCTCGAATACAGCAACATCGCGTTCGCGCTGCTGCCCAAGGTATTCACCTTCGCCGAGTTCGAGGAGCTGTACTCGCGGCTGCTGGATCGGCCGATCGACCGGCGCAATTTCCGGCGCCGGATTCTCGCGATGGGGCTGCTGCGCAAGCTTCACCAGACCCGCCGCGGACCCCATCGCCCCGCTGCCCTGTATGCCTTCGCACGGCAGAGCCTTCAGATGATCGAAATGCTATAGTTGTCGCGGGCGCCAAGGCCGATGTACACCCGTTTCAAGGCGGCACTCGCGGTGATTGTCGCCGCCGTCGTAATGGCGGCTGGCGTCTATGCCTTCTTCGGCCTTCACATTTTCCAGGGTGGGGCGCTGGCCGCCCTGTCGGGCAGCGGTCCTGCGTGTTGCAAGCCCGACGCGGCCTCGAAGCTCAGGCTGACTCTCGATCCGCAACTTTTCGCGGGCGAGGTGCGGGCGGCTTACCAGGTCGCGCAGGACGACCCTGCCCTGCTCGCCCAGCTTCATTGTTACTGCGGTTGCGACAAACTCCTGGAGCACAAGAATCTGCTCGACTGCTTTCGCGACAAACATGGCAGCGTCTGCCCAATCTGCGTGAGCGAGGCGGTTCAGGCGCGGCGGATGGCGAAGCAGGGAATGCCGATCGACCAGATTCGCGATGCGCTGCGGGCTCAATACGCACGTGGGGACTGAAGCTTGGTCGGCCTGGTCTCTCATTACATCGAGCAGTTCTCCTACCTCGGACTTTTCGTAGTGCTGGTGTTGTGCGGTCTCGGCCTGCCGCTGCCGGAGGATGTCGCATTGCTGGCGGGCGGCTTCCTGGCCCATCGCGGGGTCACGCGCTATCCGATCACGCTTGCGGTGTCGCTGGTCGGAGTGGCCGCGGGCGATAACTCGTTATTCTTCCTGGGGCGCCGCTTCGGCACCGAAGTGGTGCGGTATTTCGCAATCCTGGGGCCCGGCTCGCAGGTAAGGGTCGCGCGAATCAAGGAATTCATCGACCGGCACGGCAATCGCGCGATTTTTTACGCCCGCTTCCTCGCCGGTTTTCGCGCGCTGGTCTATTTAACCGCCGGGTCGTTCGGCGTAAGCCCCGTGCGGTTCCTCTTCTACGACGTCCTCGGCGCGGTAATCTCGGTGCCGATTGTGGTCTCGCTCGGATACCTGTTCGGCGCGCAACTGGAGGTTTTGATAAAATACCTCGGTGGCCTCGAGCGCCTGATCGCGATCGTAGCGGTGCTGTCGATCGGGATTTACGCATCGCGCCACTTCGTATGGGCGAAAACGAGAGAGAGCAAGGCGTGAGCAGCTCCAACGGACGAATTGCGGGCGCCGAGGCCGTCACGCCAATCGGTTTGTCGGCGAACCCAAGTGCCGAAGGCGCCGTCGCGCCGGCGCGCAAGAACCGCTTCGCGTTCGAATTTCCCGCCCTCAACCTGAAGGCGAAGCTGATCCTGCTGATGGTGATCCTGCTCGCGATGACGCTCGGCGCCGAGGTGTGGTTCAGCCTGGGGGCGCAGCGCGCGATCGTCGAAAACACCGAGCAGAAGGTCAAAGACCTCGCCAACGCGATCCAGATAAGCGTCCAGGAGCTGACCTCGGTCGGCCCCACCGACCGCGAGCGGCTTCACAACTACGTCTCCAGTCTCCACACGCGCGGATTGGAGATCTCGATCGCGTCGAGCCAGAACCAGATCATCAACAGCTCAAATCCGCGCCTGATCGGCGCGGCGGTCGAACCGCGCACGGCACAACAGGTGGCCGCCGAGGAACTCAAGAATCCCAACGACGTGCTCACGATCCCCGCGACCCGGCTTGGCACCCCCGAGCGCGAGACCACCGAGTATGAAATCCCGGTCCGGGTCGAGGACCACCTTCTCGGCTACGTGTACGTGGTGGCGAACTTCGGCGACTTTGCGCAGCCGCTGGCGGAAAACCGGATGAACCAGCTCACCGTCGCGCTCGCGATTTTCGCGATCGGCCTCGCATTCGCGTATATCCTCGCCGATCGTTACGTGAAGCCGATTCACGTGGTTGCGGCCGCCGCTGAGAATATCGCAGCGCGCGGGCTGGAACCGGTCCCCGAGGCGCATCGGCGCGATGAGATCGGCCACCTCACGCGCAGCTTCAACGAGATGGTCTCGCAGCTTCGCCACGCCCGCGAGCGCGAGCAGGAACTCAACCGCCTCGAACGCTTCACCGCGCTCGGCCAACTGGCGGGCGGACTCGCACACGAGATCAAGAATCCGCTCAACTTCATCAGCCTCGCCCTCGATCAGCTCCGCGCCCGTTACGGGCGCCAGTTGGAAGGCGATTCGGACAACTTCGTCCGGCAGATTCAGATGATGAAGGATGAGGTGCGCCGGATGTCGGAGCTCGTCCAGAGCTTCCTCCATTACGGTAAACCCATCGAGATCCACCCGACTCCGACCGACGTCCGCCAGCTCGTCGATGGCGTGCTCGCGCTCTCGGAATCGAAGCTTCGCAGCCAGGGAATCGAAATCGTCGAGGAGGGCGATGAAGTCCCGGCGATCCTGAGCGTGGACGCCGAGAAGCTTCGCACCTGCTTCATGAACGTCGTGGCCAACGCGATCCAGGCGATGCCCGATGGCGGGCGGATGCAAATCGGGTTCAAACGCGCGGGCGGCAACCTGACGATCTCGTTCTCGGATACCGGCGCCGGAATCGAGCCGGCAGTCGTCGGCCATGTCTTCGAGCCGTTCTTCACGACCAAGCGCGAGGGCATCGGGATCGGGCTCTTCCTATCGAAGCAAATCGTGGAGAGTCACGGCGCGACGATTACAATCGGCCCCAACGCATCCGGACAGGGCACCACAGTCACTTTCACTTTTCCGCTGAGCACCGTACAGAATTCAATATGAGCCAGGCTTCCGTATTGGTCGTCGAAGACAACGACCTCGAACGACAGATTACCGCCGACACGCTGCACGAGGAGGGGTTCGCGGTCGAAATGGCCCCCAACGGCAAGCGCGCGCTCGATCTCCTCGCGCTCGGCCGCTTCGACGTCGTGCTGACGGACCTGATGATGCCGGGGATGTCCGGCGAGGAGCTGCTCGCCAAGGTCCACACCGCGCATCCCGCAAGCCAGGTCGTCGTGCTCACCGCCCACGGCACCATCGATAGCGCCGTGCAGGCGATGAAGAACGGCGCCTTCTACTACCTGACCAAGCCGACCGACCGCGAGACGATGGTGATGACGGTCGCCAAGGCCGCGGAACTCGCCAACCTGCAACAGGAAAACCTGCTGCTCAAGCGCCGGCTCGAAGGCAGGCTCGAAATCGAGGGAATCATCGGACAGGACCCGGTCATGCAGGAGGTCATCCGGATGGTGCGCAAGGTCGCGCCCTCCAACTCGACCGTGCTGATCCAGGGCGAGAGCGGAACCGGGAAGGAAATTGTCGCGCGCGCGATCCATCGCCTCTCCCCCCGCGCGTCGCGCCCCTTCATCGCGATCAATTGTTCGGCGATTCCCGAGACCCTGATCGAAAACGAGCTGTTCGGCCACGAGCGCGGCGCCTTCACCGGAGCGACCGATCGCAAGATCGGGCTGTTCGAGAGCGCCGACAAATCCACGCTGTTCCTCGATGAGATCTCCGACCTGCCGATGGGCTTGCAGGCGAAAATTCTGCGCGTGATGCAGGACAAGGAAATCCGCCGCGTGGGCGGCAACGAATCTTTCCGCGTCGATGTGCGCCTGGTCGCCGCAACCAACCGCAATCTCGCCGAGGAGGTCGCCGAGGACCGTTTCCGCGAGGACCTCTACTATCGGGTGAACGTGGTCACGATCACCCTGCCCCCGCTGCGCGACCGGCGCGGCGATATCCCGCTGCTCGCAAGCCACGCGCTTGCGAAGTTCGGCCATCTGGCCGACGGGCGCGTCAAGGAGATCAGCCGCGAGGCGATGGAGGTGTTCCTCGACTATTCGTGGCCGGGCAACGTGCGCCAGCTCGAGTCCGCGATCGAGCGCGCGATCCTGCTCTGCGAGGGCGACAAGATTATGCCCCGCGATTTGCCCGAGGAGGTCCTCTCGCGCAAGATCCGCGCGCGCGGGGGCGAGCGCGGGCGCTCGGAACGCTTCGAGATCCCCAGCGAAGGAATCAACTTCGAGAACTTCGAGCGCGGCCTCATCCTCCAAGCCATGGAGAAGAGCGATTGGGTCATCGCCAAGGCCGCGAAGATGCTCGGGATGAGCTATCGCACGCTGCAATACCGGCTGGACAAGTTCGGCCTCAAGCGCGGCGAATCCAAGCCCCCCGCCGAGATCAAGACATAAACCCCACTCGCGCTCGCAAACCGCACGCGAACCTTCCCACCGCCCCGGCGCGGCGAATCGGGCGGGCGGGAACGCGCGGCTCGCCGCGGCAGCCCATCAGTTGTTTTGTCCTACAGAGTGTAGCATCGCCGCAACTCGAGGCGGGAATCATGGCGCGTAAGCCGCAATTTCCCGCGCCAACCGGACGGCCGAACCCGCGCGTTCGCGAACAAGCATCACAAAATCAAGGCATCGGCGTGAAAAAGCGCGGCGGCACGTTAGTTGCTCCTCCCCCGCTGCGCCCGTGTCCTCTAAAGGCCGGACGACCGCGGGGAGGTGGAAGCAGATGCGACTTGCGGTTCAGAGCCAGGTGAGTGAACCCGAACTCGATATGAATCGTAACCAGACCATCCGCCCGGCGAGAACAGGCCCCCTGCGCTTCCTCTTCCGGCGGCTTCCCCTTTTCGGCGCAACGCTGGACACGCCGCGCCGCTCGGTCGAACGGAAACTCGAAGAGCTATACCATCCCTTCGACTGACCCGCTCACCCGGCGGGTCGGCAGGTAGATCCAACACTCAAGCCGCCGGCCGGCCGCATCGATCACTTCGATTCGCTCGCGCCGGTACAATCGCGGCACATCTTCATACTCATCGAGGATTTCCAGATCGCGCGCCGTAAGCCCGACGAGCACCGCGCCCTCGACCTCCGACCCGTCGCGCCGCACGACGTAATGATGGCGCCTGCGGCCGGCGGCGAAACCGGGCAGCCGCGCGGGAAACGATTCGATACGCCGGCCGAGCAGCCGCATCCGCTCGCGCTCCTTCTTGAGCGTCCCGTACACGAACAGGTGCGCATGATTTATAGCCGCCACAGTCGCCCCGCGCGTTCAAAATGTATCGCCTGCGGTCCCCGTTCCAAAGATCCATGATGCGGCCTGCGCCGAGGAACGCCCCGCCGCGCGAACCGGCACTCCCATCGGAGACCGGTGCTAAGATTGCCGTGAGGGAGCCTCTATGTTAGCTCCATAAATTGAACCTTGGGGTGGGGAACGATGCATCCAAAGCCGCTATTCGTCCGTCTTCTCGCGATCCTGCTGGCCTGCGCGGCGATTTCGTGCTCGGCTGCGGGTACGAGCGCGACCCTGACGGTGGGGATGACCTCCGATCAAGCCATCCAGGCGCTGGGGCCGCCGGATCTCAAGGATTCGGTTCCCGACCCGAACCATCCGGGCGCCACCGCGACGCGTTACGTGTGGCTCGGACCGGGACAGGCAGGAATATTCTCGGCCGATGGCCGGGTCGCCTCGATTCAAACCGTCGAGACACCCGCCAAGGTCACGGCCGAGGCCGAGGCGCAGCCGGAGGCTAATATTGCCTTCGATCCGATCACCACGCCGCTCAACTATGCGTTCTTCCCGATCAGAGCCGCTTTCATCTATATCGGCGCGGGACTCAACTGCGTGGCCGGAGGCGCATGCCACAAGCCGACCCTGCCGCCTGCGTGGCAGGGCTGACGTCTGAATCGGTTGGCACGGCGGGCGCGGCGGCGGTCAAGCCGCCGCGCCCGTTTTTTTTCGCCTGCCCAGCGATTCCCAAGCGCCGGTCGCGTTCCATCTCAGACCGGCGGTGCACCGTTGATCTCGCCGCGGCTGGCCGGGTCACGCGGAGCCGCGAGCGATGGAGGCTCGACTTCAATCGCGGCGGGCTCGACCGGTATCGCGGGACGATCGAGCGACGGTTGAATCGAGAGAGGATTCGGGAAGCGGATGATGGTGTGGCGGTTCCAGGTCTCGAAACCCAGCTCGAAAACCTTGCGAACCAGCCTTTGGAGCGGCTCTCCGTCCAGCACCATCGGCTGCACCCAGATACTGTCGCCGGCCATCGTCTGCGCATAGGGGAACTCGACCGCGGCGCAGGGCTTGGCGAATCCGGTCTCGGTGTAAGACGCCGTGTTATCCCACGGCTGGGCGATCGCATAGACGAGGATCGCCTGCACCTGGCGCAGGCCCGCGATGATCGTCGATCCGCGGCGCGCCAGGAGTCCGGCACCCTTGGAGAACGACCAGAGTTCGCCGCATTCGATCACCGAGCGCGCGGGATAATGGGTTAGATCGGGCCTCGGATAACTCTGCGGGTAACTTCCGAGGTCGTGCATGACGAAACCCGACATCATTCGTTCGATGGGGTCGCCGTTTTCCTCGAAGAGCCCGTAGAGCTCAGCGAACGCGAGGTGCACCCGGGCGAGCGCCGAACGGGGGGCCTCCTGGAATCCGACCCCGCGCTTGGCGCGTGCGAGGTCCATGCGTTCAGAAAAGATTCGACGCTCCGTTTCGGTCTTCAACAGACGCAGTTCCATAGCGGTTCCTCCTCTATTGCGGGGATCGAATCGTCCCCGGTTGTTCCTTCGGTTGTTGGGCGGAATATGGCCGACGCGCCGGCGAGCCCCCCGCATCGCGCGAGAACCGCGGCTGATTGGAACTGCGAATGTCGATGCGAGAAAAAAAACAGGGCGAAGGCCCCTCTTTACCTTCGCCCCACGAAACCGACCGCCGATTCACCCCGTTTGGACAGGCACCACAACCGGCACCCTACGATGTTGCTCTGAGCACTCCCCCTGGCTACCCGCGGTCAGATCGCACCATCAGCTTATCGAACGCACGCGGTTCGCTAACTAAATGTCGAGCTAACATAGTCAGCATGTCAGCGCAACCCCGACGCGAAATGGGGCGGGAATGGCTCCCTTGCAAGCCATGGGCGAGCGAATCTAGACTGGTGGTCGAGCGATCGAGAGAGGACTGAGCGTGGGTAAAGCGGCGCAAGACCCCCGCGACATAGGAGCGCTCGTCGTCGAGATTCTGGCGACCGCCCCAAAACGGGGGCATGAGGAGATCATGGCGTGGAGGAATCCCGCCAAAGACATCGAACGGCTGGCGCGGCGCGACTATGTGCGCGCGCTACGCCGCCTGTTCGGGTATCGGGCGATTCGCGAGATTATTGCCGCCGCCAGGCGGATATGGCCGACACTCAACCAGGCGCAGCTTGGCGTTGCACCGAAGAGCGAATTCGATCGGGTGGCGTCGGGAATCGTTCCGCGCGGAGTTCATTTCAAGTCCTCCCCCTGGGATGGACCCGAGGGACTTGCCCTTCTTGGATTTTACGCGGAGAAGGGAAAGCTGCATCTGAAGCATCCGCTGATTTACGTGAACTCCGCGCACGACGCGGGCGCCATGTCGAGCGCGCTGTGCCATGAGCTGGGACATCACATGACAGCCGAGATGTTTAAAGAGGCCCCGCAGCCGGTGCACCTCTTTTTTGACGCCGGATACGCCGCGCATCTCGACGACCGGGTCGAACTGGCGGCCGACATCATCGTAAGCCTTGCGGGATATCCGGAACCGGTCGCGCGCAAGCTCTTCTCGACACCCTGGAATTGGGGAGTCGTGGCGCGCACCGGCAGGCTCGAGCCCTCGATGCTGTCCGGCGTGCGCGGCCATGCAGAAAACCGCTTCGGGCTGGACCTCACAGCAAAGTTTCCCGCCGGCCAGAAGCTGAACTATCTGGCCGGGATGATACACTACGCTAAACTCAGATGGGGGTTGTTGGCCGAATACGATTTATGAAAAAGAAAACTCTCGGACAAGTGATCAAACAGCAGCGCGCGGCTCTCTCCTTGACGCAGCGGGAGTTGGCCCGGAAACTGGGTGTCAAGGCGAGCCACGTCGCCTATCTCGAGAACGGGCGGCGGCGCCCGTCGCTCTCGTTGGTGGCAAGAATCGCCGACACCCTCGGCCTGGATAAACAAGAGTTGTTTCTGCTGGCCCATCCGGAGGCGAAGACGCTGGTCGCGGCGCAGCCCAGGCCCGCGCGCGCGGACCACGCGGATCAGGCATGGCGTGCGTTCGCGAAGAATCGCGGCCTGCTCGCACGTAACAAGGTCACCTCGCGCGAACTAAAGGTTCTCAACCAGGTCAACCTGCTCGGCAGGGTATCGTCGCCCCGGCACTACCTGTTTATTCTGAACTCGATCCGCCAGGCCGTCGAGGAAGAGGAATAAACGCGCCGGCCCGCGTGCTCGCCGGGCGCGCGAGCACTAGCGGGATGTTGAGGAAACCGTGATCGTTGCAGTTCGGCGCCGCCGCATCCGATGAAGATCGATATCGACCTCAAGGCGGGATTTCTTCAGAGCCTCAAGCGCGAGGTTCTCGCGAAGCTCACGCCCGAGGAGCGCGCAGTAATCGAGGTCTCGACCGGCGAGATGGGCAACAAGCCCGACGCGGTCAAGCTTGGGTGGCTCAAGATGCGAACCAAGGAGACCTGGACCAAGCAGCGCTACACCAGGGCTCTCGCCAAGACGATGCAGAAGCTGCGCGAGGCGGTCGCGGCCGAGCAGCAGCGCAGCAAGGAATAGCTCGCGGCGGCCCGCCTCACCGCTCCACTCGCGCGACGCGGCGCTTTCCGACTTCCAGCACTTTGTGCTCGCCCGGCACGAATCGGAAGTTCACGTTGGTGATGGTTTGGCCGTCCACCCGCACGGCTCCCTGCGAGATGAGCCGGCGCGCCTCGTTGGTCGATGGGGCAAACCGCAACTGCTTCATCAGCTCGCAAATCCATAACGGCTGGCCGACGCGGAAGACCGGGACGTCGGCGGGCACCTCGCGGCGCTGAAACTTGGCCTCGAAGTATTTGCGCGCCTCGTCTGCCGCATCCGCACCGCGATACTCCGTCACGATCAGGCTCGCGAGCCGTTTCTTCGCCTCCATGGGATGGACCGCGCCGGAGCGGATTTTATCGATCTCGGCGGCGGGAACCTCGGTGAGCAACTCGTAGTAGTGGAGCATCACCGAATCGGGCACCGACATAATTTTACCGAACATGTCGGCGGGCTCATCCATGATGCCGACCGCATTTCCGTACGACTTCGACATCTTCCTGCCGCCGCCGAGGCCCTCGAGCAGCGGCATCGTTATGACCACCTGCGGCACCTGCCCCACGGCGCGCTGCAACTCGCGGCCCACGAGCAGGTTGAATTTCTGGTCCGTGCCCCCGATTTCCAGGTCGGCCTCGAGCGCAACCGAGTCGTAACCCTGGATGAGCTGGTAGAGCAGTTCGTGCAGGAAGAGCGGCTCTCCGCTCTTAAGCCGCTTCTCGAAGTCGTCGCGCTCGAGCATCCGCGCCACACTCATCCGCGAGCCGATTTCCATCAGCCGCCGGACGCTCATCGCGTCCATCCATTCGCTGTTGAAGCGCACCTCGGTGCGATCGGGGTCGAGAATCTGGAAGGCCTGCCCGCGATAGGTCTCGGAATTTTTCGCGACCTGCTCGCGCGTGATCGGCTTGCGCGTCTCCGAGCGCCCCGACGGGTCGCCGATCATCGCGGTAAAGTCGCCGATCAGGAAGACGACCACGTGCCCATCGCGCTGGAATTCGCGAAGCTTCTTCAGCACCAGCGAGTGGCCCAGGTGAAGATCGGGAGTGGTCGGGTCCGCGCCGAGCTTGATCCTGAGCGGGCGCTCGAGCGCGAGCTTGGCCTCGAGCTCGGGCAGCGAGATGACCTCGGCGGTGCCGCGCGCCAGCCGCGCCGCCCGCTCCTGCACTCCGCCGTCGCTCGAAGATTTGCCTGCCAATCCGCTCACCATGCGCCCTTGCGGACCTTAAAGCGTACAGGAACCGGACGGCCTTGGAAAATGCGCGGGGCCTTGGCGCTCCGCGGGCCTGGCGCCGCCAGCGCAGCGCGCCATCAATGGCGGCGGCGGGCGGTCTCAAGTCTCGCGTGAAGGGTGTTCTGAATCAGCCTTCCGGCGCGGGCACCGCGAGGAGGCGGAGCGATGAGTCCAAGCGCCTCCAGACGGCGGCGCACCAGGCTTAGGCTGCTTTGCTTCACCCGCGCTATCGACCGGAGGGTGAAGCATCGCCCCGGATACCGCCGGCGAGCTTCCGCGCACGCGCGCGAGAGGGATCGTTGGCGTGCGGCGAAGCAGGTCGGCCCGTAGAGCTCAGCCATCAGCCATAGCTGGAACTCATCGAGACCCCGCATGCATGAGCCCACGCGCAGAAAGTCGGCGATCGCACCGCTCGTGGCTGAGCAGCCGGCATTGCGCAGGCCGTGGCTGCGGAGCATCCGGCGATCGAGATCCGCGAGCAATTCTCGCGCGCGGAAGTGGAAGCGCAAAGCGGCCGCGACGGACTGGAATCGCGGGATACTCTCCTCTTCCATGCGCCTACCCCTTTGTTCATCGGGCGTAGGGCATACACGGCGGAAGCGGTGCCGATAACAGGAGCCCGTGCTTGTGCTCTCGAATCGACCTGGGACCGACCCGCCGCTGATGCCCGGCCCCGGCCGCGCGCTTTCGCGCTGCGGCGGCAACCCCCGGAATTGCGTTTCTAACGCGGTCGCGGCGGGTTTGTCAACAAGATGATTAGAAAATTGGCAGGTTGTTATTGATCTGACTGGCGATTTTTTCTACCATTTTTGAGGCCCCGCCGGCTTCGCGCCCTCACACGCGCTGGTTGAAGCGGCCCATCGCGCGCTCCAGGCCCTCCTCCGCGATCGCTTTCACCGCCTCCGCCGCGCGCTCGATTGCCGGGACGAACCATGAAAGCTCAATCTCCTTCGTCATCGGCTCGAGCACGTATTCCTTGGCGTCTCCGCCTGGCGCCGGACGGCCGATCCCGATGCGCACGCGGATGAAGTCGGGGGTTCCAAGCATCTCCGAAACCGACCGCACGCCGCGATTGCCCGCATCGCTGCCGCCCTGCTTGATCCTGAGCCGCCCCGCCTCGAGATCGAGATCGTCGTGCACGACGATCAGGCGCCCGGCCGGCACCTTGAAGTAGCCGAGCAGCGCTGCGATGCACTCTCCGCTTGCGTTATAGTAGGTCTCGGGTTTGACCAGGATCGCGGGCGCGCCCGCCAGTTCGATCCGGGCCGTGATGCCGTTGAAGCGCCGGCGCGAGAACCGGGCGCCCGCCGAGGCGGCAAGCCGTTCGACCACGGCGAAACCGGCGTTGTGGCGCGAGCGCCGGTATTTCTCTCCGGGATTGCCGAGGCCCGCGACGACCCACGCGACCGGGGCGGTCTCCTGCGCCTCGCCCGCACCCTCGGCCTGCTTGCGCGAACGGAAGGCCGCGAACAGGCGCTTAAGCGGGCTCATCGTCGCGCCTTACGCGGTTTATCCTGCGCCGACACGAGCGGCTTAAGCGTCCGAAACAGCGCCGCCATCTCGGACGGCGTTCCAATCGAGATTCTGAGCGCATCGCGCAGCAGCGGGGTTGGGAAATATCGGACCAGGATGCCGGCGCGCCTGAGGCCTCGCGCAATCGGACCCATGTCGCGTCCCGCGATCCGCGCCAGCACGAAGTTCGCCTGCGATGGCGGAACCTCGAAACCCATCTTGCGCAGGCGAGCCTCGGTGGCCTCCCGCGTGCGCCTGACGCGCTCCACGTTGCGGCGCATCCATTCGGCATCATCGAGCGCCGCCGCCCCCGCGGCCAGCGCGATTCGGCTCAGGTTGTACGAGTCCTTGACCTTCAGCAGCTCCGCGATTACCGGCGGATGCGCGAAGCAGAGTCCGAGCCGCATTCCCGCAAGCGAGAACGATTTCGAAAGCGAGCGCACGACGGCGACGTTCGCGTGGCGGCGCACCAGCGAAAGCGCGTTCTCATCGGCGAAGTCCGCGTACGCCTCGTCGATTACGAGCAGGCGGCCGCGCAGCCGTCGCGCAAGCTCGTCCAGTTTGGCGGCCGGGGTCAAAGTGCCCGAGGGCGAATTCGGATTGCAGACGATCGTCAGGCGGGCGCGCGCCCGCGCCAGCGCATCGAGCGGAACGGCGAAATCGCGGCCGACCGGGAATTTAAGCACCCGCGCTTCCTGGATCGCCGCCAGAGTGTCGTACAGCGAGTAGGTCGGCACCGGGTAGGCAACGGTGTCGCCGCGCCCCAGCGTCGCGCGGAAGATCATCGCGAGCAACTCATCGGACCCGTTGCCCGCAAGCATCATGTCGCGCGGCATCGAGTAACGGCGGGCGGCCGCGGCGATGAACTCGTCGGCGCGCGGCGGCGGATAAAGCCTCAATGCCGGGCTGGCCGCACGCACCACTGCGCGGCGCACCCGAGCCGATGGCGGATAGGGATTCTCGTTGGTGTTGAGCTTGATGAGGCGCTGGCCGGGGCGCGGCTGTTCGCCGGGCGTATACGGCGCCATGCGCCTGATCGATTTCCGAAACATCACATCGCTCCGAGTATGATGCGTGGTCTCGCGCTACCGCTTGCGTGCCGGACCGCGATGAACGGTAGCACGCTTGGGCCGCCTCGTGCTCGCGGGCCGCGGCGCAGCTTCAGACGCCGTCGATTCAAGCAGCCAGGCAAGATACGGAGCCGAGCCCGCATCCAGCCGGACGGCGATGATTTCGGGGACCTCGTAGGGATGCAGCTCGCGCACGCGGCGCTCCAGCCGCGCAAAAAGGTTCGCGCGGGTTTTCGCCAGGAGCAGAAACTCCCGCTCGTCCTCGACTGCGTCCTGCCAGCGATAGATCGACCGAATCGGCCCGACGACATTGACGCACGCAGCGAGGCGCTCGCCGACCAACGCACGGGCGATCGCTTCGGCCTGCTGCTCGCTCGCGACGGTGATGAACACAATCGTCGCGGGCGCGGCGTTGCGCGCAGCCATCAGCGGCGCACCTCGCGCAGCAGGCGCCGTCGCAATTCGCGCGGCGCGCATCGATACTTGAACGCCTTGCGATCATTGATGAACAGGACCGGAACCTCCAGCCCAAATCGCGCTTCGAGTTCGGGATTTCCGTCGATCTCGATTCGCTCGAGGCTCGCATCGAAGCGAGGCAACTCCGCGGCGAGCACCTCTTCCATTTCGCGGCACAGCCCGCATTCGCGGCGCGTATAAAGGGTGAGGCCGATCATCGAGCGCCAATCGCGCATCGCGCAAAGAGCTACTCTAGCGGCCGAAATAGCTCCGTCCAAGCCGCCCCAGCCGGACGCTGAATGGCTCGACGCCGGCGGCCCGCCGAAGGATGAACGCTGCCTTTTTTTCCGGCCGTTCCACGCGTGCCCTGGGATGCACCGGCGCGCTTTGAGTCTGTCATTCCCGCGCGTCTGAGTTGCCTGGCGCGCGAGGAATCCCGGATCCTCATTCCGTCTTTTCAGAATCATATGTCGCGCGCTCTCAGAGCGAGCGCGCGACGCTGCGGACCCTCACCCTAACCTCTCCCGTTCCGGGAGAGGAGTTAGAAAAGACGCAGAGGAGTTGAAGGTGGCGCGGCGGGACGCCCCGCTATCATCGGCGCGCGGGAATCACTTGATCGTGTCGGGGCGCAGGATGTTGATCGGCAAACCGATCGTCTTCTTGATGAGCTCCGCGACCGACGTGATCGGCTTGGGCGTGATGTGCGGGTCGCTCACCGGCCCGCTCACCTGGAAGTAGCCGGCGAGGATGCTGTCGGTGCCGCCCGCGACATTCTGTCCGATGAACGGGATCTTGTTCAGGACCCAATTGACGGTCTGAAACGGAAACATCGCGACCTGCAGATCGAGGTTGTCGCCGCCGACCTGCACGCTGCCCGTCGCCGTGATGTCCATCACCGGCCCATCGAGCCTGAAATTGTCGGTGTAAAACACTCCGGTGTCGCCTTTGAAGTCGGCTACCACCGTCTTGAAGGGCAGGCCCGACACGGTGGGGTCGGGCAGCTTCGCGGTCAGCCAGGTCTTGAGATCGATCAGGTTGAGCATGCGCGACAACAGCGTCATCCGCTTGAGCGTGCCGTCGTGCAGGGACAGCGCAGCGCTGCCGCCAAGCGTGGTGAAAAAGTCGGTGTTCGTGTCCGCCCAGACGTCGGCGATGACCGTAAGGCGCCCGACGATCGGCGGCTGCCTGCTCGGGTCTGAAAGTTCGAATACCCGTCCGATCTGCGCGCCGCCGAGCGTTCCCTTGATGTGAACCCAGTCGTCCTTGCGCCGCCCGGTGAGATCGAGAGCCATATCTCCGCTGAGCGACCTCGCTGTCATATTAGAGACGTGCCAGTCTCCCCGATCGTAGGTGAAGTCGCACTTCGCTTCCCTCAACTCCAGCCGGTCGAGATTGCCGCGCCTGACCTCGATGTGGCCCCTGACCGGCACCGGAAAAGCTACCGGCGGAGTGGCGGGAGACCAGGGAGTGCGGATGAATTTCATCACTTCCAGATCGAGCTGCTGCGCAACCGTGTCGATTCGGAAGACGGGACGGCGCAGGTCCGCGATCGACAGCTTGAAATCGAGTGGCTGACCCTCGAGTTTCGTCGATGGCATCGCGAGCGCGGCGGAGTGCCGGTCGAACGTGACGGTCGCGCCATCGTAGACCATCGGAGAGCGCAGGAAGCCAAACTGGATATTTCCCCGGGCCATCACGAGTTTCCCGTCCGGCAGGTACTCGCCCGGACGTTGCGGGTCGCTGCGGATCACGACCTTGCCGCCGACCGGGCCATCGATGCTCAGAACGTTAGGGTCCACCACGAGCGGGACCCACAGGCCGCCCGGCATCTGGTGCAATTCGACGGTTAGCTCGCGTACCTTCAACCCGTCGCTGTCGATCGCCAGGTCGCCGTCGATTATCGCGTCTCCACCGGTCGCGGTAACCGCGACGCGATCGATCTTCACGAGCCTGGGCCCGAACGTGATCGTGCCGCGGCTGAGCTGAACCGGGCCCGGCGTGCGTTTTACTTTCACCTGGAAGCGGTTCGCGTCGATCCGCACGTTGAAGTCGTCGGGGCTTTGGTAGCGGTCGGCGAGGACGGCGCCGGAGGCGCGCGCCGCGATCGACAGCCGTCCTTTAACGCTTTCGATCCGATCGCGATCCTTCACGTCGAGTCGATCCATGACGTGCATCGCGGCCGGAAAAAGCTCCCCGAAGTCCGCGTCGGCGGCGAATGAGACCGCGTACGGAACGCGAGCGAAGCCGCGGGTGAAGTCGAGACGGGCCGTGACATCCGAGATCGGCGAGCCGCCCACCTGCGCCGTCCCCTGGGCCGCCGTCAGCACGCCATCGGCGTATCGAAGCTGCACGTTCATCTCCGCGACGGCCGGAATCTTGAGGTCTGCCGGAAGGGTGAACCCGGCGCCGCGAACCGTCGCGACAACCTCAGCGCGTTCCCGCAGCAAGTTGAGCGGAGCGCGCTTGAGTTCATCGATGGTCGAGGTGACGTTCGCCTTGGCGATCACGAGCGCGCCCGCAGTGGTGCGGTCGAGCAGAGAGATAACGTAGGCGGGCAATCCGCGAACCGCTCTCAAGCGCGGCTTGACCGCGCCAGCATCGATCGTGATTCCCGTCAGATGCAGGCTGACGCCGGGATTTGCGCCGAGTGGATGCGTGAGTTCGATGTCGCCGGATGCAACCGTGGTGTTGCCGCGGATGAGCGCCGCCTGTCCGAGCGTGACGGAATCCGCCGACGCGGCGAACTGCGCGCGGAAGTGATAGTCGCCGATCGTTTGCGGCGCCGAAAGCGCGCTGCCGCTCAGCCCGAGCTGGCCGACTTCGAAATCGCCCCAACCCCTTGCCGAGCCGTCATCTTTGATTGCGAATGTGAGACCTCCGTCCCCGGCGCCGCTCGCCCGCCATCCCGGGCCCTGTACCAGACCGACCGGCATCCCGCTCAGCCGAATGCGGCCCCGGCATACGTCGTGATGGGCGAAATGCCGGCTCGCGCCGGCACGCAGGCCGACGTCGATCTCCATCCCGCTCATCGGAGCCGTCGCGATTGTCCCATCGACCTTGATGAGCCAAAGGCGGGGATCGAAATGCCTGCGATAGGCACGCAGGTTTGCGTGTTGGATGAGCAGCCTTCCCTGCCCGTCGCGGATCGTGGCATCAGTTGCCTCCATCCGCCATGCGACGCGCCGCAAGTCCGCCAGCTTGTCGAGCACTGCCGCGACCGCCTCCGGACCGGGCGGCTGCGATGGCATCAATGCGGCGGGCGTTTCCGGCAGAGTCAGGTCGGGCTGTTCGAGAAACAGCGCTCGCAGCGGCATCCCGCCGTCGAACAGAATCGAATGGATGCTGACGACCGCACGCAGCCGGCGAAGCCGCGCCAGTTCGCGGCCATTGCGCGCGATGCGCGGCTGTTCCAGCTCGACGATCAGGTGACTGCCGACGCGAAGGCGGATTGCGCGGGCGCTGATTTCGAGTTGTGTCCTCGCGCGCACCGCATCGAGCACGTATCCCGTCACTCTGTCCTGGTTGGCGCGGAATATCGCGGCCGCGGCGCCGAGCAGGACGCCCAGCGCCAGGACGGCGATCGCGGCGAGGCGGAGGATTTTCATGTTCTCCGGATTGGGGGAGTTGCGCGTGCGGGCCCCATCAAGACTTTCCAGGGATGCCGATAGTTGCGGTGGAACGCGGCGGAGGCGCGCAGGGCGGAGCCGGGGTTACTCCCCGTCGGAAATTTCGGGCTGCGTGGAATCGACCCAGCCCGCGCGATGCTTGTTCCGCTCCGCGGTCTTGAGCACCCGGTTTCGCATCCGAATCGACTTCGGCGTCACCTCGACCAGTTCTTCCTCATCGATCCATTCAAGCGCCGCGTCGAGCGTCATCGGTTTCACCGGCGTCAGCCGGACGGCCTCGTCATGGCCCGCGGCGCGGATGTTCGTGAGTTTCTTGGGGCGGCACACGTTCACCGGGAGGTTTGTCTCGCGCGAGTACTCGCCGACGATCATGCCCTCGTACACCGGCTCGCCCGCGCCGATGAAGAAGCGCCCGCGCTCCTGGAGATGGAACAGCGCGTACGGAGTCGCGACTCCCTCGCGGTCGGAGATCATCGCGCCGTTGGCGCGCGAGAGGATTGGCCCCGCCCACGGTCCATACCCGTTGAACAGCGAATGCATCAGGCCGGTCCCGCGGGTGATCTCGAGGAACTTGCCGCGAAACCCGATGAGTCCCCGCGCGGGCACCTCGTACTCCAGGCGCACCCGTCCGCCCGCATGCGTCACCATCGTGCGCATCCTGCCCTTGCGCGGAGAGAGCGTCTGGGTGACGACCCCGATGTATTCCTCCGGAATATCGATCACGAGCAGTTCCATCGGCTCGAGCACCGCGCCATCGGACTGGCGCGTCAGGACGGTCGGCTTGGAGACCTGCAACTCGTAGCCCTCACGGCGCATCGTCTCGACGATCACCGCCAGTTGCAGCTCGCCGCGTCCCATCACGCGCCAGGCGTCCGGGCTGATTTCCTCGATTCGGATGCTCACGTTGCGCCGCCCTTCCAGCTCAAGGCGCTCGCCGAGCTTGCGCGAGGTCACGTATTCGCCCTCGCGGCCCGCCCATGGCGAGTTGTTCACGCTGAAGGTCATGGCAACCGTCGGCGGGTCGATGCTGATCGGCGGGAGCGGCTTGGGATTCTCGAGATCGGCGATCGTCTCGCCGATTTCGATGTCCTCGAGGCCGGCGACGATCGCGATATCGCCCGCGTCGGCAGAGGAGCGCTCGATGCGCTTGAGGCCGTGCCATCCGTAAAGATGCGCGATCTTGCACTGGACGCGCGAGCCATCCAGGCGGCAGAGCGTGTAGTTCCCGCCCGCCGCGATCGAGCCGCCCACGATGCGCCCAATCGCCAGGCGCCCCACGTAATCGTCGTAATAGAGATTGTTCGCCTGGAACTGGAGGCCCGCTCCGGTGACGACCTTGGGCCCCGGAAGTTCGGCGATGATCGCCTCGAAGAGCGGCCGGAGGTCTTCGCCCGGCTCATTGAGCTTGAGGGTCGCGGTGCCGGCGCGCGCATTCGTATAGAGCACCGGAAAGTCGAGTTGGTCCGCGCTGGCATCGAGGTCGATGAACAGGTCGTAGACCTCATCGAGCACCTCGGCCGCGCGCGCATCCGGGCGATCGATCTTGTTGATGCAAACGATGGTGGCCAGACCGCCCTCGAGCGCCTTCTTGAGCACGAAGCGGGTCTGCGGCAGCGGACCCTCACACGCATCGACCAGCAGCAGGACGCCATCGACCATCGAGATCGTCCGCTCGACCTCGCCGCCGAAATCGGAATGCCCGGGCGTATCGACGATATTGATGCGGGTGTCGCCCCAGGTTATCGACGTGTTCTTGGCGACGATCGTGATTCCGCGTTCGCGCTCGAGCGCAAACGAATCCATCACGCGCTCCTGCACCTGTTCGTTGGCGCGGAACACGCCCGACTGGCGCAGCATCGCATCGACCAGGGTCGTCTTGCCGTGATCGACGTGCGCCACGATGGCGAGGTTGCGGATATCGTCGCGTCGCATCTTCGGGGGCGGATAATAAGACGCGGCCGAGCCCTCCGGTTCGCCCGCGTGCATTTAAGTTTACCCGTCGATCCGCGGGGTGTAAACGCGGGGGTCCGGGACGGGTTAGCAGGCTGCTGATAAATCACAGCCTGCTCCCCCTCTCTTATCTCCCCCGGAAAAGACCGGGGGAGAAGATAGAGGAAAGAAGCTATCTTTCATGCAGGCTGTTGGGACCGCAGTGCGGTCGAACTGGAATGCTCTCGCTTTTCTCAACATCCTGCCAGGGATGCGGCCGGAGCGCGTGGCGCGCCAATCGAACGGGCGCCGCATTCAGGGCGGCGCGAGACGCTTTTCCTCCGAGTGCTCGAGCCGCTCAAGAAGCTGGCGGACGTTCTTCACCTCGGTGATTTTCCACGCGCCATCCTCGCGCGCCATGTGAATCTCCCACTCCTGGCCCTTGTGGTCCTTGAAATCCGTCCAGGCGGCGTCGCCGTCGCGATGCAGGAGCACGACCGCGCCCGCGACCGCCGCGGCCGGCATCTGCACGTCCCTCGCGCCGTCGTTCACGTGCTGCTTCGTCCACGATGCTAGCATCGCCGCCATGGGCTGCGAGAAGAGTGCGATCGCGGCCTGCCCCACCAATCCGCTGAGCGCATCGCCACCGGTCTTCTCCTTGACCATCTCCTGCCCGGCGTTTTTCACGACGCTTTGGAAATCGACATACTGACATGCCGCGTCGCCATCGCGCGCGTCGATCGCCCGCTTGAGTTGAAGCACGCACCAGCTCGGAGTCGAAGGGAGATAGAAAATCGCCCACCATCCCACGGCGATCGCGATCAGGATCGCGGTTATGTGCCGGAGAGCAAACCGCAGCATCATCGCCCCTCAAGCAGGCTTGCGGCCGCGCGGTCGAGAACCCAGATCAATTCGCCGTCCTCGGGATCGATCGCCTGGGCGGGGTACTTGTCGGGATCGCGGGGACCCTCGATCACATCTTTCACGGCGCAGGCCTTCGATTCGCCCGCGGCGAGGAACATCACGCGCTGCGCGTTATTGACCACCGCCGCGGTGAGCGTAAGCCGCCGTCGCGGCTCGGCGTCCACATCGACCGCTGCGACCATCTTCCGAGTCTCGTGGATCGCGGGGTCGCCGGGGAACAGCGACAGCGTGTGACGATTGTCGCCAAGCCCGAGCAGGACGAGATCGAAGCGCGGCAATTCGCCGGGTTTGAGCGCGAATGCGCGCCGCAATTCCTCCTCGTATGCGCGCGCGCCGGCCTCGGGCTCGAGCTCGCCGCGCATGCGATGGACTTGCTCGGGCTTAAGATTGAGCTTGCTCAACATCGTGCGATTAGCCATCGCGAAATTACTGAGCGCGTCGTCGGGCCCAACGCATCGCTCATCGCCCCAGAAAAACTGGACGTCCTTCCAACTGACGCTGAAATGAAAGCGCGTCGCAAGCAGCTCGTAGACGGATGCGGGCGTCGAGCCGCCGGAGAGCGCGATGCAGAACTCGCCATGAGTGCATATCGCCTCGCCCGCCAGGTGCGCGATTTCCTCCGCGGCACGCACGTAGAGCAAGTCGGGCCGTTCAAGGACGATAATCTTGCGCTCGCCCATGAGGACGGTCAGCGCGCCGAGGATGAGCCGTCGCCGGGCAGGGGACGCGCGAGCAGTTTTGCCGCCCGCTCGACCACATTTTCGACGGTCAAGCCGAAATGCTTCATCAAATCCGGGGCCGGCCCCGATGCGCCGAACGTGGTCATCCCGACGACATCCCCCTCCAGCCCGACCCACTGATGCCAGCCGAGCGGCGAGCCCGCCTCGATTGCGAGCCGGCGACGAATCGCCGGCGGCAGGACGGAATCGCGATAGGCCTGCGTCTGCTCTTCGAACAGCTCGAAGCTCGGCATGCTGACGGCGCGGACCGCCCTGCCCTGTTTCTCCAGCTCGCTCTTGGCGCCGAGCGCCAACTGAACCTCGGAGCCCGATGCGATCAGAATAATTTCGGGCGTCCGGTTGGGGGTTTCGCACAGCACGTAGGCGCCGCGCGCCAAGCCGCTGACGGGCGCAACCTGCGAGCGGTCCAGCGTCGGCACTTTCTGGCGCGACAAAACCAGCATCAGCGGGCCGCCCGTATGCGTCATCGCCACGCGCCACGCCTCGGCGCTCTCATTCGCATCGCAGGGCCGAATCACGACGAGATTCGGCATCGCGCGCAGCGCCGCCAGGTGTTCGACCGGTTGATGAGTCGGGCCGTCCTCGCCCACGCCGATCGAATCGTGCGTGAAGATGAAAATCTCGTGCAGCTTCATCAACGCGGCGAGCCGAATCGACGCCCGGCAATAGTCGCTGAATACGAGGAAGCTCGATCCGTACGGGATGAACCCGCCGTGGAGCGCGATCCCGTTCAGAATCGCGCCCATCGCGTGCTCGCGGATTCCAAAGTGCAGATTGCGCCCGGCGAAGTTCCTGCGGTCGAAGTCGCCGCCGCCCTTGATTTGGGTGAACGTCGATTCGCTGAGATCGGCCGAGCCGCCGAACAGGTTCCACACTTTCGCGCCGATTGCCTGCTCGACCCTGGAGGACGCCTCGCGCGTTGCAATATTGTCCTTGGGAGTGAACTCGGGGATATTCGCATCCCAACCGTCCGGCAGCTCGTGCGCGAGCGATGCCTGGAACTCCTCGACCTCGGCCTGGTGCCTGGCGGCGTAGCGCTCGAAACGCGCGCTCCATGCCTCCTCCCACTCCTCGCCGCGCTCGATGCAGGTGCGGAACTCCGCGAGCGCCTCCTCGGGCACGTAGAAGTCCGGCTCCAGCGGCCAACGGTAGAACTTTTTGGTGAGCTTGACCTCCTCGACCCCAAGCGGCTTGCCGTGAACCTCGGAACTGTCCTGGAAATGCGGGCTGCCGTAACCGATATGGGTGCGAAGCCGGATCAGCGAGGGGCGATTCGTCTCGGCGAGCGCGGTTTCGATCGCCTGCGAAATCGCCCGCAGATCGTTCCCGTCCTTGACCACCTGCGTGTGCCAGCCGTAGGCATCGAATCGCTTGCAGACGTCCTCGGTAAACGAGATATCCGTCGTGCCGTCGATCGTGATTCGGTTGTCGTCGTAGAGATAGATGATATTGCCCAGAGCGAGGTGCCCCGCGATCGACGCCGCCTCGCTCGAGATTCCCTCCATCAGATCGCCGTCGCTCACGATCCCGAAGATGCGATGGCTGAAGAGTCCCGAGGCATCGTGGTCGTAACGCGCCTCGAAGTGCCTGGCCGCAATCGCCATCCCGACGCCGTTGCCGAAGCCCTGTCCGAGCGGGCCGGTCGTGGTCTCGACGCCCGGGGTGAGATGCGCCTCAGGATGTCCCGGGGTTTTGCTCCCGAGCTGGCGGAAGCGCTTGATGTCATCGAGCGACACGTCGTAGCCGCTCAAGTACAGGCACGCATACAGCAGCATCGAGCCGTGGCCGGCGGACAAGATGAACCGGTCGCGCCCGTACCACTTCGGGTTTCGGGGGTTATGCCTCATGAACCGCGTGAAGAGCAGGTAGGCCGCCGGCGCCATCGCCATCGGCATCCCCGGATGCCCGCTATTGGCCTTCTGTATCGCGTCGATCGCGAGCACGCGAATCGAGTTGATGCACAATTCGTCCAGCTCGGACCGCTTCATCTTGATGTCCGCTGCAAGCGCCACGTGAACTCCCGATTTGGTTGGAATCGTTACCAGTCCGTATTTTGGTCGTCCTTCGGATCGCCGGCCTTGTGCCGCATCAGGTTGACCGCGCCCTTGGCTTCGCCCTTGTCGCCGAAGCTCAGCGCGGCGGTGAAGCGCCGGGCGATCTC
>Ga0187770_10000232_pt1 | contig 27605 bp, 30 predicted proteins | sample 0116_SJ02_MP02_2_FD_133154 | JGI IMG/M metagenome (GOLD analysis project Ga0187770, IMG submission 133154) | Tropical peat soil microbial communities from peatlands in Department of Meta, Colombia - 0116_SJ02_MP02_20_MG | ecosystem: Environmental > Terrestrial > Soil > Wetlands > Peat | place...
GACCGTCCTCGGAGGCATCCTCGTCCATAAGGAAAACCTGAACGTCGTCCTGTCCATCCTCTCTCCCGAGGATTTCTACACGGACGCGCACCGCAAGATCCTGGAGCGGATTGTCTCCCTCGTGGACAGGGGCCTGCCCGTGGACCTCCTCGCACTGACGGAAGAGCTCCAGCGGGCGGGCCTGCTTGAGGAAGTGGGCGGGGCGGCGTACGTCGCGTCCCTGCTCGACGGCGTTCCCAAGAGCCTGAATATCGAGTATTACGCCCAGATCATCAAGGAGAAGGGCCTCCTGCGGAGGCTCATCCTGTCCTCGGCCAGGATCATCTCCGAGAGCTACGAACAGAAAGAGGACGCCGACGAGTTGCTCAACGCCGCCCAGGCGGCCATCGTCGAGGTCGCCGAGCAGCGCCTCAAGCCCGGCTTCCAGCCCATGAGCGTCCTGACGGGGCCCACGCTGGGCATGATCGAGACCCTGATCGAGCGCAAGGAGGCGGTCACGGGTGTGCCCACCGGGTTCCGCTACCTGGACGGCCTAACGGCTGGCTTTCACCCCTCGGAGCTGGTCATCCTCGCTGCCCGGCCGTCCATGGGCAAGACGGCGCTTGCCCTGAACATCTCCCACCACGTCGGGCTCAAGACGGACAAGTCCGTCGGCTTCTTCTCCATGGAGATGGCCAAGGAGCAGATCGTCATTCGCCTGCTCTGCGCCGAGGCCCAGCTCGACATCAAGAAGACGCGGACGGGATTCCTCAATGACCGGGAGTTCGAAAAGCTGAAGCTCGCCGGCGAGGCCCTCTCGCAGGCTCGGATCTTCATCGACGAATCCCCCGCCCTCACGGTCATGGAAATGAAGGCCAAGTGCCGCCGCCTCAAGCTGGAACAGCGGCTGGACATCGTCTTCGTCGACTACATTCAGCTCATGCGGACCGGCGGGCGGTTCGAAAACCGCAACCAGGAGATGTCGTTCATCTCCCGCTCCCTGAAGGAGCTGGCCAAGGAGATCCAGATCCCGGTGGTCGGCATCTCCCAGCTCAGCCGCGCTCCGGAGAAGGGGCGGCGCGAGCCCAAGCCGCAGCTTTCCGACCTCCGCGAGTCCGGGGCCATCGAGCAGGACGCCGACGTCGTGATCTTCATCTACAGACCGGAGCTCTACCATCCGGACGACGAGAGCCTCAGGGGCGTCGCCGAGGTCAACATCGCCAAGCAGAGGAATGGTCCGGTCGGGAACCTCCAGCTGGCCTTCATCCGGGAATACGCCCGGTTCGCCGACATGGAGCTTTACACCCCGGAGTACTGACGGATGGGAGCCCCGAAGAAACGCTACAACCCCATCACTCTTCGCTTCCTCCAGCAGATGGGGGAAGTCTCGATCGTCATGGGCCGGACGCTTCGCGACATCTTCCGCCGGCCGTTCGAGGGACGGAACTTCCTCCAGCAGCTCGAGAGCGTCGGGGTGAGCTCGCTGAGCGTCGTCTCGCTGACGGCGGCATTCGGCGGCCTCGTCTTCGGCCTCCAGACCTACGCGGGCTTTCACAAGTATGTCGGCCCGGGGACGGAAGTTTACAGCGGCCCGATCATCTCCGTCGGCCTGTGCAAGGAGCTCATTCCCCTCCTCGTGGCCCTGATGGTCGCGGGCCGCGTCGGGTCCTCGATGACGGCCGAGATCGGGACGATGAAGATCACGGAGCAGATCGACGCCCTCTTCAGCCTGGGCGCCGACCCCAACCGCTATCTCGTCGTCCCGCGCGTCCTGGCCGCCCTCGTCATGTTGCCGGCGCTGACCCTGTACGGGGACATCATCGGGATCTTCTGCGGCTTCTTCTACAATATCGTGGGCATGGGGGTCAACCGGGTCGTCTACATCCGCAACGCCCTGCTCTACTTCGAGGTCTGGGACATCTGCATGGGCCTGATCAAGGCCTTTTTCTTCGGCTTCGTCATCTCCACCATCGGCTGCTGGCAGGGGATGAAGGCCGAAGGCGGGGCCGAAGGCGTGGGGCGAGCTACCACCCGGAGCGTGGTCTTTGCCAGCATCTCCGTCCTGATTCTGAACTTCTTCCTCAGCAAGGTGCTGCCGAGTTGACGGGGCCATGATCCGCATCGTCGACCTTCACAAATCGTTCGGGACGAACCGGGTGCTTCGGGGCGTGAACCTCGAGATCGGCGACGGCGAGACCATGGTCGTCATCGGGCAGAGCGGGTCGGGGAAAAGCGTCCTCCTCAAGCACATCATCGGCATGCTGCGGCCGGACGAGGGGCAGGTCTTCGTCGACGACATCGAGATCACGCGGCTGAAGAGGGAGGCCCTGCAGCAGGTCTTGAGGAAGTTCGGGATGCTCTTCCAGGGGGCGGCACTGTTCGATTCCCTGACAGTGGGCGAGAACGTCGCCTTCGGCCTGAGACGGTACACACGGCACAGCCGCAAGGAGATCGAGAAGATCGTGGCCGAGAGCCTGGAGAAAGTCGGCCTGCGCGGCATCCAGCACCTCATGCCGTACGAGCTGTCGGGCGGCATGAAAAAGCGTGTCGGCCTGGCGCGGGCCATCGCCTACAGCCCGAAGATCATCCTCTACGACGAGCCGTCGACGGGCATCGACCCCATCCGCGCGGACTCGATCAACGATCTGATCAACCAGATGAAAAAGGATCTGTGCGTGACGTCGGTCGTGATCACGCACGACATGGTGAGCTGCTACAAGGTGGCCGACCGCATCGCTATGCTCTATAACGGGACGATCGTGGAGATCGGATCGCCGGCTGAGATCCAGGCCTCGGGAAATCCCGTCGTCCAGCAGTTCATCACCGGGCAGGCCCGGGGCCCGATCACGGATTGGTAGGATACGAGGTCAATGATGAGAAGAGAAATCAAAGTCGGCATCTTCTTCACGGGAGCGCTGATCATTCTCGGCGTGTTCATATTCGTCGTCGGCAACCTGTCGAACCTGTTCCGCCGGCCGGGCTACCCGATCATCGTCCGCTATGAGACCTCTCTGGGCCTCGACAAGACCGCCGCCGTGAAGATGGCCGGGATCAAGATCGGCTATGTCAAGGACATCGAGCTCGAGGGGCGGCGCTCCCGGGTCGTCCTGAGCATCTATCCCAAGTACAAGATCCCGCGGGGCTCCAAGGCCATCCAATCGGTACAAGGGCTGCTCGGCGAGAAATACATCGATGTCCAGCCGAGCATGGAGGACGAATACCTGCGGCCGGGCGACGAGCTCATCCCCGGGCCGTCTTCAGGGCTCGACCAGTTGACCCCGATGCTGACGTCGCTCGGGACCGACCTCCAGCAGGTCGCTAAGAACCTGGGGGAGATGACGAACAAGGAGATGCGGGAGAACTTCCGCCAGACCGTCTCGAACATGTCCTCGGTGACGGAGGAGATCCGGACCTTCATCCACGACAACCGCGACAAAGTCGGCGAGGCGATTTCCTCGGCCTCGGACACCGCGAAGACCATGGACCAGCGGATCCGGGATCTCTCGCGGGACTTCGAGGCCACGCTGTCCGACCTGAGGACCATGCTCGAGGACAACCGAGGCGACGTCCGCGACAGCGTCGGTAAGCTCAAAGAGGTCCTTTCGAGGATCGATGAGTCGGTGAAGCTCCTCAACGCGTCGCTGGACAAGATCCAGAAGGGCGAGGGGACAGCGGGCAAACTCGTCAACGACTCCGGCCTCTACAACGAAGCCCAGGCAGCCGTCCGGGATGTCCGGAAGGTCGCCGACTCGGTCTCCAGCCTCGCGGTCCATGCGGATGTCCGCGGCGAATATCTGGCCCGCAGCAATTTCCTCAAGGGTTTCCTCAATGCGAGCCTCTGGTACAAGAACACGGCCTTCGCCCTGGGGCAGGTCGTCTACGGGCCCCCGGGCGGGCGCGTCACGTATTCGCTCGAAGGCGGGGTCCGCTGGAATAACTTCGCGCCGCGGGCCGGGATCATCGAGTCGACGTTCGGCGCTGGGATCGATTACTATGCCCTCAGGGACCGGGTCATTTTGAGCGTCGAGGGCCTGGATTTCAATCGGGCGACGAGCCCCCTGTTCCGGGCGTTCGCGAGATTTTACCCGCAGAAGAACGTCTATCTCATCCTCGGCCTCGAGGATTTCAGCCTGTCGGCCAAACGGGAAGTCTTTTTCGGCCTGGGTGCTGGGCTGTGATGAAGGACAAGACGGTTTTCGTCTGCCAGAACTGCGGCTTCCGTTCGCCGAAGTGGATGGGCCGTTGCCAGAGCTGCGGCGAGTGGAACACCATGATCGAGGAGCTCGAGGAGGAAACGCCGATCGAGATCTCCTTCGCGCCCTCCGACCCGGTCCTCTACAAGGACGTCAAGGACCTCGCCAAGCCGCGCATCCGGATCGAGATCGAGGACTTCAACAAGGTCCTCGGCGGCGGCCTCGTCTACGGCTCCCTGGTCCTCATCGGCGGCGAGCCGGGGATCGGCAAGTCCACCTTGCTCCTCCAGGTCTCCGACAGCCTCGCCGGGGCGGGCGAGTCGGTCCTCTATGTGTCCGGCGAGGAATCTCTGGAGCAGATCAAGCTCCGGGGCGACAGGCTCGGGGTCCACGACGGCCGCCTCTACCTCCTGTCGGAGACCAACCTGGAGCGGATCGTCTCCCAGGCCGAGCGGCTCCGGCCCAAGGCTCTGGTCGTCGACTCGGTCCAGACGGTCTTTTCCTCGAAGATGACATCGAGCCCGGGGACGATCAGCCAGGTCCGCGAGGTGGCCAACCAGATCTTCCGCTTCGCCAAGAAAAACCAGGTGCCCGCGTTCCTCGTGGGGCACATCACCAAGGAGGGCTCCCTGGCCGGGCCGAAGTCCCTCGAGCATATGGTCGACGTCGTTCTCCTTTTCGAGGGCGAGCGGGACCATAGCCACCGGGTCCTCAGGGCCCTCAAGAACCGGTTCGGGCCGGTTTCGGAGCTGGCCGTCTTCGAGATGACCGCGTCCGGCCTCCAGGCCATCGTCAACCCCTCAGCCTTCTTCCTCCGGGAGCGGCCGCGGGAAGAGCCTGGCAGCGCCGTCGTCTGCACCATCAAGGGGACCCGCCCTCTGCTTGCCGAGATCCAGGCCCTCGTCTCCTCGACGCTCTTCACGGGGAACCCCAGGCGGATGAGCATCGGCCTCGACCATTACCGGACGGCCATGCTCCTGGCCCTGCTCGAAAAGAAGCTCGGCCTGAGCTTTTCGGGGGAGGACATCTACCTGAACGTGGCGGGGGGGATGACGATCGACGAGCCGGCGGCCGACCTGGGAGTCATCATGGCCGTCGTCTCGTCCCTGAAGAACAAGCCCCTCGCTAAGGACATAACGTTCTTCGGAGAGGTCGGGTTGAGCGGGGAAATCCGCTCCGTCAGCCAGCCCCTGGCCCGGATCAGGGAGGCCCAGACCCTGGGCTTCGGGACGATCCTGGTCCCCGCCGGAAATCTGGCGGCTCTGGACAGGGAGGGCCTGCCGGCTATCCGGAGCGTCGGGGTGAAGACCGTGGGCCAGGCGCTGGAATACGCGTTTTAGCGCTTATAATATTATTCTGGATATAAAGGACCGGTCCGATGGGCATTATCATTTTCCGTGTCTTCATCATCGCTCTCATCACCCTTGCGGGGTATTTTTATCCGCCTTTCCAGCTGAGCCCCGTCCTCGGGGCGGGGGCGGGCTTCGTCCTGGCCGGCGTCTTCATGATCCTGGAAACCCGCATCCGGCGGGCGCAGTTTAAGGTTATTTGGAGCTCGGGCTTCGGCCTCCTCGTCGGCATCCTCCTCGGTTGGCTGCTCGGCTCCATCTACCAGTCGGTCGTCCGCACGCCGAACATGGCCTCTTTTGTCCGGGTCTTCTTCCTGGTGATTATGCCCTATATCGGGCTCCTGATCGGGATCCGCAAACCGGAATGGCTCGAGCCGGCGAGCCTCGCCCGCCTTTTCGCCGATAAGGGAACCGGTCGCAGCTACAAGATCCTGGACACGAGCGTCATCATCGACGGCCGGATCGCCGACCTCTGCGATACCGCCTTCATCGAGGGCTCGCTCGTCGTCCCGCAGTTCGTCCTCAAGGAGCTGCAACTCGTTGCGGACTCGCCGGACGTCCTCAAGCGGCAGCGGGGCCGCCGCGGCCTCGATGTCCTCGACCACCTCCAGAAGTCGTCTCAGGTCTCCGTCGTGATTTCCGACATGGATTTCCCGGAGCTCCGGGACGTCGATTCGAAGGTCATCGAGTGCGCCAAGAGCCTGGACGCCAAGATCGTGACCAACGACTTCAACCTGAACAAGGTCGCCCGCATCCACGGCATCCAGGTCCTGAACATCAACGAGCTGGCCAACGCTCTGCGTCCGATCGTCCTGCCGGGCGAGGCGATGAAGGTCTTCATCCTGAAGGAGGGCAAGGAAAAGGACCAGGGCGTGGCCTATCTGGACGACGGGACCATGGTCGTCGTAGACAACTCACGGCGCATGATCGGCCAGACGGTCGACATCACGGTGACGTCGGTCCTCCAGACGACCGTCGGCAAGATGATCTTCGGGCGGTATAACGGAGAGCTGCGGTGAGCGAGGTCTCGGCGATCATCGTCGCGGCCGGGGCCGGCAAAAGGTTCGGGGGTCCGAAGCAGTTTGCCTACCTCCGGGGCAAGCCCGTCCTCGAATGGACGCTCGAAAGATTCCAGGCGCATGAGGCGGTGGACGCGATCATCCTCGTCCTTCCCGACGAGCGAGACCGGAAGCACTACCAGCTGCGCTACCCCAAAATCCGTGATGTCGTGCGGGGCGGAGAAGAGCGGCAGGACTCCGTCTGGCAGGGGTTCCGCCTCCTGGACGCGGCTGCGACCGGGCTGGTGCTCGTGCACGACGGGGACCGGCCGCTGGTCAGCCCGGACCTGATCAGCCGGGTCATCGCCGAGGCGCGGGCGAGCGGCGCGGCCGTCCCCGTCATCCCCGTGGACGACACCATCAAGGAAGTCCGCAACGGTCTTCTTGTGCGGACCGTGGAACGGTCCGACATCTTCCGGGCGCAGACGCCGCAGGGCTTTCTCTATTCCACGCTGAAGAAAGCACTGGACGCGGCCCGCCGAGACCGTTTCTACGGAACCGATGAGGCGATGCTTTTCGAGTGGGCCGGCCTTGCGGTTCTGGCCGTGCCGGGAGATCCGGCGAACATCAAGATCACGACGCCGCTGGACATCACCATCGCGGAGGCCCTCCTCCATGCTTAGAATCGGCCTCGGATACGACATCCACCCCCTGGTCGAGGGCCGCAGGCTCATCCTCGGCGGCCTCGAGATTCCCTCCCCCCGGGGCCTGGCCGGACACTCGGACGGAGACGGCCTGATTCACGCCGTCATTGACGCCCTTCTGGGAGCCGCGGGGGAGGGCGACATCGGCCGCCTCTTTCCCGCCGACCCCCGCACCAAGGGCATTTCGAGCCTCGCGCTCCTCAGGGACGTCATGGACATGCTCCGCGGAAGGGGCTGGCGCGTCGTCAACGTGGATGCGGTCGTGGTCGCCGAAGAGCCGCGCCTGGCGCCCTACGTCGAGGCCATGAAAAAAAAGCTCTGCTCCCTTCTCGGTGTGGACGAAGCGAGCCTCGGCATCAAGGGCAAGACGAACGAAGGCCTGGATGCCGTCGGCCGGGGCGAGGCCATCGCCTGCTGGGCCGTGGCGCTCCTCGAAAGATAAGGGCCGCGCCCGTTTCCTTCCCCCGCTTCCCCCCCTCCTTCGGTCGCCGCTGAGTGACGGCCTTTCCGCCGCGGGACAGCGGATAAAAAAAGGGCCGACTTTTCCATGCCGGGGGAAAAACGGCCCCTACGCAATGAGAATCGGCCGGAAGGCCAGGAAGCTTTCCAGCGTTGCGAGCAGCCTTCGCGGGGCCGCCCCGTCGAGAGCGAACCGGTTCGGGATCCGCGTCCGCATCATTACGACAACCCGTTGATCTGGACCACGGGCCCGACGCTCGAACCGACTGTTGCCGTCACGGTCAGGTCGTAGTGGTAGACATTCGCCTTCCCGAGCTCGAAAAGGCTGAGCGTCGACGGCGAAGCGATCAGGCTGAAGCCGATCAGGCTGATCATCACCGCCACGAGGAAGATCACGATCTTCGTTTGCGTTTTCATCTTGAACCTCCGTGTCGCATTCGCTTTCACTTCCATTAAGACGTACTACCTGTCCAAAAGGTTCCATTTATTTTTCGGCGCCGGGGGACGGCCCGGTCCAGCCCGGGGCCGGGACCTGAAACATTTTCCCGGTCCGAAAGATTTTTTCCGCCCTTTCGTCTATAATATTGTAAAGGAGAGGATTATATGAAGAAACCACTTTTCTACGCTTTGGCTCTAGCTTTGGTCCTCGGGGTGACGTTGCTTATGGCCGCCGAGATCAACGTGACCGGCGACTGGGACATGACCACGACCTCGCAACGCGGCCCGATGACGCGGACGATCAGCTTCACGCAGACGGGCGAAAACCTGACTGTGAAAATGCCGGGGCCGAACAACACAGAGATGACGGGCACGGGAACCATCAAGGGCGACGAGCTCGAATGGACGATCACCCGGACCGGCGGCCCGCAGGGAGAGATGAAGTTCGTCTATAAGGCCAAGGTCGACGGCGACAAGATGACCGGCACAGTTCAGTTTGGGGACCGGCCGGCCCGGGAGTGGACCGCGGTCCGAAAGGCGAAGTAGACGATTCTGTGGCTTTCCGGCCCCCCGAGCGCGGGGGCCGGAAAGTTCCTTGTCCCGGCGAGCCGGCCGGGTTTGCCCCGATGCCGTAAAGGTCCGGTTTCCTCCCGCCCGGCGAGGGCCCCCGGGCCGTGAAACGGGCGGGATTTTCTTGTGATTCCTAGAGCAAAATCCGCTATCATATCCTTCTGCCCGCAGGGGGCGGCCGCGCGGGGCCCAAAGCAGAGCCCCAGGAAGGCCCGAGCCGTGCGGTTTTCGGTTGAAACCGGCTCCCGGAGACGGGGTTTTCCATTGGTGGGCGGCCTTCCGGAAGTTTTAGGCCGTCTCCGCGTCTAAAAAGATGCGGAGGACACGTGAGCGAGACGGCATGGACGAAAAGCAGCTCGTCAGGCTGGCACAGGACGGAAGCCGGGAGGCTTTCGAAGCCCTTGTCGCAAAATATCAGTCCAAGGTGTTCGGCATGGCGTTGAGCTTCATCCGGAACCGTGAGGCGGCCGACGACGCGGCCCAGGAGGTCTTCCTGAAGGCCTATCTGGCCCTTCCCAAGTTCCACCTGAGATCCGAGTTCGGCACCTGGCTCTACCGGATCGCCGTCAACCATGTCCGGGACATTCTGCGCAAGAGCGGCCGGGTGCGGGAAGTCTCGCTCGAGGATGTCGGCGAGATCTCGGTCGCGGACGAAAATACCATGGAGCGTGCCGAAGTCGAGCGGAAAACGGAAGCCCGGAGGGACCTCGTGCAAAGGCTCGTTCAGAGCCTGCCGGAGAAATACCGGATCATCCTGACGCTCCGGGACATTCATGGGCTTCCGTACGAGGAGATCTCCCGGATCCTTCACCTGTCTCCCGGGACCGTGGACTCCCGGCTCCACCGGGCGCGGAAGATGCTCCGGCAGAAGCTGACTCCCCATCTGAGTCTGCAAGGAGGGTCTCATGAAATGTAAGACCGCCGAGAAATGGATCCTGCGGTCGCTCGACGGGCGCCTCGATGAGCGCTCCCGGAATCTCCTCGCCGACCATCTGAAGGGGTGCTCCGCCTGCCGGAACGCCCAGGCCGAGTACCGGTCCATGCTGTCCCTTCTGCGGGAGGAGAAAGAGCGGACGCCCCTCCCCCGCTTTTGGGAGCGGCTCGAGCCCCGCCTGAGGGAAGAAGAACGGGTCGTCCCGCTCGTCGTCTGGGAGAGATGGTGCCTCCGGGCGCTTCCGGTCTTCGTCGCTCTCGCCATGCTCGCCGTCGGACTCTTCATCAGTGCGCCGCAAAAGGCGGCCATGACCCAGTCGGAAGTTCTCCTCCTCGAAAACGTCAACCCGCTGACGGAAACGCGGAGCATTCTCGAGGAGCAGCGCCCGGAACGAAGGAACATGATGCTCATCTTCGCCTCCCTGGATGAGAAGCCGGTCGTCGGGAGATAAAGGAATGTTCAGGAAATATATGATCTGGATCGTGCTGACGCTTCTCGTCGTGTTCGCCCTCGGGGCCGCGGCCGGGGTCTTCGGCGAACGGTATCTTATGCACAGGACGCCTCCGCCACCCCCGCAGAGGCCTCATTTTCCCTCGCTCGACGAGTTCGCCAGGGACCTCGGGCTGACGGCGGAGCAGAAGGCCAAGATCGGGGAGATCTTTAAAAAGAACGAGGAGCGAATGAAACAGCTCAGGATCGAGCTTCACGGACGTCTCGGGGATATCCGGTCCCTGCTCAAGAACGAGATCGACGGCGTCCTCACACCCGCCCAGAAGCAGAAGCTCGAGAGTCTGATCCAAAAACACATTGAGCAGTCCCGCAGGCAGGACGAGCGGGACGATAGAAACGTCCAGCGGGATGACGGGAAAAACCCTCAAGAGAAGCGATAAAGGAGACAAGGAATGAAGAGAAAGGCCATTTGGATGACCGTCGTCGTTGTCGTTGTCGCCGGCTCCATCCTCGGATTCACCCTTCTCCGGAAGGACCGGGACAGCGCTGTGAAGTACAGGAAAGAAGCCTTGAGCCGGGGCGATATCGAGGCCGTTGTCGTGACCTCGGGAACCCTGGACCCGATCGTCCTCGTCGATGTCGGCAGCCAGGTCTCCGGGAAGATCGACAAGCTCAATGTCGATTTCAATTCCCGGGTGAAAAAGGGCGATATCGTCGCCGAACTCGACATGAAACCCCTCAAGCTGCAGGTTGACCAGAGCGAGGCGAGTTATAAGAGCTCCGTGGCCGCCCTGGAACGGGCCAAGGCGACCTATCAACAGCTCCAGAGGCAGTTCGAGCGGGCCAAGGTCCTCTACGAGAAGAAGCTCTTGGACGCGCAAGACCGGGACACGGCGGAGGCCAACTATCTGGGCGCCCAGGCCGACGTCACGTCTGCGGAGGCGGATTTGATCCGGTCCAAGGCCGCCCTCGATCAGAGCAAAGTGAATCTGGACTACGCCATCATCCGCTCGCCGGCCGACGGGATCGTCATCAATAAAGAGGTCAGCGAAGGGCAGACGCTCCAGGCGAGCTTCTCGGCGCCGGTGCTCTATGAGATCGCGACCGACCTGACTAAAATGAAGGTCGCCTGCAGCGTTGATGAAGCCGACATCGGCAAGGTCAAGGAAGGGCAGAAAGTCCGGTTCACTGTCGAGGCGTTCCCGAACGAGACCTTCAACGGCACGGTCGAGCAGGTCCAGTACGCGAACCAGACCGTCTCGAACGTCGTGACCTACACGACCATCGTCAACGTCGAGAACCCCGAGCTCAAGCTCCGTCCCGGCATGACGGCCACGGTGACGATCATCGTCGGCGAAGCCAAGAACGCGCTCCGAGTGCCGAACGCCGCCCTGCGGTTCACGCCGCCCCAGGACGTGCTCCAGGCGGCCATGAAGGAGATGGCGGGCCGGATGGAGGCCCGGCGCTCGGCCCAGAGCGGGCCGTCTGACGCCGCGGCGCAGGCCCGCAACGCGGACGCCCAGCGGGCATTCTCCGCGGGCGGCAGCCGGCCGGCCGGCCAGCGCCGGCAGGCGAGCCGCGTCTGGGTCCAGGACAAAGACGGCAAGCTCCACATGGTTTTCATCCGTCCGGGGATCACTGACAACACCTACACGGAAGTCCTTCAGTCTGACCTCAAAGAAGCGGATGAGGTCGTCACCGGCTATCTGGGGCCCAATCAGACGAACACGGCCAGCAACCAAGGCCGGCCACCGGGCGGCATGATGTTCATGCGTTAAGGCCTTCGACATTCGAGGAGCGGGCCATGGAAAAGAAGATCATCGAGCTTCGCGACCTGGTCAAGGTTTACAGGATCGGCGAGACCGAGGTCCAGGCCCTCCGGGGGGTCTCGTATGCGATCGACGACGGAGAATTCCTGGCGATCATGGGGGCCTCGGGCTCGGGGAAATCCACCCTGATGAACATCCTCGGGTGTCTGGACAAGCCCACTTCGGGCGAGTACATCCTGGACGGCCAGGCGGTCTCCGCGCTCGACAAGAACACTCTGGCCCGTATCAGAAACCAGAAGATCGGCTTCGTCTTCCAGAGCTTCAACCTCCTGCCGCGGACGACGGCCCTGGAGAACACGGAGTTGCCGCTCCTCTATTCGCGCATCAACGGCAAGGACATGACCAAGTTGGCCCTCGATGCCCTGGCCGCCGTGGGCCTCCGCGACCGGGCTCACCACAAGACGAACCAGCTTTCGGGGGGGGAGCAGCAGCGTGTGGCCATCGCCCGTGCTCTCCTGAACAACCCGTCCCTGATCCTGGCCGACGAGCCGACGGGCAACCTGGACAGCAAGACGAGCTTCGAGATCATGAACATCTTCAAGAAGCTGAACGAAGAGAAGAGGATCACCATGGTCATGGTCACGCACGAGCCCGACATCGCGGCCTGGGCCAAGCGGAGGATCTATCTCAAGGACGGCCTGATCGTCCGCGAAGATTAGAGCGGGCGAACGACGATGGGAGCATGAAAGGGAGAGTGCGACGATGAAAAGTGCCCTGATGCACTTCATACTGACACTGAAAGTGGCCCTGCGGGCTCTGACGCGGAATAAAATGCGGACGTTCCTGACCGCCCTGGGGATCATCATCGGCGTCGGCGCCGTCATCGCCATGGTCAGCATCGGCGAGGGCGCCAAGGTCGGGATCCAGGAGCGGTTCAACGCCATGGGGACAAACCTGCTGTTCGTCTATCCCGGAAGCCGGAACATGGCCGGAGTCCGCACGGGCGCCGGCGGCTGGACGAGCCTCAAGGAGGATGACGCGGACGCCATCATTAAGAACTGCGACGCCGTGGACATGGTCTCCCCCTCGGTCTCGTCCCGGGCCCAGGTCGTCTACGGCAACAAGAACTGGGCCACTTCCATCCAGGGCTGCGGAGCCGATTACACGATCATCCGGGATTGGGCGATGGATACAGGGGTCTTTTTCGATGATGGGATGGTCAAGGCCGCCTCCAAGGTCTGCGTTCTCGGCAGCGAGGTCAAGGATAACCTCTTCGGGGCGGAGGACGCGGTCGGGCAGATCATCCGCATCAAGCAGATCCCGTTCCGGGTCCTGGGCGTCCTGATAAGCAAGGGCCAGTCCGGCGGCTTCTTTAACCGCGACGACATGATCGCCATTCCGTACACGACTTGCATGCGGCGGCTGGCCGGGATCACTTGGCTCAACTCGATCGACGTTTCGGCGGTCTCGTCCGACCGGACGGCGGAGGCCCAGCGTCAGATCGAGGACCTTCTCCGCGACCGCCACCACATCGCCCCGGGATCGGACGATGATTTCACCGTCCGGAACGTGGCGGACGTGGCGGAAACGGCGGCCGAATCAACCAAGATCATGACCATCCTGCTCGGGTCCATCGCCTCGATCTCGCTGCTCGTCGGCGGCATCGGCATCATGAACATCATGCTGGTCTCGGTCACGGAGAGGATCCGCGAGATCGGCATCCGCATGGCCGTCGGGGCCCGCGAGCGGGACATCCTTCTCCAGTTCCTGGCCGAGGCCGTCGTGCTCAGCCTCCTCGGCGGGATCATCGGCATCGGCTTCGGTTTCGGCGTCTCGAAGCTCCTCGGCAAGATCGAGATCTTCTCCCAGTTCAAGACCGTCGTCTCCCCGGGGTCGGTCTTCCTCTCTTTCATGTTCGCCGCGGCCGTAGGGATCTTTTTCGGCTTCTATCCCGCCCGGAAAGCTTCCAAGCTGGACCCGATCGAGGCCTTGCGGTACGAGTGATCGCCGCTCGCGTCGTGCGGTCGCCGGGTGTGAGCACCACAGATCAATCATAGGAGGTCGGTCATGAAACATCATAATATGCGCTGGACCGTATGGCTCTCGATGCTCGTGATGGCGTCGGCGGCCTGGGCCCGGGACGCCAAGGCCCCGGAGTCCCTGTCCCTCCAGGACTGCATCGCCCAGGCCCTGAAAAACAACCTCGGCGTCGCCATCCAGGTGCTCGGCCCGCAGTCGGCCGAGACTTCGGTCGCCCTGGCCAAGGAGGCGTTTCTGCCGACCTTTGTCCTGAGTTACAGCAAATCAAATTCCACGAACCCTTCGTACTCGTTCCTCACCTCCGTGGGCAACACGATCAACAAATCGGAATATTACACGTTCACGGGCACGCAGTTCCTGCCGTTCGGCGGGACGTTCGTCCTTTCGGCTTCGGGCTATGAGACGAATTCCAACCAGCTCTACCAGTCAATCAACCCCCGCTTTGGCGCCACGTTGTCGTTTCAGCTGACCCAGCCTCTTATCCGCAACTTCGGCTATGACATCAGCCGCTACGCCATTCTCGTCGCGAGGAACAGCGTCGACGTGTCCGTGACCCAGCTCAAGCAGTCGCTCCTGGACACGATTCTGTCGGTGGAGAGCGCCTACTGGAACCTCGTCTATGCCATCGAGAACCTCAAGGTCGGGCAGCAGGCGGTCCAGCTCGCCCAGGACCTTCTCGACATGAACAAGCGGATGGTCGAGGTCGGGACGCTCGCCCCGACCGAGATCCTCAGCGCCGAATCCGCGCTGGCCAGCCGGCAGGCCGACATCATCCAGTTCGAAACCCAGGTCCAGGGGGCCTCCGACCAGCTGAGGGTCCTGCTGAACATGCCCGGCGACGACCTCAAGTTCGACCGCATGATCAGCCCGAAGGACGGCCCCACGGTCGAAGAGCACAAGATCGACCTCGACTCGGCCCTGGCCACGGCCCTGGAATACAGGCCGGACCTCGCCTCCAGCAAGCTGGGCATCGAGCTGCGGGAGCTCAACGCGAGATATTACAAGAACCAGTACCTCCCCGAGCTGGACCTCTCGGCCTACTATTCCGGGTCGGGAGTTTCGGGGACGGAGATCCTGTACAGCGGAAACCCTCTCCAGGGCGCGCCGGTTATCGGCACAATCCCCGGGAACTTCAGCGGCGCAATCAAGGATACGCTGAAGTTCAAGTATCCGTACTGGTCCGTCGGCCTGACCCTGACCATCCCCGTCGCCGATTTCACTTCCAGAGCCACCTACGCCCAGGCCGTGGTCAGTTTGCAGCAGGCCGTCCTGACGATGAAGAACCAGAAGCTGCAGGATTTCCTCCTTATCCGGAACGATATCCGCTCCGTCGAGTCCAATTTCAAGCGGATCAGCGCTTATAAGGTGGCCCGCGAGCTCGCCCAGCAGACGCTCGACGCGGAGCAGGAGAAATTCCGCGTCGGGCAGAGCACCAACTATTTGGTTCTGACTTATCAGACGGATCTCGAAACGGCCCGCATCAACGAGCTCAACGCTATCGTCGCCTATAACGTCTCCCTCGCCACTCTGGATCACGACCTCGGCATCAGCTTGAAGGACCGGAACGTCGAACTGACGGACTACTTCAAGGAATGACACTCCGGCCTCTGCCGGTTGCATTCGGCGGGCAATGGTGGTAAGATTTGATCAAAGGTAAGCATCTTCGGCCCAATCCGACGTGGGGAGAGGAATCTATGAACAGAAAGCTGATCCGGCCGAATCTCACCGAGATCAAGGAACAGATGAGCCAGGAAAAGGAGCGGGAAAAGGACGCCGCCCGCCGGAAGATGCACCCGCCCACGGACACCTTTGCCGAAAGCTATTACTACCTCAAGCAGATGAACAAGAAGACCCCGATGGCCGTCGTCTTCACCGACGGCGAGGTCGTCGAGGGCTATATCGAGTGGTACGACCGCAACTGCATCAAGCTCAATCGCGACGACGCGCCGAACCTCCTGATCTACAAGAGCAACATCCGCTGTCTCTACAAGGTGGGCGAGGCCCCGACCGTCGCGGGAGACGAGTCCAAGAAGAGGAAATGACCGCGCCCAGGATCGGCGTGACCCTTGGCGATCCGGGAGGCGTGGGACCTGAAGTCGTCCTCAAGGCGCTCGCCCGGGAAGGCGTCCTTGGCGAGGCGTCGGCCGTCGTTTTCGGCAACCGCCGGGTCGTTTCACGCGAGGCCGCAGCGCTCGGCTTCCGCTCCCGCCTCAAAAGCTGGCGGCGGGAAAAGTCCGGACCGCGCGGCCTCTTCCTGGCCGAGATCCCGGATACCGCCGCGGACGTCGTTCGCGGCCGCCCGGACGGGGAAAACGGCCGCGCCTCCTTCCTGTTCTTTGAGGCTGCCGTGGCCGCGGCCCGGGAGGGGCTTCTCGACGCCGTCGTCACGGCCCCGGTTTCCAAGGCCGCCTGGAGACTGGCGGGCCTCCCCTGGCGGGGGCACACCGAGTACCTTGAACACCTCTACCCCGGGGCCATCATGACGTTCTGGTCCGAGAGGCTCCGCGTGGCTCTCTTGAGCCATCACCTGCCGCTCTGCGAGGCCGTGGCCAGGATCAGGGAGGATATCCTGCTCGATTTCTTCCGTGCCCTGGCCCGCTGCACGGGCCGGATTTCCGGCGGGCCTGGAGAATTCCTCGTGGCAGGCCTGAATCCGCACGCCGGAGAGGGCGGCCTCCTCGGGGACGAGGAAGAGAGGGAAATCAGGCCGGCGGTCGAAAAGGCCAGGGCCGAGGGAATCCCCGTGAGCGGCCCGTACCCGCCTGACACGGTCTTTCTCAAGGCCCTCGGCCGTCCGGAAGTCATGGCCGTGGCCCTGTACCATGACCAGGGTCTGATCCCTTTCAAGTTGGGGTCGTTCGAAACCGGCGTCAACGCCACTCTGGGGCTGCCGTTTGTTAGGACGTCGCCCGACCACGGGACGGCGTACGAGGTCGCCGGCCGGGGGGCGGCCGACGCATCGAGCATGGTCGAGGCCCTCCGGCTCGCCCGGCGCTTCATCGCCAGCTCTTCTTGATCTGCGCCCGGATCTCCCGGTCGACATCGCGCTTCTTGATGGCTTCGCGTTTCTCGTACTCGCGCTTTCCCCTGACCAGGGCGAGTTCGACCTTGATCCGGCCGGTCCCAGCGGCCAGGACCCGGGTCGGGACGAGGGTCAGGCCCCTCTCCTGGATTTTCCCCGCCAGGCGCTTGATCTCCCGGCGATGCAGAAGGAGCTTGCGCTCCCGAAGGGGCTCGTGGTTGAAGATGTTGGCCGCCTCGTAGGGACTGATGTGGCACTTGACGAGGAAGACCTCCCCGTTCCGGACCTCGGCGTAGCTTTCCTTCAGGCTGATGCGCCCGTCGCGGATGGACTTGACCTCGCTTCCCAGAAGGGACAAACCGGCTTCCAGGGTCTCGAGGATCTGGTAGTCGTGGGCGACATGCTTGTTGACGGTGAAGGTCCTGCCGGAGGATTTCACGGGGTTCCGGGTCCTTGGCCGGCGGGAAGGTCGATGCGGACAAGGCCGATGTGACGCTTGTTCATCTTTTCGACGGTCAGCCGCAGGCCGCCGAACTCGAAGGAGTCCTTTTCCTTCGGAATGCGTCCGAACGCGTAGAGAAAGAATCCGGCAATGGTCGTGTAGTCGGCCTTTTCGGGGATCCCGAGGTGGAGGCGGCCGTTGGCCTCTTTGACGGGCGACGATCCGTTGACCAGGTAGGCCCGGTCGCCCAGGCGATGAAAGCACTCCTCGGCCGCGCCCTCGTGCTCGTCGCGGATGTCGCCGATGACCTCCTCGACGATGTCCTCGAGGGTCACGATCCCCTCCATGTTGCCGAACTCGTCGACGACGAAAGCCATGTGAATAGCCTTTTCCTGCATCTGCATGAGGACCTTTTCGAGCGAGGCGAGCTCGGGGACGAAGAGCGGCTTGCGGAGGATCGTCGTGATGTTAAATGATTTATTATCAATAGGATATCCGACAAGATCCTTGGTATGGATCGTGCCTTCGATGTTGTCGAGCCGGGCCCGGTAGACGGGATAGCGGGAGAACCCGGACGCGCGGACGGTTTCGAGGATCTCTTCGAGGGACGAATCGGCGGCGACAGCCTTCACCTGCGGCCGGGGGACCATGATCTCTTTCACGGGACGGGCGTTGATGTCCAGGGCGCCCGAGATGATCTTCCGCCGCAGGGCGGAGAACCCTCGGCTGCTCGACAAAAGGATGACGCGCATCTCCTCTTCGCTGAGCCGTCCGGAGGTGGCCTCGCGCAGGGCCTTGGACGAGGGGACGAGAAAGCCGGTGAGGACGGAAAAGACCTTGATCAGGGGGAGGAAGAGGACCATCAGGCCCCGCACAGGATAGCTGAAGACAAAAGATGTGCGGAGCGGGTTGTGGGCGGCAAAGGTCTTGGGATTGATTTCGCCGAAGAGCAGGATGAGGACCGTGGTGGCGATCGTGGCGTAGAGCACGGCCTGTTTCTTATCCGGCAAGAGGGTGACGAACACGTAGGTGGCGACCGAGGCTGCGGCCGCGTTGACGAGCGTGTTGCCGATCAGGATGGCGGCCAGGAAATCGTTCGTCCGGGCCAGGATCCTCCGCACCAGGGCGGCCCGCTTGGAGCCCTTCTTTTCGTAATATTCCAGGAGATAGGGGTTGGCGGCGATGAACGCCGTTTCGGACGAGGAGAAAAACGCGCTCAGGAGGAGGCATAGGGAAAAAAGTGCGAGCGCCGAGAGAAACATCAGGTCCGTGTCAGCTGGCGACCCGGGGCTTGGCGTCTTTGAAACAGCGCGCCAATGTGTCGAGGAGTTTCTTTTCGACCTTCGGGCAGGGGACGTCGGCGGCCTCGGAGATCTCGCAGACGATGAGCTCCTTGGCCTTTTCCATCATCTTTTTCTCCCTGAACGAAAGGGGCTTGATCAGGCTGAGGTAGTAGAGGCTCTTCAGGACGGTAGCGACCTCGGAGAGCGTTCCCGACTTCATCCGGTTGACGTGCTCCTTGTAACGCCCCTTCCAGTCCATGGAGACGTCCACGGCGCCATTTCTCATGTAGTCGAAGATCTTCTTGATCGAGCCCTCGGAGATAGGGCGCCGGATGCCGATTTCGGTGGCCGTCGACTTCGAAATCTGGACAAGGGTGTTGTTGGCGATGATCCTCAGGTGGATGATTTCCGAAAATTCCCCCTTGCACGACTCCCTGCGGATGGCCTCGATCACCCCCAACCCCTGGTTGGGGTAGATGATCTTATCCCCGATCTTCATGGCATCCATTTTTTTATTATACCTGAAAAAATCGCCCTGCGTCAATGGAAACTCCCCCTGGGAAGCCCTCGGTGCCGGGCGTTCAGCAGGCTTGACAGGCCGGGGGGGTTCGGGTAACATACTCACTTCAAAGGTTTCCGAAGAGAATGAAGAGAACGTTTCAGCCGAACAACAGGCGGCGGAAGAAGACGCACGGCTTCCGCGTCCGGATGAAGACCAAAGGCGGCCAAGAAGTCCTCAAGAGCAGAAGGCGCAAAGGCAGAAAACGCGTTTCTGTCGGATGAGCGAGCGTCTAATCCCTTGCGAGAGGATCCGCAGGAAAAAGGACTTCATAAGTCTTTATAAAAGCGGCCAACGCATTCGAGGGCGCTATTTCAGCCTGGTTGTCCGTCCTAACGTCCTCGGATATTCAAGGCTGGCCGTTGTCGTCAGCAAGAAGGTCGGGCCCGCAGTGGCGCGAAACAGGGTCAAACGGTTGATCAGGGATATCTTCCGCCGGTCGAAGGGCGTGATCCAGGAGCCTTCGGACGTCATCGTCGTGGCCCGGAAGGAAATCCTGGACCTCACGACCGCCGATCTGCGGGCCTCCTATATTCAGGCGATGGAGTCGATAAGAAGAAAGCGCACCGAGTCATGAAAGCCATCGCCCTCTTACTGATCAGGACCTACCAGATCGCCCTCTCCCCCTTTCTCGGAAGGCACTGCCGCTTCGAGCCGACCTGCTCGGCGTACACGTACGAGGCCATCGAGAGGTACGGTCTGATCCGGGGCGGCGGCCTGGGAGTCCGAAGACTTCTGCGCTGCCATCCTTTTCACGCGGGCGGGATCGATCCCGTGCCCTGAGAGGTCAAGCGAGATGGAAAAACGGCTGGTCGTCGCGATCGTCCTGTCACTGGCTGTTCTCATCGGTTATCAGCTGCTCTTCGTGAAGCCGCAGCGGCAGGCTGAGATGCAGGCCGTGACCCAGGCCCAGGAGGCGCCCAAGCCCGCGGCCCCGCCGGAAAACCCGGCTCGCGCCGCCGGGCCGGAAGCGAAACCGGCCGCGCCCGAGCCCTCCCCCGAGTCGGTGAGGGCCGTCGGCGCCCAGAAGGCGGAGGACATCAGCGTAGAAACATCCCTTTACCGGGCTGTTTGGAGCAACGAAGGCGGGGTTCTTAAGAGTTGGCAGCTCAAAAAATATTCGACCGATGCGAAAGCCCCCCTGGATCTCGTGGCGGACGAGTCCAGCGAGCTCGGCCGGTATCCGTTTTCTCTGGATGCGGGGGACCCCGCGCTCTCTCAGAGTCTGAATTCGGCCTTCTATGAGCCGTCGCAGAAAAGCCTCTCGCTTGAGAACGGGCAGACCGGCGAGGTTCGCTTCGAATACTCGGACGGCAAGTCCGTCCGGGCGGAAAAGATCATCAAGTTCACGGGCGGAACATACGGGCTGGGGGTCGAGGTCCGCGTCTGGAAGGACGGGCGCGAGGTCGAGCCGTCGGTCCTCTGGGGACCGGGCATCGGCAGTCCTTCCTCCGAATTGAAGCTACCCGTGGGCGCGAGCACCGGGGCGGCCGTCTATTCGGGCGGCAAGGTCTACCGGATGGACCAGAAAAAATACAAGCCCGACCAGAGCGCTTTTAATTTCGTCGAATGGGCCGCCTACGAGGAAAACTACTTCGCGGCCATTTTCATCCTGCCGGACGAGAAAGGCCGAGCCGCCTTCCTCCGGGAACAGGGGGTGAAAGACCAGGCGCCGCTCTATTTCCTGTCCGTGACCCGGCCGGAGGCCGCCTTCATCGGTCCCAAGGCTTTCGACCTGCTCAAAGGTTTCGGCTACGATACGAGGAAGGTCATCAATTTCGGCATGTTCGGGAGCATCGCCGAGATCCTGCTCATCTCAGTCAAGTACTTCCATAGGGTCGTCCCCAACTGGGGGCTGGCGATCATCCTCCTGACGATCGTCATCAAGATCATCTTTTTCCCCCTGACATACAGCTCGACAAAATCCATGGCCCGGATGGCCGAACTCCAGCCCAAAATCAAGGCCCTCCGATCGAAGTACAAGAAAGCCAAGACGGACATCGCCCAGCGGCGGCAGATGAACGAAGAGATGATGAAGCTCTACAAAGAGCACGGGGTCAACCCGGCGGGAGGCTGCCTCCCGCTCCTCATCCAGCTGCCGATTTTCTGGGGGGTTTACCGGATGCTGGCGGCCGCAGTCGAGTTCCACCACGCCCCCTTCGTCCTGTGGATTAGGGACCTGTCGGTCAAGGACCCGTACTACGTGACGCCCATCCTGATGGGGATCACCCAGTTCATCTCCCAGAAGATGACGCCCACCTCGGCTGACCCGTCCCAGGCGAAGATGATGCTGATGATGCCTGTCGTCATGACCGTCTTTTTCATGAATTTCCAGAGCGGGCTGGTCCTCTACTGGCTCACGACGAATGTGCTCCAGATCGGCCAGCAGGCCATCATGAACCGCATGATGGCCCGGCAAAAGGGAGAGTCCGATGGCAAACGAAGAAAAAACTGATAACAAACAGCCGGGCCCCGAGGAGCAGGAATACAAGGGCCGGAACCTGGAGGAGGCCGTAAGCCTGGCCGAACACCGCCTCAAGCTCCCCCGGGAAAGGTTCAACTACGAGATCGTCACCGAGAAGACTAAGCTCTTCGGCATGAGGAGCAAGGAGATCGTCATTAGGGCCTGGCCCAAGAAGGAAGAGGAAGAGAACGCGGTCGACAGGTTCATGGCCGCGGTGATGCCCCATTTCCCCCTGGAGCTGACCTATCAGATTAAAAAAAGGCCCGACATGGTCTTCCTCATATTCGACGGGCCGGACAAGAACCTCATGCTTCGAAACGACGGCTCTCTCCTTTTGGCCTTCCAGCACGTCCTCAACAAGGTTTCGCCGGTCAAAGTCCAGGTGGACTGCGAGTTTTTCAGGCGCCGCAAGGAGAAAAAGCTCAAGGAATTCGCGCAAGAGGTCGCGCAGAAGGTCTCCGATTCCGGCCACGACGAGGTCCTCGACTTCATGAACCCCTACGAGCGGCGTATCGTTCATATCGCCGTCAACCAGGTCCCCGGGGTCACGACGGAGAGCATCGGGGATGGATTCCTGAAGCGGGTCAAGGTTTTCCGCGCCCCGAGGTAGTCCGAAGCCCACCGTCCCTCCGGTCGCCCGCTTTCCCTGTTCTCCGCGGTCGCCTGTGATCCCAGACTTGGATGCCGCGAGGCGGCGCGTCTATTTACTAAATGAGCGCTCTCTTCTACAATGGTGAGCCTGGAAAACCGGGAAGATGCTCGAGGACACCATCATCGCCGTCTCGACGCCGCCGGGCATGGGAGGCCTCGGGGTCGTGCGCCTCAGCGGCTCAGAGGCTCTGGCCATTGCCAAGAGAATGTTCAGGCGTCGGAATGGCCGTCGCGGAGCCATCCCGGCGGGGCGCGCCATCCTGGGCTCGGTGATGGATCCTAGGAGAGGCGGGCTTGTGGACGAGGCCGTGCTGACGTTCTTCCGGGCGCCTCATTCTTATACCAGGGAGGACGTCGTCGAGCTGAGCGGGCACGGCAGCCCGGTTCTTCTCGAGGAGATCATACGTGTCGGGGTCGAGGAGGGGGCCCGCCGGGCCCGTCCCGGGGAATTCACATTCAGAGCCTACGTTAACGGTCGTGTAGACATCCTGCAGGCGGAGGCGGTCAACGACCTCATCCGCTCAGCGTCCTTGGCCCAGGCCAGGATATCCCTCAGGCAGCTCGGCGGGAGCCTTTCCCGGACGGTCCTTGGATTGCGAGAGGGCCTAGTCCATCTGGCCTCGGGGGTCGAAGCGGGCATCGAATTCCCGGAAGATTCCCTAGCGGGTGGTGCCGCCACGCACGCCAGGGCCTTGGAGCCGCTCATCGATACCCTGGAGCGGCTCGTCGTGAGCTATCAGGCCGGACGGGCCCTGGGAGAAGGCGTCACGGTGGCCATAGCGGGACGGAAGAATGTCGGAAAATCGACCCTGTTCAACGCCCTTCTCGGGGAGAAGAGGGCGATCGTCACTCCCTATCCCGGCACGACGAGGGATTTCCTGAGGGAAAAGATGGTCATAGGCGACTTCTTTTTCAACCTGGTCGATATGGCCGGCCTGGGAGGTCCGGCCCACCCGGTTGAGGCCGAGGGCATGCGGAAGGGGCTCAGGATCGCCCGGGAGGCCGACGGGCTCCTGATCGTTCTCGACGGCTCCAAAAAGGAAAGCGCCGAGGACATGAAATTGATTCGGAGATTCCAAGGCAGGAAGGCCGTCCTGGTCGTCAACAAGGCCGATCTTCCGCAGAAAATAGACACATCGAAGATCCTGGCCCTGCCGGGGAAAGCGCCTCTCTTGAATGTTTCGGCCTTAAAGGGGACGCGCCTCGGCCGGCTGAAGTCCGAAATCCGCCGTTTTTTCATCCCTTTCCGGAACCTCGAGGAGGAGATCATCCTCCATTCCCGCCAGAGGGACCTCCTCGACGGAATCCTGCAGTGCCTCAAGGAGGCCCGCCGCCTCCTGTTAGAGGGTCAGCCCGACGAGGTTTGCGCCGAGGAGTTACGGCGGGCCATGGCCCTGGTCGGGGAACTCGTGGGAGAGATTCGGACCGATGAGGTGATCGGCGATATTTTCAAGCGTTTCTGTGTCGGCAAATGAGGGATGGGCGTGAAGACCGGGCCGGATTTTGACGTCATCGTGGTCGGGGCCGGACATGCCGGCTGCGAAGCGGCGGCCGCGGTGTGCGGTTTGGGACTGAAAGCCTGCCTGTTGACGATTCATTTTGAAACAATCGCTCAGATGTCCTGCAATCCGGCTATCGGCGGACTGGCGAAGGGGCACCTTGTCCGCGAGATCGACGCCCTGGGAGGTCTGATGGGGCTTCTGGCAGATGAGACAGGAATCCAGTTCCGGCTTCTCAACCGGAGCCGGGGAGGCGCCGTACAGGCCCCGAGGGCCCAGTGCGACAAGGCCATGTACAGGCTGGCCATGAAGCACCGCCTGGAAAGGATCCCGAACCTGACGCTCTTCCAGGGTATCGTTTCCGAGGTGCTCGTCAGGGGCGGAAAGGCGGTTGGCGTCAGGACGCTCGAAGGGATGGAGATTGCCAGCCAGTCCGTTGTCCTGACGCCGGGGACGTTCCTCAACGGAGTTGTCCATATCGGATTGAACAGCTATCCCGCCGGCCGGGCCAACGAACCCCCGTCCGTTGACTTGGCGCGGAACATCAAGGAGCTGGGGCTTGGGGTGTTCCGGCTGAAAACCGGGACGCCCATGCGTCTCGACAAGAACACGATCGACTGGGAGGCGTTTACACCCCAACCGGGCGACGACGTCCCAGTCCCTTTTTCCTTCAGAACGATAAAGAATCTCGAGAACAAGGTCGTTTGTTACCTAGGTTATACGAATAGCCGGACGCATGAGGTGATCCGGGCGAACCTGAACCGGTCCCCTTTGTACAGCGGAAAAATCAAGGGGATCGGCCCTCGCTATTGCCCGTCGATCGAGGACAAAGTCGTTAAATTTCCTCATCATTCCAGGCATCAATTCTTCCTGGAGCCCGAAGGCCTGGAGACCGCTGAGGTCTACGTGAACGGGATCTCCTCGAGCCTCCCGTTTGACGTTCAGAAAAAAATCCTGGAAACGATCCCGGGGTTGGACAAGGCTAAAGTCCTGAGGCCCGCCTATGGGATAGAATACGATGCCGTGCCGCCGACAGGGCTCCTGCCGACTTTGGAGACTCGCCAGGTCCGAAACCTTTATCTCGCCGGACAGATCAACGGGACCTCGGGATACGAGGAGGCGGCGGCCCAGGGGCTCATGGCCGGGATCAACGCCGCGCTCAAGATTCGCGGGAAAGAGCCGTTCGCCCTGGGAAGGAGCGAGGCGTATATCGGCGTGCTCATCGAGGACCTCGTGACCCAGGGTGTTGAGGAGCCTTACCGGCTGTTCACTTCCCGCGCCGAGCACAGGCTTTTGCTTAGGATCGACAACGCCGACCGGAGGCTCGCAAAATACGGGCATGAATTGGGCTTGGTTACGGACCAGGACTGGGAGAGATACCTGGAAAAGGAGGCGAGGCTAGGCATAGCGCTGGAGTTTCTGAAAAAAGAGAAAGTCAGGAACGAGGAAGGGGACCGGATAACGCTCTTTGATGCCCTTAAAAAACCGGGCCAGAGCTTGAGGAATATGGTAGAATATCGGAAATTCGGAGAACAGTTGAGCGAAGAAGAAATACGTTTTCTGGAATCGGAAGCCAAGTACGAGGGCTATATCAGGAAGCAGGAAAAGGAGATCTCGAAGACGGCTAAAACGGATAAGATTGAAATTCCCGGAGGAGAGGACTTTAAGTCGGTGCCGGGCCTAACCAGGGAAGCGGTCGAAAAGCTCCAGAAATTCAGGCCCGGAACGCTCGGGGCCGCCAGAAAAATCCCTGGAATGACCCCAGCGGCTATCCATAATCTGGGTCTTTACCTCGAGATCTGCAAGAAAAGGGCCCAGGTTTCACGTGGAACGCTCTCAAGACAACCCCGACAATGAATAAGATCATAGCCGTCGCCAATCAGAAGGGGGGTGTAGGGAAAACGACGACGGCCATCAACCTGGCCGCTTGCCTGGCCGTCAAGAGCTGGCGCACGCTTCTCGTCGATTTCGACCCGCAGGGGATGGCGACGCTCGGTCTCGCCCTGCGCAAAGAAGCGGGGAAAGGCGTTTACCAGGCCCTGATGAACGGGAAAAACCTCATGGAGTGCATTCAAGGCTATGCGCTTGATAATTTTTATGTCTGCCCTTGTTCTCCGGAGCTTTCAGGGGCTGAGGCGGAGCTTTTCACGGCGGAAAACCGCGAGAGCAAGCTCAGCGAAGCCGTCGAGAAGGCGAGGCGGTATTTTAATTTTATTATCATCGACTGTCCGCCCTCCCTGGGTTTTCTGACGATCAACGCCTTGGCCGCGGCGGATTCCCTGATCATTCCCGTCCAGACTGAGTTCTTTTGCATGGAGGGGATTCCGGACCTTTTCCAGACCCTCGAGACCGTGCGGACCTATTTCAATCCCGACCTCGCCGTCGAGGGGATCCTGCTGACGATGTATGATGAAAGGACGAACCTGTCCAAGCAGGTGGCCGAGGAGATCCGAAAGTCTCTTCGGGCGATCCTCTTCGAATCTGTCATCCCGAGAAGTGTCCGGCTGGCGGAAGCCCCGAGCTTCGGGAAACCGATCGTGCTCTATGATATAAAATCCAAGGGAGCCGACGCCTATTTCAAACTCGCAGAGGAGATCCTAGAGAAATGAGCAAAAAAGCCCTGGGCAAAGGCCTCGGAGCCTTCATCCCCGATGAATTCGGGATTCTCAAGGAGGAGCGCTTCGCCGAAATCGAGATCGAACAGATCAAGCCGAATCCGTTTCAACCGAGGATGAAGTTCGACGACCAATCGATAGAGGAGCTGGCGCAGTCGATAAGGGAATCGGGTGTCGTCCAGCCCGTCGTCGTCGCCCCGGAAGAAGATCACTACAAGATCATCGTCGGGGAACGGAGATGGCGGGCGGCACAGAAAGCCGGGCTGAGGAAGATCCCGGTCCTCATCCGAAACATCCCGAGGGATAAGCAGCTGGAGATCTCCTTGATCGAGAATATCCATAGGGAGGAGCTCAATCCCCTGGAGATCGCGCTGGCCTTCGAGAGGCTCATCCAAGAGCATGGGTATACGCAGCAACAGGTCGCGGAAAGAGTCGGGAAAGACAGGACCTCGGTGACGAACTACATCAGGCTCCTGAAACTGCCTCAAGAAATTCGGGACCACATCAACAACGGGGCCGTCTCGATGGGGCATGCCCGCGCGTTGCTGGCCCTCGAGGAAGTCTCGGCGCAACTCCTCGCCTGCAGGCAGATCATCGACAAGAATCTCTCTGTCCGGAATACGGAGCGCCTTGTGAACAGGCTCAAGGAAAGGCCGCCCCGCACGCAGCGCCACCTCGAAGACCCGGACCTGAGGGCCCTCCAGGAGGAAATGCTCAAGATCTTAGGTACGAAAGTCCTGATCTCCGGCAGCCGGACGAAGGGGGTCTTGAAGATCTTCTATTTCTCTTTGGATGACCTCAATCGTATCTATGAAAGAGTCAAAGGAGCCGCCTCATGAAAGAAAAACAGAGAGAAGCGGATGAAGCCCGGCTGGCGGGGCTGATCGACATGGAGTCCGAATTCAAGGGCGATTTGACATTCAAAGGGTCCTTTCGTATCGAGGGCTACTTCAAAGGGACCATCGTCTCGGATTCCCTCCTCATCGTCGGCGAGAAAGGCCGGGTCGAGGCCGACGTCAAAGTCGGCCAGCTCGTGATCAACGGCGAGATCCGTGGCAACCTGCAGGCCACCGATCGGATCGAAATCCACGAGAAGGGCCGCGTCTTCGGCACGGTCACGACGCCGCGGCTGATCGTCCAAGAAGGCGCTTTTCTCGATGCCACCTGCCAGACACAGGAAGCCCTGA
>Ga0187770_10000233_pt1 | contig 27575 bp, 22 predicted proteins | sample 0116_SJ02_MP02_2_FD_133154 | JGI IMG/M metagenome (GOLD analysis project Ga0187770, IMG submission 133154) | Tropical peat soil microbial communities from peatlands in Department of Meta, Colombia - 0116_SJ02_MP02_20_MG | ecosystem: Environmental > Terrestrial > Soil > Wetlands > Peat | place...
GCCTGGACCTCTTTCTCCGGGTGCTCCGCGTCAGGAGCCGTGAAGTACAATCCCTCCTTCGGGGTGGCCGAGTACTCCACCCTGATGGATCTGACCCCGCGCTTCTCAGGGAGTGGGACAGTCAGGACAGCGTTGTCGTATTCGAAGTCTACTTTCGCTCCGTCGACGGCGCACGACCTGAGGTCAAGCTCGCGTGCGTCGATGTGCACTTCCCCGAGCCCCTGTCGGATGGGCTCGACGTTCAGAGTGCACGAGCCTGAAATGCTCTTCTTCTGGAAATCCAGAGAGAGCTCTATCTTCCTGTGAAGAGTGCGAAACTCCCTCGGCGGCGCATAATGAGGCTTCGATTCAGGCAGGCGGAACGACTTGTGGCCACGTGTCGCCATGGAATCTTCGGGACTGTCACGCTTCAAAAGAGTTTCGAGACTGGCATACTTTGAAATAACGAAGTTGGGTCGGCGCCTCTAATGATATCTGCTCCGAGATTGATTCAGGGGCTGATAATCTTCTCCACTATCCTGGGCGTGTTCTTCCTTTGGCAGGCTCGACCCCTTCTCCCTTCGGACGTTTTTGACATTCTGACGTTCGGGTGGGTGCTCTTCGTAGCTGACAGCATACTCACTTTCGTACGACCTAGGATTTCGTATTACTTCGGTTTGGTGCTCGCCATCATAACACTGAGTGAGACGCTCGCCCAACCGGAACACTACGCCCTGGTGGAGAACGGTAACGTTCCTGCGACCATAATCCTCGTCCTGGGCTCCGTGGCCCAGGCGCTGCTAATCTGCGCTGTCCTCTGGTACATTATATCAGAACGCAGGAAGGATCCATGGGCATGGCCTGGTGCAGAGCTTCCAGCCTAACAGCGGCCGTTTCGAGATCACTCAAGGGAGTAAGGTTCCCTCTTCCACGATCGCAGATTCTTCGGATTGTGCAGGGCAAAAACCTGGAGGGGTGGGACTTGGACTATTTCCTTGCGAAAGCCCTCAAGAGACGTAGCTACCATGACCTCAGAGAAGTGTTGTCCGATCTAAATGAGTGGTCGGAAGTTCAGAGCTAGATGTGTCATCTTGTGAGCTTCCGTGCGGGCGGCGAGTAAGCAAGCAGCGCAAGTGTGCGCAATTGTAAAAGGAATAACTACTGTCTTCGTTATTAGAATGGTTCAGCATTGTCAACGGCATTACCTCCGCCTGCATCAGCTCCCTCTGCAAAGGGCGGACATGCAGGAAGAGAAGTCGCAACAATCATCATAGCCTTGCTTGTCATGTTCTTCTTCCTCCCGATTGTTCCTTACAGTAGTTCAAGGCCTGGCTTCGTACCAAATTCGCACGTCGCCAGAGGTGAAGTTTCAGCTTCAGCATATCTGTTCGGATGCGGGCTTGTTCTTAAACCGCTGGGATACGGTTACGTGTTCGGTGTGCAGGTAAGTCAAACCGCCCCAGTTTCAGGATTCTTCTGCAACGTAACTTCTCAGCACTAGCGCGTTCAAACGGAGCAAGTTCCAAAATTGCTAGGGCGTTCTCATGCATAGATGTAAAATCCCACCCCTTTTCGTCGGTAGAGGAGAAACTTGAGAGCCATTCTCAAAGCCGTAGGAGTCGTTCTTCTGATAGTCGGCGTTCTCCTTATCTGCTCAGTAGGCTTCAGCATCTATCTCAATCAAGCAAATTGTGAAGGGGGCCTTAGTCCTGTCCCCACACAAGGGTGTGGCTATGTCCCTCACTTGGTGCTATACGTGTGGAGCGAGTCATACCAGATACTCTGTGGCATCATCGCCATAGTTCTCGGTCTGGCCATCTTGGTTATAGGGAGTCTTCGTGTCCAACCCACCAAGACCGCTGGGCCGTCCTCACGAGTAGAACTTTACACCCGTTTAGGCTACCCTCTGAGGCACGAGAACAAGCCTTGCCTTGGTCATCGTTTTCATAATCTTAGCCCTTGAGATTGCTACGCTATTCATCATATTCGTCCCCGTAGTCCCCGAGACCGCAAAGGAGCCGTGCTACATGAGCACCTGCACTTCTCCCGTGTTGGTTTACGATTACTACGGGTCTATCACTTTCCATTACTTCAATGTCGGCATGGGATACGGTGCGTGCAATGGCTTCCAGATGGTCACATCTGCAAGCAGGTCACCCACCTATTGTGGGCTTGGATAGTTTGGCTCAAAATAACCTCTCTCAAACCATCGATACAGCAAATTGGTCAGAATTGTCCCGTGTTGCCTTCGAGCAGTCCGCTTCCGCTATGCACTCTATCCGTGTGTTTGGAGAGCTGTTCACTGTTCTCGAACTTTGATCCGCAATAAGGGCATATTACGACCGGCTCCTTCGCGTCTGTCAAAGATACCCGCTGTACCAGACTTGCATTAAATAAACGTCTAACCGTATCACTCAATTCTTGTGCCCCACCAAGATCGCTGCACGCCCCGCACCTACCGCACCTGCCTGACCACGCCTAACTAGGCGCAACAACCACCAGCAACTATGTACGCGCACGCACGCGAACCCGCACGACCATCCCAAGAAGGCTAGATGTATCCCCAGCTGAGAAGCATGTCGCTGTCGTGGGTCCACCGTTGCCCTATGTCGTTCCTGTAGAACATGTTCGGAATCATAACGTTACGGACGTTCTGATACGCTTTGTCAATGGCGTCTGCCATCGTGGCCCCAGAACCAGTAACGACGAGCGCATAACCCGAATTGCCGGCGATATGCCAGTCTCCCTCCTCCAGCTTCACCTCCCCGATATGAATTCCGTCTAGGCTCTGGCGCCTGAATAGGATTGTCGCCCCCTCGGAGTACTTCTTGAACGCCTTCTCGTCCTCAAAAGGCCAGGGCGGGATTGCGACCACGACCCCTATTTGGTACCCTTTCTTGGTCTTTAGCTGTGTATCGTTGCCGTGGGCGATGTCCGAAAGGAACGGTCCCCAGTCGCTCGTTATGCCCTCCATCTGAATGCTGACAGTAGGGTAGCCAAACCGCGACGTCCATTCGAGCGGCCAAATTCCTTTTCCGTTAACGATGCAATTGATATCGACATAGCCAACGTATTTGCTCGCGGCGAGTTTCTCTTTCGTCCTCAGCAATGTCCTCTCAAAGACTGGGCTGTCCTTTGTATAGAACATACCCGTGTTCCCACACCACAGAGGCTTGCCATTCCTTCGAATGTACATGATGTGGTTCTCCACCGTCGCGCAATAGACTCTGCCATCATAGTCAACAATTTGTGTATCTCTCTTGTCAATCCACGAATTGAGTTTCTTGACTCTTTCGTGGACTTCGAATTGCTCTCGAGAGGCGTCTGCCCAGTGGTCCACGATCCAAACACGTCCTCTCCCCTTTCGTTTCTTCACAGTACCTACCCTCCCAATTTTCAAGAGAAGTTCTTGGATATCATCGGCCAGCCGATGCGAAGAACTGTAGAATATCCGATAGCCGTTCTTCATCATCGTCCCGTCGCCCTTTGAGAACCAATCGAGGAAAAGTCCGATCTGTCTGGAGCTGAGCAACTTGATGAAATCAGGCACGAATTTCTCAGGTGCCTCACCAAACTGTCTGAGATATGTACAAAGTTGCTTGTCAGAACAGTAGAATTCCTTTGCGGTCTCGCCGAACCTAAACGGCAATGAGGAAAGTAGTTCCCGAACTTCGACGGTGGTTCCGCTCTTCTTCTGAGAGATTGCCACCCGATAGCTAGGCCCATCTTGCCTCGCTCCTCCGTCTGAAAGCCAGATTCCAAGGAATGCGAGCCATTTCTCCATCGCGATCTCAACCTCGCCTGATTGCGAGCATACTATCTGTCCCGTTCGACCAGCGACGTGACCCAACTCGACTGATGGGAGTACGAAAACCTCAGCCTCAGCACCAACCCACGTGCCAGTCCTTTTGATTAGACTCCGTGTTTGGAGATCCTTGGCTTTGACGAACTGAAATTTGTTTCTCCGCTTGCGCGCATCTTGCTGAGTTTCCACGTACATGTTATGATCTAGAGTGACCATAACGTCCAAGGTTCTGTTCTGGATTGACACAAGTTTCTTGTGGTGCGAGAAAGAAACGAGAGCTTGTGGAAATTGGTATTCTATTTGATAGGTGTTCGGATTGAGGGTGCAAATCTCATCCGCTCGAGTTAGATTCTTGAAGAACTTCCAGCCATGCCTAGTTAGAATCTCTGTATTCTCATCATAGCACCCCATCTCGCCGGTGCTTGGACCCAGCTCATTGGGGAAGAGCCGCTTGTGCTCGAAGTTTACGCATATCGGCATCACAAAGTCTTTCCCGTTGAAGAAAGTTCCTACCGCTATCTCGACCCCTTCGGCGAATTTCTGCATCTGGAACTCCTTGATCTTCTTGGACCAGTTCGCCTTGTAGTGCTCAAGGACCTGGATGATGTCCTTCCCGTCAACCTCCTGGCCTATGAAGAGCAACTCCTTTTCGTTCTGGGCCTTCCCGCTCGGTTTCAGCACGTACCTGTCCGGGTTCTTCTTGACGAACTCGATGGCCTCGTCAAAGGAGGTGAAGTTCCAGCTTGGCAGGACATCCACCCCGACAGAGTTCAGCTCTGATTGCCCGAACTCCCTGTCGAGCTCGAGCTTGTCCGTGTAGGTGCTCCCTCCCACAACGAACTTACCCTCGGAGCGGAGCTGTTCCGCCTTGGCACCGAAGCCGATGTCGTCGAAGATTATCACGTCCGCCCAGTCCTTCAGCGAATCCCACTCTTCGACCTTCTCGAAGAACCCCAAACCAACGTCCTTCTCCCCCTGGCCGTGACAGTACATCTTGACGTCGTGTCCCTCTTTCTTCAGTTGCCACGCGAGGTCTGCCGAGAGACTCTCATCGGTGACGAAGAGAAACTTCATCCAGTACTTCTCAAAAATTGTGCTCGTTAATATCTGTTGGCGAAATCCAGTCCATCGGTCCAATCAAACATGCGTGTGTCCAGGAGATTCTGGAGACCATCGCATCGTCAGGGTGTGGCTGACGCGGTCATGTTGTCAACCGGCTGCGCAAGCCTCTCCTTCGTGACGCTAACATCATCATTTGAGTGTGCGCAGCCGGGGTCGTTCAGGATTTCGAGGGAGCATGGATGGTGGCGGGCTATCTGGCCCTCGTTATGCCACTCACATGGAACCTGCACTTTAGGCGGCTTCGCCGGGCGCCATGGCCGTTCTTGCCTCCTTTCCTCTGGAGACAGAAAGTAGGACGGCTACCCCGAGTAGCGCGATTGACGCGATCAGGGCCGAGTGCAGCCCGTCGACGAATGCCGCAGACAGCGCACCGCTTATCCCGCTCGTGCCCAGGAAGATTTGGAACGCGAGTTGCCTCGGTATGGACAGGGAGGCGACCAAGAGCGCGACGGCGAAGCTGCTGACCATCCCGATGTTTGAGAAAGTCCTTAGCAGGCCCGAGGCTATTCCGTATTCGCCGCGAGGCGCGCTCGCCATGACGGCGCTGTTGTTCGCGGGGAAGAAACAGCTCGAGCCAGAGCCCGTCAAGACCGAGGCTAGGATTACCACGTAAAGCGGCGAGCCAAGCGAGAGGGTGGAGTAGGTCAGCATCCCGGTAGCCTGGACTAGGAGACCCAGAGTGGCCACTACCCGAGCTCCGAACTTGTCCGAGAGCCTGCCGGCGAACGGGGCTACAAGTCCTCCGAGAACGTACCCGGGTATGAGAAGCAGCGAGGCGTTCCAGGGGGAAAGTCCCCTTGGCCCCTGCAGGTACATTATGACCAGGAAGAGTACTGCGAAGCTCGCCAAAGACTGGAAGAACGAGGCTAGCATTGATGCTGTGAGGACCCTCTGCCGGAGCAGGGACAGGTTCAGTAGAGGGCTTGAGTAGTAGCGCTCCCAGGCAACGAACCCGACTAGCAGCAGGGTCCCGGCGGCAAGGCTTGGCGCGTACGACGGGGACCACCCAGAGCCCGTGACGTTGGTCAGGAAGACCAACCAAAGGTACAGACCCACCCCGAGGAGAAGCATCCCAAGAACGTCGAAGGTACTCTTCACCCTCGCTGCGCGGTCTCGGAGCCTGACGTAGCCCACGGTCGTTGCGACTAGACCTATTGGCAGGTTGATGAAGAAGATGTATCGCCAACTCAGGAAGGTCACGAAAGCGCCTCCCACCAGAATGCCAAGTATGGCACCCGCAGACCAACCGAACCCTGTGTATCCAAAGGCCCTCCCCCTCCTGTTTTCGGGGAACGTGTCTGCGATGATTGCCCCGCTGTTCGAGGAAATCAGAGCGCCTCCTACTCCCTGAACGACTCTGAAGTCGACAATCTGCGGCCCGGTGGAGGATAGGCCACAGAGGAGGGAGCCAAAGGTGAAGATGGCGAACCCGAGGTTATACATCCTAACCCTACCGAGCATGTCGCCCAACTTCCCCACCTGAGTCCCTAGGATGGTGATGACGAGAAGGTATGCCATTATCACCCAGATCATACTCAGGATGTCCGTGTGCAGGTCCCCCATCATAACCGGGAGACCCAGGACAACCGCCGTGGTGTCTACCGCGCTCATCAGGACTCCCGTCATGACGATGGCGAGCGTGACGTATTGGTATCGCCTGTCGGGATACGCAGGTCCTTCCGTGTTGGATTGCGCCCTCGAACTCATCCTAGGCCAGCGTTCTTCACACTTCTCGCGGACCACTACTAAGCGTTCTCCCGAAACGGGTTCGCAAAGACCTATACCCGCGCCGGTCCGTCGCGTTCGCCATGTCCAGGCGGAGTTTCGCACTCGACGCAAGGGTTGACACCGATGGCCCTGCCCCGGTGCGCCGCGTCCTGCGGGACTTGTTCGGTAATGGAACGTTTGAACCTGGAGGGAAGCCAGGCGAGTTTGTCGTGAGACATAGAATGGAAGGGGAAAGTGCCAAGGACCTGAACCGGCGACTCCTCTCTGCTCTCCGCAGGGCGGAAAAGAAGACAAGGCTGCGGGCAGAATGGACCGCAGAGGATGGTACGGTCTACAGGTTCTTCGACTACGTCCTGAAGAAGGAATGGAAGCCCTAGGTGGACCCGTGATTCAAGGGGTTATCCCACTGGACGGAATTACCGTCTATTGCAACTGCGGTCCAGTCTGAAGGAGGTCCAAGGATTCTTCACCCTCACCGATTAGGGACATCTCCTAAACTGACCGCCTTGACTTGTCCGACCATGCAGAGTGGCAGACTGGTGGCAAGGGTGGCCGGAATCCTCGTAATGGTTGCATTGGTCGCAGCCGCAGGCATTGCAATCGGGTACGGCTTCGGCACTTCGGTTCAGGTCGCAGCCAAAGGGACAACCGTGACCACCACCGTCTCTGGATCAAATTCCTCCGAGCCGTACGTCCTTACCCTGGTGATAACTACTGGGAACTTCTACAACTCTACCTTTGGCGACCAACCCGCCTACTACGTGCTTGGCCCCAACGGCAGTCTGCAGTCATCGGCCAGGATCGTCGTGCCCGCTCACAGGACAATCGAACTGGTTATCGTCAACTATGATGACGGGTCCGCCAATCTTACAGTACCGCAGGATGCATCGGTGACCGGAACCGTTAACGACCAAATGACAGTCATTAACAATACCGAGGTCAACTCCACCATGATTTCCTCAGGGATTCAGATCAGGGGCTCAGAAACGGTCAGCAGCCTGCCGCCAGACGTAATCTCCCATACATTTACCATCGCTTCCCTGGGGCTGAACGTCCCCGTTGGAACGCTGTCAACCGTGGTAGCCTACTTCACAGTGGGTTCCCCGGGGACCTACACCTGGTTCTGCATGACGGCCTGCGGGGGCGGGGTCAACGGACTCGAAGGCGCGATGTCCACGCCAGGCTGGATGACGGGTTCGCTGGTGGCTCAGTAAGGGCAGGCTTGACTTATTTTCGGCTCTTGGGCTGCGCCACTACAAGGCCAAAACGGAGAGGCTCATTCTCAATCCTGAGAATCGGCCGAAGCGCTTAAATTCCCTATTGGCCCGCCGATTAGGGTGCTTTTGCGCCGTGGGGCCCTAATAGGTGGGGCTGTCATAGCCATTATTGCGTTAATGACCGTTGCTGTACCCCCTCCCGTTTCCTCTCAGACGCAGTACGTCCGGGCAACGCCGGGTTACATCAATCTCGGCATGAACACGACAATCACATTGAGCGCACCAGCTGCCGGAACATACACTGTCAAGGTTCAGGAGCCAAGTGGAGCGGAAACGTTTCTCAACTTCGCTTTCACTGCGACGGGTCAGACAGGGAACGCAACATTCGGGTCATCGAGTGCGGGTTTCGATACAGTAGTCAATCAGGTAGGAACCTACAACGTCTTCCTCCTCAACGGCAACACAGTCGTTGCCACAACTTCATTCTACACTACAAACAAACTCATTGTAACCATGGACATGGTTGTGGCAGGGACATGCACCTTCGTGCAGGGGGTGACCAGAGGAGAACAATTTATTCCGAGATTCTATGCCCACTACGCCTCTAACGATGCCCTGATGACAAACAATACCAAGGGCGCATCAATCAACTTCACCACGCCCAGCGGGCAAGAGGAGAACGCGCCCTGGGACTCCTATGCCCATTTGTTTGACAATGCTGTAAGTCCGAACTGGAATTATACATACGTCGGTGCTTGGAGCCCGGTAGTTACCGCGAGTGATGCGGCTGGAAACAACGGAACTTACAAGTACACCGGAAGCCCGTTTGTGATAACACCGGCTGAACTCAGCACCAGCATCACATTATTGAGTACCTCCACGGGCCAAGGGTTGGCAAGCATCTCCAACGGAGAAGGGGTAACGATCGTGGCTGCCATCACCTATCCCACAAATGCGGAGCCCACACCAGGATTCGTTGGCCCTCTGACTCCAGCGCGGGGCGGCTCAGTAACAGCCCAGGTTGGTTGGGGTTTCTATAACATGTCGACTGGAACTTTCGGAGGAAGTAAGAGCCCCGGTGCTCTAATTGGGACAGTTCTGATGACCTACAGCAACAAGACATGGACTGGCCAGTTCGAATCGGATTCCCTACCAACTCTCCCAGCGGGAGCCACCTACGAAGTAGCCGTCAGCTCAAAGGACGGTGCATCCCCTGTGAATACAGGTTTCGCGATAGCCAACCTCGCCCCGGCCACAGCCGCAACTTCTTCGACCTTGACCCAGACCACCACACAGAGCATCGTTCAAACCACCACACAGAGCGTCGTCCAAACAGTTCAATCGATTCCGACGGCCGTCTACGCCGCTCTCGTCATTCTCCTGATACTCGGATTGCTCATAGGATACATCATTAGAGTCCCTCGAAACCAATGAAGCTCTCTTGGAGGTTCATTGCGATTTGCTTGGTACTGCTGTGTCTAGCTCCCACGGTGAGTTTGGTCAACGCGCAGCCTGCGCCGTCAATGACAGTGTCGCCGACGGCCGGAATCGCGGGAAGCAAGATTTCAATCAGCGGGCAGGGTTACCCTTCCAACACAGATCTGGTGATAAAATGGGACACCGTAAACGCGAGTTATGAGGTCTCGGGAAACCCATCGCAGGTCACCGGGCTCAACGCGCCTCCTTGGGAGAGGCCTCTCGTCTCGCTTGAAACCAATGCTCTTGGTTCCTTTTCCGTCAGTCTGACCGTACCACAAGACTATGGGAGCTACTACACCTTGCAAGCCTTCACCTCCAATGGCACCGCTTTGCCAGGTAAAGCCTACTTCACTCTCGATACGTCCTTCACCATCTCTCCTTCCAGCGGGCCTGATGGAACTCCGATTGTGGTGACTTCTACTGGGTTGGGTACTGGACTGTATACCTTCTGTTACTTCTTGTATTGGGACAACACGATGGTCGGATATTACAGCGGCATCTCGACAAGGGGGGCGGCGAACTTCACATTCTATGCATCCGGGACGATAGGAACCCACTTAGTCCAAGCCTACGGAGCGTATCCGGGCCCAGGCTACCTGAATCCGCAACAAAGTCCCTACCCCACCCTGGTTTTCACGTCAAAGTTCAACATCACTTCTGGGCAGTCCGCAGGGGGCGTCAGTCTTTCAAGCCCAACGACGATCGGGCCATTAGCTGTCCTTGCAGCCATTCTAGGAGCTGGAGGGCTTTTTGTCTCCGTTGCCAGAATCGAACCAGAGAGGCGTAGAACGCTCGCAAGGAGTTTGGCAGTTATCATGGTCATCGTAGGAATTGCCATAGCCGGGGTTGTAGCGTACTTGGCCTTCACACCCCCTTCGTCAACAGTCCAAGCCAGCTACGCTCCTCAAGCCACTGTCGTGAGGCCAGTCATTTACGTACCACAAAATAACGCGACAGCGGGGCCGAGGATCTCTGTTTCTCCAGATCTCGTCAATGTCGGCCAGACTGTTACGGTAAGTGGAGCGGGCTTCCCTCCTAACACTCAGGAGGCACTCTCGTGGTCCACGAGGAGGGGTAGCAACATAAAGGGGTTCAAATTGGTCGCGGAACCTCTGAAGAATGTAACTACCGACTCAAGCGGGTCTTTCACCTTCAGCATGCAAGTCCCCGCAGATCTAGGAGGGATTCACTACATCTCTGCGGGCAGCCTAACCCAAAATTCCAACGGGACAGTCTTCATTCAGAGGTCAGCGTCAATCAACGCTACACAAGGCCCTGCGGGGTCGGTCGTGGCTATAACATTGCTGGGAGTGGGATGGACGTTCAACACCAACATAGCCGCTCTCGACTACGATAACTCGTACATCGGCTTCGGATGCGGTTTTAACAGCGGAGGCAATGTCACCTTCTATCTGACTGTTACGGGCGCCCCAGGCATACAGACGATAGATGTCTACCCTTCAGTATGGTGGGGCAATAGCACTCCTTACAATAAGATACCAATCGAATACGACTTCCCGATGCTTACGCCTCAGGACCACCCAGCACTCATGCCTTCATTCCATTTCACATTCCTCATCACTGGGTCAGGCCAGCAGGGCCAGTCCAGTGGTGCAATTCTCCCATCAGCTCCTCCATTGGCGCTGATGGGCTTCGCGATTGCCTGCGTGTTTCCGCCGAGGGCGCGATATTCTGACTCTACAACTAGTGTTGAGGTTTCAAGAAAGTAATGGCCTCCTCCTCCCCCGACGAGGAAAGCGAAAAGGCGCAACGAGAGGCCCCGCTTGGAAAGATGTCGGGTTCCCCCGATGATCAGCGAAGGCGTTTCCTAAAAATTTCCCTCGTGGCCGGGCTGGTCCTTGCCGTAGGGGGCATCGCCTCTATTGCCCAGTCCCTGTTCAGCCCTCTTTCGCCTGAGCCTGGGCCTCCTCCCCCGTCGACCGAGACAGTAACCCAGACGGTGACTGTTACTTCGGGAGGCGCGAGCACAGCCAGCACTACTTCGCAGACCTCCACTCTGACGACAGCCTCCCCGTTCCCCCGGGTGAGAATCGCAAACATGAGCGACCTGGCTGGGGGCAAGACGGTTATTTTCAATTACCCGCTGGAAGAAACGCCGAACGTTCTGGCCAAGCTCGGGGTGAAAGCCGAGGGGGGAGTTGGACCCGATGGAGACATAGTCGCATTCAGCACCGTATGCCAGCACCTGGGGTGCATCATCGGTTTTGTTCCCGCTGGTGGCTCACCACTTTGTAACAGCGGCTACACTGCGTCCGGTCCAGTCGGTTACTGCTGCTGCCACGGGAGCATCTACGACTTCGCCAACGGGGCGAACGTCCTATCGCCCCCCGCCCCGAGGCCACTTCCGCAGGTCACCCTGGAATTTGATAGCTCCACTGGGGATATCTACGCAGTAGGGATGGGCCCCCCTACCATCTTCGGCCATGACACGGGGAGCAATGACGTCCTGAACGACCTGCAGGGCGGCACCCTGGTAAGCTAGGGGGTGGAGGCTACGGACGAAGACTCCCAGCAGGGGGGAAGAGCTGAGAATGAGAGAACAGGCCTCGTCGAGAGGACCCTCGGCTGGTTCGACTCGAGGCTCGGGCTGTCCTACCAACTGCTGCGCCCGGCGCCCCAGTACTCCATCAACCCCTTCTACTGGCTAGGGGCTCTCGCAACAGTTGCATTCGTGATCCAGGGCGTCACGGGAGGGATAATGCTGCTGTATTACGTCCCCAGCCCCACCCAGGCCTACGCGACCACCCAGTACATCTTCCAGAACGTCAGCTACGGGACCTTCCTCGAGACCATCCACCTGTACACGGCCTACGCCATGATTATGCTCGCATTCATGCACATGATGCGCGGGTATTTCGTCTCGGTCCACAAGAAGCCGAGGGAGCTGATGTGGGTCGTAGGAATGGTGATGGGCTTCGTCACACTGGGCTTCGGGTTCACCGGGTATCTGCTTCCGTGGACCATCGTTTCGAAGTCAGCCACGGACGTTGGGATTGGGATGATAGGCGCCCTCCCCCAGCCGTTTGCGTCGTCTCTGACCTTCCTCATAGTGGGATCGGGGACCGACGCGGGGGAGCTCTTGCGTTTCTACGACCTGCATGTATTCATCCTCCCCGCGGTCCTTCTCGTCCTCTTGGTCGTGAAGATGTACATGCTCGAGTCTCACGGGGTGTCCGAGCCCACGACCGGCGTAGAGTCCCTCCCTCCAAAGAAACGGAGGCTGATACCGATTTTCCCCGATGTTTCCATCTACCTAGTTGAGCTCGCAGCCCTCTTCGGGGCTGCGGTGATTCTCATATCTGTAATCTTCCCCCTGACCCTCCCTCAGGAGTACTCGGCGGCGTTGGCCGGCCAGTCCGTCGCGCAACCTGACTGGTACTTCCTCTGGATCTATCAGATTCTGAAGATATCCGCCTTCGAAGAGGCAGGCTTACCCGTTGCCCTTTCTGTTGTGACCCTGATATTCATCGCACTGGTACTGCTGCCTTTCATCGACAGGGGGAAGACAAGGAGCATCCAGGACAGAATGGTGTACGTCACTCTAGGTGCGATCTTCGTCGCGGAAGTGGCAGTCCTGGCAGTGTGGGGGTACCTCACCCCCGGGATGGCGATACCTGATGAGACAGCTCTCCTTGTTCTGGGGGGGACCGCACTCTTGGTGGCCCTTGTTTCGGTGGTTGCTTACAGAGCGGTATTCGGGGGGCTTAGGGTGTTCGCGAAGAGCAGGGGGGGCCAGGGCGTTCCTTCCGTCGCGGCGTCGTCTTCGGTTCCGAAGCTCGCGCCGAAATCGGCTGCTATCTGGACCTCGAGCACTTTCGTTATCCTCTTGGCTGCAGGGGCCTTCTTCATAGGGGAATCTATCAACCAGGTGGTCAGCCTCGTCCTCGGTACGACCGCGGCCCTGCCATCCCTGGCTCTGTCCCTCGTAGGCCTTTCGCTTACCGTCTTGGGGATTTTGTACTTCCTTTACCGGCTCGACCTGGGGAGTGGCGCAATAAGGCGCAGAGTCCGCGCTTTCGAGATAGGGTGGAAGGAGTGACTGCCAGGCAGACCATACCTGAAGGGAACGCGGTAGTTACCGAGCGAATGGCGGTCAGAATCGTTTCTCTGCTCCTTATCGTCGCAGCGGTCTGCGTTTTCGTCCTGTGGTCGGCAAACCCCATGGGGTCTGGGAGCGAAACTACGTTCGCGCTCTTTCTCGGAGCGGATCTTGTCGCCGTTGCCATGATCTCCTATGTCCAGAGGTCGGTTTCAGAACAAGAGAGCATCAGCAGAGCGCCTCTGATAGCGGGGTGCTGTTTTGTACTAGTCCTCGTGGTCGCCGGAATATACCTGCTCTAAAGGCACTTAGCCGCAGTTATGTTTCCGTTGTATACCCGCCCACAGCGCCGAATACGCCTCCGGCCAGGCCCAATACTACCGCTCCGAAGGCACCGAAGAAAGCCCCTATCACAATCCCAAGAAGGGTTCCGGCGGTGAACTCTCGCATCTCTTTGTGGGACCAATTCTGGACTACAACAACTCCAGTCAGGGCGTAATTTGTGAGATAGAGCCCTACATACGTGGGGGTCACGGCGTTGATGACAATCAAATCGAGGTACCAGAGGTACCCGGTGAAGAGGTTCCCGACAATGAGCAGGATAAGCCACTTCCGCGACAGGTTGGTGCGACCAAAGTGTGTGCTCCAGAGTGCTAGAATCAGTATAAGCGGAAACCAGACTACCCCGAACACCCAGTAGGGTATCCCCATCAGGGAGGCGTAGCTAGAGAAGTTCACGGCGAACCAATTCGTCGTGAACGCTTTTTCCTGCCAGGCGTGGTAGAATGCCTCGCCCACCCCCACCACTGAAAGCAGCAGGAAGGCGAGAGAAGCTCTCATGCCCTCTTTCGGGGCGAATTTTGCCTAATAAGGACATAGGCGTTTGCCAAGTTCGAGAATAGAAAGTCGCCTCCGCTCCGATGGGTTACTTAGGTTCAGACTCTTTCGTTAAGGCCAGCATCCGGCTGATCCCTCAAAGGGTGCCGAGAATATTCATGTCGCTCTCCGTCAACCCTGCATTCTTGCGGCGTTGTGGACGATTGACTTCCCAGTGACAAGTCCAGATTATCTTCGCATGCGCGCAGGAGAGACGAACCTGTTGTTTCAGGAGTTCATAGCAGTGGCCCTTGAGGGGAGTAAGATTATTACCGCATAACGGCACAGAAGAATTAGACCGCGTTCAGTGATCATGTTTGGCTCATTGATCACGTTGTCAAATGCTCTAAGGGAATTCTGCTATTTTTCAATCGAATCTCGTCGGATTCACACCCCTTCCAAGCGAATCCTAAAGCGGGCCCGGTGGGGCCTGTCCTAAGCACTCCGCGTCTGCCAGGGCTCAAACCCTTGGCTTAGCTAGTGTGTCGAGTAGTAGTCAGCTACTGCCCGGAAAGACTCCTTCGGTTCCCACGGCATGTCCGGATAGGTCGTGCCCTTACGTCGGTCGGGGTAGGTTTTAACGAGGGCGTAGCGTGGAAGATCAGGGTCGAAGTCGATGGAACGTAGCACTTCCTCCGCGTTCCCCTCGGGTAGCCCCGCCCCAGTCTCGATGAAGGTGAATACGAAGGTCCCATAGGCTCCGGCTTCATCGTTCCATCGGAGGAGAGCCGAGAGTTCGTTCGCTTGGGCGGTCTGATCGTAAACATATGTTCCCTTTAGGCGGGGTGGCCACACACTCCAGTCCACGACCTCCCAGCCTCGCCCGCCCATCCGCTCGGCGCCTCGGAAGGTGCAACACCCGAACTCTGCGTTCACGAAGGGCTTGCCCGTCGAGGTGTATCTGCGAAGGAGCTCCGGGTATCCGTCGAACATTGGGTCGCCGCGGTAGAGGTCCACCGCGACATAGTCGAACGGGTCCCAATCCACCTGCTCGAAACCGACCGAAGCGTATGTCAGCTTTCCACGGAACGTTTGGCGGGCGGCCGAAGCGAGGTGACCGAGGAAGTTGTTCAACGATGTGCGCGTGGCAGGCGCGAATAAGATTTCACGTAGTCGCGGATTCGTTAGCCGTTCGAGGACATTCTCGCCTGGGATGAAGCCCTTGGAGAATAGAATAACCTCGCTTCCCACGCTCATGACCACCCGGCCAGGGGATGCCTCCTCTAGGGTGTGCGCCACGTCGGCCGCCCGGGAGATGTAGTCCACCGTCTCCTCATGCTCGCGATCCCACATCTCGGGAGAGAACCAAACTTCCAAACCCTGCTCCAGGGCGAGCTTCGATGCCAATGCGAGCCGGCCCAGATCGAACCCCTGAAGCCGGATTGCGTTACAGTGCAAATCCCTGCGAATGATCTCGATTTCTCGACGCACTATGGAGGGATCGAAGTCGGGCCGCCAGTTCTGCCCCATCATCTCGCGGCCGACATCGTAGCATACGCCCTTCCTGTTCATGCTTGATTTCCTACACTCGCGGGGGTGAGATTTGAACCCGCCTACCTCCAACAGTGGATATGATTGTTGGAGAACTGTCGATCCATACGAACGCCCCAGCGAAGTGCCCTTGACATTCTTGGGCTCGATGCACGGCACCGCGAATAGGTGCCCTGTCAGCCAATCAGAGTTCGTTCTGAGCTATTCCAAACCCGGGCCCGGTGGGATTCGAACCCACGGTCTCTGAGCTTTCGCACTTCAGCTTCGGAGGCTGACGCCCTATCCGTGCTGGGCTACGGGCCCGAGGCTCCCCAGCTGGGGTTGGATAAGAAGGGTTGGCTTCCGAGACCTTTTATCATATGTCAGGGGGGACAGACCATCGTTGAAGTTCAGGGAATTCGAAGAGGAAGTGGAGGAGGTGCTCGCCGACTCATGTAGGGATGCGGGCTTCAAGGACGCCGAAATCGAAGTCAACATTCCCCCCAGCTTCGCTTACGGAGACCTCGCGAGCGCCGTCCCAATTCGGCTCGCCAAGCAGACCGGAGGAGAGCCCGGGGGGATAGCCGTAGCGATAGCTTCGAAGGCAATGGAACACGCCAAGAGATCGAAGTACATCGGCGGAGTGAGCCCCCACCTCGGAGGGTACATCAACTTCTCTCTGAATCGTGCCAGTTTCATTTCCGATAGTATTTCCGACATCTTGCGCGGCGACTTGGGGAAAGAGCGCGAGCCCGGCGAGCGAATCGCCATTGAGCATACGAACGTCAATCCGAACAAGGCCCTGCACATAGGTCATGCCCGGAACCTGGTCCTCGGAGACTCCCTCGTCAGAGTGATGCGATACCTCGGACACAGGGTTCAGGCGCTGAATTACGTGGACGATAGTGGCGCCCAGGTGGCCGACATCATAGTGGGCTTCAGATTCCTTGGCATGCCAGACGAAGCACCCGCAGGCGTCAAGTACGACGTCTATTGCGGAGATAACGTCTACACTAAGGTCAACGAGGAATACGCAAAGAACCCCCAACTGAAAGAGAAACAGTCCCTGGTGTTGAAGGAGATAGAGGGGGGCACCGGCGACATCGCAGAATACACAGGGGGGATAGTGAGGCGGATTCTCCAAGCACAGCTCTCCACCTGCTGGAGGATGGGAGCGTCCTACGACCTCCTCAACTGGGAGTCACAGCTAGTCCATTCGAAGATGTGGGAGAAGATCTTCGACTCGCTGAAGAAGATGGGATATGTTGAGTTTCAAGACCAGGGAGAGAACAAGGGGTGCTGGGTCATTCCCGATCCGGAGACAGGAGAGCAGAAGGTGGTCGTCAGGTCGGACGGCACGGTTGTGTATGTCGCAAAGGACATCCCCTATGCTGCTTGGAAAATAGGAATAATCGATGACCCCTTCGGCTACGATGTATTCGCTCGCGACCAGCCGGGGGGCATCCTCTACTCAACGACGTTGTCAGGCAAGAAGTCCAGCATGCACTTCGGGGGGGCCCAGCTGGCGATCTCTGTCATAGACACCAGGCAGAGCTACCTGCAGAGAATAGTCGCCAAGGTGCTTGACAAGCTGCACGAAGGGGCTTCGAGGAGGTATCTCCACAGGGGGTATGAAGTCGTGTCGCTATCTAAGAAGACGGCCGAGGCCATCGGATTTGAGATCGAGGGTGAGTTCGCTCACATGTCGGGGAGGAAGGGTTTGTACGTGAACGTCGACACCATGCTCGAGAAGTTAAAGGAGAAGGCGAAGGTCGAGACTAGGAAGAGGAACCTGCCCGAATCGGAACAGTGGGTGGAAGACGTGGCCGAATCTTTGGCGGTCGCTGCGCTCCGGTACGAGCTCCTCAAGCAGGACCCCGACAAGATGATAGTATTCGACATGGAGGACGCGCTGCAGTTTCAGGGGGACACTGGCCCCTATCTCCTCTATACCTATGCCAGGGCAAGACGCATACTTGACAAGACCGACGGGAAGCCGAGGATAAGCTCGTCCGCAGCGGCGAAGCTCGACAAGCGCCAGGAGGTCCAGCTCGCAAAGCAGATGTCGATGCTCGACATGAGCGCGGCCGATGCCGCAGAGTACCTCTCCCCCAAGGAAATAGCGTTGTTCGCCCATGAGCTCGCGGTCCGTTTCAACGACTTCTACGAGAGCGTCCCAGTGAACAAAGAGCCGGACCCCGAGCTTAGGGACGCCAGGCTCGCGCTAGTAGACGCCGCGAGCCGAGTCCTCGCCGAGTCTATGCAGCTGATGGGCGTACCCCTTAAAGATCGAATATGAAGCGCGAAGTTAAGTTGGCTTCGTTTGACATGGATGGGACCGTCCTCGAACACAACAGTAGTTGGGTGGCCATTCACAGACACTTCGGAACGGAGCGCAAAGGAGCCGCATCCCTAAGGCTCTACACTGAGGGTAAGATTGACTACCGTGAGTTCATGCGAAGAGACATTTCTTCATGGCCTAAGGGTGTCAGCCGGGACGAGATTAAGAGCATTCTGTCGGACTACAGGCTGCGGCGGGAGGCGCCTGGAGTGTTCGAGGAGCTTCGTTCCCGTGGGATACAAACTGCTCTAGTCACGTCGGGCATAGACATCCTAGCGAAGGAAGTCGCGAAGGATTTGCGGATTGACTATTGGCTCGCCAACGGCCTGCGATTCGATGGGGAAGGGAAGCTCCTCCCGAAGGGGATTGGTAGAGTGGACCCCACCAGGAAGGACCTAGCGTACCTGAGACTCCTCAAGAAGGTCGGGATTCCCCGCACGAAGACCATAGCCGTGGGCGATACTATCTACGACCTCGCGTTCCTGAAGTCGGCCGGGCTCGGTTTCATGCTTGCCCACACAACAAGAGTCCCGGACCCGAGTATAGTCCACATCGAGAAGCTAACTGAGATATTCGACCACATTTAACGTGTAAGCAGAAAATCCACGGCCTTCAGGCACGAGTGGTTCACGAAAGATGTTTTTACCCGGTCGCGGCAAGGATGGGCCAGGTGTTCCAGATGGATGACAAGCTTCTGTTGATTCCAGGACCGACGAACCTTTCACCTCGCGTCAGAGAGGTGATGGCAGGCCCGCAGCTCCCACACGTCGGTTCCCAGTTCTACTCCTTGTTCAAGGAGACGGTGGCCCTGGCTAGGTACGTCTTCAGGAACGAAAAAGGTGTCCAAATCGTTTTCACTGGCTCAGGGACCGTGGGAATGGAATCTTCGGTGGTGAGTCTCGTAGCCCACGGAGACAGAACGCTCACTCTGATGAACGGATACTTCGGCCACAGGATGCTCATGCTCAACCAAGTCCATGGTGCCCGCGCTGACAGCATCGACCACCCTATCGGGGAGGCGGCGGACCCAGACGCCCTTAGGCACCAACTCCAGAAGAACAAGTACAGCGTGGCGTTCATCACCCACATTGATACCTCCAGTTCAGTAATCAATCCTGTGAAGGAGCTTGTCGAGGAGTGCCAGAAGGCGGGCGTGCTCTCGGTAGTTGATTCCGTTTGCGCCATTGGGGGCGTCCCACTCGACTTCGACAAGCTAGGGGCTGACATCGTTTTCACGGCCTCCCAAAAGGCGCTGGCAGGTCCGCCGGGTGCAGTAATGGTGGCCGCGTCTCAAAGAGCCATCGAGCACATGGAGAAGCGAAAGGAGCCGATCGAGTCCTATTACATGAACCTCCTGAAATGGAAGCCCATCATGGATGACCCACGGATGTACCTGGCGACCCCGGCCACGCAGGTGATAATGGCGCTCAGGGAGGCGATGCTGGAGGTGAAGGAAGAGGGCATGGAAAGCAGATGGGCGCGGCACCGAAAGCTTGGCGAAATAACAAGGAGCAGGGTCGAGGAGTGGGGACAACGATTCGTAGCCGAGGAAGGCCACAGGGCCGACACGGTGACTTCGTTCTGGGTCCAGAAGGAAAACGCAGGGGAAATCCAGGGGACCCTTGAGAAGGAGCACGGAATAATGATAGCGAGGGGAATCTATGAAGACAGGGACAAGATGCTCAGGATAGGCCACTTTGGGATACTGACCACTGACACGCTCAGGGGTGCCCTCGACACTCTCGAACAGGTCATGAAGGAGTTGGGGGCAGTGGCCGGAGGCGTGAAAGTCGCCACTTCAGACAACAAAAGATAGAATCCTTTTATCGCGTCGAGAAAGGTCGGTAAACTCGTAGCCCGGTCGTCTAGTGGTCAAGGATGGGGGCCTCTGGAGCCTTCGACCTAGGTTCGAATCCTAGCCGGGCTAACCTACTTCAAGTTCTGGTTCGCGGCTAGGTGCAATCCAACCAAGAACTGTTCCTGGACAGGGAACCTTTCCTGCGGTTGGAAGGAGTTGCGCATTGCTACAACGCTCAGACCTGCCGGTTCACTCCTGATTCTGAGCCTGCTGCGTAAGCCTGCCGAGACTCGGGATTCCAATTTGTGTCCTTCTGATTGCGACCCGCGAAGCAACCGGAGAGATTATCGTCGTGACTATCCCGATGACGACAACCACGGAGAACAGGACTTGGTCGATCAGGCCCAACTGGAATGCAGCGGCCGCAACAACAAGCTCCACAAATCCCCTTGAGTTCATGAGGAATCCTATTGTCACGCTCTCCGCCGAAGGAAATCGCGCCAGCTTGGCGCCGGCATAGCCTCCAAAGAGTTTGCTAGCAACCGCCACCAGGAGGAGGGCGGAAATGAGAGCCGCCACTTGGCCAATTGACGCAACTACTAGCTCCGTGCCAATGAAGGCGAATGCCAATGGTCCGAAGAATCCGAAGGCCGTTCCTCTGATGGTCTCATCAGCCTTGCTGAGCTTCTCGGGCCCGGCTAGCTCACTCAAAAGGAGCCCTGAGAAGAAAGCGCCGATCGAAAGCTGTAACCCGGCCCACTCGGCCAAGAGGGATACTCCAGCTGCGAAGATGAAGAGGATTGCGATGAACGACCCAGGAGTCCTCATACGGGAGGAAAACCGCTGAGTGAACTCGCGGACTCGCACAACGTTGATTCTAAGAAGGTGCTCGCAGAGAAAGAGAGCGCTGAGGAAGCATGTTATTTCGCTAATTGCCAAGCCGATGTTGAGGTCGCCTCCAGTGGCTTGCCCTGGGCCGAGTTGCTGAATAATGCCCAGCGCCACGAATGCGACCACGTCGTCAATCACCCCAGCGGCAATCACGGCAGCTCCCAGTTCGCTGTCGAGGAGGCCCATTTCCATTAGGATTATGGAGTTCACCGGGACCGCAGTAATGGAGATGGTCAGGCCTACCGTGAGTGAGCTCACAAACCCAATTCCGAAGATTCTCGCAACATCAAAGCCAGCAGCGAAAGGGACAATGAACGCGACGGATGAGACGATTGCACCGCGCATACCTGCTGCGATAATTTTGGATGGCCTGACGGCGAGACCAGTCAGTAGCATTATGAAGAAAAGCGCTACGCTCTGGATCGCGCCAAGATTTGCAGTCGGCTGGACGATGTTGAGCAGGGACGGCCCCACTATGACGCCCGCTAGAAGTTGACCCACGATCGCCGGCTGCCCCACCCTGTTGAGGACCTCGCCCATGAGCCAGGAACTTCCGAGCATCACGAAGACGGCCAGGAAGAGCTCTACCAATCCGAAGCCACCACGGGGGCGCATTCGTCGCTCACCGGCTCCTTTATCCCTGGCAAGCCATTCGCCAAGCCACGTGCCACCGTCGCCTGCATAGTGAGTCGAGTCGCCTTCCCCGTATTTGAGAGCGACCAACACTCAATTCAGATTCTGGATACACAACCGTTCGCGCGACTGGTCAAGGAGCTTCGTGGTCGGCGATGGTCCAGGCTCTGGCCCGAACTGACCAACGTCATCGGAACCGAACAAGGAATCTGTCTGCTCAGTCAGAGACTGACTCTAGACTTTGGTCAGAACGGCCAGGTCGCTCCACAGCGAGGGCATTTGTAGCGGAAGCGTTTCTTTCCGACTGCGTCAGTAGTTTCGCTTACTAACAGCAGTTCGCTTTTCTTGCAGTATGGACAGAGATGTGTCATCGTAGCATTGTGAGTGGGTTGTCGACTTAAACGTCTTCTAGAGCGAACCCGTCACTTCATGCGCGTTCTTTGTCGCGTGAGGGATTCGCGTTCTCCGCCGCCGACTATCTATTGCGATAATGTTTGGGATATCGATTATATAGTCTATTTCTGTCCCCCTTTCCATGGTGAGGGAGACCGGGGTCAAAGTTACGGGAGGGGAAGGACTGCACCCACACAGCGCACCCAGGGGGCTGCTGGAGGTCTACTCGCTCCTGAGTATTGCACGGAGGCCGATGCGCGGATACGATCTGATAAAGGAAATAGAAATGAAAACAGACGGTACTTGGCGGCCGGGTCCGGGGGCCGTGTACCCTCTGCTTCGGAAACTGGCGAAGCGGGGGGACATCTCGGCAAAGAAATCCGCTGAGTTTGGTCCAAACCAGATGATCTACGAGATTACATCTCAGGGGCTTCGGAGGATATCGGTTGCGAAGAAAGTAATGAGGTCCTATCCGGCAAGGTGGAAGATGATAAGCTCTCTGTTCCTCGAGCTTCTGGAGCCGGACGACCTCGTGAAGTTCGTGCTCAGCCTGTTCGAGTTCCAAACGGAAATCCTTCGGACAATCCTCGATTCTGAAAAGACGGGGCTCAGTGAGGAGGACAAGGTGTTCGCACTCCGCCAGTACAGGCTGAACCTTGAGAGGGAGCTTGCTCGCGCGGATGCGTCAATCAGGATGCTTGGCGGGAGGTTAGGGCAGGAGAACGCTCCTACAGGGACTGCACGAAAGAGGGGAAGGGCATGAGCATGACAGCGCTGGTCACTCCTGTGACCGTCCAAGATAGTGAGGCGATGATCAGGGTTGAGCATCTGAAGAAGAAGTTCGGGGACTTCGTGGCGGTGGGCGACGTTACCTTCGACGTGAAGAGAGGAGAGGTGTTCGGACTATTGGGTCCCAACGGTGCCGGTAAGAGCACCATCCTGAGAATACTCTCGACCCTAGCCAGGCCGACCGGCGGGACTGCGAGCATAGGGGGATACGACGTCGTGGAGCAGGACAACGAGGTTCGTAAGCTGGTGGGGATTGTCTCAGAGAAAATGATAATGTACGACCGCCTCACAGCCAAGGAGAATCTCTGGTTTTTCGGGAGCCTGTTTGACATCCCCACCGACACCCTGAGCAAGCGGATTGACGAGCTGTTGGAGCTGGTCCAGCTGACCAAGTGGAAGAACTCTCTCGTGGGAACATTCTCCACAGGCATGCGCCAGCGCATGAACGTGGTCCGGGCCCTACTGAATATGCCCCAAGTTCTCTTCCTGGACGAACCAACCCTGGGTCTCGATCCTCAGTCGTCTGTGGAAATTAGGGAGTTCGTGAAGAAGCTCAACAAGGAGACGGGTACCACCATAATCGTGACCACCCACACGATGGTGGACGCAGACATGCTTTGCGATCGGATTGGCATCATAGACCATGGAAAGGTGGTCGCTCTTGACACGTCTTCCAATCTGAAGAGGCTCATCTCGGGGACAAACAATATTGTCCTGAAGATGGACCTACCAAACCTCAGTCCTACTCTGGTCGAAGGCATCAGGACTCTGGAAAATGTCAAGTCCGTCTCCCAGGACGACTCCACTCACCTCAAGGTCATAGCGAGTGGCGACGACGCCTTCGACGGCGTAATCGACACTGTGAGAAAGTACGGAGGCAAGATAGCGTCGATGGAGAATGTTCAACCGACCCTCGAAGATGTCTTCCTGCACCTTACCGGTCATGAGGTAAGGGACAGCGCCGACCAGAAGATTCCTCTCGAACGACACCGCGGTTTCATGGGCGGCATGCGGAGGGTCCGGTGAAGTGTGATGGCTTCCAAGGACCTGCTCTCGCACAGCTTCAGAATCGCATGGAAGGACATGGTCGAGCTCTACAGGAACAGGTTCGGCCTGGTACTCCTCATTGTCATGCCCATCTTCATGATGGGGATGGTTGGTTTCATCTACCCCAGCAACACGAATTCGGGGAACAACCTGCCTGTCGGTGTTGTCAACCTGGACACAGGGAGCCAAAACTCGACGGCCGCAAGCCAAACTTTTCTTTCCGTGCTTCACCAGATCAATAACAAGACTAGCATGTTCAAGCTTACTAATCTAAGTAGCATTTCCGCTCTAAAGGACTCGATTCAGAGAGGAGATCTCGAGGGTGGTATAATCATCCCAAGCAACTTCAGCGGGAGTCTCCTCAGTGGAAAGCAGGGGACGGTGATGATAATGACTGACACGTCGAACCCGCAGGTGTCAGCTACCATCCAGACGCTCCTCTCAGCAGTGTTCAACGAGATGAGCACCGGAATGGCCCAGCAGGAAGTCATGGCGCTCAGCCCGTCCGTCGGTCCTGGCGGGGCACTGGCGATAGTTCAGCCCCTCAAGGTGGTCGCGCAGGGAATCGTCCCGGGATCATCCAACTATTTCGAGTTCGTCGCTCCGGGCATTATGGCGATGACGGTCATGATGAGCGTAATGACTGGGCTCCCCGGAGCGATATCTCAGGAGAAGGAGGTAGGGACCATGGACGGCATGATGGTAGCACCAATCAGCAGGCTCTCGATCATCCTCGGGAAGACCTTGGCCCAGACGGCTCGGGGGCTGCTCCAGGGAGTCATCCTAATGATACTGGCCGTGTTCCTATTCGGTGTCACCATTCAGGGGAATATTCTCCTAGTCTTCGGGTTGATGCTCCTCGGGGTGTTCAGCTTCGTTGGCTTGGGGATAGTCCTGACCTCAATAACCAGCGATCAGCAGACGGCCACCATGCTCATGACCACCATCATGTTCCCCATGATGTTCCTGAGCGGGGTATTCTTTCCAATCCAACAGATGCCCTGGTACATGCAAGACATCTCGAAGATGCTCCCACTCTCCTACGCCACGGACGCACTAAGAAAGGTGGTGGTGCTTGGAGCAGGCATACCAGACATTGCAACTGATCTGACGATTTTGATAGCTTTCGGAATCGTGATGACAGCCATCGCGGTTCCCGTCTTTAGGCGAGCTATGACCAGGTAGCTGATAGGTCTTGCGTGGTCGGTCTACGTAGGATAGGGTTTCTACTAGAAACAGACGCCTCTAATCACGGTTGGGCTAACCTCTCTCGCACAACTCCTTGTGCAACATCATGCAAGTCTTACGTGCGATTAATAGAACGGGACGCCTTTCGCCGGGAGTCAAGTTGAGAAGAAAAAAGTTCCCGATCGTCGCTGGGTTTAAATAGGTGCCTCGGAAAGCCGATTATCGGGTAGCCGATATGTGGCTGGATTGGTCAAAAAGGACTCACAGGGGCCTAAGAACCTGGATTCTCATGATTGTCACGAATCAACCCATGAATGGGGTCGAGATTATGGACACCATGGAATCAACAAGCAGAGGCTGGTGGAGACCGTCGCCTGGCTCGGTTTATCCCATGCTGGAACAGCTCTCCAAGGAAGGACTCGTCAAAAAGCGGGAATCTGACGGGAAGTACGAAATTACACCTCAGGGCAGGGAGGAGGCCGAGTGGCCCTCACGGATGCGAGGGACGGGTCCCAGGTCCGTGGAGGGAATCTTGGGCGACATGTCGAGCAACATCTCTTATCTCGAGGACATGGCACGATCGAAGGACCCAGAATTTGTCCAGAACAACAAATTAATTAGGGAACTCGCAAACAGGCTATCCAAACTGGGTGGGGACTCGTGAGCCAGCAAGCAATTGTCAAAGTGGAGGGACTATCAAAGTCCTTTGGACAGCTTAAGGCAGTCGATGGCGTCTCGTTCGAAGTTCATGAAGGTGAAATCTTCGGCTTTCTCGGTCCCAACGGAGCGGGGAAGACCACCACCATCAACATGCTTACTACCCTTCTCAGCTCCTCTGGAGGCAGCGCGACAATAGATGGGCTCGATATCCACACGCACGCCACCGAAGTTAGGAGAACTGTGGGAGTGGTTCCCCAGGAATACACTGCGGACGAGGACCTGACGGGACTCCAGAACATACTGCTCTGCGCCGACCTTTACGGGATTCCTCGAACTAACTCGAAGCCACACGCGATGGAACTGCTCAAGCTTGTCGAACTCGAGGACGCAGCAAACAGGAAGGTAAGTACATACTCCGGAGGGATGAGACGCAGGCTGGAGCTGGCCTGCGGTCTAATCAACTATCCAAAGCTCCTCTTCCTTGACGAGCCTACCCTTGGGCTGGATGTCCAAACGAGAACTGCGGTTTGGAACTACATTAAGATGTTGAAGGAGGAATACAGGATGACCCTCTTCCTCACCACGCACTACCTGGAGGAGGCGGACTCCCTGTGCGACAGAATCGCGATTATCGACCACGGGCACATAATCAGGATAGGGAGCCCCGACGAGTTGAAGGCGAGCATCGGTGGGGACGTGATCGTCGTGGGAGTTGCGGAGAACGAACCTGACATTTCGGACGATATCAAGGTGCTCCCCCTTGTCAAGGAGGTCAAGAAGAGCGACCACGAATACAGGGTGAAGTCGGAAGTCGGAGAGGAGTCGTCAATCCAGATAATAGACCTCGTCAGGTCCAAGGGACTCCACGTGACGAAGATTTCCTTGACAAAGCCCACCTTAGACGAGGCCTACCTCGAGTTTACTGGGCGCAGCATCAGAGAAGAGGAGGCAAACAAGATGGATACGTTCAAGCAAAGAGTGACGATGATGAGGGCTCGAAGGTGAAGATGGAATGACCGAAGACGTCACAAGATCGACCATGACAACTCAAGAAGTCGTCACTGAGGAGCAGAAGGAAAGAGAGCAAGAGCGCGCCTTTAGGGCGGCCCCGCAGCTCAACAAGAGTCCCTGGCACGGGCTCTGGGCCCTGACCAATAGGGACCTGGTCAAATGGTACAAGAACCCGATTCAGCTAATCATCTCTCTTGTCCAGCCCATCGTATGGCTGGGGCTCTTCGGGAAGGCTTTCAACATCACCGGGTTCTTTTCGGGGCAGGTACCAGCGGCTCAGCTGAACACCATAGATCTCGGCACCTTCGGCACGACTAGCTACTTCTCATACCTCAGCGCAGGAATGCTTGCATTCATCATACTCTTCACGGCCGCCTTTGCAGGCATGTCGGTCGTATGGGATCGGAGGTTTGGCTTCATGAATAAGGCGCTAAGCACGCCGGTGAGCCGCGGCTCCATAGTAATAGGGAAGATAGCCCAGAGCACTGTCCGCTCGCTCATTCAGGCGGCCATTGTGTTACTAATCGCGGTTGTCTTGGGGATGGATACTACCAACTTCAGTCTCTTCAGCGTCGGGGGTTCATTCATCATGCTGTTCCTCATGTCCTTTGGCCTCTCGGCGCTCTTCGTTATGCTTGCTCTCAGGTCGAGCGACTGGCAGACTCAAATGGCGGTAATTAACCTATTGAACCTCCCTCTACTGTTCGCAAGCAACGCGATGCTCCCGGTGAAGATAATGCCCGGCTGGCTTCAGTCGGTCGTGCAATACAATCCGGTCAGCTATGCGGTGGATGGAGTCAGACAAATGCTCCTCGGTGCGGGTTCAGCTGCTTCGGCAGCTGCAGGTTACACTACTCTTGCGCCCCTCTGGGTCGACTTCGGCGTGCTGACCGTGTTCGCTGTACTCCTTTCGGTCCTGGGAATCGTCCTTTCCTGGAGACTCCTGACAAAATAGTACCGTAGTTCTGAAGTGATCCAGCTTCAATCGCGTAGCTGCAGAGATTGCGGTGACCTTGGACCTTACCCTATCAGCAGGGCTCCCGGGACTTCGCGTATGACCAGCCGCAGTAGGCACACGAGCACTGGAC
>Ga0187770_10000236_pt1 | contig 27319 bp, 21 predicted proteins | sample 0116_SJ02_MP02_2_FD_133154 | JGI IMG/M metagenome (GOLD analysis project Ga0187770, IMG submission 133154) | Tropical peat soil microbial communities from peatlands in Department of Meta, Colombia - 0116_SJ02_MP02_20_MG | ecosystem: Environmental > Terrestrial > Soil > Wetlands > Peat | place...
GAGTTCTTCCGGGAGAACACGGGCATGACCGACTTCGACATCGAGGTCGAGGTCGACCGCTACATCGTCATGCCCGGTCAAGCGCTCGCCTACAAGCTCGGCCAGCTGAAGATCCGCGAGCTGCGGAGCTTCGCGGAGGTGACGCTCGGGGAGCGGTTCGACGAGCGGGCGTTCCACGACGTCGTCCTCGAGGAAGGAGGCCTTCCCCTCGGCGAGCTCGACACCCGCGTTCGCGCCTGGGTCGGCCGCCAAAAGCTCGCGGCGCGGCCGACCCGCCGACGCGCGGCTCCGGCCCGTGGCAAGCCACGCCCCCGAGCGCGACCCCGCCGGCGTCGTCGCTGAACCGACACGACGACGGAGTCGACCCGGATGAAGGTCGTCGTCCTCGGCGGCGGCGGACTGACCGGTCGCGGGGCGGTCCGCCAGCTCGCCGCGGGCGTGGTGTTCGAGGAGATCGTCGTCGCGGATGTCGACCGGCGCCTCGCCGACGCCGCGGCGGGTGCGGCCGGCTCACATGCCCGGCCGGCTCCCCTCGACGTCCGCGACCGATCGTCGACCGAGGCGCTCCTTCGCGGGGCGGCCGCGGTCGTCAACGCGACCCCTTACGAGCTGAACGTCGAGGTGATGGGAGCGGCCCTCGACGCCCGGGTCCCGTACCTCGACTTCGGGGGGCTCTTCCACACGACCCGCCGTCAGCTCGCCCTCGACCGGTCGTTCCGGGAGGCGGGAGTGCTCGCCATCCCCGGGCTCGGCCAGGTCCCGGGGATCTCCAACGTTCTCGCGATGGCGGCGGCCGAGCGGCTGGAGGCCGTCACCTCGATCGTCCTGCGGGACGGGTGGAGGGACCTCCGGGTCGGGGATCCGCGACCGTCGTTCACCTGGTCGCCGACGACGTTCCTGGACGAGATGGTACGGCCCGCGGTGGTCTTCGAGGACGGGGGGTACCGCGAGCAGCCCCCCCTGAGCGGGGCGGAGGAGTACGACTTCGCTCCGCCGGTTGGGCGAACAACGGTCTACCGGACGCTGCACTCCGAGCCGGCGACGCTTCCGGAGAGCCTGAAGGAGAAGGGGCTCCGTCACTGCGAGTGGAAGGAGGGTGGCCCCGGTATCGAGCTCCTCCGGGACCTCGGTCGGTTGGGGCTCGGCTCGGACCGGCCGGTGGACGTCCACGGCGTCCCGGTCGTTCCCCGGGAGTTCACGGCCGCGCTCCTGCGCCGGGAGAACCTTCTGGGTCCGCCGGAGGGAGCGGTGGTGGACGACTGGGAGGTCCTCGACATCGAGCTCCGAGGGTCGGCGGGCGGCCGCCCTGCGGTCGTGCACGCCGTGGCGCGGTTCCCGCCCTGGCCCGCCTGGCATCTCGCCGCGACGGGGTACGCGGTCGGGACCGCAGGAGCGGTCGGCGCGGAGATGATCGCGAGAGGAGAGATCCGGGGGGTGGGGGTGATCCCTCCGGAGCGGTGCGTGCCGACCGCCGCCTTCCGTCGGGAGCTGTCCCGTCGCGGGATCGAGACCGCGATCGTCCCGCCCGAGGCTCCCTTACCGCCTCGGTAGCCGAACCGACAGCGGTGGGTCCACGGGTCAGGAACGGGGCTGGCCCCCGATCGTAGCGGCACCCCCCGCGCCCCGGTCGGGTATCCGCATCGCACCATAGTTTACGTCAAGAAAGAGGGTTCCGGCCCCCGCTCATCTATATATACGCACCCCGGGGTGAATGGGGCGCCGGAGATGCGTTTCTCATGGCGGACTCGGAAGTCGCCCCGTCCACCCCGCCGGAGGTCACCACCGGCACGCGCCCTGCGCCCCGGCTGACCGCCGAAGGGACGGCCGAGCCGCCCAAGCCGCCGCCGTCCTCCTCTCCGTCTCCCGAAGCGGCTCCCCCGGTCAAGAAAGAGGCGGGCGTCGAGAGCCCGCCCGGGGAAGCGGAGCCGGCCCCCCTCCCGATCCCGATCGCCCGCCTCGTCCCGAAGCTGAGGAAGAGCGCGAAGCTGTTCGCGGAAGGGAAGGAGCGGATCCCGAACTCCTCCAGCTCGGTGATCCGGGTCGCCTCCTACGACCCGGTCCCGCCGTTCATCGCCCGAGGGAAGGGGGTCCGGATCTGGGACGAGGACGACAACGAGTACCTCGACTTCAACCTCGCCTACGGGGTCCTGATCAACGGTCACGCCCCGAGCGAGCAGGTCAAGGCGATCCAGGAGACGATCGCCTTCGGCCTCCACTTCGCGAGCCCTACGGCGCTCGAGGTCGAGGTCGCCAAGCTGTTCCAGAAGCTCGTCCCGAACGCCCAGCGCGTCGCGTTCTGCTCCAACGGCTCGGACGCGACGATGAACGCGATCCGGATTGCACGGGCGGTGACCGGGAAGGACGCGATCCTGAAGTTCGAGGGCCATTACCATGGCCAGCACGACCTCGCGCTCATCAGCGCCGAGGCGCCGCCGGTCGTCTCGGGGCTGGACGAGTACCCGAGGCCCCTTCCGAACTCCGCCGGGATCCCGCCCGGGGTCACGGACTACGTCCTGGTCGCCCCGTTCAACTCGGTCGCCGCGTTCGAGCGGATGGTCCGGCGCTACCGGGACCGCCTCGCGGCGGTCATCCTCGAGCCGGTGATGGCCAACGCCGGGGTGATCCCTCCCGCCCCGGAGTTCCTGAACAAGCTGGTCGAGATCGCGCACCAGAACGACATGCTCGTCATCTTCGACGAGGTGTTCACCGGGTTCCGCGTCGCTCCGGGCGGCGCCCAGCAGCTCTACGGCGTCGAGCCGGACCTCTCCTGCTGGGCGAAGGCGCTCGGCGGAGGGGTCCCGATCTCCGCGGTCTCCGGCAAGGCCGAGTACATGGACATGATCGCCCCCGGGCGGATCAGCTTCGGAGGAACGTACTTCGCGAACAACCTCTCGCTCGCCGGCACCCTCGCCAACCTCAAGATGCTCCACCGCGGGGGGAGCGAGCTGTACGCCCGGCTCGGCCACCTCACCGAACGGCTCGAGAAGGGCCTCGAGGAGGCCGCCCGGGACGCGAAGGTCAACGTCCTCGTCCAGTCCGTCTGCGGGATGCTCCAGTTCTTCTTCACGCGACGCAAGAAGATCGTCAACTACCGCGAGGCGCTGCAGATCGACTGGAACCTCTTCCTGAGGCACCACCAGCTCCTGCTCGACCGAGGGATCTACATCCATCCCGACAACTACGAGCGGATCACGCTCTCGACCGTGCACACGGAGAAGGACGTCGATCGGTTCGTGGCGACCGCCCACGAGACGTTCCGAGAGCTGAAGACCCTCCCCCGGGACTATCTGCCGTAGCGCTCCTCCAGGGACCGAACCACCGCGGGGGGCCCGTCCGCGTCCCGCCCTCCCTCGCCTCCGACCGGGGGCACCGGAGGAGGAGCGCTACGGCCACGAACGCCTGCCCGACCGGCCGTCCGGGTTCCCGCCGGTCCGTCCGCCGATCGGACCCCGCTCGGAGAAGCGGTCCAACCTCCCGGCGGCGAAGGCGGGACCGGCGCCTCCTCGTTCGAGCTCACCGGTCCGCCCCTGGCAGGTCACTCCACCCCGCCAACGGTTGGCCGTTCCGAAGGCACGCGCCCTACGCGGGGCCCGGGAACCGGCCGACGGCCGCGGGCAGCTCCGGGCTCAGCGTTGCACGCGACCGCCGACCGTGGAGGAGATAACTCGGGTGTCTTCACGTGGCCGATGACCGAGGCCCGCCGCGGCTCCCGGACCAGGCGGCGACCGAGGCGTGGCATCCCGGTTCCGCGTCCGCGACGTGCCAACCCCGCCGGGGCCGAGATCCCCCCTGCCGAGTTCCGCAAGCTCGGCTACCACGCGATCGACCTCCTCGCGCAGTACTACGCGTCCCTGCCTCAGCGACGCATCGCGCCGCGGGCGACCCGAAGGGAGATCGAGCGGCTCTTCGATGAGCCGCTCCCCCGGCTCGGGAAGGACCCACGGGAGGTCGTCGACCGCTGGTCGACGCGGGTCGTCCCGTACTCGGCCCATCTAGGGTCTCCCCGGTTCTTCGGCTACGTTCACGGCTCCGGGCTCCCCATCGGGGCCCTCGCCGATGCGCTTGCCTCCGGCCAGGCTCCGAACGTCGCCGACCGGCGCGCCTCGCCCGCGGAGTCCGAGATCGAACGCCGCGTGGTCCGCTGGATCGCGGAGATGATCGGCTATCCCGTGACCTGCGGGGGAACGCTCACCAGCGGGGGGATGGCCGCGAACCACGCCGCCCTTCAGGTGGCGCTGCGCAGCCGCAGCCCGTACGACATGACCGAGGACGGGCTCCAGGCGCCCGAGCGTCGCGGACGGTTCGTCCTGTACATGTCCGCCGACGAAGGCCACATCACGATCCGGAGGGCGGCCGAGCTGCTCAATCTCGGCCGCAACGCGGTCCGCGGGGTGGCGTGCCGGGACGACCTGACCCTCGACCCGGCCGCCCTGCTTCGTCAGGTCCGAGAGGATGAACGACGAGGGGACCACCCGTTCTGCGTCGTCGGCCAGGCCGGCTCGATCAACGTGGGCGCGATCGACCCCCTCGCGGAGATCGCGGACGTCTGCCGCGACCACGGCCTCTGGTTCCATGTCGATGGGGCCGCCGGGGCGTTCGGGGCGCTCCTACCGGAACTGCGCCTGTACTACGACGGGATGGAACGGGCCGACTCCGTCACGGTCGACCCCCACAAGTGGCTCTACCTTCCGAAGGAGTGCGGGGGTCTCCTCGTCCGCGACGCGCGGCAGCTCTTGAGGACGTTCCGGGCCGAGGCGTCGTACCTGGAACCTCAGAACGCGGACGACCCGGACGCGACCGGCTTCCGCGCCCTGGGAATGCAGAGCTCGCGAGGGTTCCGGGCGCTGAAGGTCTGGATGGCGCTCCAGCAGCTCGGCACCGACGGTTACACGCGCCTCTTCCGGCAGAACCTCGAGTGCGTCGCGCAACTCGACCGGAAGGTCCGGGGCGACCCGGATTTCGAGCCGCTGCACGAACCGCGGATCTACATCTACTCGTTCCGCTACCGGCCTCATCGGTTCCGCTCGGTAGCGGCCCGGTCCCCCGCGGACGCCCGGGTCCCGGCGTACCTCGACGCGTTGAACCGTCGGATCGCCGACCTCGCGAACCGGACCGGTGAGGTGTTCCTCACGACCACCCGAGTGCGGGGCGTGCTCGCGCTCCGGGTCTCGGTCTGCAACCACCGGACCCGGCTCGAGGACATCGACCGGCTCTTCGCGCTGCTGGGCCGGCTCGGGCGGCGGGCCGACGCCGAGGCCGCTCGAACCTCCACCCAGCGCTCTCGCCCCTAGGGCGCCGCTTTACGGCCGGGGCCTTTCCCGGCGGCGAGGCGCCGGATGGACCACGCGATGGTGATCGACGGCGAGTGGGTCCCCGCCGCGTCGGAGGCGACGATGCCGGTGGTGAGCCCGTTCGACGGCACGTCCCTCGGGACGGTCCCGAACGCTGGGCGCGAGGACGTTCGCCGGGCGATCGACGTCGCGCGGGCGGCGTTCGACCGGGGGCCGTGGCCCCGGCTGCCGCCGCGGGCGCGGAGCGAGATCCTGCTGAAGACGGCGCGGCTCCTACAACAGCGGCTCGACGAGCTCGCCGCGCTCGAGAGCCGGAACCAAGGCAAGACGATCAAGCAGGCGGCCGACGCCGACCTGCCGTTCTGCGTCGACAACCTCTCGTTCTACGCCGGGGCCGCCCGGACCCTCGAGGTCCGGAACGCGGGGGAGTACCTGGGCGATGGGACGACGATCTTCCGGCGGGAGCCGGTCGGGGTCGTGGGGTCGATCACCCCGTGGAACTACCCGATCATGATGGCGGTCTGGAAGGTCGCTCCAGCCCTCGCGGTGGGGAACACGGTCGTCCTCAAGCCCGCGAGCTGGACCCCCCTCACCACCCTCCAGCTCGCCCGCGCCTTCCAGGACGCCGGCCTTCCGAACGGGGTACTCAACGTGGTCACCGGACCCGGGGCCGAGGTCGGGGACGAGCTGTGCCGCCACCCGAAGGTCGACCTCGTCTCCCTCACGGGCGACACGGCGACCGGTCGGGCGGTGATGCGAGCGGCCAGCGGCACGGTGAAGCGCCTCCAGCTCGAGCTGGGTGGCAAGGCTCCGTTCGTCGTTTTCGAGGACGCCGACCTCGCCGCCGCGGTCGAGGGGGCCGTCGTCGCCGGGTTCGTCAACGGCGGCCAGGACTGTACCGCGGCGACGCGCCTGATCGTCCACGAGAACGTCCGCGACGAGTTCGTGCAGAAGCTGCTGGAGCGGGTCCGGGCGATCCGCCTTGGAGACCCGCTCGCCCGCTCGACCGACCTTGGCCCGCTCGTCAGCCAGGTGCAGCAGAAGAACGTCCTCTCGTTCATCGAGAAAGGGGAGGCCGAGGGGGCGAAGCTCCTCGTCGGGGGAAGGGAACCCCCGAAGGAGTTTCCCCACGGGGCGTTCGTCTCCCCGACCGTCTTCGACGCCGTGACCCCGGAGATGGCGATCGCCCAGCGGGAGATCTTTGGGCCCGTGCTGGACGTCCTCGAGTTCTCGACGTTCGACCAGGCGATCGAGACCGCGAACGGGGTCGACTATGGGCTCGCCGGCAGCATCTGGACGGACGACCTTCGCACGGCGATGCGGGCGGCGAACGCCCTGCGATTCGGGGACGTCTGGGTGAACGACCACCTCCCGCTCGGCTCGGAGACCCCGCACGGCGGGATCAAGCAGTCCGGCTTCGGCAAGGACCTCGGGGCCGACTCGCTCGCGGACTACACGGTCGTGAAGAACGTCTACTTCGACCTGACCGGCCAGGCGCGCAAGAGCTGGCACTACACCGTCTACGGGGACCCGCCCTGAGCCCGGAGACGATGTGATCGACGGCCTCCCGTCCCACGGCAAGGGTGCCCTTTGGATCGGAGGGGCCTGGGTCGAGCCGGACGGGGCTCGCTACGCACCGGTCCTCGACCCCTCGACCGGCCGCCGCCTCGCCGACGCCCCGATCGCGTCGATCGACCAGGCCCGGGCCTCCGTCGAGGCGGCCGCCTCGGTCGAGGAGGCTTGGGCAGCCGTCCCGGGTCACCGGCGGGCCCGGATCCTCCGGGCGACCAGCGCCCGTCTCGAGGCCGACCGCGAGACGATGGCCCGCCTCATCGCCAGTGAGGTCGGCAAGCCGATCGTGGACGCGCGCCTCGAGGTCGACCGGGCGGTCGGGGTGTTCGCGCTCGCCGCCGAGGAGATCCGTCACCTGGGCGGGGAGAGCTATCCCGCCGACGCCTACGAGCGACCCCCAGGGAACGAGCGTCGCTTCCTGTTCACGACACGGGAGCCGATCGGGGTCACGGTGGCGATCGGCCCGTTCAACTTCCCGCTCAACCTCCTTGCTCACAAGGTCGCCCCGGCGCTCGCGGCCGGCAACCCGGTCGTCGCCAAGCCACCGAGCGCCGCCCCGTTCACGGCGCTCCGCCTCGCCGAGCACCTCGCGGCCGCCGAGCTTCCCCCGGGGGTCCTCAACGTCGTCGCCGGACCCGGCGGGACGGTCGGCGATGCCTTGGTCGAGCATCGGCGCACCCGCCTCGTGACGTTCACCGGCTCGACCCAGGTCGGAAAGTCGATCGCCGGAAAGGCCGGCAGCCAGGCGAAGCGGGTGATCCTCGAGATGGGAGGGCTCGACCCGTTCGTCGTCCTGGCCGATGCCCCCCTCGGCCCGACCGTCGAGGCGGCGGTGCGGGGCGTCTTCACCTACGCGGGTCAGGTCTGTACGGCGTCGAAGCGGTTCGTGGTCGACGATCGGATCGCCGCCGAGTTCTCCCGCCGGCTCGCCGACCGGGCCGACCACCTCCGGGTCGGTCCCGCGCTCGACGAGGCGACCCAGGTCGGCCCGGTGATCGACCGGGACGCCCTCGAGCGCCTCGACCGGCTCGTCGATGACGCCAAGGCCCGCTCGGCCAAGGTGCTCGCCGGGGGCGCTCGCAGGCGGATCGGGGAGGGAACGTTCTACGCGCCTACCGTCCTGGACGAGGTCCCAGAGGAGGCTCGTGTCGTGCACGAGGAGCCGTTCGGGCCGGTCGCTCCCGTCCTCCGGTTCTCGGAGGTGGACGACGCGGTCCGCATCGCCAACGCGACCGAGTACGGGCTCCAGGCCTCGGTCTACACTCGGGATATCCCCCGCGGCTTCGAGCTGGCAAGACGGATCCGGGCCGGCGGAGTGCACCTGAACGACCCCACGACCCTTCGCTGGGACGCCCTCCCCTTCGGGGGCGTTCGCTCGAGCGGAATGGGACGGGAGGGGCTCCGGTACGCGATGCAGGAGATGACCGAGCTCAAGCTCATCTCCATCAACTACGCCCCGGACTAGCGGGTCCCGCCCGTCAAGCACGGGGAGGCCCCCCGCCGTGACCGCGCATCGGCGCATCGAGCCGGCACCTCCCTCCGCCGCTCGGGGTTGGGACAGCGCGGGGGTGGCCGTCCGCTCCGGGAAAGACGATAAGCCGCCCGCAACGTGGGCACGACGGGACGGTCGACCTTGTTCGGGATGCGCGCGACACCGGCGGGATCCGCGCCGAGCCGGGACGGAGTTGCCCCCTCCCCTGGGGAGCCGGTGGTGGTCGGGCGGGAGGTTTGGAAGGTCTACGGGGAGGGAGAGACGGCCGTCACGGCCCTTCGCGGGATCTCCGTCGAGATCCGTCGTGGCGAGATGCTCGCGGTGATGGGTCCGTCCGGCTGCGGGAAGACGACGTTCCTCAACTGTTTCAGTGGCCTCGACGACGTGACACGCGGCACCGTGACCCTCGAGGGCACGGACATCCATGCGATGTCCGACGCGAAGAAGAGCGAGTACCGTGCCCGGCGGGCGGGGTTCGTCTTCCAGTCGTACAACCTGCTGCCGATCCTCACCGCCGAGGAGAACGTCGAGATGCCCCTCCTCGTCGCGGGCAGGAGCGCGAAGGAGGCCCGGGCCGCGGCGCGAGAGATGCTGACGCAGATGGGTCTCGGCGACCGGCTGGGGCACCGGCCCGCGGAGCTTTCCGGCGGACAGCAACAGCGGGTCTCCCTCGCACGGGCCCTCGTGGCGCACCCGGCGATCGTCTGGGCCGACGAGCCGACCGGGAACCTCGACGCGGAAGGGTCGAAGGAGGTCACCGACCTCCTGCGAACGCTGAACCGAAGGTTCCGGCAGACCATGGTCGTGGTCACGCACGACGCCGACGTCGCGCGGGCGTGCGACCGGACGCTGCGCATGCGGGACGGGCAGTTCGTCGCGTGAGGTGGAGGGACCGTGGCGAACCCCCTCCTCGCCGGCGCCGTCCTCCTCCTGGCGGTGATCGGGGTGGTGACCGGGATCCTCGCCCTGCGCCACCGGTTGGCGTTCCGCATCGCCCTGCGGAACGTACGCCGCGGGCGCACTCGGACCGCGCTCTTGATCGCGGGCCTGCTCGTGGGAACGACGATCGTCTCCGGGAGCCTCGTCGTCGGCGACACGGTCCAGCAGCTCATCGTCCACTACAGTTACCTCGGGGCCGGCTACGACGACGAGTCGATCTCGACCCCGGCGAGCTCCTACTTCCCCTACTCCGTCTTCACCCAGGTGAGCTCAACGCTCTCGAGCGACCGGTCGATCGCCGAGGTCACGCCGGCGATCCTCGGCGGGGCAGCGGCGTACGACCGGTCGTCGAGGACACCGGAGACCGACCTGAACCTTATCGGCGTGAACCCCAACCAGAGCGTCGATCTGGGCTCGTTCGTCGCCGACAACGGCACGACGATCTCGGGTCCTCTTCCCGGGCACGTCCTGCTGGACGATCAGGCGGCCGCGGCGCTTAACGCGAGCACGGGCGACACCCTGGTCGTCTTCGGCGTCAGCTCCGCCGCGCTGCTCGTCCAAGGGATCGTCCAGGAGAACACGCGAGGGGCGTTCATCACGGCGGGGCTGACGCCCGGCAATCTGTTCGTCGACCTCGCGACCGCCCAGCAGATCGAGAACGCTTCGGGGCTGATCAACTACATCGTGATCACCAACACCGGCTCCCAGGCCGCCGGAGCGTCATCGTCGTCGACGGTCGCCGCCGGCCTCAACTCGACCCTCGCGAGCGTCCTCTCGGCCAACCACCTCTCGGTGCAGACCCCTCTCGAGAGCTCCCTGACGTCGGCCCAGCGCAGCGGTCAGGATATCGAGACCCTGTTCCTCGCGCTCGGGCTGTTCTCGATCCTCGCCGGCGCGATGCTGATCGTCGGGATCTTCGTCATGCTCGCGGAGGAACGCAAGGGCGAGATGGGGATGCTCCGGGCGATCGGCCTGCGACGCCGGGAGCTCGTCTACGCCTACTTCTTCGAAGGGGTCACCTATGCCGCCGCCAGCGCGCTCGCGGGGACCGCGCTCGGGGTCGGGGTCGGCTACTTCTTGATGCGGCTCGCCGGGCCGATCCTGCAGGCCGACGGGATCCCCGCGAGCGCCCTCCTCCAGTCGTTCACGGTCTCGACCTCGAGCTTGGTCATCGCCTACCTCGCGGGTTTCCTGCTCACCCTGGTGACGGTCGTCGTCGCTAGCCGACGCGCGAGCGGTCTCAACATCGTCCGCGCGATTCGGGACGTCCCCGAGCCGAGGCCCCCGGTCCGCACCTACACGTTCCTCGCCGTCGTCGGCGTCGCCCTCGTCGGGCTCGGCGCGGTCGTTTACCTCGGCAGCTACCGGGGAACGACCAACATCTCCTACCCGCTGCTCGGCGGCGCGATGCTGATCCTCGGGGCGGGGCTCGTCGCCGCCCGCTTCGTGAAGAACCGTTTCGCGTTCACCGCGGTCGGGGTCGGCCTCGACCTCTGGACCGGCGTGGAGCGGCTCCACACCGCGCTGTTCGGCACGGCGCACTCCTCCAGCATCTTCAACCTGTTCACCGAAGGGATCCTGCTTGTCGGCGGCATGCTCCTGGTCGTACTCTTCAACGCCGACCTCCTCGTCGACGGGCTGCGCCGGGCCTTCGGCCCCCGCTCCCAGGCGAGCCCGGTGGTGCGCATCGGGCTCGACTATCCGGCGCGGCGGCCAGGGCGGACGGCCGTGAGTCTCGCGATCTTCGCGCTGGTCGTCTTCACGATGATCGCGACCGCCGGGGTCGGGGCGACGCTCCAGCAGAGCCTGGACGACACGGTCGCAACCGAGTCCGGTGGCTACACCTTCTACGGCTACTCCCAGGTCGCGATGCCCAACCTCTGGGGGGCCATCGCGTCGAACGCCACGCTCGCTCCGCTGTTCCTGAACGCGGTCCCGTTGGTGCTGGCGTCCCCGATCGATGTCAACGTCCCCGGCTACTCCGCGAACCCGTACTCCGACAATCTGATCGCCCCGCCGCTGAACAGCACCGGACCGGCCGATTTCTACTCGACCAACCAGTTCGCGTTCGAGTCGACCCTGGGGGGGATGAGCGCCGCGGCGACGTTCCACGACCTCGCGACCAACCAGAGCGTCGCCGTGGTCGACGAAGGGTACGCGAACATCGCCAACTCGATCTCCACCAGCTCCGCCCCCCACCCGAAGGTCGACGTCGGCGCGCGGATCCAGCTCACGACCCCGAACGGGACCCGTCCAACGAACCTGACGGTGATCGGGATCCTCTCCGAAGCGGTCGTCTCCGGGGTCTGGGTGAACCCTGCGACCGCGACGACCCTCGGCTACACGAACGAGTCCGGCTACCTCCTCACGACCGCGCCGGGGGTCTCGGCGAGCACCGCGGCCCAGGACCTGAAGCGCGCCTTCTTCGCGGAGGGCCTGGTCCTCTTTGACTTCCGGGGGCTTCTCGCGACGTCCATCAACCTCACGGAGGGGTTCATCGGACTGCTCGAGATCTTCGTCGGGCTCGGTCTCGGGGTCGGGATCGCCGCGATGGGGATCTTCGCGCTCCGGGCGGTCGTGGAGCGACGGCGGGAGATCGGGGTGCTCCGTGCGACCGGCTTCACCCGGGCGATGGTCCTGCGCTCGCTGTTCCTCGAGTACTCCTTCGTCACGGTGCTGGGGATCGCGATCGGCGTCGGGCTAGGGCTCCTCGTCGTCTACAACGTGACGATAAGCCCCAGCGCGACGACCGAAGGCCTGCAGCAGTTCACGACCCCGTGGCTCGCGATCGCCGAGATCGCCGCGGTCGCCTACCTCCTGGTCCTAGTGGCGATCGCGATCCCGTCGCTGCGCGCCGCGCACCTTCCCCCGGCCGAAGCGGTCCGGGCAACGGAGTGAGGGCGGGCCCCGGCTACCTCTTTTCGGCGGGGCTGGGCGTCGCGGCCTGGAGGAGCGCGGCCTTCCCGGGCGGTAGGAGCGTGCGGAGCGTGGTGTCGAACCGGCTGCTCGCGGACGCCCTCTTGGTCGCGTCGGCGCCGAACCAGAAGGCGGCCTGGAGGGCCCGGGGGAGCGCCTCCGCGTCCCCGGGGTCGCGCAGCGTCCTCGCGATGTCCCGCCAGCGCTCTCGAACGTCCTCCGACGACTCCTCCCACAGGTCCATCGTCCACCACTCCGGTTCCCGGCGAGGGACCCGGGTACGCGCCGGCAGATAGGCTAAGCGACGCACCCGAGGTGGCCTGGTTCAGCGGTCAGTGGTCGGTTCCTCCTCGAGGGTCGGTCCGGGTAGCGGGGGGACCCCGGGGACCGGCGCCGCGTGCTCGGATGGGCGCCGGAGCTCTCCGCCGCCCACCCGCGGCCCGAGCCTACCGCTGGACCGGGGCGCCTCGGGTCCGGTCTCGAGGCTCTCGAGCGCCTCCTCGAACGCCATCAGCCCCCGCTCCAGCAGCTCGTCCTCGATGACGAGGGGCGCCATGAACCGCAGGACCTGCTCCCAGGATCCCGCGGTGTGCATCAGCACCCCCCGAGCGAGAAGGGCGGCTCGCATCGCCTTCGCCCGGTCGCCCCAGGCCTGCCGGCTCGCTCGCTCTCGAACGAACTCCGCTCCGATCATGAACCCTCGGCCACGGACGTCGCCCAGGGTCGGATGGCGGGCCGAAAGGCTGCGGAGCCGGTCGAGGACCCGCGGGCCGCGGTGACGGGCCCGGTCGATCAGGTCCCCTTCCGCGAGGATCTTGAGCGTCTCGGCCCCGACGGCGAGCGCGAGGGGGTTCCCTCGGAACGTGCCGAGATGGAACCCGCGGGGGAGCTCGCGGACGAGATCGCTCCGGTACGCGACGACCGAGAGGGGGAGCCCCCCACCGATCGACTTCGCGATGCAGAGGATATCCGGCGTGACGTTCTCGTGGTCGACCGCCCACATCCGGCCGGTCCGTCCGAGCCCCGTCTGGACCTCATCCGCGATGAGGAGCAGGTGGTGCCGGTCGCAGAACTCCCGCAGGGACGGAAGGAAGTCGTCCGGCGGGACGACATATCCGCCCTCACCGAGGATCGGCTCGACGACAATGGAGGAGATCGAGTCGACCCCGGAGTGCGGGTCGTTCACGAGGTGCTCAAGGTAGGCGATCGTCCCCGCTGCTCCTTCGTCCGCCCCGAGAACAGGCCGGTAGGGGTCAGGGTACGGTACCCGGATGACGGCCCCGCCTGGGAACGCGTTCGGGGCCCGGTAGCGACGGCCGCTCGTGAGGTTCGCGGCCCCCCCGTGGACTCCGTGGAACGCCCCGGAGAACGCGACCGTTCCGTGGTGACCCTGAGCGTGGTCCGCGAGGTTCACCGCGGTCTCGACAGCATCCCCTCCCGTGACCGTAAGGAAGATCCGCGCGTGGTGGCGGAGCCCGCCAGGCAGGGCCTCTTCCAACGCCTTGAGGAACCGCACGCGGGCGTCGGTCGGGAGCTCGAGCGCATGCCAGATCGCCTGCGCCTGCGCCTCGAGCGCGGCGACCAGCCGGGGGTGGCGGTGGCCTAGGTTCAGTACGGAGATCCCCGAGACCCAGTCGATGAACCGGTTCCCGTCCACGTCCTCGATGGTCGACCCACGGGCCGTCCTCGGGGCGATCGGAAAGTAATGCGGATAGCCCACGGCGTCGGTCTCGAGCCGGGCCTGCTCGGCCAGCAAAGCCCTCGACCGAGGGCCCGGGGGCGGCACGACGATCTTCGGTGCATCCGGGAAGCTGAGCCACCCCTCCTCGGCGGTCAACTGACTCCCCCACGACGGGATACCCCTCGATGCCCTTCTGGCCGTTTGAAGGCTTCGCGCCCTCTTCCGCACCCCTACGGGGGGGTTCGCCCGGCCGATCTCCCGAGGCGCACCGTGCGGGACGATAGATTATAATCAACGGTGGCGGAGGGAACGCTCGATGATCGTTTCGGACCCCGTGGAGCTCGAAACGGTCCTGCTCTCCATCGGGGAAGCAGAGCTGTTCAGCCGGCATCTCGTGGAGCGGCTGGGGACCGATCTTACCGAGGCGGTGAGCGAGCGGTTACGATTCTCTACGTCGGCCGATTGGACGCCGGAGGACCGGCAAGCGCTCTTGGACGGGGTGCGAAAGCTGTGGGGACCGACCCTCGAGCCTCTCCTTCGGCTGGAGCCCCGGTGGTTTCGGGCCGTCCTCGGGACCCCTGAGGTCGAGGGCCTCCGTACTCCCGCTACCTTGGAGTTCCAGCGGCTGGCCCCAGACCGGAGGCTCTCCACCTTGGTCGCCGCCATCGAGGACGGCAAAGATACCCCGGACGCGGTGTTTTCGGGAGGGTTCCGGCGGTTGAAGCGGGAGTTCAACCCGCGCAGGATGCGGGGCGTTCCGTGCCTGGTCGGGGGTTCATCGGGGGGCCCCTACACGGTTGTAGATGGGCTCCTGCGGCTGGCCGTGGTGGACTCACTCACGCAGTCGAGCCGCCCGATTCCGGATCAATTCCCGGTCCACCTGGGGGTCACGGAGCGACTGAACGGATGGGACCTCGCGGCTAGCGACCTTCCCTCGACCTCGACGGCGGAACCCGCTTCCTTCGCAGAGGCGGCTGGGCTTGAGGCGAATCGTTCGCAGATGTAAGGAGAATCCGGAGCGTTTCCGTTAAGCCTTTGAGGTCCTCCCGGGACCGAAGCCTCGATGAGCAGGACGCCGGAGTCCGCCCCTACCCCGTCTCCGGAGGATGACCGCGGCGTCTCGCTCATTCACCCTCCAGCGCAATCGGCAGCGATCCGTCGTCGCCGCGAGCGCCCGGCCGAACTGGGGAGGTACCCTCTGCTCGTCCTCGGAGCGGTCTGTGCGAGCTCAGCGTTCGCCCTGCGCTTGGACGACCGGACCTCCATGGTGGCCCTCGCCCTGCTCGGGTTCGGCCTCATCCTGGTCGCCCTCGGAGCGACCCTGCACATGGTCTTGGTGCGCGACCGCGACCGCTGGCCCGAAGAGGCGCATGCCTGGGAGGAGGGTATCGAGATCCTCCTCCATGACGGCGAGCTCCGCGCCGCGCTGTGGGCGGACCCAAGATTCGCCCTCGACGTCTTCGTCCAGGAACGGAAAGGAGGTCTGGACGACGAGCGCCTTCTCTACTGGCGAATGGATCGAGCGATTCCCCCCTGCGACCTCACGAAGGAAGGGTTCGACCGTCTGATGGACGTCGTCCGGTCGCACGACCTGAAGATGGCCGAGTTCCGGGTCGGCCGCAAGGGACGGGAGACAAGGGCGTACGAGATCCGCGCCCGCACGGATCGGCTTCAACTCGACCGGATGGTCCTCCCTCCCAAACCTGTTCAGTCACCGCCGTGAGCCAGTCCGCCACAGTCCCCGGGCGTCCGCCGGTCCGGTTCGATGCGCATGTACACCTCAGTTCTTGGTGGCCGGAGGTACGACGAACGGGCTATCGGCCGGACGTCGACTTCACGGTGAAAGGCCTCTTGGGGGAGATGGACGCCTGCGGCGTTCGGTACGCAGCCGCCATCCAGCTGTTCTTCGCCCCCTCCGAGGTCGAGGCACTCAAGGAGGGAGACGAGCTGTTCACCTCGAGCGGGGGCCGGCTCCTGCCCGTAGCGACGGTCGACCCCACGCGCGGGCAAGCCTCCGTCGCCTCGGCACTCGAGGCGTTCGACGGCGACCGTCACTTGATCGGCATCAAGCTCTTCCCAGGGTACCGACCGTTCTACCCCCACGACCGACGCCTCGACGACGTCTACGAGTTCGCTCACCGGCGAAGACTTCCGGTCCTGATCCACCTCGGGGACACATTGGACGGCCTCGGCCTCCTCAAGTTCGCCCGACCGATCGAAATGGATGAAGTGGCGGCGCGCTACCGGGATGTGCGGTTCGTCCTTTGCCACTTCGGGAACCCCTGGATCGAGGAGGCTGCCGGGGTCCTGTACAAGAACTCGAACGTCTACGCGGACACCTCGGGCCTGTTACCGCCCCCGAGCTCCCCTTACTTTGACCGAGCGGTGGAGCGATGTCGAGATCTCCTCGAGGGAGTGATCGTCGGTTTGGGGAAGGCAGACCGGATCCTCTTCGGCTCGGACTGGCCATTAGAGGAACTCCGCACCGCAGTCTCCATGATCGAACGACTGCAGCTTCCGGAATCGGACCGTGATGCGATTCTAGGCGGCAATGCGGTGGCGCTGTTTGGTGGGCCGACGGGACCCGCCCAGACCCCAGGTCAGCCGAGTTCTACGTAGAGTGGCCCGGAGTACGAACCGCTAGGGGTCTGGACCGTCACGGTGAGGTTCCCGGTCTCTCCGGGCGGAATCAGGGGCAGGAGGACCCGGTCCACCGAGAACGAGGCAGGGCTGACCGAGGCCGTGGTCAGATTGATGAGACTGCAGCCCAGCAAGCAGTTCGTGTCCCGTAGGACTAGCGTGAACGGAGTCCCGGGACGCGCGGTGAAGCCGGGTCCCGGGTTGAGCACGGTCGTGCCCACCGACCACGTGACGGATGAAACGTGGATCATGGTCGGATTCAGCGCGCCCCCAGGCTGCTCTCCGTACGCCAAGAGGCCCGCAGCGACCGCACCGAAGGCCACGATCCCCACGATCGCCCGCTCTGCCCTGGGGTGAGCAAGCCGGAAAGGGAGACCGTGCGACACTATAACATTCATAGTAGTTAGTAGACTTTAAACTTTACATACTTCGGGCCGCGACACCTCGGGGCCGATAGGCAGGTTCGCGTCGTTCCCGCACCAAGCGAGTACCGCTTCAGAAGCTCGGCCGGTGCCTCCGCAGAGACTTCAGGAGGGGCTACGGAGGTTTCGAAGGATTCGTAACAGTCCTTGCCTGACGCAGTCGGCCGGGCCATCCTTCATAACCTGCCACGTATCGCGGCGCACGTGTCCGAGCCTGCTCGCTCCAGTACACAGTCTGCGGATACGGCATCCACCCCAAGCGGCGGTGCGTCAGACCGATCCCGCGCGGGCCGCTCGCCCCAACGCTCCCTCCTCCTTGTGGTCGGGACGGTCGTCGCCGCGATCATCGTGGTCTCCGCGGCTTACGTACTGACCGATGGATTCCATCTCCAGTCGAAGAGCACGGAGCTCAATCTGATCCCTGCCCAATCCTACTACTCCATACCGGGGGGCCAATACAATGCGATCACCTTCGTGGCGCACACCACCTCCGTCGTCACGGGCACCTTCACGAACACGCTTGGGGTTGTGGTGTACTTGCTAGACCCAGCCCAGATCAAGGCGCTCAACCACAACGGAACGGTCGGCGCCTACAACTGGAGCTCGGGACCGATCGCGAACCTGACTGTCTATAATCTTCATGCCAACGTGCCAGAGGGACCATGGAGCGTCGTCTTCCTCAACCCGAACCAGTTCAACACGACGGTCGTCGGGTTCTACACGGCAATCCAGCTGAAATCGACCTGACGTCTCCGCCACTTAGGAGTCGGGCTACCGACCGAGCCATCTAGTACGCTCGCTGTCGACAGCCACCCAAAGAACAAGTGACCCCAGGGAGGCTCTCTCCCTGGGGGGTGGAAAGGGTTAGCTTCGGTCGGACCAGGTCTACCCGACTAGATCGCGTAGATGCTGACCTCGCCCGTCACCGTCGCGAGGTTCTGGTTGTTGTCCGGCGCCAGGAGGAAGGTGAAGAAGTCCTCCACCTCACCCGCTGGGGGCTGCAGCGTCACGAACTCGAACGGTCGCGCACCCGCGTAGCTCTGGTCGACGGTCAGCTTGGTCGTCAAGCCCGGCGTGCCGAAGCCGCCGTTGACAATACCGCCCGCGATCGAACCACTCGCCCCGAGCCCGGGCTGTACCGCCGCGGCCTGACCGGGAGCCTCAAGAGCGATTCCGCACGCCGAGGTGGTCACGCCCTGGCAGGTAACGCCCGAGGTCGAGCCACGGGAGAGACCGTCCGACGCGTAGCCGATCGAGTCAGGGTGCGATGCGACGGCGCTGATCACGCCTGGGTTTCCGTTTCCGGTCAGCGTCGTGGACATTCCACAGTCCGAGAGCAGGTTGCTCGAGCCGCAGCCGCTGAAGCCGAGGCCCGCGAACGAAGACTCGAACGTGCTGGAGCTCGCGGCCGCCAAGACACGCGCCTCGAAGGTCTGGGTGGTTCCACTGGCGTCAGACCGGGAGACGGTTTGGACCGCGTTGATACCAGTAGTTCCGCCCGCGCAGATGGTGAACCCGCAGGAACTTGCCGTGCCGGCCGGCGTGTACCAGTCATTAGCGTTGGGGGCCGCGCAGGCCGTCCCAGTCTGGGCGGTGGTTCCCGTGGCGGGCACCGTCGAGACTGTCTGGGTGGTTACCGTGCAGCCAGCGACCGTTGCGCCAGCCGCTGCCGCCGGGATCTGGCTCCAGGACAGCGCAGCGTGGGTGTTGAAGGGTGCCTCCGCATACGGGACACCGGAAACAGCCACACCGTTGTAGGTGGCCGGCACCAGCGTCGGGGCCGTGGAGGTCCCGTCGTAGATTGCCGCCAGCGTGTCGTAGCTGATGCCGACGAGCCCGTGCGTGTTCGCGACCGGCACAATCACATCGACCGCGTCGTAGGCGATCGTCGTGATGGTGATACCCGGTGTGCTCGGACAGCCGTCGCTGGTCTGCAGGCCCGAGACGGTCTCGGCCGTCGAAGCCGCCCCCACGTCAACGTGGCCCGCGCAAACCGATAGCATCCCCGCGCCCGTCCCACCCTGGTCGTCCGTGATCGCGACGTCCGAGTGGTTCTGCTCGTACCAGCTGACCGCCAGCGAGCTAAACGGATAGACCGACGTGCTGCCACCGATGGTGAACGTGGCCTGGACCTGCTGGTTGCCGATCCCGCCCGTGATGTTGCCCTGCCAGGCAACCAACCAAAGGTAGAGTGCCGCAGCGGCCGCAACCGCGATGAGGATCAGGATGAGCGTCGCCACGACGGGCGACACTCCCTTCTTCTCCCCGCGCATGCGCCGGCGGAACCTCTGGGTGCGTTCTCTCAAGGTCGCTCTCTTGTCGCTCATGCCCCCTTGCGTTTCCTCCTTTCTTGGGTGTGGGTGGGTCTCCGGCCTCACCGAAACCGCTCCACGACCAGCGGAGGGGGTGGGGCGTTCATATCGCGGGTCGAAAGAGATGCCGTAACCGGTCGAGAGCGTTGGTAGCTAGGGTAACTCAAGGGTCCCCTACCTCTCGGATAGAGACCTATGGCGATTACGGGAACTCCGTAGGAGCCGCTTAATCATCGAATCCCGGCTTGGAGGTTGATGTCCCCGGCAGATGGGCCCGGTTCCCGGGCGGCGACGCTTTCGGAGTCCGTTCTTCCCTCCTTAGGGCGTCGCGGGCCAGTCGCAGCGAAGCCGAAGGACCGGAGCCAACTCAGGAAGGAGGCGCAGGCCTTGGAAGCCCGCCTTCGGCCTCCCCAGACCGTTTCCGAGAAGGTGATGATTCAGGGGGAACTGGGCTACATGCGGCGGCAGTTGCTCGCCGACCGGAAGTCCGTGGACCTGACATACCCGGTCCGTGCCCCCTACGCGTTCGTCCGGATCTTCTTCAGTCCGCCCGACGGCGAACTCCTCTACAACGTTCTGGAGCCGACGCTCCACGATGGCGAGCAGGAGAAGATCAAGGAGATTCGCAGGCGCATGGAGGCGATGATGGCCCAGGAGGAGCTGCCGATTGGGGAGGGCCAGTCGCTCGAGGAGTCGCCCTCCCTCCAGGAGTATCTGGGTCAGAAGTTTCTCACCGCCATCGATCTCTACGACATCGAAGTTCCGGAGCGTCGACGTCAGGTTCTGTTGTACTATCTCCGACGGGAGTTCATTGGATTGGGCCGTACGGACGCGGTCCTTCATGACCCGTTCTTAGAGGACATCAGCTGTCTCGGGCCAGGGGTCCCGCTCTTTGTTTTCCACCGCGTGTTTGGCTCGCTGAGGACCAATCTCCGCTACGAAGGTGAGCTCGAACTGAACCGGTACATCTTCCGGCTCGCGCAGATTGCCGGTAAGCACATCTCGATCTACCAACCGATTCTGGACGCCACGCTTCAGGACGGTAGCCGGATCAATCTCACCTTGGGCACCGAGGTAACACGTAAGGGCTCTACGTTCAGCGTACGCAAGTTCTCGCAGGACCCCGTCTCCCCGGTCGACCTCATGAGGTTCGGGTCGGTCTCCGCCTTCGAGCTGGCCTACTTCTGGACCCTGATCGAGCACCACCGCTCGCTCCTCATCTCCGGGGGAACCGCCGCCGGCAAGACGACCTTCCTGAATGCGATCTGCATGTTCATACGACCGGAGGACAAGATCGTCTCGATCGAGGACACTCCGGAGATTCAGATCGACCATCAGAACTGGATCCAGTCCATCGCTCGAACGGGCTACGGGATGGGGGCGAGCGGCGTGAGCCCCTCGGGGGTCTCCGGCCTCTCTGCGGTCCACTCGAAGCCTTCGGGGAGCGTGACCCTGTTCGACCTGCTCGTCGCAGCCCTTCGCCAACGCCCCGAGTACGTGATCGTTGGCGAGGTGCGGGGAGTCGAGTCGTTCACGCTCTTCCAGGCGATCTCGGTCGGGCATGCCTCCCTCTCGACCATCCACGCCGGCTCGATCGGCGAGTTGCTCCACCGTGTCGAGAACGAGCCGATGAACATCCCCCGGGTGCTGTTCCAAGCTCTGGACGCCGTTGCATTCCCCGCTCAGGTCACGGTGAACCAGAACCGCGTTCGACGAGTTACGGGAGTGACCGAGATCCTAGAGGTCGACGCGACTACGAATGAGCTCCTTACGAACGACACGTTCCGTTGGGAGCCCACGACCGATTCGTTCACCTTCCTGGGCCGCAGCTTCGTCCTGGAGGAGATCGCCCAGCGCGCGGGCAAGGACGTAGATGCGGTCACCGCCGAGCTCAGGCGGAAAGAGGCGTATCTCCGGACGATGGAACGCCTTCAGATGAGCTACTACAAGGATGTGAGCCGGGCAATCGCGGCGTACTATCTCGACCCGTCGGAGGCAGTCCGGCAGCTCGAGGCTCGGGCTTCGTGATGATTCTCGATGTCGACAGCTACTGAGAACGTCACCGGCCCTGGGCAACCTTCATCGCCCACGGAAGCCAAGACCCCTCGTCGGGACTTCGTGACCAGGTACCGGAGCTTCTGCTACCGGCTGGTCGGTCATCGCCTCGAAGGAGGCGACTCTGACGTCCTCCAAGAACGGTTGAAGCGCGCGGGGATCAACGTACCGGCGGCCGTGCACACCGCCCTGGTGATGGTGACCGTCGTCGTCGCAACGGTCGTCATGGCGGCGGTCGCATTCGCGCTGTTCTTCCTTGCGCTCCATGCTCACCTGTGGTACCTGTACGTCCTCGCGCTCGCCGGCGTGGGGGCCGGGTCGGTCTTCGCCGGTTTCCGCCTCCTAATCGACACGAGGATTTCCAACCGCAAGGGCGAGTTAGAGCGGGAACTACCGTTCACGCTCAGCGAGCTCTCCGTGCTGGCCAGCACAGGCACCTCGCCGATCCGCCTCATCCGTCGGATGGCTCAAAGGGATCACGACCCCGCTATGACGGCTACCTTCCGGGCGGTCGTCTACCGCGCCGACGTGCAGGGAAAGGACCTGATCACGGCCCTCGCCGAGACCGCGAAGGAAAGCCCTTCCACGCCGGTCCGGGACACGCTCTGGGACCTCGCGAACATGATCCATCAGGGGGGCAATCTCGACGAGTACCTTCGCAGCAAGTCGGACGACATCATGGCCTTGAAGCGACTCGTTCAGAAGGAGTTCATCGAACGGCTGTCCACGTTCTTGGACATGTACGTCAGCCTGGTGCTCGTGGGCGTTCTCATGATCGCCGTCGGGGCGTTCCTGTTGAACGCCCTCGGGAGCACGGCGGCGGGCCTCAACGCGAACGAGCTCCTCCTGCTGCTGACGTTCGGATTGGTTCCGGTAGCCGTCGCAATGACGATCATCCTGGTCTCGATGGCCTACGCGAGGGCAGAATGAAACGAGGCTTCACCGCCCTCAGCCTGGCCATTGTCGCGCTTACCCTTCTCGGGGGGCTGCACGGCGTCGTGGGAACTACGCGGGCGACGGCGACTTCCGGTCCGCTCTCCCTGAAGGTCGTCAGCCCCCTCCCGAACGGGACCGCCACGTCGACCACACCCAAGATCGTGGTCGAGTTCACGGATGCGGCGGCGCCGATCAACCCCTCGGCCGTGGTGATGCTCGTCGACGGGGTCAACGTGACCGTCACGAACCTCGTGATCGTGGGGACAGACACGATCACCTACGCGGTCCCCTCGATCCTCAAGTTACCCGTCGGACCCAACAACGCCTCCGTGAGCGCCCGGGACACGGCCGGAAACTCCGCCTCGGTGTCGTGGAACTTCACCGTGAAGCCTTCCGCCTCCCCGTCCCCGAACCCCTTCGCCGCCATCAAGCCCACGACCATCCTTCTCTACATCGGCGTGGCGGCGGCGGCTGCCGGGGCCATCGTCGGCGGGTACATCCTGTTCCTGAAGATGACCACCCGCTTCACGTTGCGACGCTACTTTGCGACGCACTCGGTCCAGCGGACCTACGTGGTCCTCTATCTTCCTCTCGGGCTAGCATTCGTCTTCGTCCTAGTCGGGCTCTCCTTCGTCTACAGCACCCCCGGGCTTCCCTCCAACGCGGTGGATTACGTGTTGATCATCGCCGTGTTCATCGCGCTGACCGCGTTCGGTATCGACTCTCGACGCGAGATGATGCGGGTCCGCGCCTTTGAGAGAGCGTTCGCGCAGTTCCTTTTCGAGATGGCCGATGCGATGCGGGGCGGGATCGATCCCGCGAAGGCCATCGTTGAGCTTGCGAAGACTCACACGAACATCCTTGCGAAGAACCTGAGGATCGCCGCCGACTCGGTTCGCCTCGGCCGACCGTTCGAATCGATCCTCCGGGAAATGGTCGCCTCGATGAAGAGCCGGCTCATCACACGGTATGCCGGATTGATCGCCGACGCCTCCACGATCGGGGGGGAGACCGCCACCGTGGTCTACCGCGCCGCGAAGGACATGGACGACTTCGTGAAGATCGAGGACGAACGGGAGAAGCAGCTGATGCTCCCCGTTGCCGTGATCTACATCGCGTTCGCGGTCCTGATGGCCGTGCTGTTTGCCTTGCTCTACATCGCCCCGACCCTGGGCACGCTGAACATCTCCATCCTGGGGATCGGATCCCCGTTGAACTCCGGGGGGGGAGGCGCGGCCGCGACGACGGTGATCCCCCGGCTGGATTTCACCACCCTCAAGGAGCGGTTCTTCGAGTTGATGCTAATCAACGCGCTAGGCACCGGCGCGATCATCGGTGCTTTCACCGAAGGACGTGCACGGTACGGGATCCTCCACTCTTTGGGCCTCGTGGCGGCGACGGCGGTAGCGTTCTTGGTGCTGTTCCCTTAGCTCGGAACCAATCTGTCCCCGCTCGCTACCGGCTCCGAGGGGTGCACCGGCCGCTTGGTGGCCGGGCCAATGCGAGCTTCGAAGCGTCCGGTTTTCGGGAGGCTAGCCGTACGTGTACGAGAGTGACGCGTTCCCGCTGAGCCCATCCGTGTTCGTCACCGCGAGACTTACGCCATACGTGCACGGCGACGAGCCGGAGTCAGGAGGTACCTCGACCTCCCCACCTGCCGAAGTGCTGGGAGCAGCGCAGGTCGTGATGTTATTGCCCGGCGCGGCAGTAAACGTCCACGAATAGTCGATTAGGCTCGCGTTGTCATCCTCAGTGGGTTGGTAGGACTGGAGGCCACTGAACAGCGTGGCCGTGCCCTGCCCCACGGGAAGAGACTCCGCGGTTATGATCGCTACGGGTGGAATGAACTGATAGGAGAACTCGTCGGCGAGTCCCGTGAACACTTCCAAGCTGACAGGTGTGGCCACCGTCGTAACGTTGTGGAGGAGCAGAAGGACGTTCACTTCCTGGTAGGGGGCTACCCTCTCGCAGGAGGCGTTCAGGACGCTGGTGCCGTTGACCACGTACTGGTAAGGGACGCATCCTTCCGTGGCCATCCACGAGGGGGGCGAGGTGCCGTTGGTGATCGACCAACCCGAAGCGTTCACCCCGTCTACTACGTAGCTCGTGACGTACATGGCGTTCACATCACCGCTGACAAAGCTGAGCCCAACGATGCTCTTGCTCCCGGAAAGTGCGGTCCACGCCGACGGGTAGCCCGTCGCGACGTTCAGACGAAGGCTGGTCACCCGTCCCTTCTCAAGACTTCGGTCGTGCTGTTGGCCCTCCTCGGCCAGCACCTGCTTCTCGTAGGCCGTGACGAACGCGGATAGCAGCGTGGCCGCGGTCACCACGATGACGATCAGCATGAGGGTCCCGACGATCTCGGACAGCCCTCGTCGATCGGCTCGCCACCAGCGCATCGACGGTCGAACCGCCCTACGTGGATAGGGGTGGCTAACGGAGTTTACGAAGGTCCTTCGTTTCTCCATAGGTACTAATAGTCCCTCCCCGCCGGGTCGTTAAACGGGGAGGTTGCTTCGCGGGGCCCCCATGAGCATACCCATCGAGGTGCCGGGCCTCGACACGATCATCCCCGAGTTGGGCGAGGGGAAGCTCGTGGTCGCCGAGAGCGGAGCGGATGCCGCGAAGAGCTTTTTCGTCCGGCGCCTGAGCCTCACGGCGGGCCGCGTCGGCTGGCCGGTGACGTTCGTCACCAGTCGGGACCGCGACGAGCTGCGGTCCCAGCTCTCGCTCGAGCGCGGGGAGGCGGCCCTGCCCGAGAAGTGGATCCAGATCGAGGAGCGGGACGCCGTGACGGACCTGGACGAGTTTGCCGGCAATGGGGGCCTCCTCGCGCTGGACTCTTTCTCGTTTCTGACGCTCGACCTGCCGGCCGACAAGCTCGCGTTCTCGCTGCGAGGGCTCCGTTCGCTGTGTCGCCGTCGAGGGACTACGGCCATCCTCGCCACGGATCGAGGGATGTTCGAGCCGCGCGCCGAAGCCGTCGTCAACCACCTCGCCGACGGCCTGCTCCAGTTTCACACGCGAGAGGCACCGGAGGGCGTCCAGCGTTTCCTCCGCATACCGAAGTGGATGGACGGCAGGTTCGTTGACCGCAACATCTACTACGAGTTCGACGGCAAGCGTATCGCCATCGACCTGCGAAGCCGGGTGCTATAGGAGGGATCGCGACGCCGACCGGGAACTACGAGCGCTACGGCCTCACCGGCAACCCGTTTCGCGAGCTTGCCAGCGAGAGCCTGGAGGACGTAACGATCTACCATGTCAACCAGGAGAGCGACGCGCTCCTTCGGACGATCCGCGAAGAGGTCTTCGACAAGGAGAACCGAGCGGTTGTCGCGATCACCGGTCCTCAGGGGGCGGGGAAGACAGAACGGCTCCTCGTGACCCAGGCCGAGGCGAAGGAGCACAAGGCGTTCGCCGTGTACCTGGACGTCTCCACCAAGGGCGTGACGGTCCTGCGCGGCCTGGTCGCGGCGTTCGAGAAGTCCGCGAAGGACGCCGGCCAGGTGAAGATGCTCGGGGCCCCCGCCTGGCTGAGGTCCCTCTCGTCGATGGCCCGCTCCAAGAGCGAGACGTACGACCCGAAGGAGGCCGGACGTCGGATCGCCGAGGCGCTCAACGCGACCGCTCCGTCGTTCCTTCTCCTGAACGACCTCCACAATCTCGCCGAGTCGGGCGAGGTCGAGGTCTTCGCGAAGACGCTGGAGGAGGTCACGGGGGCCATCAAACCCGGCGTGCTGGTGATGATCGCCTGCTACGCGAGCTACCTCGCCTGGCTCACCGCCAACCAGCCCGCGCTCGCCTCCCGGGTCAACCGGACGATCCCGCTCATGACCCTCTCGGATGACGAGGCCCGGCTCCTCCTGGCGAAGAAGCTCCTGGCCAAGCGGATCGTCGAGGACCTCGAACCGACGTACCCGTTCGACCGCGAGGCGGTCCAGGAGCTCAATCGGGCCTCCCGGGGCAACCCGCGCCGGTTGATCAGTCTCGCCGACATCGTGCTCGAGCGTGCTGTCACCGCCCGGGCCTACCAGATCGATGGCGAGCTGGTACGGGCCACGCTCGCCACGCGCGTCCTCGTCGAACCCGGCCCGGCGCCTGTCTGGCAGGAGGCACCGTCGGTGGACGAGGGGTCCTCGCCCACGACTACGCCACCGGCCGATGCCGCGCCGGCGCGTCGCTCGTTCTTCGGCCGGAAACGCTGAACGCGGCTAGCTGGGCTCCGCGTTCACGGAGACCGCGAGGTCGATTGCTTCCTCGGCGATCTCGGCCGAGTAGACGGCGATCCGGGCGAGGCTGTCCACGATGGCGCCCAGAGTAAGCAACGACGGCCCCTTCCGCAGGGCGACGCGGTGCGCGAGCGTCTCGATGAGCTTCTGGTGCTCGGCCCGGGCATCGATCGCCTCGTTCGCGACGTCGATGTTCCTCGTGACGAGCGCGTTGAACGCCTTGTCGAGGATGGCGACCGCGGAGGTCCGGGCCGCTCCGAGCTGTTCGAGGAGCTTGGGGTCAAGGCCACGCTCGGAGGCGATCTGAGCCCCGTTCGTGGCGATGCGCTGAGCGTGCTCCCCAATCCTTTCTAGGAGCTTCGCGATGAGGCGATGACCGTGGATCCATGCGGTGCCGTTCCCGTCCACGGGACCGGCGTGGGCCAGGTGGTACTGCTTGGCGACCATCCAGTAGAGACGGCTGACGTCCTGGCTCCGCTGCCCGACGTCGTGGACGGTGGTCTCGTTAGCGGACCTTAACGTGCCGACCGCGTCCTCGAGCATCGCCCGGACGGTCAGGTGCATCCGGCGCAGGCACTTCTCCGAGCTCAGCTCGGACGGGTCGGAAAGGTCCTGGATCAGGATCGACCCCTGGTTCTCCTCGATCACTTCCGGTCCGATGACGAGGTGGCAGAACTCTCTCGACACCTTCCGGACGAAGGGGCCCCTCGCGGGGGAGAACCGTACCTCGATCAGCCCGAACCCTGAGATGTAGGCGCCGATGAGCTTCCTCAAGAGGTGCTCCCGCGTCTCCTCGCCGCGCTCGACGAACGATTTGCGGCGCACCAC
>Ga0187770_10000238_pt1 | contig 27282 bp, 28 predicted proteins | sample 0116_SJ02_MP02_2_FD_133154 | JGI IMG/M metagenome (GOLD analysis project Ga0187770, IMG submission 133154) | Tropical peat soil microbial communities from peatlands in Department of Meta, Colombia - 0116_SJ02_MP02_20_MG | ecosystem: Environmental > Terrestrial > Soil > Wetlands > Peat | place...
CGTCCCTATGGATTGCTGTGAAACTTCCGCCGTAAAAAGCGACCTGTCTCCCCCTGTTTTCCTTATTGTAAGGGATTCCGACGAGAGAGGCTTCGATAAAGTTTCGAAGGGAAGAGGGGGATGGAAGCCCTTCGTCTGTTGCCCTTTGATTGCAGAAGAGACAGCGTTCACGGCAGCCCAGATTCGGAAGAAAAATAGGAATAATAAGAGAAGCCATCTTGCTACAATGTCAAATTACAAAATCCCTGCCTTCGCCGAAGCGGCTTCGCGCAGGCAGGCAAATGTCAAATGAAGTCCAAAGTTCAAAGGTCAAAGAAAAACGGGGAGGACCGGAATGATGGAAACATTAGCGTACCGGGTTAAAGAAAAAAATTCCTGGATTCTCTTACATGTTCAATTATTTGAGTACTATCCCTTTAGATTTCGGTCATTTTTTTGACATTCATTTGTCATTTGAGCTTCGTCATTTGGCATTTATTAATCTCTTCCAATGCATTTTTAGCTGCTTCTTGTTCCGCCTCTTTCTTGCTTTTTCCCCATCCCATTCCTTTCACTTCATCCCCGATCATGACGGATGCCTGGAATCTCTTATCATGATCCGGCCCGGACTCATTCATCACTCGATATTGGGGAGACGCTCCATGAGACTGTTGGGAATATATTTGCAGAAGGCTCTTATAATCATCGAAGACCACAGACGGAGTTTTGGTCTGAAGATAAGGCTCGAAATGTTCTTGGACGATCGCCAAAGCCCGATTGAATCCTGAATCCATGAAGATCGCTCCGATCAAGGCTTCGTAGGTATTGGCCAGGATGGAAGATTTTTGCGTCCCTCCGCTTGACTGCTGGCTTTTTCCGAGGAGGAGATAGCCTTCTAACCGAAGCGCTTTAGAAAGGGATGCCAGGGAACTCCTTTTTACCAGCTGGGATCTCATCATGGAAAGGGTTCCTTCCTGGGCGTCGGGAAATTTGTGAAGAAGAAGGTAGCTAATCGCAAGGTTGAGGACCGAATCTCCGAGAAACTCCAAAACCTCATTGGCGCCTTTTTCAGGATGATTGGTTTCATAGATGAAGGACTTATGCGTGAGGGCCTGGTCGAGCCATCTCATCTCTTTGAACCGATGACCCAAACGGTCTTCCAGTTCTTTTAAAGATGCCAACCTCTCTTTGTCCAAGCTATCTCTCCGCTATTTGTCCGATCAAACCCTTTTCAGCCAGTTCGGTCGCGGTGACAGTCCATTCGCGATTGACCCAATCGTCGTGTTTCTCAATTCCGTTATCGTTGGCGACAAGAACAGAAATGTAGTTCCTGGAAAAGCCTTTCCATCTCCCGGTCTCTTTGTCTTTACGGTCCTCTATGAGGACGCTCAGCTCCTGATTAAGAAACTGATGGTAGAAGGCCTGGCGTTTCTGTTTTCCCAGCTCCCTCATCGTTGCAGCCCTTTTTTTGATCTCCTTCTCAACCACTCCTTGAGCAAATTGGAATGCAGCGGTCCCCTTTCTCCTCGAAAAAGGGAAGACATGGAGATAAGAGAAGGGCAGGGATTCGACCAATCCATAGGTATGCTTAAATTTTTCTTCAGTCTCCCCTGGAAATCCTACGATCACATCTGCTCCGACGGAGAGTTTTGGAATTCTCAGATGCAGTTCCCGGACGAGGTCTAAGAGAAAGGACCGGTCATAATCTCTATTCATCTTTTTCAGTATCTCATCGTCCCCACTCTGGATAGAGATGTGAAGATGAGGGCAGATCTTCTTTGATTGTGAAAGGGCTGAGATCAGTTCCGTTGAGAAATCTGCCGGCTCGATGGAGCTGAGGCGGATTCGATCGGGTGTCTCCTCTTTCTCCAGTTGTGCGAAGAGTTTTTCCAAAGGAAAGGGCGACTCAAAGTCCAATCCATAGGCACCCAGGTGGATGCCAGTGAGGACGACTTCTTTATATCCCTTTTCTTTCAGCAGCCTTACGTTTTCAATTACCCTTTCGGGCTGAAGGCTCCTCGATCGGCCCCTGGCATGAGGGACGACGCAATATGTGCAACGCCCGTTGCAGCCATCCTGAATTTTCAGGAAGGCACGGGTGTGACGATGAAAAGAATGAAGAGGGGTTTCTAAGAAGTGCTTCTCCTGCTGAATATCCCCAACTTGAACCCTTGGAAATTTGCCTTTTTGCATCAAGGGAAGGAGGTCAGGAATCAGGTTTTTTTCTCTGTTTCCCAAGAGATAATGTATGCCTTGTATCTTTAAGAAGGCATCTGGTTCTACCTGCGGATAACATCCAGTCACGATGATCAGAGAGTTTGGATTGGACCGGACAGCCCTTCGAATCATCTGTCTCGATTGAAAATCAGCTCGGTGGGTGACCGTACAAGTATTGATGACGGTAATCTCCGCACCTTCGCCAAAAGGAATGAGGGCATACCCCCTTTGTTCCAAGGCGTCCAAGAGGGCTTCGGACTCGAACTGGTTCACCTTACAACCGAGTGTCGCAACAGAAATGGTTGGCATTTTCGAATTCAAGAATTCGGAATACAGAAGTCAGGACAAAGAATCCAAAATAAAAAGGTTGCTAAAAGGTTCTATGATATTAGAGGTCCGTTCTCGATTCTGACTACTGACCCCTGAGTTCTAATCTAATCATAGCCGGGTCAGTTGGATTCTTCCCCAAATTCCCATCTTTTCCTCAACGATGATGAACGTCCCCAGTACCCCTTCGATCTCTCTCGCCCTGGCAAGACCCAAGGGGATATCCTTTTTCTCCTTGACGACGTTCCCGACAGCCGTTGCTGCTGCGTCGGCGAGGGCGGAAGATTTTGCGAGAATGCAGACAGCATCTGCTTTTCCAAAGCTGAGGGAAGGGCCCACCTTTCCCGAAGAGGTGCACACACCGAGAGGGGTCTCTTCAGGTGAGATCACAATCCCGATCTTAAGGCTGATAGGAGAATCGCCCGCATAGATTCCGATGGTCCGCTCCTTGGAGGTGGTGAGATAGATATCTCCGCCATTCTCAACGATCACCTCTTTTGAGAGCTTAAGCAGGTCTTTTGAAACCGATTCGGCTATGGCTCCGGCCACAGCGGCCATCGGGCCGACGTGGGCCGATAGAGAAGTACGAATCATCTCCCGGACAATTTCCGGAGCGTAGGGGTCATCTGTTAGAGGGACAAGGCTTTTTTGGAATTCAGGGTTCATGGAGATGTAGGTTTCAACTTGGTGACGATATTTTAATACGGATTCTCTTGTCTCTTTGGAAAGATCACTATCTGCGCGGACGAGGAGATCGGTTTCCTTGACGATGACTTCAAACTTAACAAGGTCATCGGTCTTTACCAAATTTCGGTAGGTTCGCTTTTCGTACATGTTAATGTTTTATAAGCTCTTCTGTGGATAACACCTGGATCCCCTCTATCTTAGAGAAATGGGCCACATTCTTAGTATAGAGAGGCAGGGTGTTGGCGACGCAGACGGCTGCGATCAGAATATCGTGCGTTCCAATCAATTGGCCAGTCGATTTTAACTGGGTATAAATCTTCCCTGCTATCACTGCCTCAATGACATCCAGCGGTAAAATGGTCACAGATTGAATTAAAGTCTCAATTTGGGCGAGCCTTCTCTTTCCCTCTATCCCGGCGTATAATTCAAACACAGATATAGAAGTTAACGCGACTTCTTGCTTGGAAATCAGCCTTAACATAACCCCCGCTCCCGGAGAAACACCGTTGAAGAAATCTATGACCACATCTGTATCTACGATAATCAGCTGATCTTCCAATTTCGCCTGATCCCCTCTATCCGTTTTCTAACTTTCTTGGCCTCTTCCTCACTCCAGGTCCCCTTCATTCTTAGGAGGTGCTTAATGCTCTCTCCTTTTCTTACGTTTTCTTTTATATAAAAATCAATCGCTTCCTGTATTAGCTTCGAATACCCTCGAAGCCCTCTTCTGGCCGCCAAAGAGTGCAATGCGCTTCGGTGGTCGTCGGATAATTCAATCGTCGTTCTCATCTTATTCCCCCCTTTTCGAATTAGATGCATTATAATACTTAAATGCATTTGGTGTCAATGGGGTTGAAGTTCCGATTTCTTGGAAGGCGGAGAATTGGCTATAAGGTTTTTGGAAAAATGTTATTGAAAAAGGAAGGCTCTAATGAGAAAATGACTATATTCATAAAGAAAGGAGGCAATAGAATGAAGGGATTGAGAACAGCCGTGTTTGTAATGGTTTCTTTTAGTCTCATGTTCACTCTGTCCCTGGCGGCAGGGGATGCGGGGAAGGGAAAGGCTCTTTTTAGCGATCCGAAGTTCGGCGGAGGCACTGCTGGAGTCTCTTGCAACTCATGCCATCCGGATGGCAAAGGGGTGGAGAAAGCTGCCGACATGAAGGGTCTTGAAAAACAGGTGAATGCCTGCATCAAGAATGCACTCAAAGGCAAGGGGATTGATCCCAAATCTGCCGAAATGGCAGACATCGTCGCCTATTTTAAGTCTCTGAAGGGAAACGCTCCTGCAGCAGAAACCCCGAAGAAATAGGTTGGGATGGCAAAGACTTCTTCCGAAGGAACAGGGTGCGTCGTGGTGACGATTGGCCACTCCACGCGCACCCTGGAAACGTTTATTTCTCTCTTGCAAACCTATGAAGTGAAACAAGTCGTCGATGTGCGCACCGTGCCAGGCTCGCGGCGTAACCCCCAGTTTAATCGTGAAACACTCCCGCATGATTTGAATGCCACCGGCATCGACTACCTCCACATGCCGGGGCTGGGAGGACTTCGCCGGCCGCGGCCTGATTCAACAAACACGGGCTGGCGTCATGCTTCGTTCAGGGGTTTCGCTGACTATATGGAGACCCCAGAGTTCGAGAATCACCTGGGTAAGTTAATAGAGCTTGCACAACGTAAACGGGCCGCACTGATGTGCGCCGAAGCCTTGCCCTGGCGGTGTCATCGCTCCCTGATCGCCGACGCCCTTGAAGTCAGGGGAATAGGAGTAGCTCATATCCTGAGTTCAACCGATCTTCAACCCCATAGGGTTTGCCCGTTTGCGCGCGTGGCCGGGACACACCTCTTCTATCCACTCGAAAAACCCTGATAGAATATTGGCCGGCAAGTGCCCCCGAGCCCCGCCTTGTAGGCGGGGTTAAGGGGCATAATATAAATGTGATTTCGGTTGCTCGCTTTCTGCTCGCCACTCTGTGCCCGGGAAGCCCCGCCCTGTTGGCGGAGAGATTGACTATTTGTTCAGTTTGGAATGGAAGTAGCAAATGTCTCCAATACCCAGGCGACCCTTCTCTCTGGTTTGGCAAGAATTTCAGGAGGTACTTTGTCGACGGATTCGAGACGCCTGAGGAGACCCGCCTGGTTCGCAACCTGGATCTGCAGCCCCGGCCGTGCATTCAGTTCAAGAAGCAGTGGCCCCTTGGCCTGATCGATCACCAGATCCACACCGAGGAAGTCAAGGTTGATCATATCGACCGCCTTTGCTGCGATGAGAAGCATCCTCTCCCAGTGAGGGACCTGTATCCCGGCTACGGGCTTATTCGTGTCGGGATGGTGAGTCACGACTTCGGAGTGATAGACTCCTGACAGCGTTGTTCCATTCCCCATATTTATCCCCACACCGACCGCCCCGCGATGAAGATTGGCCTTCCCATCAGACACTCGGGTAGGAAGGCGAACCATGCTCATCACCGGCACCCCGCGATAGACGACGATTCTGATATCCGGTACGCCATGATAGGTCACCGCATCGAAGACAGTATCAGGATGAACCAACGCCTCAAGCAAGGCTCGATCTTCAAGTCCCTCGAGGGAGTAAATTCCTGAGAGGATATCAGAGATGTGGTAGGCGAGGTCCTTGATCGGGATGACCTCGCCGCTTTGCTTGATGAAACCTCCTTCCGTACGGCCCGTGACGAGAACAATACCACTCCCGCCAGTGCCCCGGGCGGGTTTGATAACGAAATCCTGGTAGTCGCCGAGCATTTCTTCAAGTCTGGCCATTTCGCCATGACGCTCGATCACACGGTATAAAGGAGGGGTTGGAATCTGATATGCCTCTGCGAGTTGCTTTGTTTTAAGCTTGTCGTCCACAAGCGGAAAGGAGGACCGTGGGTTAAAACGCATGATGTACTCCGCGTTCCGGCGGTTCATGCCCAGGATCCCGACATCGCGGAGCAAGCGGAATGGTTTAAAAATCATCAGGGTCTCCAAAATTTTCTGAAACGCAAAAGCTCCAAGAGCCGATAGCCGGTATAGCGGCCCAGAAGGACCTGAACCGCGGCGACGGCAAAAAGGAGTTCTGGATAAACAAAAAAAGTCAATTGAAGAGGTTCCAATTCAAGAATTCCGTAGGTAATTACCGCCACCCCAGCGCTCCCCGCAGCGGTCCAGAGCGCCTCCCGAGCCCCTGATTCTTCGGTGATTACAAAAAAACGCTCAATGGTCATCGTGAGAATGACAAAAGGCAGCAATCCGACGGCCATAAATTCGCGGAGGCCGAGCTTATTCCCGAGCAGGCCAAAAAAGGTAATACAGATGATGACGAGCGTCAGGATCACGGATAGCCGCGGAACGAGGAGGAGACGAAGTTTGTCTATCCAGCGCCGGACCACATATCCGATCAAAACAACCCCCCAAAAGATCCCCAATCCATACGCAAGGCCCGTATTTCGAAAAGCGAGTGCCATGAGGACCGGCAAAAAGACCCCGAATGTTGGAAAGCCAACGATGTTACGCAAGAGACAGATCATCAGGCCGCCAATCGGAACCAAAATGAGAATGCGGAAGGTTTTATGAAACTCTCCCGGGAGACGAAACAGCGACCAACGGTCGAGGAATCGATCCGAACGCATAATACGCTCAAACTGCATGCGCCATTGGCTCATGATCCCGCGGTTCAATGTCCAGCGGATCTCTGACAGTTCTCCGTTGATGACACGAACGACGGGCAGTCCGTTCGTTGTCAATGGAAGAAGCGGAACAGGTTGTTGATAAATTTCTCCCCGCTCAGGCTGAAGGCTCTGCCAATCTCGGCCTGTCCACACCTCAATCCAAGTCACCGTTGAGTTTGTTATGCTCTCGACGAGTGGAAGCCCCTCAACCATTTGAGCCGGCAGACCAGCCGCTCGCAGTAAAACAAGGAAGGCTGTCAGCTGGCTATGTTTATCGCGAAAGGCTGACCAGGCCTGAAGGTCTTGATCCAAAGGGAGTGGTGTTCCCCAAGATCCTCTCATCGCCGCAGCAACCCTTCGAAGTCGATCCACGGGCGGCAGAGGATCCCATTTCGCCACCAGACGCCTTGCGAGCGCCTGATCTTTTTTTTCGACATCCGGCGGGTAAGGTTCGAGGGGCAGCGTTCTGTTCTTGGAGGGTCGTGAAGGTTTCACCTGGATGGTTGCGCTGTATCCAATGACTTCGCCCCTCGGGCTGACAGCCCCCGACCAGACGCCAATTTGGTTTGTCCCTTCACGAAGGAGGTTGAAATTGAGCGTTCCGGAACGAATGCGTTCCTCGGCAATCAATTGCCCTCTGCGGGCCGAAGGGAGCCCGATCATCGCATTCGTTTCCTTTTCGCCGCCCTTGACGTGTGCCTCCACGGAGAGCCGCCATACCCTGGCCGGGGCCGGGGGAAGGATTGGGTATCTGAGCCAGAGGACGCGGTAGCTGATGACGGAAGAGGAAATGAGCAGGAGCGCCACCGCCAGCACGACTGCGGGGCGCTTCATTTTGAGGGAACCTCCGGGCAGCTTGGAGCCAAGCAGTTTGACCGTCCGCAGTCAACGATAAAGTGATCCTTCAGGACATTGCGTCCCAAAATCAACGGATATTTGACTGTGGAGCGGTCGTTAAGGTTGACCTCCGCATGAAGGATCTTCGCACCCAGGCAGAATGTAATTTCGACGACCGGCCTTTTTTCCTTGAAATCAGCGCTCCGAATATTCCGCCACTCAATCACCGGTAGGTGCAACGGCAGGCTGCTGTACTTCTTGGGCAACTTAAATTCGGCCACGCCGCCTTTCACCTTGAGGTCCCGAGCATCGAGGGAAGACGTGGTCGCCCCTGTGTCGATGCGGGCTGGCAACTTCACGCCCCACGGCATTAGAATGACATCCTCCACCTCCCCGATGGAGATCTTCTCTCCGGCGTCGCCCTTTCCGGACGGAAGCAGAAGGATGATCGACACAAGCAGAAATATCAAGCACCATTTTTTACTTCTCATCTTCATGACTCCGTTTGTATCAAATTGGACTTGATAAAAGTAGAAGGATCCGAAGTTCTTCACCAAGATTTTAACATTCAAGGAATATCGGGACAGATCGGTCTTGTCATTCTCCGTCGCTGGACGTCCACCACAAAGTTTTCCTTGAGAAAATTTCTACCCAGGATCAATGGATATTTAACCATGGAGCGGTCAGCAAGATTCACCTTGGTGCGGAATCGCTTGGAGCCAAGACAGATTTCTAACTCTACAAGGGGTCTCCGTTCGAGCCCCTCAGGGGTTCGGATATGTCGCCACTCGACGACCGGTAAGCGGAACTGCATCCCGCCGTATTTTTGCGGCAACTTGAATTCAACCAAATCATCCTGTATCTTAAGTTCCCGTGCGTCGAGCGATGATTTTGCCGCACCGGTATCAATGCGGGCCGGAAGTCGCACTCTCCAAGGCAAAAGGATCACATCCTCTACTCCTCCGATGACGATCTTCTCTTCCGCACCAGCCATTCCAGGAATGAACAAAAAGAACGGAGCCAGTACCGATAATGAAACTAGACTCCACAGTTTTTCCATCACGATGAAATCCCTCCAGCTTGTTTACCGGAAAACGACATTAAGTTCCCATCCCAAAATATGGACCTAAGAATTCTATTGAAATTATACCAAATTCAATCTGAAGTGGGTAGTGGAGATGCGTTTAGACCCTTGACTTAAGAACAATCGAAACGACCTTCAGTGCTGCATCGGGTCTTGCCATTCTCCTGACAGCCTGCCGCATTCTTGAAAATCGTTCTTTGTCCGACAGGAGGGTATCGATTTTATAAGGCAAAGCTGGAAACGGATTTCGTGTGCCGTAGGACTTCGACGTGTCATGCGGAAACCCCCTTTGCCTCGAAGGCAGAAACAAGCGCATCCGCCGTTCGAAGATGACCGGTCGCGGCTGCAGCGGACAGAACCGTTACGGAATCTGGTTTTGCTGTCGAATCTTCTTTCATTTAAACCCCTCCCTTATTTCAGTCCTCTTTCGGTCTCCCCTCCCAAACAAAGAGACTTTACCTCCTGGCTCTCCAGCAGCGTTGGTGCGGATCCCTCTTTGATCACGCGACCGTTTCTCAAGAAATATCCCCGGTCAGAAATGGCCAAACAGAGTTGAATCTCTTGCTCCACGATAAAGAGGGTGAGTCCCTTCTCATTCAACTCTCTGAATGTGGCGAAGACTCCATCCATCAGACGAGGAGCTAGTCCTAAGGAAGGTTCATCCAGCAAAAGGAGTTTAGGACGGCCCATCATCGCCCTTCCTATGGAGAGCATCTGTTGTTCGCCTCCGCTGAGGGTCCCAGCCCTCTGATGGGTTCTCTCCTGCAGCGCAGGGAGGAGCTGATAGATCCACTCTAAATCTCTTTTTACCTCCTTCTTTTCATTCCTGTGACGATAGGCACCCATCATGAGATTGTCCATGACGGAAAGCGTCGGAAAGATATGGCGACCTTGAGGGACATGGCCGATCCCTTTGAAGACGATCCTGTGAGGACTCAAGTTCGTGATATCTTCCTCTTCGAAAATGATCCTTCCCTCGGTGGTCTTCAAGACTCCGGAGATGGTGAGTAACAGGGTCGTTTTCCCCGCTCCATTGGGACCCAAAAGAGTGACGGTCTCTCCCTGTTTGACCTCTAGAGAAATTTCATTGAGTGCGGGGAGAGACCCATATTGGACAGTTAGTTTTTTGATTTTGAGCATCGTACTCTTTGCCTGTTGGACGCTTAGGAGTTAGATAGGTGCCAAATTGGCAATAGCGAAGCACCAAATATCAAATACCAAATTCCAAATAAACTCCAATCACCAAGATTCAAAATTTCAGATAAAATCGTTTCGGTCATTTTAGCTTGAAAATTGAGATTTATTTGGGATTTGGAATTTGTCATTTGGAATTTCTATGGCTGTCTTGTGTCCTAACAGAGCCCCGGCTTAAGTAAGCCTCCATCACCTCTGGGTTATTTTTCACCGCAGCCGGTGTCCCTTCGGCAATCAGCTCACCATTATGGAAGACCGCGATCTCATCCGCGATCTCCATCACCATGCCCATGTGATGCTCCACGATGAAGACCGTGACCCCCTCCTGCCTGATCCGTGAGATCCTATCCGAAAGCTGCTCAATTTCCGTAAGGGTCAGTCCGGACGCCGGCTCATCCAAGAGGAGGAGCTCCGGCTTCATGGCAAGGGCCCTGCCTAGCTCCAGGAGTTTTTGTTTGCCATAAGGGAGCTGGGATGCCATGGATTCCCATTTGCCCAACAGACCCAGAGAATCGAGGATCTCTTTGGCTTCCTTCAAGGCTTCTTTCTCCGACCTTCTGATCCAGGGGAACCAAAGCCCATAGGAGAAGAAACCACCTTTCAACCTTCGATTCATCCCTGCCATGATGTTCTCCACCACGGTCATGTTTCCCCAGATCTGTACTGTCTGAAAAGTTCTTCCTATCCCAAGGGCTGATCTCTCATGGGACTCCATCGAGGTAATATTTTTTTCTTTGAAGTAGATTTTCCCCGAATCAGATTTCTCCACACCGCTGATCAAATGGAAGAGCGTGCTCTTCCCCGCTCCATTGGGTCCGATCAGTCCTTTGATGCTTCCCTTTTCCACTTTGAGCGAAACCCGGTCCAAAGCCTTTATCCCGTCATATTCCTTTGTGATCTCTTCTATCGAGAGCAGTGACATTAGAGTTTCCCCTCGTCCCTCTTCTTCTTTTTTGCCCAGTACCCGATTAAGTAGATCACCCTGACATTCAAACGGGTTCCAATCCCATCCGGAAAGAAGATGAGCAGCAGGATCAAAATGACGCTGTAAACGGGGAGGCTGTATTCCTGATATTTGCTGAGAATATCCATCAGCCAGGTGAGGAGGATGGCTCCTGCGATGGGACCGTAGATATTTCCCATTCCTCCCAGAATCACCATCATGACGATTAGAATAGTGAACCCAAGGCTAAAGGTTTCGGGATTGGCTGTTGACATGACACAGGCGAAGAGACTCCCGGCCAATCCGGCATAGGCTGCCCCCAAAACAAAGATATTTAATTTGGTCTTGGCCACATCAATCCCTACGCTCGACGCAGCATCCTCACTGGCTGCCACAGCCAAAAGAGACCTGCCCACTTTAGAGCGAACTAGGTTTTTTGAGAAGATGAATAAACCAACGAGCACCCCCCAGGTGAGATAATATTGCTTGAAATAGGTATCAAAGGAGAACCCCATTGCAGAAAACCAGGGGATGCCGAAGATCCCGATGACTCCACCGGTGAGATCCGTAGACTCCCTAACGATGACCAAAAAAATTTCTCCAAAGCCCAGTGTAGCCAAAGCTAAGAAGTATCCCTTCAGCTTGAGGATTGGCCTGCCAATGAAATACGCGAACAAACCCGCTGATAGAGCCGAGGCCAAGAAGGCGACAAAGGATGGAAAGCCATAACGGGTGGTGAGAATAGCTGTGGTGTAGGCCCCGATCCCAAAGAAGGCAGCGTGTCCTAAAGAGATCTGTCCGGCATACCCCATAAAGAGACAGAGTCCCAATGCGAGGATGGCGTAGATCCCTGCCAGGACCATGAGGTGAAGGAAATGTGGATCAGACCAGGTCAGGGGGGCCAAACAGATCGCGCCGAGATAAAAGAGGTCTTTCCTCTTAAACTCCTTTTTGCGGTAAAGGTATGGGTCTGGTGCGATTAGAGAAATTAACCACAAGGGCACCAGATAGAAGAGGTCCCGTTTTCTAAACTCCCTTTGCGATTCCTTCGCTGTTTGAAAAACCATGTTCTCCCAACCGCTCACGTCTAAAATCCCAATGTACAAACCACAAATTCTAAATAATGTCCAAATTCCAATTTCAAATGACTACCCTCACCCTTCCTCCTCTCCCCCGTGGGGAGAGGAAGGAAGTGAGGGAATCTTGAATTTGGGTGATTGGTAATTTATTTGAGATTTGGTGCTTGGGATTTGGTACTTTATAACTCGTCAGTTCTACCATCGGCGGCTATCGATAAAAGGCGATCCCAAAATCCCTTTGGGCCGGAAATATAGAATAAGCAATAGAATCAGAAAAGCGACAGCATCCTTATACCCCGAAGGAATGACGATCAAGCTTAGCGATTCCACTATCCCGAGGACAAAGCCTCCAAGGATCGCGCCGCTGTTCTTTCCCCAGCCTCCCAAGACAGCCGCGATAAAACCCTTCAGACCCACAAGTGTTCCAGAGCTATAGCTGGTGAAGAAGATGGGGGTGATCAGAATTCCGGCGAAGGCTCCTACTCCTGCACTCACTCCGAAAGCTAAAAAGACCATGAGGTTTCTTGATATGCCCAGGAGATCGGCTCCCAAAGGATCCGTGGAACTCGCCTCCATGGCCTTTCCCAATAAGGTTCGGTGGGAAAGAAGATGAAGAAAGATCAGTAAGATAAAAGTGGATAACAAGACCCACACGCTCTGGGGAAGCACGGAAATTCCCCAGAACTGGAGAGGTTGCTCACTGGTGAACGGAGGGAGAGCTTTGGGCAGTGTTCCGAAGACAAGACCGCTTGTACTGCTGAGAAAGATGGAGACGCTAAGCGTTGCCATGATGAGAATGAGAATGGAAGCTTTTCTCAAAGGATAGATGACGGAGAGATGTATGGCGAAGCCGGTCAAAACAACAATGGCAATGGCTACCAGAGCGGCGACAGGGTAGGGGAGTTTTACACCATTCAGGAGGAAGAGGGTGATGACACCCCCCAGCATGACAAACTCCCCTTGGGCAAAGTTGATGATCTGGGAAGCCCTCGAGATGGTCACGAATCCCAAGGCGACCAGGGCATAGATGGCCCCCATCGTTATACCTGAGGAAAGCAGTTGAGGAATATACGTCCAAAGATCCATGAGGTTACGCGGTCACAAAAAAGGGGTGAGACGATTTCGTTGGCTCACCCCTTGATTTACCATATAGATTAGGCTGCCTTCAACTTTTATTCGAATCCGGGGAGTTTGATCCGTTTAAACTTACCTCCTTCGATCCGAACGAAAACCATATCTTTTTTGCTTAAACCATCATGGTCGGTGGGGCTGTAGTGATAGATTCCATGACAACTCTTAAGTCCCTTGGTATTTTCCAGAGCGTCCCTGAAGGTAGCCCGCGTGACCTTTCCTTGGCATCGCTTCAGTGCGTCATAGATTAGGCCTATTGTATCATGGCCATAGCCAGCCAATTGGTCCATTCCAACCCCATAACGATCCCTGAAACGCTTATCAAAATCGATGTTGACGGGTCGAACAGGATCATTCTCATCGAGCTGGTCAAAAACCACAGGTTTTGCAGCAGGGAATTCGACTCCCTCCATCGCTTCTCCACCCAGGGCGATAATAAAACCGAATCCAAAGGCATGAGTTCCAAGGATCGGGATCTTAATCCCTTGAGTCCGTAAATTCTTGCAAATGATCGGGCCTGGCGGGCCGCCGGTACAGGCATAAAAGGCATCCACCTTTTCTTTTTCGATGATGGGCTTGAGCTTGATGATCTGGGGAGTCATGTCAATATCGGTCGGCTTATGGGTCTCCTGGGAGATGATGATGTTTATTCCTTTCTCTTCGCCAAAGCGCTTGTAATAGTTGGCCAGGCTCTGGGCCAGCGGCCATGCGCCGTGAAAAACCAGAACCTTTTTATATTTTCTGGCTGAAGAAAGGTCCACCAGCTTCTGGGAGACGATGATGTCGCTCTGAGCGATGTTAAAGGCCCATTTTTGCTTCAGGCTTCGAACCATTGGGTTGGAGGGACAGATGATGATATTTGTGATCTCCTCCCTCTCAGCAATGGCCCTGGTGGTTGCCTGTAAATTATCCTCAAAAGGACCCACGACCGCTATGATTTCTTTATCTCTCATAAACTTGGTCATATTGGCCGCGGCCCTCCCGAGATCGAAACCATTATCCTCGAAAATCAGCTCAAGAGGGTGTCCGTCGATACCGCCCATTTTATTGATCCGCTCCGCCTCTAAGGCCATGGCATTCTTCACCGTCTTAGTCACTTCTGCCCAGGGCCCGGTGAATTCGAGGTTGACCCCAATTTTATAAAGGGACTTTTCAACGACGTAAGCAGGAGAAGCCCAGACGATGGAGATCAGCGTCAAAATGGATACGAAAGAAACAATCTTCTTCATCGTATTACCTCCTTAGGTTAGAAGTAGCGCCCCCATTAAATGGGGGCGAATAAGTTAACGTCAGCAATAAATGCCGACGCTACGTTATATTACAGATAGTTCTGGATTAGAATTTCAGCAATCTGGACGGCATTGAGCGCGGCGCCTTTCCGGATATTATCCGCCACGATCCACATATTGATCCCGTTGGGGATCGATTCATCCTCACGAATCCTTCCGACAAAGGTCTCATCTTTGCCTGCCGCATAAATGGCCAGAGGATATTCAAATTTCTTTGGGTTATCCGTCACCATCACCCCGGGAGCCTTTGAGAGAATTTTTCTGACTTCGTCAGGTTTCAATTTCTTTTCTGTCTCGATATTGACCGATTCCGAATGGCCGTAGAAGACGGGGACCCTTACGGTCGTGGCCGTTACACCGATCGAATTGTCCTCCATGATCTTCTTCGTCTCATTAACCATCTTGATCTCTTCTTTCGTGTAGCCATTATCGAAGAAGACGTCGATGTGAGGAAGACAGTTGAAGGCAATCTGATGGGGATAGACCTCCTTCTTGATCTCCTGTTGATTGTAGATGGCCAAGACCTGGGTCTCTAATTCTTTGATGGCTCTTTTTCCCGTTCCAGAGACGGCCTGATAGGTAGAGACCACCACTCTTTTGATCCGCGCAACATCATGAATGGGCTTCAGCACGACCACCATCTGAATGGTGGAGCAGTTCGGGTTGGCGATAATATTCTTTTTTGCATATTGGGCAATCGCATGAGCGTTTACTTCTGGAACCACGAGAGGAACTTCAGGGTCCATCCGGAAGGCGCTGGTATTGTCAATCACCACACAGCCCGCATTTCCAGCAAGGGGAGCAAACTTTTCGCTCACTGAGCCTCCTGCAGAGAAGAGACCGATATCGACTCCGGCAAAGGAGTTCTCGTTGAGTACCTCTACTGTGCGAGACTTGCCCTTAAACTCCAACTTGGATCCAGCGCCCCGCGTGGAGGCGAGAAGCATCAACTTATCCACCGGAAAGTTTCTCTCCTCTAGGATAGCAACCATTTCATTTCCCACCGCACCCGTCGCCCCTACGACGGCCACATTGTATTTTTGCTTCTTCATTCAAACCTCCGTTTTTTACTATTACAACATTCCATTCGGAACCGCCACAGATCAGAATCCGAAATCCAAATATCGCAATTCTGACTTTGGAGATACCCTTTTCCTCTACCGAAGGGGCGCTTGCTTGTTTCTTCTAAAGCCTGCCAATGGGTTTCTGCTTTGGAGTAAGGGCTTTAGAACAGTTTTCCTTTTAGCCCCCTTTTCTGGAGGTGAGGGATCAGACCTCCATCCTCAATCAACTCCTGCATAAAGGGCGGGACGGGTTTTGCGAGAAATTTCCTCTGCTGTGTCAGGTCGAGGATTTCGCCGGTCGTCAGATCGACTTGAACCAGATCTTCGTTGTGTATCTCCTCCGACGCCTCTAAAGATTCGAGGAGTGGAAGCCCCTGGTTAAACCCGTTTCGGTAGAAGATGCGAGCGAAGCTTTCTGCGATGATGCAGGAAATCCCGGCTGCTTTCAAGGCAAGCGGAGCATGCTCCCGGGATGAACCGCAGCCGAAATTCTTATTGGCCACGAGAATGTCTCCCTTCTTGACCTCACGGACAAACTCAGGCCGCTCATCCTCCATCACATGCTTGGCCAGTTCTGCTGCATCCGTCTGATTGAGGTAACGGGCAGGGATGATCGCATCCGTATCCACATCCGATCCAAATTTCCAAACTCTTCCTTCAAGTTTCATGGTTTACCCTTTGTAAGATGGGTTCAAGGATTCGAGGGTTCGAGACTTCGAGGGAGGAAAGTGGAATGTGGTTTTAGTTGCATCTACCTTCTACTTTCTACCTTCCACTTTCTACTTTCCACTCCTCATCACTTCTTCTGGATGACAAATCCTTCCTTTGACTGCGCTCGCTGCGGCCACTGCAGGACTTGCGAGATAGACCTCACTCTGAGCATGGCCCATCCTTCCTCGAAAATTGCGGTTCGTCGTAGCCAACGACCTCTCCCCTTCCGCCAAAACACCCATGTAGCCCCCAAGACAAGGGCCACACGTCGGCGGGCTGATCACTGCACCGGCTGAGAGAAATATCTCAAACAGGCCTTCCTTTAAGGCCTGGCGGTAGATCTCCTGAGTGGCGGGAATAACGATCAGCCTCAAAGAAGGGGCGATTTTTTTCCCCTTCAAAATCTTTGCTGCCACGCGGAGGTCTTCAAGACGACCGTTGGTGCACGAGCCGATGACAACCTGATCGATCTCGATTTTTCCAACCTCTCTTGCATCCTTGGCGTTGGAAGGAATATGAGGAAGAGACACTTGTGGATAGATCTTCGAGGCATTGTATTCATGCACCTCTTTGTATTTGGCATCAGGATCGCTGTGGTAGAGCCTATAAGGTCTCGTCGCCCTCTTTTTGATATACTGAAGGGTGATCCGATCCGGATCAAAAATGCCGCTTTTCCCGCCGGCTTCAATGACCATATTGGCCATGGTGAATCGACCCTCCATGGGCAGTTTTCTTATCGTCTCTCCAGTGAACTCCATTGCCTGATAGAGAGCTCCATCGACACCGATCTGTCCAATGGTGAAGAGAATGAGATCTTTTCCGGAAACCCAGGGGTTAAGCTTTCCATAGAAGATGAACTTGATGCTCTCTGGAACTTTAAACCAGAGCCTCCCCGTTGCCATGACAGCCGCAAGGTCTGTGCTACCCACTCCAGTTGAAAAGGCCCCGAGCGCACCATAGGTACAGGTGTGACTGTCCGCCCCGATCGCCACATCCCCAGGCAGGACCAGTCCTTTCTCAGGGAGAAGGGCATGCTCGATCCCGCACTGTCCGATTTCAAAATAATGGGTGAGGCGATGGGTCTTCGCAAAATTTCTAAGGACTTTACATTGTTCCGCAGAGAGAATATCTTTGGCAGGGGCAAAGTGATCAGGAACCAGGATGACACGATCCCGATGGAACACCTTTTTGGCACCCATCTCCTCGAAGGCCTGAATCGCAAGGGGTGCCGTGATATCGTTGCCGAGAGCCAAATCGACTCGAGCGTCGACCAGATCGCGCGGAAAGACCTCTTTTTTCCCGGCATGGGAGGCCAGTATCTTTTCCGTAATGGTCATCGGGTGAGTTCTGGCCATCAAAACAGCCCTACCAACTTCTGTTTTTTGAATTCAATTTTGTTCAGGGCATTGATGTAGGCCTTGGCGCTGGCCACAATCACGTCGGTATCCGCGCCCTGGCCCATCACCGTTTGACCTTTCTCTTCCAGCCTCACGGTCACCTCTCCCTGGGCCTCCGTCCCACCGGTGATAGCGTTGATGCTGAACTGAAGCAGCTTTGACCTCGTTCGGGTGATCTTCTTGATCGTCTTGAAGGTGGCATCCACTGGCCCATCGCCAAATCCCGCCTCCTGGATCAGTTTTCCATCCACCTCCATCTTGACCGTGGCGGTCGGAATCGTGATGTTTCCAGCGATGACATTCAGGTAAATGAGCTTGAAACGATGGGGCATCCGGAGGATCTCTTCCACGACGATCGACTCGAGATCCTCATCATAGATCTCACGCTTCTTGTCTGCCAGCTCCTTGAATCGGGTGAAAGCGAGTTGAAAATCCTTCTCTGAAAGCCTGACACCTAAATCTTTCAACCTATCTCTGAAAGCGTGACGGCCGGAGAGTTTCCCCAGCACAAGAGAGGATTTGGGGATCCCCACGGATTCGGGTGTCATGATCTCATACGTCTGTTTCTTCTTGAGGACACCATCCTGATGAATCCCGGACTCATGGGCAAAGGCATTCGAACCGACGACCGCCTTATTGGGTTGAACGACCATACCGGTGATCTTTGAAACCAAACGGCTGGTGGCAATGATATGCTTGGGGATGATCTGTGTATAGAACGGGAACAGATCCTTTCGTGTGCGGATGGCCATGACCACTTCTTCGAGGGAGGTATTTCCCGCTCTCTCCCCGATCCCATTGATCGTGCACTCCACCTGTCTTACCCCGTTCTGGATCGCAACAAGGGAATTGGCAACGGCCAGACCAAGATCATTATGGCAATGGACGCTTAGCGTGACCTTTTCTATCCCTTTTACCGTTTGCCGGAGGGTTCGAATCAATTTTCCAAACTCAGAGGGAATCGCATAACCCACGGTATCCGGGATATTGATCGTGATGGCGCCGGATCGGATGACCGCTTCGATCACTGCCGCGAGAAACTTCACATCACTCCGGGTCGCATCCATCGCCGAAAATTCGATATTCGGTGTAAATCGCTTTGCCCTCGCCACGGATTGGGAAGCCACTCGGATGACTTCTTCCTTGGTCATCTTCAATTGGTGCTTGAGATGGATATCGGAGGTGGAGATAAACGTATGAAGGAGTGGAAATTTAGCCCCCTTGACCGCCTCCCAGGCCCGATCAATGTCCTGAGGATTTGCCCTGGCCAGAGCCGCCACCTGCGAGCGCGTGACCACTCTGGAAATTGCCTTGACCGCGTCGAAGTCTCCTTGTGATGAAATGGGAAAACCCGCCTCGATGATGTCGACTCCCAATTTTTCCAACTGTTGGGCGATCCTCACCTTTTCCGCCACATTCATCGTCGCCCCAGGGGATTGTTCCCCGTCGCGTAACGTCGTATCGAATATCCTGACAATTTCCTTCATCGTCTTGACTCCCCTTTCAATCCCAGCAACCCCTATAGTAAATGGGGTCGGGGGATTTTCAAAAAACCTCCATCACCCTTTGGTAGAATTCTCTCTCCTCCCATATCTTGACTTCGATGCGAAGGGCTCGAATAGGGAGATGATCAATATTCAAGATTTTTAATTTTACCATATCTTTCTCCGTTGTAACAATGCAATCGACTGCTTTCGCTTTCCCCTCTATGTAGGATAAATCTTTGGCAGTATAACGATGGTGATCCGGGAAGATCGCTTCTCCAACAATCTTCATTCCACATTTCCTTAGCATGGAAGAGAAGGAGTTGGGGTTAGCGACTCCGGAAAGAGCGAGTATCTTCTTTCCCTTTAAAGTATCAAGTTCTTCTTGTTCCTCCCCAGGACCCACCAGGCCCACCGGTTCGTAATCGCTGTGAAAGACCTGTGCGCCGGGGCATGTCTCACGAATTTTATTTTCCAGGGGCTCATAGGCCGCAGGCTGCTCCGCTTTGTTGATCATGAAAAGATTGGCTCTGCGAAGGTGCGATATGGGTTCCCTCAGAATTCCTCTCGGCAGAAGATGATGGTCTCCAAAACCGATGGTTGAGTCGATCAGCAGAATGTTGGCATCTCGATAGAGGGGAAGATACTGGTAACCGTCGTCCAGCAGCAACCCTTTCACACCAAATCGTTGGAGAGCGAGTTGACCATTGATGAAACGGTTTTTCCCGACGAGGACGGGGATACCCTGACAAGCCTTGGCGATCAGAAAAGGCTCGTCCCCGGATTCCTCAAGCGAAAGAAATACAGTCTTGCCATCGCTCACGACCGGCTGAGAGGTCTTCGTTCTTTTATACCCTCTGCTGAGAATGGCTACGGGAATCCCTTTGGCCATCAACGCCTTTGCCAATGCCATCACTAAAGGGGTTTTGCCTGTTCCTCCTACAGTGATGTTCCCGACACTGATGACAGGGCAGGGAAGGGTTCTTGTTTTCAACAATCGAAGCGAATAGAGAAAAGATCTTGTTCGAACAGCCCCTCCATAAGGCAAAGAAAGGAGATAAAGGGGAGAAAGAAGACCCCGTTTCCAGAAGGACTTCTCTTTTTGATAAAGGAATTGGTCGATACGCAGCATTTTCCAAAATACGTGACCGTGTCCGTGTACGCCGAAATCCGGTGTTTCGGCACGCAGGCGTGAACCGTGTCCGCACGGTCTAATTATCCCTTAGGTAAACCCCCGGCTCTACCGGGGGGATACTTACTCATACTATTCTTAACTTTGAGATTTAAACTTTCATCTTTTTAAATTCCGCATTCCGCCATCTGCATTCTGCACTTTAGAAAGGAACGGTTGAATCTCCCCGAACATTCTTTCTGTTGCCCCCTGATGTTTCTGAAGAAATTGATAGCCTCTCTCCCCGACCTCTTGGCGAGCGTGTTCGTCAAAAAGGAGGCGTCTCGATTGAAAGAAGAGTTCTTCTTCCCCGGATACCTGGATGGCTCCTCCTGTCTCAATCAGGCGGCTAGAGATTTCCAAAAAGTTAAACATATAAGGACCGAAGAGGACACACTTCTTGAAGAACAAAGGCTCGAGTGGGTTATGACCTCCTATCCGGACAAGACTTCCCCCCACAAAGACCAATGTCCCGAGGCTGTAAATGCCCGTCAATTCGCCCATCGTATCGAGGAGAATCACCTCGGGGCTCACTTGATCGGACCGGTCCGGGCGCATTCGAAGGGAAGTTTTTCTCAACCACGATATGGCCTCTTTTCTCAGGATTCTCTCCACCTCCTCCAGCCGTTCGAGGTGTCGCGGAGCAAGAATAAGGAGGAGATGGGGCTCCATCTTTTTCAATTCTTTGTAAAGGCTAACCAGGATCTCCTCCTCTCCGGAATGAGTGGACCCTGCAATGAGAATCTTCTCCTGCCCATGGAACCCGATGGCTCCAGCCATTTCATCCATGGTTTTCTGAGAGACGGAGGGGAAAGCCTGATCGAATTTCAAATTTCCCTCTACCTTTGTCTTTTGAGATTCCACTCCCATCTCGACAACTCGCTCCCGGTCTTGTTCCGTCTGCATCAGGAAGAGGCAGATGTATTTCAGACATTCTTTGAAAAAGAATTTGAAGAGGAGGTAACGCCGAAATGACTCTTGGGAGATCCTTCCGTTGAAGAGAATGATCGGAATGTCCCTTTTTCCGCAGGAACGGAGCAGGTTGGGCCAGAGTTCCGTCTCAGCAATGAGAAGGAGGCTGGGTTGGATTTTTTTGACAGCTCTCCGGATGATGAAGGGATGGTCGATCGGTGCAAAGAGGATTTGATCCGCATCGGAGAGGTGGAGTTTGGCTGTCTCGTTCCCGGTAGAGGTCATCGTGGTTAAGACAATCTTGGAATAGGGAAGCTCCCTTTTGATCTTTTCCAAAAGAGGGATTGAACAGAATACTTCTCCGACCGATGCCGCATGAACCCAAATCGGTCCTTTGAAAGAGGGGCTTCGAAAAAACCCCAATCGTTGAGGCAGTGCCTTTCGAAACCGTTTGGAGATGAGACTTCGTACAAGAAAATATGGAATGGTTACGATCAGGAGGAACGTAAGAAGAAAGTTATAAAGGTAGTACATCATGAATCAAACTGTTTCCCTTCACGCTCCTCTCTCCCTTCGGGGGAGAGGGATCGGGTGAGGGGATCGAAATAATGGTCTGCCCTCTCCGTCAGCTCATTGAGACGAGTCTCCAGGAGAATTCTTTTTTCCTCAAGATGGGCCCGATCCCCATCTTGATCGACCTCAATCGGGTCTCCCCAGATGAATACGCCTTTGGAAAAAGGGCAGGGGAGGAGGAACCGATCCCAGGTGTTGAAGATCTTCTTTTTCGAGGCGCTGAAGGTCAAAGGAACGATAGACCTCCCGGTGAGTCTGGCCAACTCGATCACCCCAATCTGCACCCGGTGACGGGGTCCCCTCGGTCCGTCCGGAACAATGGCGATATCGCACCCCTGAGCCTTAACCATCTGTTTGAAACCGGAGAAACCTTTTCGCCTGGTTGAACCGAGGATGGGATGGAAACCAAACCGCATGAGGGCCTTTCCCACCACCTGGCCATCCCGATGGGGAGAAACGAGAAAATTCAACGTTTTCCCTTTGTAGACTACGGGCATCATGAATAGCCTTCCATGCCAGAAGGCCCCGATGGCGGGAATCCCTTTCTCCCAGAACCGTCTCGGAATCTCCGGATGGATCTCTTCAAACCGCATCGTCCAGGCTAACGTCTTGATGATCCAGTAAGCGCACCATGGCCCCAACCAGGCTACAAACTTTTTCTTCAAGGATTTAAAAAACATCTTTTCTATTTCGGAATGCGAATTTCGAAATTCAATTCCGCATTCTGCAATCCCCACTCCGCAATCGAAATCAGTAGACCTTCTGTGCTTTGGACACGGTCTGAATTCTCGTTCCATCATCTCTGAACTGAAGATTATAGAGACGGCAATATTCTCCATTACGGGCCATCAATTCCTCATGCGTTCCTTGTTCCACAATCTGGCCTTCAGAAAGGACGACGATACGGTGGGCGTTTCGGATGGTTGAGAGCCGATGGGCAATGACGAAGACCGTTCTCCCTTTCATCAACTCTTCCAATGCCTTTTGGACTTCTGTCTCAGAATCGGAATCCAGAGAGGAGGTGGCTTCGTCTAAGATCAGAATGGGAGCGTTCTTCAGAAGGGCTCTCGCGATGGAGATGCGCTGGCGCTCTCCTCCAGAAAGCTTGACGCCCTGTTCACCAATGTTCGTATCGTACCCCTGGGGCAATCTCTGGATGAAATCATGGGCGTTGGCCGCTTGGGCGGCCTGGACGACCTCTTGCTCCGAACATTTCAGATTTCCATAGGCGATATTATTTCGGGCCGTGTCATTAAAGAGGATGGTTTGTTGGGTGACCAAACCGATCTGATCCCTGAGGGACTTCAAAGTGGCCTTTCGAATATTGCAGCCGTCGATAAGAATCTCTCCCTGCTCCACATCATAGAAACGGGGCAGTAGGTTTACTAAAGAAGTTTTTCCCGCACCACTCATTCCCACCAAGGCGATTACTTCTCCCACCTTCACCCAGAGGGATATGTCTTTAAGCACAACATCATCTTCGTATTTGAAAGTGACCTTTTGAAAATCTATTCCTTGGGTAATCGGGGAGAGCAGGACTGCATCCTCTGCATCCTTAATATCGGCGGTGGTATCGAGAAGCTCAAAGATACGCGTCGCCCCTGCCAGACCTTCTTGAATTTCAAGGTTGACTTTGCTCAAATCACGGATCGGAGCGTAGCACATAAAAACGGCCAACAGAAATGACCCAAAGGTGCCTGGCGTTAATTCCCCTCGCATGACCATATGGCCCCCCACCCAGATAATGATCGCTGCCGCGATTCCTCCCAGAAATTCCATCAAGGGGGTATTCAGCGCCCGGACCTTGATCCTCTTAAGGAATGTTTTGAACAACCGGTTGTTCTCTTCAGTGAACCGCTGTTTTTCGTACTCTTCCATGTTGAATGCCTTAACGATCCGATTTCCGGTAATCGTCTCATGAAGAAAGGTCGTAAGCAGGCCCAGTCGTTGCTGCCCTTTCCGGGCGAATTTCCGCATCTTTTTTCCAAATGCTCTAATGGGAATGATGGCCAAAGGAAAGATAATATAAGCGATGATCGCCAATTTCCAGCTTTGAAGAAAGGCAACAGCCACCAGGCCGAAGAAGGTAAAGATATCTTTGAAAACGCCCGCCGTGGTGCTGGACACCGCTCCTTGAATCAACGTCACATCATTTGTGATCCGGGAAATGATAATGCCGGTGGGTGTTTTTGTGAAGAAACAGAGAGAAAGGGTTTGCAGATGATTGTACAGTTTCTCCCTGACATCCGCGATAATTCTCAGACCCACAAAATTCATGAAGTAGGCCTGACCATAATTGAAGATACCTTTGAGCAGGTACAGGAGGATAAGAAGGATAGGAAGGAAGCGAAGCATCTCCATACCCCTTTGGAGCAAGAGGTCTTTGAGATGAAGATGAACAATGATATGATTGACGAAGGGTGGAATAGTAAGTGAAGACATCCCTTCTTTCCTGAAAAAAACACCGTCCACCACAGGTTTGAAAAGCCATGCCGTCGCTGCGGTCAAAAAAGAGACGACGACCATGCAGATGACGGCAAGGATCAACTTAAACCAATAGGGTTTTACGAATTCAAGGAGCCTTCGGTAGAGAGACATCTCAGACCTCCGCTCCACGGAGCAAGGAAGTAACGATGCGGGCAGCCCGTTCGGCTGCTCCTAGCTCTCCGAGCTTCTGACGCACCTTATTCACGGATTCGGCCATTTTTCGACTCAGGATGGGATCCCTTAAGATACGAAAGGCTTCGTCGGCAATCTGTTGAGGATTGACATCCTTTTGAATCAATTCCGGGACGATTTCTTTCTCTGCCACCAAATTGACGAGGCCGATATGATCCAGCCGAATCAAGGCCCTGCCCACCCAATAGGAAAGGAATGAAACTTTATAGACAATAATCATGGGTTTTCCAACAATCGCCCCTTCCAACGTGGCCGTTCCGGAGGCGACGATCAGAAGTTCAGAAAGGTTCATCACATCATAAGTAAAACCCTCCACCACAGCCACGGGCACGGATATATTCCCCATCCGGGATAACAACAACGTTTTGGGAAGACCGGGGGCGAGAGGGATGACAAATTGGAGATCCGGGATCTCTTTTTGGAGCAGATGCGCCGAAGCCAAAAGGGGAGGAAGCAGTCTTTCCACCTCATGCTTTCGGCTTCCAGGGAGTAAGCCGACGGTTCTTCTCCTGGGATCGAGACCAAATTGTTGAAATGCCTTTTCTCGGGAGAGGGTCGGCTTCACAATGTCGAGAAGCGGATGCCCTACCCATTCCACATCGACTCCCGCTGCCTGATAAAGAGGAACCTCAAAAGGGAACAGAACGATCATTTTCTTCACCAACCGAGCGATCAACTTAATCCTTCTAGGTCTCCAGGCCCAAACCTGAGGACCGATATAATAGAGAATCGGGATTCCTTTTCGCTGGGCCATCTTCGCCAACCGAAGATTGAAATCAGGAAAGTCGATGAGGATGACGAGGTCCGGCCTTTCCCGGTCAATCGATTTCTTCAAGCCCTGAAGCGCTTTCAGGATAGCTCTTAGTTTGAAGAAAACCTCCGTAATTCCCACGACGGAAAGAGATTGAGAAGGGTAGAGGAGTTTCATCCCCGCCCTTTCCAATCCCTCACCCCCAATTCCGAAAAACTCAATGTCTGGATCGATGCGTTGAACGGCCTCCACGAGGCGGGAGCCATGAAGATCCCCCGAAACTTCTCCCGCAACCAGCAGGATCTTCTTGGATTTCATCTGTTCCGCCGCCCCGCTACTTCTTGCTTTGGTTGATGTCATCAATCTTCTGGATAATTTGGAGTGCCAACTCTAATGCCCGCTTTCCATCCAGCCCAGAGACTCGAGGATTATTTCTATTCCTCACACTCTGGAGAAAAGAATGGATCTCAGCCTCCAGAAGATCGATCTTCTTGACTGGAATCTCCTTGGTTGCCATTTCAGGAATCTCTTCCGGTCCGAGGGAACGCGCCTTTTTAGAGAGGAAAAGTTTCTGAGACAGGTAGTCGATGGAAAAGATTCCATCCGGTTGAAAGATCCGAGTTTTTCGGATCTTCTCTTCGGAAACTCGGTTTGCGGTCAAACTTGCCGTGCAACCGTTTTCGAATTCGATGCGGGCATTGGCAATGTCCGGGGAATGGGTGAGGATTGGAATGCCGACGGCCTGGAGATCTTTCACCTCTGAGTTCACCAGGCTCAAAATGATATCGATATCGTGAACCATTAAATCTAACACCACATTAACCTCTGCACCTCTTCCAGAGAAGGGACCCAACCGATGGGACTCAATGAACCGTGGGTGTTGGACCCTTCCCTCCAAGCCGGAAAAGGCTCCGTTGAATCGTTCCAAATGGCCCACCTGAAAGATCAGTCCTTTTGATTCGGCCAGCCCGATCAGTTCGTCAGCCTGCTCGAGCGTGTTCGAGATGGGCTTTTCCAATAGAACATCGATCCCATGCAGGAAAAAATCTTTCGTCAGTGAATAATGAAAAGGGGTGGGAACGGCGATGCTGACAGCCTGAATTTTTTTGAAAAGGTCGGTGTGGGATTCGAAAGATCGGGTTCGGTATCGCAGGGCAATTTCCCTGGCACGACCGGTATCGACGTCCACCACACCCACCAACTCCGCTTCTTTTGCTTTCGCACATTTCTCCGCATGGAATTGGCCAAAGTATCCGACACCGACGACACCGACCCTGATTTTTTCCACTTAACGGGCAATCCCCCTCTTCGAATGCTGAATGAAATAGAGGAGACGTTGGACCTCTGGGGTGCGACAGATTTCGTCCTCCCCCACCCTCTTTATCGCTTTTTCCAATGTCAGACCGGAGCGAAAGATAAATCGGTAAGCCTTCTTCAAAGCCTTCAGGGTCTCCTCTGAAAACTTGGCTCGTTTGAGGCCAACGGTGTTGAGCCCGAAGAGTTTCACGTGGCTTCCGGAAGCCAACATATAGGGAGGAATGTCGAGAGTGACGCCGGAGACACCGCCGATAAAGGCGTGGGTACCGACCCGGCAGAACTGGTGGATGGCGACGATTCCTCCGATGACGGCCCAGTCTTCGATCACAATGTGCCCGGCCAGGGTTGCTGCGTTAGACATGATGATCTCATTTCCGATTTGACAATCGTGAGCCACATGGGAGTAGGCCATGAAAAAATTCTTATTCCCGATAACGGTTTTCCCACCTCCCTTAACCGTACCCCGGTGAAGGGTGACGAATTCCCGTATGATATTCTGATCGCCAATCTGGAGAGAGGTCTTCTCTCCTTTGTATCCTAAGAACTGAGGGGCTTCTCCGATGGAGGCAAATTGAAAGATCTGGCATCGCTTCCCGATATGAGTCCCCTCCCGGATGATCACGTGGGGCCCGATCTTCGTCTCCTGATCAATCAGGACGCCCTTTTCAATCACAGAGTAAGGACCGATGTCAACGCCTTCACCGATTTCAGCTTTTGGATCGATGATGGCAGTGGGATGAATCATTTTTCTTCTCCTAACATGGCCAAGAGTTCTGCTTCAGC
>Ga0187770_10000240_pt1 | contig 27211 bp, 25 predicted proteins | sample 0116_SJ02_MP02_2_FD_133154 | JGI IMG/M metagenome (GOLD analysis project Ga0187770, IMG submission 133154) | Tropical peat soil microbial communities from peatlands in Department of Meta, Colombia - 0116_SJ02_MP02_20_MG | ecosystem: Environmental > Terrestrial > Soil > Wetlands > Peat | place...
CCATTATGATCGCCTCAATACAACAGATAGACTCCAAAGATGCTTATACATCAAGCTATTTCGTAATATGATTACACGATAGCTACTTAATAGTTTTGGAAAAAAGGCCAGTCAAACCGAGATTGGATCTTAATCTAAAAGCATTCTAAAGCACTTCGCCTCGCCGAACCTCCTACTCACAGGCACCGCACTCGCAGTGCCGGCACCGTCGGCCAACGGCTAATCGAACTCGCTATAGATTTGTTCCATCAGATTGGGAAGGCTTCCCAAGACGTCATTAACCGAGATAATCCCGAGAATTTCTTGTCCGTTGAAGACGGCAAGATGATTCACGCCGGCTTTACGAAACATCTTAGCAGCGTACAGGATGGGCATTCCGGGAGACACGATGAAGAGTGGCTTGCTCGCTATCTCTCCGACCGTCACTTTGCCAATATCGACCTCGTCGGCGAACAAATCGACGATATCTCTCTGGGTAATGATGCCGAATGGCTCATCCTTTTCAAGCGGCGACACAATGAAAGCGTCGGTTGCGTCTTCTGCCATGCGCCTTGCCGCCTCAAGGAGTGATGCACTCGGATCAATCGTCTGCACTCTGTGCCCGATCACGTCCCTAACCTTGAGTCGCTTCATGATCCTCACCGCGAGTCTTTACGCTGACTCCGTACATAAAAGCTCGGGCGCTCCGACAGTCCTGAGAGTGGGATGCAAAAGGAAGCTTGCTTAGCATTACGCCTTCATCAGAGATCGGCGTGCAGGTTTGCAAATGATACCGTGCCAAGCTTCAAAGTCGAGGAATTCCGTAGACAATGCATGCACTGGCCAGCCACCCGTATCCATTCCTAGCCGTATCGCGCACTTTTTACGCACAAAAATACACCCCCCCAGCATCTTTCGAAGAATGGCACAAGCGCCTTTTTTCTTGTCTCTCGTCAAGAAACACAAAAGAACGTGCTTATTCTGAGCAGCAGTGCACCGGAACATATATCGTCCCTTAACTTATATTTACATAATTAATAATAATAAAAGTGTAACACCTTGGTGACACAATGTGGATAACGGTGTTGTAGAGTTTGTCGATAAACTGAAACAAGGAGCAGTAGACAGGTGTCGAGAGCGCGTACTGCGCGCCGCTGAAAAGACGAAATATAACAATCAAAAAAAGACCGAACACTACGCCCAGGATCGTGGGATAGCCGCACACATAAAAGCGCGCCGTGGGCTGTAGGAGCGATGCTCCGATTGAAATCAACAATGGCTGAAGAAGAACCGTCGGTATTGCAGCAGATACGAAGGAAAGAGGTAGAACTCAGCGTTAAAACGGACCAGGCGCGGCAGGACGCCGAGCAAGTCGTCGCGGACGCTGCTAGGGAAGCCGCTCAGATTTTGAAAAAGGCCGAATCTGACGGAAAAAAAGCCGCTGAGAATTACTCGAAAGAAAGATTGGCAGAAGTCCTTAGTGAGGTCGAAGATCTGAGACATGTCGGCACAGAAGAGGCTGAACTGACGAGGCAGAGCGGGGAGCAACACTTGTCCGAAGCCGTAGAAAAAATAGTGAAAGCAGTGATTCCAGAGTAGATTGACATGCTGCAAAAAATGACCAAGATCCAGGTCATTGGGCCTAAAGACGACTTGCACAGCACTGTTGATTTTCTGTACAACCTAGGAACCGTTCATTTAGAAGACGCGTCGACGACCATCGCTCCGGGAGATACTATGCTGCGACGTGTGCAGGCGGGCCCTAAAGCCGACATAGCTGCGGCACTGGTTAAAGTCAGCGGGATGTATCACCTGCTACCCTCTATGCCCTTGAACGAGGCGATAACGGCCCAACTCTATGAAGAACTTCGCTGGAAAAATGATGAGCAGCTCGTCGACGAGGCCAACCAAGTTATTAGCGAGCTCGAGACGGTAACCAAAGAGTTGGCAACACGAAAAAGTGATATTGAGTTTACGCTTACCAACCTGACTCATTATAAAAGCGTTATTGAAAAGCTACAGCCGTTGGAGGCTCAACTTCCTATTTTAGAGGGGTTTGAGGTCACCGTTATTCTCATCCAACGAGAGTTTAAGGACGTCCTCGAGATTATTCGCTCCGCACTCGTGGAGATCACGCACAACCAGTTTGAGCTCATGTCGGCGGACGTCGACGAGGCCACGACGGCTGCCGTGACCGTGTTTAATAAGCGGTATTCTAACCAAGTGCACTCATTTATTTGGTCTCAAAACGTCAATGAAGTCCGGCTGCCACCCGAATATCTGGGCAAGCCTTTTGACCAGGTTCTGACGTTAGTCGATGAACAAAATCAGGAAGCTGCGGCCGAAATGAGCGCTGTCAACGACCAGTTAATAGAATTGTCGCGGCACTGGTACCCGAAACTCGCTGTGCTCAGAGACGTGCTTGAGGACAGAAATGAAGAGCTCAGCGTTTTTACCAAATTCGGACAGACGGACTACACTTTCGTAATGGTAGGCTGGGTGCCAGAAAAGCAGCTCGCAAAGACAAAAAATGCGTTAAAAGAGGCATTTAAAGGCAGAGTTATCGTAAACGACCTTACGGTAAGTCGAGAGGAGAGCAACAACGCGCCGTCGTCTTACGACAATCCGCGAATTGTCAAGCCCTTTGAGACTCTCAGCGGGTTGATAGGTACACCACGGTACAGCGAGATTGAGCCGACACTGCTGCTGGCATTGTTTTTCCCATTCTTCTTTGGTCTCATGGTAGGCGACATCGGGTACGGCATCTGCATACTCGTGTTTGCCCTGGCGGTGAGATGGTTCTATGGACGACGCAGCAACACAATCAAGCAGCTGATGAACATCTTAATCATCTGCTCAATTCCCACTATGTTCTTTGGCTATCTCTATGGGGAGTTCTTCGGCAATCTCGGGCAAATAATGGGCTGGCTACAACCCGTTACGATAGACGGAACGACGCTAAACAGGCTTGACATTATAGTGCCGCTTCTTATTTTCACGATCGCCGTCGGGGTATTTCACGTGTTCTTAGGCCTTAGCCTAGGGGTGGTGAACGCGCGCAGACGCAGCAACAAAAAGCTCGTATGTACGAGGGCTGGCATGATACTCGCACTGGCGAGTATCGTTGTGATTCTTCTCGCCGTAGTTGCAATAGTTCCTTCTCTACTCGTGGCGCCGGGCATAGTCCTACTCGTGATTGGACTCCCGCTAATCTTATATGGCGGTGGAATTGCGGGAGCAATAGAAGTTATGAGTACGTTCACAAACGTCCTCTCGTACGCGAGACTCATGGCACTAGGGATGGCTTCTGTAGTGCTCGCGCTTGTAGCCAATGAGCTCGGAAGCTCAATGGGAATCGTACTCGTAGGTTTTTTGATAGCGGTATTGCTTCACGGGATAAATGTCGTACTTTGTATGTTTAGCCCGCCACTCCAATCGCTCAGGCTGCATATCGTAGAGTTCTATTCAAAGTTTTATGAGGGGGGAGGGAGGCAATACGATCCGTTCAGACGAGGGACGGCAAAATGAGTCCGGAGGCAGCTTTTTGCAGCGCACGGCCCCAGATATGTGGCAAACACAGACCCTGCGGATTAGAATGTCGTTGCTAAGTCGCAAATCTGCGCGCGATGACGACGTTGTATAAGAGTCGCTACTGACAAAAAAAACTAGAGGAGTTGTTAAAGTGGTTGATCCGTTGATAGGTATTGGAGCGGGAATAGCTTTTGGGTTAGGCGCGATTGGTACCGGGATAGCGCAAGCGAGAATCGGTGCGGCCGGGGTAGGAGTTATTGCTGAAAAACCAGAATTATTCGGCATATCGCTCGTTTTTGTAGCACTTCCAGAAACTTTGGTCATCTTAGGCTTCGTTGTCGCAGCGATAATCCTCTTCGTTCTACCTACGTTGTGACTATGCGAGACATTTCGGTGCCGACGCTGCACACCGTTGAGACAAGATCTAGTGTTGTTTCAGAAAGTCAACCAGACCCACTTGATACGCAAGGAAGATAGCTCATCAAAGGAGGGCCGATAAAGGCTGTTGGGACGAATGACGTATGAAAATCTGATCGCGTCGATGGAGGCAGGCACTGAAAAGAGCATCACAGGCGTGATGCAAAAGGCGCATCAGGAAGCCGAGGAAATAAAAAGAAGCGCAGATGCAAAGGCTGAGGCAATTAAGGCCTCATATCTTGACGAGGCACAAAAATCGGCCGAAACAGAGCGAAACAAACTAATCTACAACGTTAAAGCCGAAAATAAAATGAGGATCATTAAAGAGAAGGACGCAGTCATACAGCGAGCGTTTTTAGGCGCCAAAAAAAGATTAGAAAATTTTCGAGATCACACGAATTACAAAGAAAATTTCAAGACAATGCTCGAAGAAGCTGTTCGCGAACTCGAAGACGAGCAGGTTCGCCTTCATATCGATCCTCGGGACGAAACGCTGTGCAGGCAGGTGTTAGGTGAAATAGGCAGGAACTCTGAAATCGTCACTGATTTGACGAGCACAGGAGGTTTATCCGTCAGCACAAAAGACGGGAAGATAGTCGTTTCTAATACGATTGAATCAAGATTAAACAAAGCCAAGGAACTCCTAAAACGAGACGTATTTTCCACGCTATTCGGTGAGTAAAGTGGAATACGAGTACATCAATGCGCGCATAAGAGGTATGAAAAGCCGTCTTCTCACACGTCAGGAACTTGAGGCCTTAGGGACCAAACTCGACATCGGCTCCCTTATCGACGAATTGGAGAACACGCCATATCGACAAGATATAGAAGATGCGAGTGTCAAATATACCGGTCTTGCTTGCATCGAGGAAGCGCTGCGCCGAAATCTGGGCAAGGCCTTTCGACTCATATTCAGTTTTGTGAAAGGCGAAGACGCTGAAACGCTTATTAACGTATTCCTGAACAAATGGGACGTCCAAAACATTAAGACGATCTTAAGAGGGAAAAATATCCAAGAGCTGCCTGAAGAGATTGCAGAGAGCCTTGCACCTGCCGGAGCGCTCAGCGATGCGACCCTCGCCGAGCTGATAAAGCAACCGGATGTGAAAGCGGTTATTGACTTACTCGCGACGTGGGGGGTCGAATACTCACGGCCGCTAACGCAACATTTTAAGGAGTTCAGCGAAAAGCGAGATCTCGTTGTGTTGGAGTATGCGCTAGACAAGTTCTACTATGACCATGCGCTCCGCGCAGTTGCTGGTGACTCTTACGATGAGGTGATCATTCGGGGCATATTGAGGACAGAAATAGACGTGACAAACATAAAAAATGTCTTGCGGATCATTCGCGACAAGGTTGAAATTGAGAACCCGCAGTACTTCATTCCGGGAGGAAAGGAGTTAGATGCCGACAAGCTCTCTGCTTTGACTAAAACTCGCACAATTGACGGTGCTATTAAACAATTAGCCGGAAGTCTTTACGACTTCCTCGCCCGCCTTCCGGACCAGTACGCCACCGCAGAAAAAATATCCCCGTTTGAAAAAGAACTCGACAAGTTTCTCTTAAAAAAAGCTCTAAGTTTGTTCTATGGCGATCCGCTAAGCCTCGCCTTGGTCATTGGTTATCTGTGGGCTAAGCTCAACGAGATTACTAACATCAGGATCATCGCGATGTGCAAGACCGAGTACGTGCCTGAGAAGGAAGTGATGGAGGAACTAATCTTTGTATAAGTTTGTAGTCGTGACTGACCCTGAGACAGCACCAGGTTTTCGGCTGGCGGGAGTCGAGGTTCTCGAAGTGGCTACTATAGCAGAGGCGATCAGCACGATCCCCCGTTTGCTGTTTAAGGATGACACCGGCATAGTCGCGGTGAACGAGGATTTTATGGCTTCACTAGACAGTAAACTCATAGAAAAAATCGAAAAGACGCACAGGCCAATAATCATTCCGATACCTTCGAGAACAAGACAGATCGATCGCGCCGACTACATCGAACGGATGCTGCGCAGGGCGATTGGGTACAACATAGTGGTGAGGCGATAAAACGTGATGCAAGGATCCATCGCGCGGATTTCGGGCCCGGTCGTCTATGCTCTCGACATGAGAGGATCCAAACTTTACGACGTCGTCCGCGTCGGTGAGGAGGAGCTTAACGGCGAAATAATAAGATTAGATGCAGATGAGGCCGTCATTCAAGTGTATGAGGATACCTCAGGATTGAAAGTTGGAGAGGCAGTGGTGAATACCGAGAGTCCCCTGAGCGTCGAGCTAGGTCCCGGAATAATTTCGTCCATATATGACGGGATTCAGAGGCCTTTGCCGATACTAATGGAAAAAAGCGGAGATTTCATTTCGCGAGGCATCACGTTGCCGGGCGTGGACAGAGACCAAAAGTGGGAGTTCAGTGCTTCAGTTAACAGAGGCGATAAACTCGAATCAGGAGACGTCGTTGGAACCGTATACGAGTATCACATTGAGCACAAGATTATGGTTCCGCCGCACGTCTCTGGGACGGTCACCGAAATCGCGAGCGGAGAATTCACCGTTGGGGACACGGTTTGCGTCCTCGACAACGATACGAATGTAACGCTCATGCAAAAATGGCCGGTGCGAATTGGGAGGCCTTACGCCAAGAAGCTGGATCCCGCTTTACCCTTGCTCACAGGACAACGCATTTTTGATAGCATGTTCCCAGTGACCAAAGGCGGCACCGCGATGATTCCCGGTGGATTCGGCACCGGAAAAACCGTTTCGGAACAAACCCTCGCCAAATGGGCAGATGCTCAGATTGTTGTGTACATCGGCTGCGGAGAGCGAGGCAACGAAATGACTGACGTGCTTACCGAGTTTCCGGAGCTCGTTGATCCTCGCACTCAGCAACCGTTGATCCAACGAACCATCATGATCGCGAACACGTCTAACATGCCCGTTGCGGCGAGGGAGGCTTCGATCTATACAGGGATCACGATGGCTGAATACTACCGCGACATGGGATATGACGTCGCCTTGATGGCAGACTCAACCTCACGGTGGGGCGAGGCCCTCAGGGAGGTGTCGGGCCGGCTAGAAGAGATGCCCGGTGAGGAGGGGTATCCTGCATACCTCGCGACAAGGTTGGCCGCTTTTTACGAACGTGCCGGTAGAGTTGTTTGCTTGGGCTCTGACGGACGAACTGGATCAATTACGGTCGTCGGGGCAGTGTCACCACCGGGAGGCGATTTCTCAGAACCGATAACGCAAAACACGTTGCGAATAGCTGGTGCGTTCTGGGCCTTGGACACTAGCCTTGCATACAGGAGACATTTCCCGGCGGTCAATTGGATCAACAGTTATAGCCTTTACATAGAGAGCATCCAAGACTGGTTTGCAGAGAGCACCGCGCGCGATTGGAGAGAGCTCCGAGACAGAACGATGTTTCTCCTCCAAAAAGAGGTAGAATTACAAGAGATCGTTCAACTTGTGGGCCCTGATGCGTTGCCAGAGAGCGAGAAGGCGATTTTAGAGGTAACTAGAATGGTGCGCGAAGACTTCTTACAACAAAGCGCGTTTGACGAGGTCGACGCTTTCTGCCCCCTTGAGAAGCAGTATTGGATGTTAAAAGCAATCCTCACCTTCCACGATGCGATAACCAACGCGCTGAGTAAAGGTGTTTCACTGCAGCAACTGCTTGACTTGCCGGTTAAAAACGATATCGCACGCATGAAGGAACAAGAAGATTTGGCCACCGTCAAAGCCCTTCTTGAAAAAATAGATGCAAGTGTTGCATCGCTGGAAGTCGCACAATGACCGCGCCTAGTCTGCTCACCAAAGAGTACAAAACGATCAACTATGTGTCAGGGCCGTTGATATTCACCGAGAGTGTGAAAGGAGTGTCATTCGGAGAAACTGCCAAGATCACGCTTCCAAGTGGCGAAGAACGGACAGGTCAAGTTCTCGACGTTTCTCGAGAACTCGCAGTCGTCCAAGTCTTTGAGGGGACTAGCGGCATAGACGACCTTAAAACGCGAGTCAGATTTACGGGAGAACCGCCCAAGATAAACGTCTCTTTTGACATGCTCGGAAGAATTTTCGACGGCGTTGGCAACCCAAGAGACGGGGGCCCTGCCATCATTTCAGAAGACAGCGTCGATATAGCCGGTACCCCCATAAATCCGTACGCGCGGGACAAACCGGCTGACTTCATTCAAACGGGCATGTCAGCTATCGATGGATTGAACACGCTAGTCCGTGGGCAAAAGCTGCCAATATTTTCTGGTTCTGGCTTGCCGGCAAACAGGTTAGCTGCTCAAATCGCGCGTCAGGCTAAGGTGCTCGGCGAGGGAGAGAACTTTGCGGTCATTTTCGCTGCGATGGGTATTACGTACAAGGATGCGTCATTTTTCATGACGGATTTTGAACAGACAGGAGCGCTCGAGCGTGTAGTATTCTTCATGAATTTGGCTGATGACCCGACTATCGAGCGCGTTGCAACTCCTCGGTGTGCCTTATCAGTTGCAGAATACCTTGCCTATGCTCACAATCTGCACGTGCTCGTCATTCTCACCGACATGACGAATTATTGCGAGGCGTTGAGAGAGATCTCCACAGCACGCGAGGAGGTGCCAGGCCGGCGAGGCTACCCAGGATACATGTACACCGACCTCGCGTCTATCTATGAACGTGCAGGAAGGATTAAAGGAAAGACCGGGTCCATCACCCAAATTCCGATACTCACCATGCCTGACGACGATATTACCCACCCTGTGCCGGATTTGACAGGTTACATCACTGAAGGGCAAATCGTGTTGAGTAGAGATCTGTATCGAAGAGGAGTTGATCCTCCCATCGACGCGCTGCCGTGCTTGTCTCGACTGATGAACCTAGGCATTGGATCCGAAAAAACAAGGGAAGATCACCGGAACGTTGCAGATCAGCTGTACGCTTCATACGCGTACGGCAGAGATCTGAGACGATTGGTAGCGATTGTCGGGGAGGAAGCGCTCTCTGAATTAGATAAGAAATATCTCGAGTTTGCAGACGAATTTGAGCGGAAATTCATCTCACAAGGAGATGAAGACCGCAATATCGAGACCACCTTCGCGATATCTTGGGACCTCTTCTCAATGCTTCCAGAGGAAGAGCTCAAGCGGGTCAAGCTGGATTACATCCAAAAATATCATCCTGTGTATCAGGAGAGATCGCGTGGAACAAGTTAATCCGACCAGAATGGAACTTATCAAGAAGAACGCTCAAATAAAGCTAGCGGAGCAAGGACGAGACCTCTTGCGCGAAAAAATGGATGCCCTCATCCAAGAGTTTTTTCACATTATGGTCTCGGTTTCTAAATCACGAGAAGAGCTCGACATTGCAGCTCTCGCCGCGCAACGCTCGCTGTGCGTCGCCGAAGCAGTTGACGACCTTACGGCTCTGAAATCAGCTTCTTTTGCAACCAACCGGTCCCTGACCCTTGAGATTCGGGCAAAAAACATTATGGGGGTTCCTGTTCCTCTCGTTGAGCGAAAAACGGTCACAAAAACTGTCCTCGAACGAGGTTACAGTATGATAGGAACGAGCGGCCGGATTGACGAAACCGCCGAGCGGTATGAAGCCGAGCTAGATCTCATCATCGGGCTGGCAGAAACTGAAACATCTCTCCGCAGGCTTGGAGACGAGATTCAAATGAATAGAAGGCGCGTAAACGCCCTCGAACAAGTGCTCCTACCTGAGCTAAAGAGGCAAGCCAAATACATCAAGATATCCATCGAAGAGCGGGAGAGGGAGGATTTGTACCGGCTGAAGAAGGTCAAAAAGATTCTCGAACGAAGACGAAAAGCCGCAAAGACACGGCAGCCAGTGCCTTCTAGGGGCGCAGCATAAGTCCTATCGTCCTACGGGGACTGGCAAAAAAGAAAGGCCGCGCCTTGTTGGGACCAGTAAGAGGGGCTATTCTTTAGTTATTATCGCAGCGCAAACCTCATCAACCGCTGTTTTTTCGGGTTTTTCCTTGCTACTCACTTGATTTGCGATTTCTATGATTGCCTTTAGATCTTTCTGGGTCAACTTTGCAAATGAGATGCCCTCCCATTCGCTGCGCTTGATGCAGACCCACACGTCGCCTAAGATGTGCTTGAGAACGTCAATGTCTGTTGAAGTGAATGACTTCCACTCAGAAGGCATTTTTCGCCGTATTTTTTCGAGTGCAACTTCAACGGCTTTTTCCTTGTGTATTTGAAATAGCCGCCTTCCAACTTCCTCATCATGGGCTTCAGGCATAACACTACCCTAATCATATTCTAGCTACGTTTAGATATCTTTTTTGGAAATCAATTCTTAGGAGCTGCCCATCGAGCCTAGCACCGCAGCAGCTCGCGCGCAAACAGAGCGTGATCCATTTTTTTTGTTCATCAGTGGCTGTGCGCAATGGATCAGCTACACATCGCGGCGGCAGAAAAAAGCGACTGTCAGAGAGCCGGAGGTTACGACGAAACGATATGTATCACGCGGCTTCAGAACTCACCGCTTTTTTCTTGATCTTCTTAAGCCTGAAAATATTTTCGCGTTCCATCTCTTCAAGCCTAAACATGATGAACGCCTCGGCCTCTTTCAAGTCCGGGATAACCCGAAACTCAAGCGCGTTTACGCGACGCTTGATCCTCTCAATTTCCATAAGCAGGCGCTTGACTGCGGTTTCAACTTCCGCCGCACGTATAATCTTGTCTAACAGCTCCTCGTATGCGGCTGCGGCTTCGTCAATTGCGGATGATGTCCCTATTATACCATAGCCGCGCTCATCTATACTGTGGCTAATCGCGGTGAACGACACCTCAGGAACCGTGACTCCCATCAAACTTCTGCTGGTTAACGCGACTTCTGGCTTATGCTTCAACGCAAACGCCGCTGAATAGACTTCAATCACACCTTCGACCATTTCCGCGATATCGATCTTTTCCTTGGCGATTTTATATGCGTTCGCAAGGTCCATACTCGCATCTTTGGCCTTTTCAAGGACGTCAAAGAACTCCAGTAGGAGTCCGTCGCGCTTCATCTTCAGTAGGTTGTAGCCCGACTCCGATAACCGTATCTTCTTCTTAATTTCAAGCAGTTCTGATCGCGTCGGTTTGACTTCCCTTAACGCCATACGTTCTCCTTGTCAAACGAATATTGTTGTTCGCGCGCTCACCTAATGCCGCTGCGGCGTTCCCGAAAGAACGCTAGGAAGAAACTGCCGTCACGGGCTCCTCAGTCTTTTTCGCGACGTGTGCCGGGTGATATTTCTCAATGAGCTTCCTGTCAATTCTGGTCAGTTGCGCTTCTGGCAACGTTGCAAGCAACTCCCAGCCGAGCTGGAGCGTTTCTTCTATACCACGATCTTCCTCGTAACCCTGTCGTACAAATTTGTCCTCGAAGATATCTGCAAACTCGAGGAAAGTCTTGTCACGATCGGAGAGAGACTCCTTCCCAACGATAGCCACAAGCCCGCGCAGATCTTTGCCCTCGGCGTACCCGGCATAGAGCTGATCCGACACCGCCTTATGGTCTTCACGTGTCTTTCCAACACCTATCCCTGAGTTCATAAGGCGAGAAAGCGACGGGAGGACGTTCACGGGCGGATATATGCCTCTCCTGTGTAGCTCGCGGGATATCACGAACTGCCCTTCTGTAATATACCCCGTAAGGTCAGGAATTGGATGAGTGATATCATCGCCCGGCATGGTGAGGATCGGGATTTGCGTAATCGAACCCGTTTTCCCGCGGATTCGTCCGGCGCGTTCGTAGACCGACGCGAGGTCGGTATACATGTATCCTGGGTAGCCGCGCCGGCCCGGCACCTCTTCTCGGGCCGCGCCAATCTGCCGCAGCGCTTCGCAATAATTCGTCATGTCCGTGAGTATAACGAGGACGTGCATGTCGTGTTCGTAAGCGAGGTACTCAGCCGTTGTGAGCGCAAGTCGGGGGGTAATGAGTCGCTCAATGGCGGGATCGTCTGCCAAATTCAAGAAAACGACAGCCCGCTCAAGCGCCCCGGTTCTCTCGAAGTCGTTCATAAAGTGTCGCGCTTCTTCTGCCGTGATGCCCATAGCGACAAAAATGACCGCAAAGGCTTCCTCCGCTCCTAACACTTTCGCCTGCCGGGCAATCTGGAGCGCGAGATCGTTGTGGGGTAGACCTGATCCAGAGAAGATCGGCAGTTTCTGTCCCCGGACGAGGGTGTTCATGCCGTCTATCGTGGAAACTCCCGTTTGGATGAATTCCGATGGATTGTCTCGCGCATAGGGGTTAATGGCCGCGCCCGTTATGTCGAGTCGCTTTTCAGGTACGATTTCTGGTCCGCCATCGAGTGGTTCTCCTGATCCTGAGAGTATTCGACCGAGTATTTCGGTCGAGACGGGCATCTTTATGACCTCGCCGGTGAACCGTATTTTCGAGCTTCGGTCAATACCTGCCGTTGTTTCGAATACTTGAATGGCTACTAATTTTTCGGACGTATCGAGAACCTGTCCTCGCTTTACCGTTCCGTCTGAGAGGATAACGTTGACAAGTTCCATATACCCAACCGGCTCCGTTTTCTCGACGAAAACGAGGGGCCCCGCAATGGACGTGATTGTTCGATATTCTTTCATTTTTTTACCCTATGCTAGTTCCGCTCGCAGGGCTGTTTCAATCTCTTCAAGCTTGGTCCCGTATTCTGCTTCAAACTTGATTTGGGCCAGCTCTGACTTAGCTGGGACGTTCATGATCTCATCGACGAGTCTGCCCATGTTAAGAGCTTTTCTCGCGAGGTCGTCATAAACCATGATGGCTGCGAGGATATCGTGTTGCTTTTGAAGCGGGCAGTAGGTATCTACCTGGTGGTACGCATTTTGCTGCAAGAAGTACTCACGAATCATCCTCGCAACCTCCAGGGTTAATTGCTCATCATCGGGAAGCGCATCAGATCCGACCAGTTGCACAACTTCCTGAAGTTCGCTTTCTTTCTGAAGTATCGCCATAGCCCGCATTCGAAGCTCTTCCCAGTCTCCCGCAACGTGATCTACGAACCATTCTGCGAGGTTCTGGGTATACAGGCTATATGAATCGAGCCAGTTGATCGAAGGAAAATGGCGCCGCTGTGAGAGCTTGCTGTCGAGAGCCCAAAATACTTTCACGATTCGGAGCGTGTTTTGGGTTACAGGCTCTGAGAAATCGCCTCCTGGGGGGCTAACCGCCCCAATAACGGTGATCGAACCCTCGTCGCCAGCGAGTGTCTTGACTCGCCCCGAGCGCTCGTAAAACTCCGAAAGTCGTGCGGCAAGGTAGGCGGGGTAGCCCTCCTCGCCGGGCATTTCCTCCAAACGCGAAGAGATCTCACGCATGGCCTCGGCCCATCGCGACGTTGAGTCTGCCATTAGTGAGACATCATATCCCATGTCGCGGAAATATTCGGCTATGGTCAAGCCCGTGTAGACTGAAGCCTCGCGAGCAGCGACGGGCATATTGGAGGTATTTGCCACGAGGACTGTTCGATCCATAAGCGGCGCGTTTGTTTGGGGGTCTTCAAGCTGCGGAAATTCTGTGAGCACGTCAGCCATCTCATTACCGCGCTCCCCGCACCCGATGTACACCACAATCTGCGTATCCGACCACTTAGCAAGCTGTTGCTGCGCGACCGTCTTTCCGGAACCGAATGGTCCAGGAATGGCCGCAGTTCCGCCCTTGGCCACAGGGAACAGGGCATCCAGAATACGTTGCCCCGTAATAAGAGGGGTATCGGGCATCAACTTTTCGACGGCAGGTCTCGACACACGCACGGGCCATTCCTGCATAAGCCTAAGTTCTGTGCCATCATCTAGCGAGCATATCACGTCATCGACCGTGTGTTCACCTGATTCGATGGTTTTTATCCTCCCGCTTTTGTTAGGCGGGATCATTATCTTGTGCTTCAGGTGCGGTGTCTCTTGCACGTAGCCGATAGCTTGGCCCGCACGAACATCGTCGCCAGGCTTTACCTCGGGTACGAAGCCCCACCTCTTCGAATGATCGAGTCCCGAAGCGGCAACTCCCCTTTCAATAAAATCGCCGAGCTGTGCGTTCAGCACGGGGAGAGGCCGTTGAATGCCGTCATAAATGGAACTTAAAAGCCCTGGCCCCAGCTCAACAGAAAGGGGCAATCCTGTATTTTCCACAGGTTCACCAGGCCTCAGCCCTGACGTATCCTCATACACTTGAATGATAAACTTGTCCTGATCGATCTCGATAACCTCTCCCAAAAGCCCTTCATTACCAACCTTCACGAGATCATACATCTTTGCTTCGATCCCGACGACAGTAACGACAGGCCCTGCAACCCGATATATCCTGCCCTTTTGCACTACTTCCACAAGTCAACACCTACAGATCGCTTTATCTTCTCTCGCAAATGCGTGCGCTCTTCTCCCGCGCCGCCAATTGAGACGACGGTCGGTTCTACGGAGTCATCCAAGGCAATGCGTAGAGGAATCGACACCTTTTCAACATCGTCGCTGTCCATAATCAATATGCCAATATCCTCGTCCTCTAAAGCCTTCTTGAGTGTCTGCTCCAAATCAGCATCAGTCGTGATAAACGTTTTTCGCACGCCTGCTAATAGAAAGCCCGTCACAAAATCAGCACTGCCTACAACTGCGACTTCCACGCAACTCACCGCGCACACTTCTAAAGTATTCTGCTACAATATCAGATGATCTTTGATGATTTCCGTCGAGAGTCCTGCCTCTTTACCGCGCACTATCGCTTGGATGTTATCTACCTCTGTGTCTTTGCTTAACATGTAGCCCAGCATTGGCAGGACCGTTAACGGATTAAAAATAGCTATCTGCCATACGTGTTCGTTTAAGTATTTGTCGAGTCTCAGTTCGATCTTGCTCAATGATGCCATCCGCTCTGTAACTAAATCGGAAATAGCGCCCCAATACCGATATTTACTCAACAAAGTTACAAATTCGTCGAAAGGAGCAGCAGCCATCTTCTCAATCTCTTTGTCTGAGAGATAAAGTCCGCCGGGAATGACATAATCAGCGGCGCGCGAGCTTGAAATGTCTGCATTTTTTATCCTGAATAATGTTTTTAAGTTGACGACGTCGATCTCCATTTTGATGACGGTCAAGTACAGTGCAGAGCCCCGAATTTTGGATACGAGATCCAACATTCTAGCAAAGTAGAACTTGTCAAGTTCGTCTTCAACTTTCATCGAAGATTCAGCATAGTCGAAACCTTTTATAACATCGTGATACACTGTGCCTTTCAACGCAGTGATTACGTCTTCAACACTCGGCCTCCGTACGAGAGTCTGAAGGTATTCTGGCGAGAGCTCACCGCTGGGGACTAAGATCCGCTGGATTTCCTCATCGGAAGCTCCGTACATTTTTCCTCGCAGTATAGTTTTAATATCCCAGATGTCCCAACGCCTGAGATATTCGACGATCAAATCGTGAGGTTCGCCTAGCGTCATGTCTATGAGCTTGGTGAATGTCCTTGCCAAGTTCAGGTGTGTGGCGAACTCAACTAGGTCTATGCCTGAGTAAGTGCGTGCGAGTTCGTCGACTTCTGCTTTATACTCCGACTCTTCGATAAAGCGCGTTATTTCAGCCAGAGACATGTTAAGGAGTTTTGTATAGGTCTCTTTCGGAAACAGCTTCACCTTCATTGCGTGTACTCGCGCTGTACCATAGGCGTACCTCGATTTGACTGCGGATCCTGAGTTTTTGCTCTTTTTTGACTGCGAGTACATTGCGCTCATACATTTAAGATCTCTAACAGCTGCTTTAGAGACGTCTCACGTACACTTTCGAGAAGCGTGTCGAAGGTCAAGTCGTGGATGACGGTGCCGTCTTCATTTTCCAAAACTATGCCGCCTGAACAAAGTATCGTGCCGCCATATTCTAAGTTCGTGATTCTTCTGACAATAGGTTCGTCGCGGCTGTTTGAAAACACGCGCTTTGAGTCCGTGTGTGACTCAAGCAACCTCACGATGATCGCTTCTCGTTCCGATTCAGAAAGTGAAGCTAACGCCTCTAGAGCTTCATTGTATACTTTGTCTAGCAGTTCTTTCTTCGTGTTGAGAAGCGCTCTCTTGGCTTCGAGATTCGCGCCGGATATTTCTCTGTTTTTTCGACGCTCAATTTGCTGGACTGCCTGCTCTCGTCTCTCTTCGAGGACCTGACGTGCCGTGTTCTCGGCTCCTTCAATTAGAGCATCAGCTTCAGCCGTTCCTTCTTGCCTGATGCGGTTCGCTTCGGATTCTCCTCGCGCTAGAACGTCCTTGACGACGACTTCCAAGCCCATAAGGTCCTCAGATTGTGGGCATAGTCACGAAGAGCAGTATCAAGGCCACAACAAGCCCGAAGATGACAATAGACTCTGGAATGACGGTCATAACCAAACCCCTTCCAAAGAAGCTTTCATCTTCCGCCATAGCTCCTACAGCTGCCGAACCAATCATTTGCTCGCCCAAAGCGGCTCCGATTCCTGTAGCGCCGACGGCTATGCCTGCAGCCAACGCTACCATTCCTCCTCCAATTGGATCTACCATTTATTGTTCCTCCGTATACTTTCTCTCATAACCAAACGGTTCATATTTCATTCCGCCTCCGCGATAGAATTTCGTAAAGAACTCGACGTAATGAAGTCTTAGGGATTGCAAGCCTGAATCCAAAATCCCCAGTGCGGTATTCACGGCGTGGCCAACGATTAGCATCAGCACTCCAAAGATAATCCAAACGCCACCCTTGTCGATGAAAAGCGCGTAGGATAACCTATTCACCGCAAGAGCTATGCCGGCGGAAGCAATGCCTATCGAGAGCAATCGCGTATACGACAGCACATTTGACAGAAGCGAGGGAAGCTCGGCGATGCCGAGGATGCCTTCATCCAACAGTAAAAAGATCAAGCCAATCACAAGTAACACTAAGCCACCAACTAGTGGGGGAGAGATGCTAATCGCAGTTCCCGTAGTGAGGGGGGGCAGAATCTCAATGATCACAAGCACGCCGCCGTACAGCATAAGAAGCCAGCTCACTTTCGATAACACCGCGTGCTTCAGCCCGTGCTGTCGATATTCATTGACAAATCCGAGCACATATCCGAGCGTGAGCATCAGGATACCAATGACTAAGGTAACGAGCAGCAACGTGAGAACGTTATCGAAGCGGGGAATAGTCGGATAAGCGTAAGAGGATAGTATCAGACCGTTTTTCCCAACTAAATCGACGCCAAAGAATTCGTTATAGATAATGCCGAACGCGAGCGATATTACACCAGCGTAGACCAAGATTGCAGCTAAATCGCGAATGCCTTTCGATTTCAGCAGTCGTCGCACCAACAAGCCTATTACGATAATCGTGACCCCGTAACCAATATCCCCCAGCATCAAGGCGAAGAGAAAAGGATAAACTAGGGCAACAAACGTCGTTGGATCGATTTCGTTATACTTCGGCAGTGAAAAGGCTCTCACGAGCGTTTCGAAGGGTCGTGAAGGCAGCGGGTTTTCAAGTGCAATTGGGACTTTTTCTGCGCTCACTGCCTCTGATGTGTCTTCTGACACCATCACGTGCCCATCAGTCGCGAGATCGACATCGCTGTGGATGTGTGCAAGATTCTTTGTCGGGATCCAGCCCTCAATGACGAATGCGTTCTTCGTCGTCGCGAATCGCAGCGGAGCTTCAGCTTTTTGCGTTGCTATCGAGAGGTACTCGTCAGAAGCGAGAATGTAGTCCATATACCTTTTCCGCAGCGCGCTTAGGTCCTCCTGACGCTTTTCTTTTTCGGATTCAAGTTCGATAAGCTGTGCATCAAGACCTGGGAGTATCTCTTTGGGAGTGCCCTCCATTTCGGGAAGCGAAAGGGTGGAATAGCCCTGGTCCTGCAAACGTTTCAAAACATCGTCCCCAAATTCCTTCGGCACAAAAAGAGCGATTACGTGCCCCTTCCCATAAGGCACAGTCTCGAGCTGATAATCACTGGTTATATCGCCGATATCGGGCAACCCTTTCAACGTCCCGACAAACACCTCTAGCGAACGATAGCCGCTATACAGATCCAGGGGAAGATCGAAGCTCTTTAGAGGGTCGAGCAACCGCTTTTTGTCGTTGATGTCTTTGATACGTGAATCTAGGTCGTTGATCTTGTCGGTTACCTGCGTAACTTCAACGTTGAGGTGCTCGGTTTTCTCATCGATTTCATCGGTGATAGTACCTTCCGGGTACCTCTTCTGGATGTCCTCTTTACCCTTGATGCTGAGATAACTCGCTATTGAGCGCAGGGATACTGCCCGCTCTGAGAGCTTCGTGGCATTTGCGTACGGCTTGCCGATCTTGAAGTCGTCATCTTCATCGACGAAGTCAGAAATGTGAACAGCGTTATGCGCATAAAGGGCATTTATAACAATGCTCATATAGTCTTTCGATCCGGCAATGATGACTTTCGTCATCGCTTGCGGCTTAAACATAATGCGTCCTCTTGAACTCATCAACCAAATAAGAGAGGGCTTCAGCGTGCTTTTTCTCGGCGCGCTCTTTAACTGTTAAAATTTCTGCGTCGCCCGATTTGCGGATTGCTTGCTTGGCCTTGTCTATTTCTGCATCGGCACTCGCGTTCAAAGCCTCTGCTATCTTACTCGCTTCCTTCTCTGCGGCATCGATAATCTCAAACGATTTCTTCTTTGCGTCCTCGATCGTCGTTTCCTTTTGGGTCTGCGCTTCGTCGATCATCCGCTGGCCTTCTGCTTCAGCAGCTTTAATCTCGGATAGTATCTCTGGCTTCATGTGACCAAACCCATCCGATATAATAAATGGGGATGTTATTTAAGCTTTAGCAAAAATTAGTTGAGCCGCACCGCGCTGCTAGAAAGGTCAAATTGATAAAAAACGCTCATAATGGTGTTTGGCGCTTACGCCCTCAGATAGTCTGCGGCGTACACATTCTTATTGAGAAGCACGTCGCACGTCTTTATTGTGTCGAGCAGCTCTCGATCCTCTGTGTTTATGATTGCCGACGAGAGGCCTGCACCGATAAGCATCGCCAAAAACGTTCTCTCTATCAGCCGCGGGTTCTTCGTCTCGTGCGAGATATTGTTGAGGCCCACGGTCGTCTTTAGCATTGACGCGGGGCTCGTAAGCAAGCCAATTCGCCGCACCGCTTCGACGACCACAGGCGCTTGATCTTGCGCCGTACTCACCGGCAGACAGACCGGATCGACATAGAGCTTTTCCACGTCGATTCCATACTCGAAGGCGCTTGCAACGAGCGTCGCCGCCTGTTCGACTCGTTTGTCGACGTCGCCAAGGATGAACTTCTCGTCCATCGTCATGCATATGATGTCTGAATCGTGTTCCGCGGCCAGCGGAAAAAGCGTCGCCATCTTCTCTTGCTCAGCGGGGATCGAATTTATCATCGACTTTCCTTTAACGTCGCCAATAGCGGCTTTCATCACCTCGATCTTAGGAGTGTCAATGGAAAGCGTTACGTCAACTACATCTTGCACGGTCGCTACCAGCCATTTCATCAGCTCGGCGGCATCGCTCCTGCCAAGCCCCGCGTTGAGGTCGATGATTTGTGCCCCGGCGTCGACTTGCCGAATTGCAAGTTCCTGAGCGGCTTTCGTGTCTTGTCGATCGATGACCGCTCCGACCGACTTTGAGTAGCCGTTGATGTTACCGCCAATGATGATCACGAAAAGCCCCCTCGCTAAAGCACAAGTGACTAGGCGCGTTACGCTTTAACGCTTTCGCATGAGCGTGTACGGCGCTTCCCACCTCGCAACCTATATATAAAAATATAGTATATAAAGACACGTCAATTTTGAACACAATGTGAGGCTTTCGGGGCAATTTGAAGAAGGAATTCAAGGTTGTTTTTAAACCTGACAACAAAACTGTCAAGGTTGAACAGGGCACGACTGTTCTTGACGCAGCCACGAGCTCCGACATCTACATCGACAGCATCTGCGGAGGCCGAGGCAAATGCGGCAAGTGTAAGGTCCTCATCGACGGGCACGTCCAAAGCGACGAGACTGACCTGCTAACCGCTGAAGAAAAAGCAGGCGGCTACTTTTTGGCCTGTTTAGCGCGAGTCGCAGGCAATTTGAAAGTGAGCGTGCCCAAAGAAAGCAGGGTGGAATCACACCAAATACTCATGAAAAGCGTGATTACGCCTTTGGCGGCGATTGACCCGCCCGTGCTGAAGGTGCCGCTTTCTCTGACCCACCCGTCACTCGCTGACTACGTGAGCGACCTTGACAGAGTCACGCACGCGCTGCGCAATCTCGACATCGGGCACGTCACGATCGGACTACCCACCTTGAAGAGGCTAAGCAGGGTGCTTCGAGAGAACCAATGGAACGTGAATGTCACGCTGATGGACCTCTGGGACAGAAAAGAGATCATCGATATCTGTCCTCCTTCAGATAACGATTTGATCGGGATCGCCGTGGACATAGGCACTACGACGATCGTCGTCGAGTTAGTGGATTTGACAACTGGTAGGGTAATTGACGCTCGATCTGACTATAACAAGCAAGTCGTGTACGGTGAAGACGTCCTTTCCCGAGTGATGTACACCGAAGAATACGACGATGGCCTCAGCAAACTGACAAGTACCATTAGGTATAGTATCAACGACCTCATACGAGAGCTCGTTATCGAAAACAACGTGCGCTATGAAAGGATATGTCGGGCGGTTCTTTCAGGCAATACCGTTATGATGCACCTTTTTTATGGGCTGGATCCCAAGTACATACGCCACGAGCCATACATACCAGTGATGTCCTTCGTCCCCCAGATGAAGGCGGTGAAGCTTGACCTGAGCGTCAACCCCAACGCCTACGTTTACGCGCTTCCGTGCCGGAGCAGCTACGTCGGCGGTGATGTCACGGCTGACATCATCGCATCTGGGATGAGCGACAGTAAGGACGTCTCATTACTGATCGACGTCGGCACCAACGGCGAGGTAGTGTTGGGAAACGATACCTTCCTCGTATCGTGCTCGTGTTCAGCGGGTCCGGCCTTTGAAGGTGGCGAAGTTGAGTTCGGCGTGCGGGCGATGAACGGCGCAATTGAGCGAGTGTGGATCAACGACGGTCTGGTAGAGTACTCGACCATCGGCAACAAAAAGCCAAAGGGCATTTGCGGATCTGGTCTAATAGAACTCATCGCAGAGCTCTTCAGTAGCGGCATTATTGACCGAACGGGGAAAATTCAGCTTGACAAGAACAACGTCAGAACCGAGGTCGGAAGCAACGGCAACCAGTTCGTAGTGGTGTTTGAAGAGGACACAGCCATTGACAAGAACATAGTCATGACCGACGTGGACATCCAAAACATACTGCGAACAAAAGCCGCGGTCTACGCGAGCTGTAACGTGCTGCTCAAAACGTTTGGCTACAAATTTGGCGACTTGAGCAGCGTCTTCATCGCAGGGAGCTTCGGCAACTACCTTGACACCAAGAAAGCGATTACGATTGGATTGCTTCCTGACCTACCTCTCGATACGTTCAAGTTCATTGGCAATGGCGCTCTTGGCGGAGCGCGAATGGTATTACTCTCGCGGGACCTGCAAGACAAAGCGGCAGAGATCGTCGAAAACATGACACACATAGAGCTGAGCGTCAGCAGTATGTTCTTCAAAGAGTTCACCTCAGCCCTTTTCATTCCGCATACTGAACTTGATCAGTTTCCCCACATTGCCACACGAGTCTACACGTAATAGTTTGGCGTATCCTTTTGACCCGATACGCCCTTTGCGAGAGAGTCAGCCATCGACCATGACTGCGAGAGACGGCCCCATGCCAGTCGCCCGAAGATAAGACTCGTCGCACGAGCGACCTGTATTTAAGTAGAAGAGCTGCGTAGGCTTAGCGGTGGGAGTTCCCTCACACCGCATTGCGGAGAGACAGCGTGCCAACCATTGCGATAACAGGCAAAGGCGGAACAGGCAAAACGACTTTTGCTTCCCTCCTTGTAAAACACTTGAGCATAGACAGCGCCACTGTTTTGGCTGTCGATGCAGATCCAAATTCAAACTTGGACGCGCGGCTCGGAATGCACGTCGAGCAAACGATTGGCGACTTACGAGAGGATCTGCTCAAAGAGCAGTTTCCCGCAGGTGTTGCCAAGAGTGACCTGATTGAGTATCAGATACGTTTGGCTCTCGTTGAAGGAGACACGTTTGACCTTATCGCGATGGGACGGCCGGAAGGGCCTGGCTGCTACTGCTACATCAACAACGTGCTGCGCGATGTCCTCGACAGGCTCTCTGTCAATTACGATTACGTTGTGATCGACAACGAAGCCGGTATGGAGCACCTGTCACGGCGCACGACGAGAGATGTTGACGTGCTGTTCATCATGAGCGACGTGACTGTGCTGGGCATAATCACGGCGGGTCGGATCAAGAAGCTCTCTGAGAGCCTCAATCTTGTTGTAGGAAAAACGTATTTGGTGTTGAACGAAGTCGAGAACGCCATACCGGAAAGCATCAAGGACCAGATACGGCAACAGGAATTGCACCTCATCGGCGCTATCCCAAAAGATGCATTAGTTGGAGAGTATGCCCTGGAGGGGAAATCTCTGTTTGAACTGCCTCGTGATTCGGCAGCGTTCAAAGCAGTGAGCTCGATTGCGGAACACTCAATAACGCCGTGAGCGCGGCTATCCGTTTGCGAGCTCTTTCAAATACTTTGGCAGCGCAGACGAATCTTTGACTCCGACGATGACTTCCCAGCCTGTAAGCTCTTCGAGTTTCATCTTCAGCATGGCGATCATGCCGGGAATTATGAGCTTTCGGTGATCCACTTTTTCTGCGACTTTAGATTCCTCAAGCGCCTGTGCGATTGTCTCTGGCGTAAACTTGTCAGCGGCGAATGCGGTCATCACTGACAGACCTTCGGTGTCGACCACAAGAAGGCGCGCTGGGACTTTACTTGCTTCAATGTCGCTTGCAACGGTGAAATATGTGAGGGAGAAGTTTGAGGTGACGATGACTGGCGAGTTCCGGTCGGGCTTTCCTATGTCATACAGACCTGGATTGACCTGTATGAGCGCCTGAGGGTCCGTGAAGATATTGGTCCTCAGCGTCGTAAGGGGGTATAACCGCGCGGCATCAAGGTCGCCAAAGATGATCAGCGACGCGTATTTCAGCGTCCCCATCGCGGCCCTGATCGCTTGTGTTTCGACGTCCGTCCCGTTGTCCACGTTTAGCATGACGGGGTAGCCAAGCGGCCGGAAGAGCTTCTTGACACTGAGTCGACGCAAAATGGTAAGCCATTCCAACGCTTCACGCAATGGCTTCGCACCGAGATTTAGATCTAACACGATGTCATCGGCGCCCTCGCTCTTCGCAATTTCAGACAGCGACACAAGCTCATCGACGTCGTCTGAGTAGAGGGCAAGCGGGCACGCGTACTGCCGCGCGAGTTTTGCAAGTGCAGCGCAGTTTTTCGCATTAGCGGCGTAAATCAACGGCTTAGCCTTCGACACGACCTTAAGCCCCGCTTCAACGACCTGGGGATCATCGCTCATCAAAACGAACGGCAATCCGCTGTTTTCCTTCACGAGCGTCACCACTTCAGAGAACCGCTGTGCATCCCGTTTCGATTCGACAGCAATCAAGTCCACTCCTGATATGGTACCAATCCGCTCGTATTTCATCGCATCGAGCTTCTTGGCCCTTTCCACAATGCTTTCGTTGTCGCTGTCGTCTTTGATGACCACCGCGAATGCCGTCGGGTGGAAAAACTTCTTCTCGTGTCTGAACAGCTCGGTTTCGCCTCCGATTTCAAGGTCACCGACGGTGACGGTACGCATCGGCGGGGAAGCGGAACTCTCGAGTTGTTGCACCACTTCAGGTGATACATACGGACATTTCGTGAGGTCTGTCTGCTTATTCGCCAACATCATGGCAAACGCCAAGCACGTGGGGACCCCGCATTCGCCGCAATTCTTTTTGGCTAGGAGCTTGAATATATCGAGCGCTGTCATCGGCATGGTCGTTATCCCATCAATTCATCGACCACTTTTCTCGTGATCGCTACAGACTTCGGGTGTCGGAGTATCAACGCGTTAGCGCCGGCCATTAAAGCCGCCAACGCAGACCCCACCTCCCAAAAGATCGCCCTCTGCCTCTCGTCGCCCAGCTTAGCGTCAACGCGATATGCTTCCTTCGCGCTCCACGCCACGCTTATGTCGGCGATCATCGGAGATTGGAGCATCTTATCTCCCACGAGACCGGCGAGTTTAATCCGTTCCATCGCAGAGTATGCGTATTCCATCCCAAAACCAATTCCCGCCATGAGCGGGTCACTGACGATATGGTCGACGGGCACGCCAAACTCAGTGAGCATGATATTAAGCTGCTTGGCGATGTTCACGTCGATGTTTGAAAACGCGACGACATCGTGGCCGTTTGCGGTCGCCGCAACGGCGATCGACTTGTAACCGTCCTGTTCTGCGCGGGCGAGCAAACACCGTTCTCCCTTGGCGGCATCGCCGCAGAGCTCCATGACGCGGGCGTCCTTCTCATAATCGCCACTTCCCTGTATTATGAGCGGTGCCTTCATCTGCGCGAGCACAGTCGATACAAGGGAGGCAGCATCTTCAGCGCTGACATTTGCTTCCTCTGGATTTGTGCTCAGCAGCTTCAGACAGATGAAGTCAGCGCCATGGACGTCAACGCACGCGCGCGCCCACGCAACGGGATCCTTGACGACGTCGCCGATTTCATCGATAATGACGTGGGGGTAGTCATCGCCAACGTGATCGAGCACCTCCATTCCGATCGCTGGCCGCGAAACCTTGCCCTCGAACGCTAAAAACGGAAGAGTCGTCTCTCCGCCCAAAAGGAGTTTTCTATCCCTCGTTCCGCCTTCGTCATCAGTTGCCCCGAATGCGATCTCCTTTATCTTTCCACTCCAACTTTCCTTTGGAATTGCTACCATCCGTAACCCCTAAGCTTCTCACGACGGCGCGTTTAGAACATGCCCATCGGCGGCATGTGGAGCGCCGGGTGATCGACCTTCGCCAAGTACTCCGCTAGTTCATCCGCATCCGTCGTAATAGTTTCGTCGGCGATCTTGTCCACCAAGTCCGGCAAGCCTAGTTCCTTTGCCCTCTTTTCGAGCTCTTCCCGTAGCGCCGCTTTCAGGTCTTTCGGCATCCAAACAACGCGCGCTAGCCCCCCATCCGCACGGATAAACTTCTTACTCGTAATGAACTGCCTGCCGACGCCAATGAATCCGGGCGTTTGATTGCCCCCGCCGACAGATCCGGCGAGCGTTGAGAACTTCATGCCGATCGGGGTCATTCCCGTGTACTCGCGGTTCACGACGATCACTCCCTGCAAATCACTGTTGATCGCCACGATACATTCGAAGCATCCACACGACGTCTGCGGATCTTCCATCATAGTGTATTGATTCATTCGCTCGATGTGGCCGTGGGTAAGCTCGCGGACTGCTTGGTTAACGTTTAACCACTGGCCTTTCTGCTCATCAATCACGGCCCCCTTCTCAACAGGCTTATTTGGCCCGTTTGGATCGATGCTGTAACCCGCAGCCGCATCTAGCCAGTTCAGCGCGCCACACAGCCCAAGACGTTCCGGGGAGATGATGCAGACGTGGCTGGGGGCGAAGCTCTGACACAACGTGCACGAGTAGAACGCGTCAACGCTCTCATCCGTCAGCCCTGCAATCCGCCGATCCCGCTCTGCATAAGCCTCCATAGCCTCTGGCAGGTGCTTTTCTACCTCCTTTTCGTCGGTCACGATGGTGACTTGGATCCGGCTGATAATACCACCGAGTTCTTCTTTCATCTTGTGGTAAAGGATATCTCCGAAGTGCTTGAGGCGGAGCCCGTTGGCCACACTGTTCTTGCTGAGTCGCACCCAGATCAAGTTTCTCTGACCCGTATGCCACGCGCCTTCTGCGTAGTTGATGAACTGATGGATGCGCCGCTCGACGACGGGCTCAAACTCACTTTTCATGTGTTTCCCATACACTTCAACGAGAATCCCGAGCGCTGAGACGCTCCCTTCTTCCATCTCATCAACGTCCTTGCCGATGAGCGTTATTTGACCGTCCTTAACAGCATCAGGATCGCGAATCTTGACAAGCTCAAAGACCTTTGTCTTTGTCGGGCCTCCGCACTCGATGTAGGTCTGCGGCTTGCGCACCGTTTCACCCTCAAAGGCTAGCCCATAGGCGACCGGTAACGAAACGTCGCCGAACGTGACTTTCATGTTCCGTATCTCTATCGCGTGGGCGACGATCTGATTGTAATCCTTCTCCACCTCATATTTGCCCGGCACTTCCTCAACGTCTTGATCGGTGATCGTCGGGCTACCATTGAACAGCACGGCGAACTCAATCGCTGCCTTAATGTCATCAATAGGGCCTAACTGCACGACGACAACTTTCGGCCTTTTTGCGAGGTAATCGGAGAGACCTTGCCTATCGCCTGGCTTGACATTGCCAAACGTCAGCGCGGCGCGGATTGCAAAGCTGAGCCCGTGAATAGCCTGCGTGAATTCGCCTACGCAAAACAGCAGCCGGTCAAGCCCCTTGTGTTCACCAATCTCAATGCCGGCCTCCCTAATCTGCTGTATGGTATCAAAGGTAGGAATCACTAGCATGCCCTTACTTTGACAATCTCTGATGATCTTCGCGAGCAGTTTCGGGTCTTTCGCCTTCCCCACCAGCACCAAGACTCCCGGTATGGTATCATCGACGAAGGAGATCCCCAACTTTCGGAGCACCTCGTCAGCGACGAACCCGGTGTAGGGAGTGGCCGCGTATGGGTCAGGATTGTCGATGTACTTGAGGGCTTCAACGATTTCTGCTGCGATCATCGTCGCTTCGCCCGAAGCCACAGCGTTGTCAAACGTGTACTCCTCTCGGATCTTCCCTCTTACCTCTCCGAGGAGCCGCGGCAGCTGTGCGAGTTTCGTCACTCGTTCCCCTGTCCACGCGGTGATACAAGGAAGATAATACCCAGTGCTCGGGTATCCTATCTCCTTATCGCGACCGTGCTGACGTATCGCCTTGTTCAGCAGCTGGTCGGCATACCCCGTCGCGATGATGGCCCCGTCAATCGCTTTTTTGTAGAGGCCCTCATTCGAGAGAGCGGGTTCCTCGGCCGCCGGCGTAGATCCGTTCCAGTACGTGACGCCACCATCTAGCTCGCTGTGCGCGTCCATCTTCCATCTGCGATACTGGACGGTGTTTACCAGCGTCTTCGCGGCGACCGTAGGATCGGGCTCAAATATGAAGTGACCACCGTAGACGTCCTGTGCGGTCGCCTGA
>Ga0187770_10000241_pt1 | contig 27152 bp, 25 predicted proteins | sample 0116_SJ02_MP02_2_FD_133154 | JGI IMG/M metagenome (GOLD analysis project Ga0187770, IMG submission 133154) | Tropical peat soil microbial communities from peatlands in Department of Meta, Colombia - 0116_SJ02_MP02_20_MG | ecosystem: Environmental > Terrestrial > Soil > Wetlands > Peat | place...
GAACAAGGCACACGGAATGTGCTCAATGGCGGGGGCCAAATCAAATTTGCTTGTGTCCCCTGTAAACAAGAATAGATCGCACAGATCCTCGTATCTCAGCAAGAAATCTTTGAGCAGACGAATTGTGCTCCCGTCTGTTTTCACGCTATCAATCAGTCGAACATCGAACGAAGTTACAAACAGGATTCTGCACCTTTCTTGAGGCATCCGACTGATCATAGCAGAGTAAACGTTAATAATCTTTTAGATGGACCAACAAAAATATATTTAACAATAGCGGCCTGAATTGTTTGACCCACAATGGCCAGCACTATCGCGTGACTTGCATCGGTTACGCCGTGGGGGTATTTGGCGCACACTATGGGTCAAGTATCTTTCTGATTGGCCGCTCGTAACCGGCCTTTCTATGGCATTTTACCCTCGCTTTTGCTCTCTTGACTGAGGTTTGCGGCCCGGGTTGGGAGATATCTAGCTTACTTCGGCGTTCCAATATGTTTGGCCTGGTTTTTGCTATCTTAAGTAAGTGGCGTTGTCTTCTTGTGCATTTGCAGGGTTCAAGAGATTCGGCCATTGTTGCTTGCGCTCGCGGCCTGTTGAGGGCTGTTTGTTTATAACAAATCGGGGGGGCAAATTGGTCACTGCGTGTGAGGCGCAAAAAATTGTTGGCTGGGAGTAGTTTTTGGCAACAGTTGCGTTGCTTCGACTATGGTAACGCTTACTCCTATCCTAGGCTGAATGCTCGCAATGTCTACCGGAATGGTCTCCGCTGAGATCTCCTACGGTGCCGTCTTCTAAGCTCGTTCAAGCTTTGCGTGGTAGGAAACGGAGACCAAAAACTATAAGTGATTAGGGCATAGCGATTCTATAAACAGGGTTCATTATTATACGGTTTGAGGTAGTCCACGTCTAATGCGAGAGCGATACGAGCAAAAGCAAGGGTATTCTAGACTAGGATCACCTCAGCCGCCATCGGCGCAGCACGGTCACAAGGTCGAGCGTACGCGTTCGAGAGAGCTGGGCAAGAAAGTGTCAGTGGGCATCTTGCTCACGACCCTCGCACTGCTGCTTATCACCATAGGGTTCGTTGGATACTGGAACGGCGGCTCCGGTTTGATTGATCACGACACCTCGACGAACATCGCTTTAGCAAAAAACGTTCAACAAACCGGCGCGTTAAACCCAAATGATCCGAACGCCGCCCCTGGTGACGTCTGGTACAACATTAACCCGCCTGGCCTCCCAATCATATTTAGTGCAGTCGCTATACTCGGCGGAGTGAATATTAGCATGAACTCCGATCTGCTCATCTTGCTGCAGGGGTTTTCGGCGTTCATACTGGTAGCCTTCATTCTCACCACTTTTGTCGTAGTAAAGAAAATCACAGGCGACACGCGAATAGCCGCCCTGGCATCGTTTTTTTCCGCAACGTTTAGCTCAAACCCGGCAATTTTGGGGCCGCAATACATCGTTGCGTCAAGCTTCGGGCTGATACTGATGATGCTTGCGACCTACTACCTCTACGCAGCAATCAAGGACGATGCAGGTAAATCTATCCTGACATCAAAATACACATTTCTAGGCGCTCTTACTGTGACAACACTTATTTTTACGCACAGGCTTTCTACCACGACGTTTTATTACATTTTCATCATCTTCATCGCACTCTATGTGCTGATTAATCTTGGCACTCGGATGCATTTAAAGCAGATAAGTGCAATGATCCTACTACCCGTCATAATTAGCGCTCCTTGGTGGCTGTCCATGTATCTCCGCTACCAAACTCTACCGTGGAGCATTCCACAGATCTTGACAGTGTCGGCAGGCATGTTGGGGCTCGCAGGAGTCGGCGTGCTTTTTAGCGGGAGCACCGATCAAAGGTCACCGTACAGACGCCGTGACAGACTGTTCGCCGTAATTGGCCACGCGACAAAAAATGCTCTTAATTTGATCATAATTTTGGTTTTAGTCGCGATGGCTGGAGTAATTGCGGTTTCCCTTGTGTTTTCGGCTCAAACGGCGTTCTCGATAGCTTTCATGGTTTCAAGTCTTGGTCTCATTCCGATTCTGAGTATTCTGGTTTACAAAACAACCCTCTGGGACCGGGCGGAGACAAACCTGCGAAACATGCTTGTTTCAAGCTGGCTCCTCGTGGCATTGGTACCCGCGCTAATCGGTGTTTTGGGAGTAGCGGTCCCGCACATGCCCTATCTTGTTCAACGCGTGATACCGCACGTTTTACTAAATCAAGGAGGGGTGCAGTCGATACTCTATCTCGTGCTACCGCTTTCAATACTCGCTGCAATCCTTGTTTTTCGGCTCGCATATGAACCGCAGCCGCGCGTTCAAGGCTTGCGACGGAGGCGAGAAAATCGGGCAATGCGCTCGTTGCTTATCATCGCGTTTGTGGTTATTTCCGTGTTATCGCCGGTGTTTCATATTGCCGCAGCCAGCGCCCTTGCCGTAAACGCACAGGAACCAAAACTCACCGCTGACGAAACGAGCGCACTGCAATGGCTTAACAAACGCACAACGTCCCAAGACACAGTATTGTCAGATCCGACTTTCTTGCAATACGTAAGCACGTTCACCAATGCCCGAGCGGCGATATCAACCGACTCCGAAAACTCCTACGTTGTCACCCATCAGTTGTCGCAGCTCACAGACCTCTCCAATTTCATGAACGGTTCCACAGATTCCGCCACAAAGCTACTCATAGCAAAAAAGATGGGTATAGACTACTTCGTTTATGATCCGATCAAAGCAAATTACTCTAACAGCACCTGGGGATTTCCATTAGCGAACTTCGTTCCAGATCCCACGATTATGACAGAAGTATTCCAGAATAACGGTGTAGTGATTTACCAAATGAACCAAAACGCGCTCGCCCAGACGCCGACACAATACGCGTCGATCAGCAACGTCGAAGTGAACGGCGACTCAGTAGTTGTTTATGTAACGAATTACGCCAGCGATCCGATGAGCTTGCACATCGCTTGGCAAGACCAGTACAAGCCGGTGACGTTAAATGTCGGAGAGACTAAGGCAGTGCCGATCGATTTTACAACAAGCGGCAGCTCTAGCCCGTTACACTTTCTGCCTACTCTGGGGTCAACAAGCACCCTGTATGTAAGTCTGTGGATGGATCCCCCATCCAACGGAACTCTTGATGCGAGATACACATCTCCGATAGACGCAGTTAGCATCAATTCACAGCAGCTGCTGTAAAGCCAGCAGCTTAGATTAGACAAACTAGCTACTTCCACAGCCAATTCCGTGAGTCTCGTGATCAGGCGGTCACAGACGGCCACATCCTTACGGCCAGACAAGGTTGTTGGCCTTTGCCCACTGTCGACGGCAGCTCTAGGCGTTTTTTCCCGGTCTGTCGCCACGAACAATACGCCTCACCGAGCCGATAAGACCGCCAATAAAATGCTTACTGCGCCGGATATTATGCACAAAGTCCAAAGCGTTTTCACTAGCCTCGGTTCTTTCATTGATGTCCTGCTCAAGATGTAATCGGACAAGTTCTTTCGAACGGAATATGACTTTGAGGGGATTAAGTACCCTTCATTAATTACCTGCGTGGCCGTAAACAAGTGACTCTCGGTAACCTTTCCAACAGAGAGCAATACCATGCCGTAGTTGATGATATAGGGCAAAGCCGCGATGACCGCAAATAGTTCGATTTTTAGCGCTATGGCGCCAACGGCGATAGCGCTACCGATGCAAAGCGTCCCTATATCGCCCGTAAATATGCGGGCAGGATACCTATTATACGGAAAAAACCCTAGGAGTGCCCCCAATAGCGCTGCTAATATCAACAGTCCCGCGACGCCTCCCGTCGGCGATATCAGCACCATTCCAACGATTATTAATGCAAACGTCACTATGGCGCCGCAACCTATCTCCATCCCATTGAATCCAGCAAAGGTGTTAACTGCATTGGCCCCAGCTGTGACGGCAAAAGGCACAATAGGGATCCACGCGAGTCCAAGCCAAAACGTTCCTAACAAAGGCACGACAAGATAGGGGTCACTCCCGGCAGTCAATATGAGCGCAATGCCAGCGAAATAGCCGAGGAGCGGCTTTTCTTTGGCGCCAAGGTGCATCACGTCATCTAAGGCCCCTACCATAGCTGACATGGTTACAACGAGCAGTGAACACAATATTACCGTTAAATTGAGCCCCAAAAAAGCTGCGAAGATCACGGACGTGGCGAACCCCGCGTAGATAGCAAAGCCACCCATCTCAGAAATCTCAGGCTTTTTCACTTTGTGCACGTCAACGCCAAACACCCCGGCAGATTTCATTCTCTTGATAAGCGGCGGCGTCACAACAAACGTGACTACAAATGAAAGCAGAACCGAGACTACAAGCAAAAAGAAGGTATAGCTGTCAATCATCCATAGCCTTACTTTTCAGGTTTCTTTTGTGTTTCGTACTGGTCCGAAAGTGCGGACAATCTGAGCTTGCGTCGGATCGAACGTAATTTCCCCTGTTTGGTCAAACATCGCTTGAACCGTCCCGCCAGCGTGAGAGGTGGCACGTGTTCGCATGCCCATGAACCCTTCCGAAAAAACCGTTAGGTGAGCATAGAAGCTCGTTTTTGACACTTGTGGAGAGATCGTGAGACGCCCTTCTTCGAACAGCTGAACGACTTTGGAGATTATTCGCTGCGATGATTTGCCGTCGTTAAGGGGGTCGCTTATTTTCTTTCCCTGCGCCGTAGCCCGTACGGCTTCAGTCAAGACCTCCGGGTGCGGACTATTGCCTAGTAACCTATTCCACCCATTTTCAACGGTCTCAGTGTAATAGGTGCTATCGGACAGCGTGATGCACGGCGTTTCCAAAATGGCGCTTTCTTTCTGAGGGCCCCCGGAATCAGTGACTAACACGTGAGAGTCCATCATCAATCTGATGAAACCAGTGTAGGCTAATGGATCGATAAGGTGGACGTTCTCGCACGATTGCAATTTTCCCATTAAGCCGAATTTGACGAGATGCCTCCTAGTATTTGGGTGCAAGAGCATGACAACGTTGTATTCATCGAGACTAGTCGCCGCTTTCGTGATTCTGCCGAGCGCCTCAGGGCTTCCTATGTTCCACGGCAGCCTAACCGCTACTGCAACAATCGGCCGGTCGTCTTCACAAAGAGCATCGATAGAATCCGCCTTTTGTGCCGTCGGCTTATAGTCCAAAAGCGCGTCGACGAGTGGATCACCTAAGTAGTGGACGCAATCAGGATCGTAGCATTCTTCAAGCAGGTTTAGGCGGGCCGTACTGCACACAGGAAAAAACAGCGTCGAGCACATTTCGATGACTTTCCTTCTTACATCGCTGTGCAAGTCCCGCAATGACCGATAGCCCGATTCGATGTGGCCGACCGGAATAAAATTCATCGACGATGCAATGGCTGCGCTAAAAGATGAGATTACGTTGCCTTGAACAAACACAAAGTCAGGCCGTGCAGTCTCCAATATATCATCGATCTGATTGATCATGCCGGAGATCTGCTTATTATAGCTCATATTGCCAAACGACAGGCCATAATCAGGGTCTCGAAGACCCAAATCTCGAAGCAAGTTCTCATACATTTCGCGGTCAAAATGTTGCCCAGTATGAGTGAAAACGAGTTCCGTATCGGGGTTCTTGTCGACCTCCTTGAGGAAAGAGGCCATTCCTATTAGCTCCGCTCGCGTCCCAATAAAAACGGCAATACGCATGTCTCGTCTCCTCTGAGCTTACGAGCACCATCGCCTAAATAGCTTATCATCTAAAATCAAGCGATCCGCTTCATTGCAGCGTCGCAGATTTCGATTCGATTCTCGAGCCTGGAGGATAAACTCCGGCAGCCACTGCACCCACGCCGAGCGTCGATCCGGGACCAATCGACGTGCCGACGTTTATCATGCTGTTAATGCCTGTGCGCACGTCGTCACCCATGATGACACCAAGTTTCCGCCTACCGGTGTCCGCGCCACCGAGTTTAACGCGCTTCTCATCAAAGCGCAGATTGGCGACTGTAGTACCGGCACCGAAATTACAGCGCATGCCGATGATGCTGTCGCCGACATACGACAAGTGTCCGATTTTGCTCTCATCCATTATGATTGAGTTTTTCACTTCGACGGCGTTGCCGATCTTGACTCGATTCCCGATGCAAGCACCTGCGCGTAAGAGGCAGTTGGGCCCGATTTCACATCCATTGCCGATTATGACCGGCCCGGTAATGTACGCGCCATTTTTTACAACCGAGCCACGCCCGATTCGCACAACACCTTTTAAGGTCGTAAGAGGCTCGACGACCCCTTCGTTCGTGCTCTCGAGCGTCTGCATCAGAAGCTCATTTGCGCTCAACAAGTCCCAGGGCCTTCCTATGTCGATCCACGGCTCCTCAACCTTCGTGAACCCAACGTGGTAGCCCTGATCGATCAGCAATTGTATAGCGTCAGTGATCTCGTACTCGCCCCGTGCCGACTTCTGCGTCTCGGCTATGCATTCGAAGATTTCCGGCTCGAAGGCATAAATACCGAGGTTCGCTAAATTCGAGCGGGGCTCATCGGGTTTTTCCGTGATTCGAACCACAGCGTCGTCAATGACTTCAAGTATGCCGTAGTTGCTCGGTTCTTTCACTCGCTTCGCCGCGATGTGGACCACCCGGTCTGGCACTGTCTGTGCGAGGAGCTTCAATGTGAGTGAGGTTACCAAGCTATCGCCATTGAGTGCGAGAAAGCGCTCATCGACGAGATCCCGAACTTGGTTAATTGCATCGGCCGTCCCGCATTGCCGTTCTTGTCTGACGTACTCAATCTGGGCTCCGAGGTCCGCTTTATCGAAATGTGAGCGAATAGCTTCCTCGAGGTAACCGGTTACGATTATTACGCGCAAAATGCCTGCTTCGACACATGCGCTAACTATGCGTTCGAGTATGGGCGTGCCCAGCACCGGGAGCATGACTTTGGGCTGGTTATAGGTCAGTGGACGCATCCGTGTGCCTTCGCCGGCACCAAGTACGACCGCTAACATTAGATGTGCCTCTTCACTATTGCCGACGCTTTTTCATAAAGCCTTTTTGTCATCTCTGCGTCTCTTGCCTCCGCAGTAATTCTTATTTTTGGTTCTGTTCCTGATCTTCTTACTAGTATCCAACCGTCTTCAAAATCAAGCCTTACGCCGTCAACGGTCGTCAGCTCAACATAGTCGAGAGAACGCAATTCTTGAGTAATCGCAGCTATTGGATCGTTTTCACTGCTGTAAGCAACTGACCCTCGCAAAATGTGATACTTGGGAAACTGTGCAATCACGTCGGAGATCGATTGCTGACTAGCAAGTGATACGATCAATGCTGCTGCATAGATGCCGTCCGGAGTATATGAAATGTGGGGAAAAATCCAGCTACCGCTACTCTCGCCACCGAAGTCCGCCCCTGCACGTTTGACTTCTTCCGCGACGTACACGTCACCTACGCGTGTTCGATGAATCGCGCAGGTTAGGACGTCATCCACCATCTGCGAAACGTCGACAGGATACACTGCAATCTTTTTTGCCTCGTTCACGCCGAATAACGCGAGCATTTCATCACCGGCTATATACCTGCCACCTCGGTCTACTGCCATCATACGATCAGCGTCACCGTCGTGGGCTATACCGATATCGGCGCCGAAGCTTCGCACAGCTTCAATCAGGAGGTTCAAGTTGCTTTCTATAGGCTCTGGATCTCTTGCCGGGAAAAATCCATCGGGCTGCGCATTCAGTGTAATGACATCGCATCCCATCTCTCTAAGCACATATGGTGTGATGGTCGCCCCCGCGCCTGAGCCGCAATCGACAACCACGCGACAGCTTACATCGGTGAAATGATTAAGGATATCCTTCTTATGGTCATTGATGGCATTGCTGTAGGACGCAATTTTCCCAATAGCGTCCCAGCCGGCCCGCTTACCACCGTACGCCGGGAGCGATTTTTCTTCGGTGATCAATGACTCGATATCTTCCTGCTGCTCGCTATTGAATGAGGTGCCATCTGGGTTCCACAATTTGATGCCAACGTATTCAGCAGGGTTATGTGAAGCGGTAACCATAACACCGCACTCATAGTTGGGGGCTGCGTGAGAAAGAGTCGGTGTTGAAACGAGGCCGATTCGAGTGACGTCACACCCACAGGCGGTGAGCCCTGAGATAAGCGCATATTCAATCATCTCGCTTGCGATACGAGGATCCCTACCTATAACGGCAGATTTACATCGGGATCCGACGGCGAGCCCAACGCTGAGCGCCAATTCTGAGGTCAGCCTCCTGTTGGCCACTCCACGAATTCCGGAAGATCCAAACATGTTAGGCCTCCGTTTTTTCCAATTTAGTTTACTGGTTAAATGGCACCAAAATTACACTCAAAATCCTCTCCGCATTGAAATTAAATGTTTTGGTAAAACTATAAATCGAGAGGTACGCGTTGAATACTACGTGCGTCGATTAACAGAGTATGCGGCTCACGAACGTAACTCAATGTGGGAATGGTCCAAAGTCAAAAACCCGCTCCGAGTAGCCCTAAACTACCTCGTTGTACGCATATGCGGCTCGTTGCCTTCACTGAAAACAAAAAATGCGCTATATCGTTCAATTGGGATCAAAGTCGGCAAGAACGTTTCTGTCGGTTTGGAAGTCACTTTTGACATCTTTTTTCCTGAACTTATAGAAATTGGCGACAACTCCGTCATCGGATATGGGTCTACCCTGATTTGTCACGAATTCTTGATAAGCAAATGGAAAAAAGGCCCGATTGAAATCGGCAAAAATGTTCTGATAGGAGCAAACTCGACGGTCTTAGCAGGCGTCGTCATCGGAAGTGGAGCTACGATTTCTGCCTGCTCTCTTGTTAATCGAGATATCACCAGCGACGCTCTTGTCGGCGGGGTGCCCGTCCGAGAGATCAGGAGTGAATACACGACGTGAAACTCCGCGGTATCTTGGAAAACACGCCACTGCTGGTTGCGGTCATGCTTATCAACGTCGCGGGAACGTTAGTCGGTTTCTACTACTATTGGGATCAGCTGGTTTCTTCGAGCCCCGTCTACTGGATGTTCATCCCAGACTGCCCTCTGTACACTATGCTCGCCGCGGCCGTCCTAGCCGTTTACGTGAGTACGAGGCGCAGTTCCGATATTGTCAATTTCATCACTGCAATCGGATTGGCAAAATACGGCACTTGGACCGTATTCGTCGTCTTAGCGTTCACTGCGTTTTATTTTTCAGTCGACAGCAGTTTTTACTCAGTGCTGGTTCTATTGCATGTCGCGATGGCTGCCGAGTTCATTCTGCCGCTTATGTTAATTCGTCAGCTGAAGCAGAGGTTCATCGCCGTTGCGCTTATATGGTTTTTTGCAAACGATTTCGCGGATTATTTTTTGGGCACTCATCCACCCATACCCGTAAGCGACATCACGCAGATCGCCATTTTCACTTTCCTGCTTACACCAGTCTTCATAATCGTAGCATACGCTGCAGCCAGATTTTTAAATAATAGCAACACATATGAGTGCTTAGCGGGGGTTGCCAAGTTAGGTCAAAGGCGCAGGGCTTAGGGCTGCGACGTGGAAGTAAGATACCCTGTCTCATAGGAGTTCGTGCGTTCAAATCGCACCCCCCGCATAAACTTTGTCATTCGTGCGTTTAGCTTTCTTCTCAACGCCTCGCACGAGATGCTTCTTCAGCGCGCGGATTAAACAGGCAGCTAAGCCCGAATGCAAGATAAATCGGCGATTGCGTAGAGAGAACGATGGGCGGGCAAATGCTGAGACGACGACGAGCATCCCTTCCGGATTAGGTGCTAACACGATCTGTAGCTGGATGATCACATTATGGTAGGAGTAAGAACAGGTCAGCGCTCGGCTCGATTCTGGTTTCGATGCCGTCTTTGAAAAGGCGGACTGTTCCTCCGCTTTCTGAGACGGTTATTGCTATTGCGTGTGTCTCGCGCGTTATCGCAAGTGCCGATATGTGACGCCCCCCTAACCCTTCTAAGTGGATCAATTTCGTGTTTACATCTAAGTATCTGCCGGCTGATGTGATGATCCCTTTCTCGTCTACAATAAAAACGCCGTCTAGCTGAGCAAATTCTTTGATGGTTTCCCAATGTGAAGGATTTTTGATGTCCCGCATATCTTCGCCGTGTCCCTTGTACGGATTGAGAATAAGCTGATGTGATCTTCTCAGCACTTCAGTCGTGTCCCCAACTATGAATGCCGTCCCCACTTTCTTGCCTTCTCGGCCCTCTCTTCCCAATTCAAGAGCCAATCGCAACGCCGCTTTTAGCGCCGTTGGATCCACGCGTTCCGCTGTCCTGTCTATTGCCTGCACCGTCACGAGCTGTTTGACGTCACAAACAACGATAGACGATAGATCTGCCAGGCATAACACGCCAACAATGTATCCCCCCTTTACTACGTCCTGAACATAGGCCGCAGTGGCAATGTCCTGCACAAGCGCGAAATCATTAAACGCTGGGGCGACGATTTTGGTTTTAAGGTCTTGGGTTGCGCTTTCGCTCAGGAGGTCTCGCAACTCTTTAGTGACGCCTTTCGATAACGAAGAGGTTTCAATAAAAGTCGACGGGACGTCGCAGGCCACCTCGCTACACGATGCATCTGAGATCACAAAAATATGTGCGGCATCAATCTTTTTTGCTAGCTCATTGGCAGCCTCGGTGATCGCTGTGTAAATTTTATCCATAGAGTCTAATCGCTTCAGGCGTCGCTCATGTTTTTCTTTTCTTGACTTAAAAAACTACTTCCGTGTTCATCTTTACAAAAGCGATTGTGAGCTATTTAGCTATTTATATCTGTTTTACGAAATACGAAGAGATGAAGCACTTTGACGCGGATCTGCACTTACACTCACGTTTCAGCATCGGGACGAGCCCCAAGATGGACCTGCCGCAAATGTGCGAAACTGCTCATCTGAAAGGCGTTCATGTGCTCGGAACTGGCGATTGCCTTCAGGGCGTATGGCTAGAAGAGCTAGAATCCAGCTTAGAAAAGCGTGGAGACTGTTATGAGATGGATGGAATTGCGTATGTAATTCAATCTGAAGTCGAAACAACGGTCAAAGGGCGTGTTCACCATCTGATATTGTTTCCGAATTTCTCTTCCGCGCACGAACTCCGCGAAGTGGTGTTGAACAACGGATATTCGCAATTAACCGGTGGCAGACCTCAGCTTAAAATATCGCCTGAGGAACTTATCAGTTTAGTTCATGAAGTCGGCGCACTCGCGGGGCCGTCACACGCCTTCACTCCTTGGACATCAATGTACGCCGCTTACGGCAGCATCCGTGAGTGTTACGGGGAAAATAGAGATCTTGTCACCTTTCTAGAGCTTGGACTAAGTGCCGACACCAAAATGGCCAGCAAGCTAGCAGAGTTGGATTCGTGCACCTTCGTGTCTTTCAGTGATGCTCATTCCGCGGCGCCCGACAAGTTAGGGAGAGAGTTTACGCGATTCTGCTTGGGACGCCCAAGTTTTCGTGAGATACGTCGAGCATTTCAAGGAGTCAACGGCCGGAGGGTAGCCCTCAACGTAGGTCTCGATCCTCGAGAGGGCAAGTACCATCTGACAGGATGCCGTCGATGCAAAAAAGCTTACGACCTGGAAGATATCACCGCCGATGGACGCGTGCTAAAAACCTGTCCCGAGTGCGGCGGACCACTCAAAATAGGCGTGAAAGATAGGATACGGCTCCTTGCGCTCAAGAGTTGCGAGGTTCCCTTAGCACAAAGGCCGCCATATATACATGCCGTGCCGCTCTTAGAGATACTGAAGGCCATGAAGCGCTCCAATCCAATAAACGTTAAGAAGATTTATGGCGAGCTGATACGGGAATTTGATAACGAAATAAACATTCTTATCGATGCGCCTCTAGGTGATATGAGGCAGCAGCACCCAGAACTCGCGGGAGTGCTTGAACGGTTCCGAAAAGACGCTATCGACTTCGAGTTTGTGGGCAGAGGCGGTTGGTATGGAAAGATTAAAATCTAGTAGCTCTCAGCTTGCCTCTTTCTATTGATGAGGTTCTTTTTTTCATACGCTTCGATGACCGTTTGTGGCGTTAGGCCTGCACTGATCATCGCAGACACTAGGAAGTGCAAGCAATCAATTAGTTCTTCATGAACGCTGCGCCACTTTTCCGCAGACAGCGTGTGTTTTTTCCACCACTTCCTCTCACCGGTGATGACAACGCCAAGCGTGTTGCGCGTCTCATAAGACTCCTGTATCAAATGCCCAAGCAAGGCGACGACCTGGTCTTCTTTGCTCCACTCGTTAAAAGGGGCTCGATTTTGAACGGATTCGTCAAAGCTCGCCTGTAATTCGAAGATCTTGTCTAGTCGGTCCATACAGTGAGTTACATGAGTACGGAGGTAATAACGCTGTCGATGCACCCCCATAGAAAGCTTGATCTCGCATGAGTAGTGAGTTGAGGAAGGGGCCCCACCGAATCTATGGACAAAAAGCTACGCGAAAGGCTAGTGCTCCTAGTTCTTGTAGCGAGTCTTGCCACAGTTCTCGTTTTTATCTCGTGGCCATTCAAAGACGTCATTGCCATAACGCTGTTGCTCGCGTTCATTCTACAATACCCGACTGCGTGGCTCGAAAAACGCATACACCGACGACGAAGCGCCATTCTAATCGTTATCGTTTCCATCTTCGCAGCCCTCGCGTTCATATTGCTAGACATCGTTTACATATTATACAGTGAGATCGCTAGTTTATCTGTCTCTTCTGAGAACCTTGACAAGTTGCTCAACCAGGGCTCCCAAAGTCTAATCACGAGCCTTAGCGCGCGAATAAGCGAGAGTCTCCAAGTAGCAAGCTTACAGGGTCGAATCTCTGACATATTGTCGACCATTCTGAAGGATGTGCTAGCGAGCTCAACAAGTGTCATAGAACGGGTCATTCCAAACATACCACTCTATGTCGTCGAACTGGTGATCGTGACTTTGCTTCTTTATTATCTCTTGCTGCGCGGAAAGGATGTCTTCGGCGAGATGATCACGCTAGTACCGGCGGAGTATCAAACCGTCGTAAATCGCTTCCTGGGACACCTGCAGCTCATATATTACTCACTCTACGTCGTCAATCTAGGATCCAGTATCGTGAGTGGCATCTTAGCGGCGGTAGGGTATGCAATCCTCGGCGTGCCCTATTTCATTACGTTCGCAATACTCATTGCGATTTTTGGGCTCATCCCCGTCATTGGGAGGGCAATCGTGTACGTACCGCTCACATTGTATTACCTGCTTATCGGAGATCCGATTAAGGCCGTGGTTCTTTTGGTTTTTAGTTGGGCAGTGCTTGATCAGCTTACGGGCTTGTACATACTTCCGATGTGGGCCCATCGCACCGGCAGGGTGCCTCAAGCACTGACAATTCTTGCGTTCACGGCCCCCATCTTAGCACTCGGGCCGATTGGCTTCATCATAGGGCCGGCAGCATATGGCCTAGCCCTCGCTTTGTTCAGGACGTACAAAGAGACGCAACAAGAAAAAATGCTGCCGGCGGGTTCTTAGCATGCTATCGGCAAACTTAAGCGGTTACCCAACGCGACCAGATCTCGAAGCTATACGAGAATACGTCCGAGCAGGCGGCGAGAACCCATTCACAGCAGCGGTCAAAAAGGCGGTTCAGGACCAGCTAAGAGCCGGCGTTGACATCGTTACAGACGGTCAAGTGAGGCAAATCACTCACCTACTCGCATATAACGTTCCTGGTATGCTGATGGATGACCACCCGCGAATTGAAAACACAGTGGGGACCCCGCGAAATACAACAACGGAATTGGATTTTATTACTGCCGCGAAAGAATGTGGTGACGCAACGCATGTCAAGGCAGTATTGCCAGGCCCATTCTCATTTGCCGCCAGCTGTGTACTAGACGCGAAAGCACCGTACCGATCGAAACAGGACGTGAACTTGCTATTTGACATTGCATCTGTGCTTCGCTACGAAATTGACACGCTCAGAGAGAACCACGCACGCTTGATCCAAATCACAGAACCCATCGAGATCGTGCGTGACATTGACGTATTTTTAGACCTGCTGTCGGTACTGTTCAAAAGGGTGAAAACGCCCGTTTGTCATTTAGAAGGAAACGTGAGCAAAGTGTTTCCAAAGCTGTTAGAAGCGAAAATTGCTGTCATTTCCTTTGACGTTGTTGACTTCGTCCAGAATAACGCGACGGTGAAATTTAAAGAACTTCTTGAGGTGCACGAAAAAGTAGCAAGTGTGGGGTGTGTAAATTCATCAAAGGCTCAAGTAGAGTCAATTGAAGCTCTCGAGAAGCGGGTTGGCCCGTTTATAGATGCATTTGGGCAAGAGCGCGTTTGGATTGCTCCGAGTAAAACGCTCGCCAATTTGCCTCGATTAGCTGCCTTTGACAAACTGAGGCAACTTGCAGCAACGCAACTACGCATGGCGGCCAGAGCTGAATAATTACCCTCCGCCGAAGCCAAAAAGGTCTGATCGCAAGAGAAATATAGCCTCCACCCTATCTAAGTCTTGGAGTTGATAATGTGCTTAGCGTTAATGAAATCTCTATGGGAATCGTTGAAGAAATGTTGGATTACACGGAAGAACTGAAGATAGAGGCGCTTGAGCTTGACAACGGTTCCACGGTTATTGACTGCGGCGTTAATGTTGAAGGCGGCTACGAAGCTGGCGGGATGTTTACCGAAATATGCCTCGGCGGGCTCGGATCTGTCAGGCTCACCGTGCAGACGTTGAAGAATACGCCCTTAGTGTTTATTCATGTTTTTACAGACCATCCCGCTCTTGCCACGCTTGGATCTCAGAAAGCGGGCTGGTCGATACGGGGCGATAACTACAGCGCAATGGGTTCAGGACCGGCGCGAGCTTTGTCGTGCCAGCCGAAGAAGACGTACGAACTCATAGACTACGAAGATGATTATGATTTTGGGGTAATCGCACTAGAATGCGACCATTTGCCCGATGAAAAGGTTGCTGACGAGATCGCCGAGCAATGCAACCTTGAGCCTTCAAAATTGACACTTCTTAACGCGCCGACGTCATCAATTGTCGGCACCGTGCAAGTGGCTGGTAGGGTAGTCGAAGTCGCCGTCTACAAAGCCGCAGAACTCGGATACGACACACTACAAATAATGACTGCAGCCGGTTCGTGCCCGGTTGCGCCCCTCACCAAGGATTCACTTCGAGCGATGGGCATGACGAACGACGGCATAATCTACTATGGAAATGTCTTCATGACGGTCAAGAAGTACGACGACGTATTCGAAAAACTGCCCTCGGAAGCGTCCCCGTCCTATGGCAAGCCGTTTTACCAAACCTTCAAAGACGCAAACTATGACTTTTATAAGATAGACAAGTTCATGTTCGCGCCTGCCCAAGTCACGATCACAGATGCGCAATCAAATAACACGCTCAAGTTTGGCCGATTGAACGAATCAGTGCTCGCGGAATCATTTGGGATATAGACTAACACGTCTTGTCTGCGTGGAAGTAATTTCAAACGCTTAGAATAGTTCCAACACCCTTGCTCTTGCCTTCTCTAAAAATGAATCTCTGACCTGTATATACGTGATACGGCCGATATTTGAACCGGATCCTTACTGTCCCAGACTCGCCGGCCATCATGAACTCACGCTCAGGATCAAAGGTCACGCTCTCTGAAATAGTTTCGACGTGAATCACAGGTTCATAACCGCGTCCGATCCTCGTCGGATGGTGCAAAATATATACTTCACTGACAAATTCCCTCACCGCAGCGGGCTTATTTCGCGCTAGAACCATGCCTCGCTCAATGTCGTGAGGCTTAACGCCCTTAATGGCAAGCCCGACGATATCGCCGGCCGAGGCTTTTTCGACGTTACAGTGATGCATTTCAATCGATTGGATCTTCACTCGCCAGAACGCAGCGTCTTTTGCGGGGCCCAGATAGAGCGTGTCGCCAACAGCAACCGTGCCACTCTTGATCGTGCCGCTGGCTACGGACCCAACGCCAGTTATCTGATAAACACGGTCGATGTACATCTCTAAGTCCCCGTTCTCAGTCAGGTTCCTTTTTGGCAGGCGCTTGAAAAGCTCGTCCAAGATTTCGATACCATCAAGTGTCACAGGAGAAGTTCGTATAATCGGCACGAGTAGCCCTTGCGCGACCTTACCGCAAATCTTCTCGACCCCGTCGACTCCTTTCAATTTGTAAGGCACTCGGCCGACGACACGCAGGATGTCGTGGATCTGAGATTCGATCTCTTGCATAGCCCGCTCACTGACTCTATCGATCTTGGTTAATGCTACAATGGTGGGGAGTTCCATTGCGAGTAAGATTCCTAAATGTTCCTTCGTGACGTGGGTTACACCATCGTCAGCGGAGACGACCAGAAGGCCGTAATCGAGCTTTGGCCCGACGATTCCCCTGATGGTGGTTCTGAGCCACGGTTCGTGCCCCACAGTATCGACAAACGAAACGAGCTTTGCGGAATTTTGAACGACACCTGCTCGTTCTCTCTTGCTAAGTGGGTTCTTCAGTCGGATGACGCGCTCATTGAAACCGTATACTACGTACGATAGATCTGCTGAGAGTCCCCTCTCTATTTCGTGGGGCTTGACGTCCAGATACAGTCTCGTTTTTCCTGCCCCATCATCAGGAGTGCCGCTTACAATCGTGCCCACTAGAGTGCTTTTGCCGTGATCTACGTGGCCTGCAGTTCCAACAAGAATATGGTCTTTTTCTGAGTGCTTGCTTTTGATAGTTAGTAGTCCGATATGACCTCCCTTGACCGCGTATTCTTCTAGCCCACACACGTGGGCACCAATGTCGCGAGCGATGGCGTGCAAAACATTCACAGACTCATCTAGCTGCGACCTGGAAATACCTTTCAGATATCCTGAATCGGTAATCCCTACAATGTATTGCGCTTTTCCATCAGCTTGCAGGAGTTTGTACTTCATTTGACACGCGAGAGTTTGCCGACGCTCGCCCTTAAGATGGGTTTCCCGTGTCAAGAATTCCTTAAACTCGAGCCCGACTCCTTCGCCGTTGCCCGCAATTGCAGTCAATTTTTCAAAGCCTGAAACCATAAGATGCTCGATTAATTAGGTGTTGTTATAAAAAATAGCTCTATCGATCGATCAATCGCGACTGAGCCAGCATTGAACAAGTAACAGTTGGTCACCGAGTGAATTGGCCTGCGCAGCTCGGCTTCTGCGCTAGGCGCCTCGCAGCAGTATTCATGCGAAAGCCCGCTAAGATGGATTGAGCTACTCAGTCGCAGTTGTGTGTCTCACGATGTACACAGGCATTCCGCGAAAATTGATCAAGCTTAGTCGCGTATCCTCGATGATCTCAGACCCAAGCGGTTTAATGAGCGTGTCCGCAGCTATTTGCTCAGATAACTCTATTATGCTTCGCTGAATCTCCATTGGGGGCCGGATGGCATAAATCAAACTAGCGCCTCGATACAATTGCAGATCTGGACACGTGACATCGTCTTTGACGTAAATGGGCTTCAAGCGACAATCGACTGCATCAATTTCAAGGATGTCCGTTGCCGTAACCTTAAACCTGGAGCGAAGCGCGAGAGCGACTCGCGAATATCTCCCGCTTCCGACTTCAACTAACGCTGTTGAGTAGTTGTTTCGTATGAACTCTGGGAGTACATCCGCGCAGCGGTCAGACATAGCCACAGCCTTTAATTATTCTTTGTTAGCATATACGTATTCCGCGTCGACAGGCCGCAGCCACGAGGTGTTACTTGTCCTTAATTCGTAAGTTCCGACCGTCAGATTTTGAACGGATCATAGAGATTGAAAAAGAGGCATTTGGCGAATACAACCCGATATTGTTTATGACGGCATACGAAACGTTTCCTGACGGTTTCCTTGTTGCGGAAGAAGAGGGTCACGTAGTTGGATTCCTAACCACCGTAGTAGTAGCTTTATTTGACGTGAAAATCCTGTCAATAGCTGTAGATAAGAGGTGTCAAAGCAAGGGGTTTGCCTCAATGCTGCTACAAGCTCTCTTCGAAGTCTTGCGCGCAAAAGGATTCTTACGACTGCTCCTCGAAGTGAGGCTGAGCAACATTCGCGCTCAGAAATTGTACTTATCGCTCGGCTTCAATCTGGTCAATGTTATTTCTGCTTATTACCAAGATGGCGAAGACGCCTATTTGATGGAGAAATTGTTAGTTAACTAACTATCGTAATCTTATCATCTCGGTTCGTGCAGCAAGTTCTTGCATTCGTGCTGAAATCCTTCCTGTACCAGAGAACTCCTCGGAGTCTATCACAGATGCGAGCTCATTGCCAAGCACGAAGATCGCGTGCTTATGCTCAGCCTTGCTTCTGTGTATGTGCATCGGGCCGATATGAAGCGAAGCGTACCGCTCAAATTCACCATTACAACACGTGTGTTCTTCAAAATGGTTTTTGACGCGAACCAAAAGTGTATGTAACTGAATAAGTTCCTCTTTATGCATGGGCCATACCTCGGTGTCGTTAGACACTGGAAGATTGAAAACAAGTGCTATAAAGTATTTATGTAGGAATTACGCTTCCTAAAAAAAGTATTTAAATATATCGTGAGCGCAATCCTAAGAAATAGATAGGCAAAAGGTTGGAAACGGAACTGGTCAAACTAGCTCCGCAACTAATAGATTATTGGATATCCTCGACAGTGAGTACTTTGACCGAAAGCGGCCTTTTAACGACATTGCCGATTTTGACGCCTATTAGATAATTAAGCTCTTTTTCTGCCGCAATATCAAGAATACGCTGAGTGATAACCCCATCGAAAATGACACTCTTGACCAGGCCGTCTGATTCTTTCAGAGCGCTTACGAGGTTCCTCACTTCTACCTCTTTTAAAACTTTCCCCTCTGCGTCGAGCAAAAACGCATTCAGCGTGCCGTTCAGCGCCTCTACGTAGTTTCTGAAGCTGCTTTCGATCGGAGACGGCTCGCTGGCTTCAACAGGCGCCACGCGCGGCGCTGGCTCTGGCTTATTTCGAGTAGTTTGCGAAGGCTTTTTCTTGTTCTTTTGTTCGAGCACCTGTTCGAGGGGCAGTTTGTTTCTTAACGCCTTTACGATCTCTTTTTGAGACAAATCTTCAACGCTCTTGCCCTCAGGCGCGTACGCGACGTAATCGACGTCAGCGGTTTGCAGGAGCTCCTTGAGGATCAACTCTCCCCCTCGGTCGCCGTCCAAGAACGTTGTGACGGTCTTCTTCTTGCTCAGTTCAATCACAGCCTTAGGCACGTTCGTCCCTTCAACGGCTATGGCATTCTTGATGCCGTATCTGAGCAGAGTCAAAACATCGGCTCGTCCTTCAACGATTAGTATCGCGTCAGAATCCTGAACGTTAGGACCACACGGGAGTTTTTCTTTACCATAAAAGACAAGTTCGTCGACTCGCACAGCCTGCTTTACCGATTCAGTGAGCTCTTGGCTCTCTGGCAAGCTTTCATCAAACTTTTCAAGAAGTATGTGCTTCGCCTGATCAACGATCTGGCGTCTCTTCGACGCTCTGACATCCTCGATCTTACTAACGGACATTTTAGCGACGCACGGTCCCACACGATCGATGGTCTCCAGCGATGCCGCGAGTATGGAAGTTTCAATCTTATCGAGAGAGGAGGAAATCAGGATGTATCCGTCGGACTTGCCGCTTCTGGAGCTTACGTTTACCTCAATGCGTCCTATCCTGCCTGTCTTTTGGAGCTCTCTGAGATCCAAATCGTCTCCAAGCAACCCCTCTGTCTGTCCAAATATCGCTCCTACTACGTCGGGCTTCTCTACGACGCCGTCTGTATGGATGTCAGCATAAATAACGTATTTTGTAGTGTCAGAATTTTGCATTATCGTCAACTCCTTAGAAACTGCAGAAGTTGTTGAATAAAGGATCCAATAACAAGCCGTTTGCTGTTTCTACAGTCGCACTTCGTGAATTTGCAAGCATCAGCTCGCAATTATGAATGTGGGGTTAATGTGACCTTTTTCAGTTGATATTTTGACTCGCTAATAATTAAAACTACCGATCTGTAGCGACAAGCGCTACGACTTCTTTGTGCTGGCGGCACTATTTTCTACCGCCTGGTTAATCACCGACAGAACTTCAAGGACGGTGGTATTGGACAATAACACCACTTTCTGACTGCTCGTGTGACCGGAAACCAAGTGCACCTCTTTCGCAGGCTTGTTGAACAAAGCCGCCAGGTATCTCACGAGCTCATCGTTCGCTTTTCCATTCTGCGGGGGCTCGGTGAGCTTGATAAGTATAGCGCGCCGCCACCCATCGTACTTCCCAACGCCTGCGTATCGCGAACCTGGCGTAACCTTAACGCGAATCGAAACGCCTTCTGGTACGGCCCTAAGTGCGCCTTTAAGCTGCATGACGGGATGAAAAGCCAGAGATATTGGTCTTTGCCCTGACGCACTAACTCCGAAGGTTCACTCTCTTGAAATCTTCGCTGTCCCCTTCAGTTACCCTCGTGCCAGGGCATGATGCGACCTTTGCCATTACGGGGTTGTCTTGTTATCATCAAAGGGCGTTCGCCAGAAACTCAAACAAGGACCTATACGTAACGGGGATATTTCGCTCTCATATGCACTGATAATCATCCAAACACCCACGTGAAACGGTTATACCAGTCCTCTTAAGAGCGGTGATGTGTATAGTGAAGATGTTATATATCGTTTTCCGCTGCAAAGAAAACACTTCGCTCATGTTCGACTGTAGTGAATCTATGGCATTACTCAAGTGTCTGAGCAACAACCCGCGCATCAACGCATGCACGTGCAAAAGGAGGCTTTGAGAGGGCGCTGCGTAAAAAAGAACGATGCACCGGCGTGAAAACGCAGGTCGATGTTTATATACAATCACATCGATACATGTAAGCTAAGAGCATGTTTGACCCGTACCGTCGCCCAATCAAGAGTCTGCGCATTTCGGTGACACGCAAATGCAACCTCAACTGCATATATTGTCATGAAGAAGGAGAACTACACAGTGCCCACCCGTATGAGATCTCTGTCCCTGAGATAGCCAAAATCGCTCGACTCTGCTATAATGAAGGAGTCACCAAAGTCAAGTTTTCAGGCGGAGAGCCGCTGCTGCGCAAAGATATTCGCGAAATCATCGAGGCATTGCCTCCATTCGAAGACATGTCAATGACGACCAACGGTCAACTCCTCGGTGAGCGGATCGGCGATGTAGAAGGACTTGATCGGGTAAACGTGAGCTTGGACACGCTAAACGCAGCCACCTACAAGAAACTGACCGGGGGGAAGATCGAAAATGTTTTGAGAGGAATCGACGCAGCCCTTGAAGCAGATCTAACGCCTGTCAAGATAAATATGGTCGTGATGGACGGGATAAATGACCATGAGATCGGGGATATGATAAAGTACGTGCAAGGAAAAGAGATGGTTTTACAACTGATCGAACTAATGGACTTCAAGCATCGCCCGGAGTTACGAGGATCGAATCTAAGGCTCATAGAAAGCACGCTCGAAGGGCTGTCAGATAGAACGACCGCAAACACCTTGCACAATAGAAAGAAGTTCGAGATCAACAACGCCGAAATTGAAATTGTTCGCCCTATAGATAATACCGAGTTTTGTATGAACTGTAACAGGCTGCGAGTCACGTCAGACGCAAAGCTTAAGCCGTGTCTTCTAAGAAACGATAACCTCGTGGACGTACGAGGAATCGATAAGTTGTCAGACGAACGCGCTTTGGAACTTATTATGAGCGCAGTCACAAGGAGGGAGCCATATTACAAACCAAGTTTCCTTGGCGGAGCTTATAGTCGACGGAGAGCGGGTACCTACTAACCAGTTCGTCCAAGATGTTTTTGCCGGAATAATCAGCGGCGTGCTCTTGTCTATTCACGGCGTCAGGGACGACTGGAAGCTCGCAGAAGTGAAGATAACGCGGGCTGATTAATTTTCTTTATGGACTTAAACTTGCTCATCGAAACACTCGAAGCCATCGCGCCACCTGAACTTGCCGAGTCGATCGATGATGGGCGAATAGGGCTTATAGCTCGCGGACGAGAGGAAGTAAACTCGGTAGCTGTTGCCTTGGATCCAACAGCGAACGTGATTCAAAAAGCGGTTCATACCGAGGCCGATATCCTTATCACGCATCACACGCTAATTTGGAGTCCTATTACTAAAGTTCCTTTGCGTATTCAAAAACAGCTCACGCTCATCTTAGAGCACGGTTTATCGTTTTACGTCTTGCATACCAACTACGATGCGGCGCCTGGGGGGGTCAACGATGTGTTGGCGAAACTCGTAGGATTGCAGGACGTCGAACCATTTGGCCTCGGAAGAATGGGTACAATCGATCCCGTCAGCACATTAGATTTTGTTAAGCACGTGGCGCAAAAACTTGGAACACACGTCCAGTTCACAGGGGGGGGCATCGTCGAAAAAGTCGCCGTGATTGGCGGGAGCGGCTTTGACGCGACTGAGGAGGCAATCGCAGCGGGCGCTGACGCACTTCTTTCGGCCGAACTGAAGCACGACGCTATTCGCTGCGCAGAAGGGCGTCTTTCTCTGATTGACGCCACGCACTATGCGACTGAAGCGCCAGCAATGCAAATCCTAGCGCAACGGTTAGGCGGCGAGTTCATCGACGATAAGCCGAAGCTTTTGGGCCTCATCTACCACCCCCAATGACCAAACATTGTCAACGCGGACACGTATGAGCAAGATAGGAGAAGTACCTTTGTTTGCCGATGCCTTTAAGCAACAAATCGAGCGCAAATACGGAAATCGGGGCAAAAAGGGACTTGAAATAGCGGAAGAAGGACGCGTTAAACAGTATAAAGACTTTTATGTTGTCGTAGGAGAGGCTGATGAGTACATTGTTGAAGACGCAGTGTGCACCTGCAGAGACTTCTTGTTCAATGCCTCACGAAATATCACGAAATGCAGCCATATGATCGCCGTCGAAATCGCGAAACAGAAAGGCCTAGTTGATTTTGTCAACGCGTGGTATCAGGACGTGCGACGACTGCCATAATAAAGCCTCATCCAAGGATCAGTCGTCGCCTAGCAGCTCACGTCGGGGAGGTTGTCTCCCGTTCGGAGATAGGTGATCATTTGCTCCTTCTTGCTCAGCGCGTGCGCGGCAGCCAAATCGACCTGGGCACGCATTTGTTGTATTTCTCGATCATCTGCGTGTTCACCGACTACTTTCTTTACGGGTGTATAAGCTGATTCGCGGAACTTAGGCGTGATAGTGAACCGCTCACCATCACGGAGCGCTTCAGCGCCGCTACCTAACTCAACATGACCAACTTTATCCACCTTGATAACGCCGTTTAGGGTGGTTTTTATTTCCGCTTCGAGCTGAGGCGGAGCAACAATGAGCAAGGAATCAATCGAGACGCCCATGTAATCGATCTGCAAATCGTCGAGCATGGTCAAAACCGTTGGATCGATGAGCCGTCGTATCTTCTCCTCTTCCAAAACGAGTTTTACCTGCGCCGTTTTTGATATTTCCTCTGCGTCTCCTCGTATGCCGCCGTTCGTGACGTCAGTCATCGCATGTATCTTGGTCACGAGACCGTCCTGGAGCAACCTATCGCAGGCATGAAGAAACTTCAGGTTCAATGTTTCCTGTACCACGTCTGAACGGCCATTATACAACGCTGTAGCAGTTATAGTTCCACCGCCAGCGCCTTCGGTCAAGAGAATAACGTCGTCTTCGCGTGCATTGATCCTCGCCGTCAAGCCTTGATCGCTCGCTACGCCGACGGCACCAACGCAGCCTGTCAGTCGGTCACCGATCACAACGTCACCGCCAACCCGCAACGTGCTTCCCGTGACTAACGGAACATTCATAACGTCCGCGACTGCCCCGATGCCAGCCGTATAGTCAAACACCTTCGATACGTCCCCGTCGTCAGCGAGGTGAATGTCGGAAAACAAAGCGACCGGCTGTGCGCCCATGACATAGATATCCCTCAAAGATGCGCGTGTAACGTGGAATCCCGCCAGAAATGGGAAGTCGCTCAAGCGCGAATGCATACCGTCTACTGTGACCACTATCAAGTCGCCCTTTGCTCTGACGACTCCGGAATCATCAAGCTGATCAGAGCCGACGATCGCGCTCGTTTTTCCGATGATCTGAGCTATTTTTTCGTGCAAATAGAAATCGCCGGATCCCCGTGAGCCGACTCCGAAATCACCCATCGTGACCCCAGATCGCTCCCTTTCGCAAAGAGTGCGCTCCGCCTCTTCGACAACCGCTTGAGATATGCGCATTGCAGAATCGAGAGGAATGTTGCGGACTTCTAGAATTCGCTCTGCAAGTGTGCGCTCTATTTCTTCTTTGGCCAAGCCTCGCCTTAAGGCTCCTTTTGCGTAGCCTTCAAGATCCATTAACACATCTCTACAAAATTCTTCAACATCTGCAAGCCAGCTGAAGAAGACTTTTCTGGATGAAATTGCGTTCCAAAAACGTTTCCGCTCGCAACGACAGCGGCAAATGTAGTCCCATAGTTCGAGGTTGCTACCGTATGTTCTCCGGGCTCAACATAATACGAGTGAACGAAATACGCATATACGCCGTCGGCGCCTTGGATCAAAGCGTTCTCTTTCACCACGTCCAGGCGGTTCCAGCCCATGTGGGGTATTTTAAGCTTTTCTGAGGTGGCTTCGAAGTTGAACCGCTTGACGTGGCCTGTAAGGAGATTTAAGCCCTCAACCGGCCCGCTTTCACCCCGACCTTCATCGCTTGCAGTCAGCAACATCTGCATCCCCAAGCAGATTCCTAGCACGGGCGTTCCTTCGTCTACAGCACGCAGCAGCGCCCTTTTTTTATCTTTAATGTTGCGCATGCCGCTCTTGAATGCCCCCACCCCTGGAAGCACCAAGCCGTCTGCCCGGGCGAGCTCACTGAATTCCGAAGTGACTTCTGCCTGCGCCCCTGCCCGTTCGAGGCCGCGCGTGACGCTTCTTAAATTGCCGAGACCGTAATCAATGATAATAATTCGTTTCATAACCGTAGGCGCGAGCAAAGCGACCGACATCTCACGTGATGTCCACTTCAGTGATATGTGTCCTAACGTATATATTAGGTCCTTGCCAGACTGCAGGACATTCGCGTGCGCCGGGTAATTGCGCGTACGCAAATTTACCAGCGCGCGCATCGAAGAACTTTGAATCGTGCTGAACCGATTTTGGCGCAACGTGTGCGAATCAAAGCGACCCTCCAGGGGCTGCTTTCGCGTTGTTTCAGACATAAACGCGCGTATTAAGCGGCAGTCAGTTTAATATACAGCTACAGTATTGGTGTAAATAATGGGAGATGACGTAACCCCTGTCGAGGTCAAAGGGATATACATGGTCAGCACGACCACTGGCCATACGCCAGTGGTATTGTTGACCGACGACGGACACCGATTCCTTCCGATCTATATCGGCATCTCAGAAGCAATCTCAATCAATGCGGCCCTGCACGGAGAGGTGCCGTCACGCCCTATGACACACGATTTAATAATGTCGATTCTCGAGAACTTCGACGCGAGCATCGTCACCGTGGTCATAGACGACGTCGACGAAGGGATCTACTATGCCCAACTCTCCATAAAAGTTAATGGGACTGAAAAACAACTGGACGCCCGTCCAAGCGACTGTATTGCGCTCGCGATTCGAGCAGAGACCTCGGTGCTGATAAGGCGCTCCATTCTAGACGACGGAGCTATAAGCAAAGACGATCTCGATATCAAAGAAATGGACTTTTTCTTTTAATGCGTAATTTTTGCCGCCTTCCTCGGCACGTTTATGTAGCATCGAAAACTTTCGGTTACTGATGCGCCTTCGATGCTTTTTGCTTGATGTCGACTACATCACGTTGGACAGTCGCGCAGTTATTCGCCTGTGGCTTAAAGACGAACTAGGCCGCAATATCATCGCCTACGATCCTAATTTTGAACCATATTTTTATGCGGTGACGGACGACGCGGATGCCGTAATGTCCGTAGTATCGATGCGGTCTAGTGAAGAGGTCAAGCCAAATCGCGTCGAACGAGTCGTACGACGGGATTTTGGAGAGCCCGTCACTGTGCTCAAAGTGTACGTCGAACACCCGCAACACGTGCCGATATTGCGCGAAAAGGTGGCCGAGCTTGGCGTGAGTGTCAGGGAAGCAGACATCCTATTCGCCGTCCGCTACATAATCGATCGCGAACTCGTGCCCATGGATCAGGTTCTGGTGGAAGGGAGTGAACGCGCGGATCCGCATTTCTCCTTCGCCATAGATGTCGACCACATAGAAGCAGAACAGCATCACACGAATCCCGATCTCAAAGTAATGGCCTTCGACTGCGAGATGCTAAGCCACGGGGGCGTTCCAATTCCGAACAAAGACCCTATCATCATCATTTCCATAGCGACCGGAGCTGATGAAACAACCTTCCTCTCGGTTGACGAAGACAAAGATGATAAACGGGTCATCGCCGACTTCATCTCCTTTATTCACGAATATGACCCCGACGTTATCGTCGGTTACAACACTGACGAGTTTGATTGGCAGTACTTGAAAACGAGAGCAGAAAAATTCAAGCTCCGCTTAACGATCGGAAGGGACGAGAGTCCTGCCAAGTTCAGCGCCGGGGGTGGCGTGAAAGAGGTCAGGATCTTCGGACGCAGCAACGTCGACTTGTACAAGGTCGTAAAACGGGACATCAGCGAGCTCAGCGTCAAAACGTTGGACAATGTTGCCGACTACATGGGGGTCATGCGCAAATCGGAGCGCGTGCAAGTGCAGGGTTGGGACATGGCGCGGTATTGGAACGATCCTGAGCTTAGGCGGGTTCTTTTTGATTATTCCAAAGCCGATGTGGTGAGCACGTGGGGGGTCGCAGAGCGGCTGCTCCCTCTTCAGTTTGAATTTGCGCGGATCGTACGACAGCCGCTCGACGACGTATCAGGAATGGGGAGGGGACGGCAAGTCGAGTCACTTTTGGTTGCTGAGGCGTACAAGATAAATGAAATTGTGCCGGCAAAAGGAGGGGGCTCGGGCAGCTACGCCGGAGGCTTCGTCCTCTTTCCAAAACCCGGCGTGCACGAAGACGTACTTAGCCTCGATTTTTCGTCTATGTACCCTTC